>Ga0209381_1004478_pt1 | contig 12534 bp, 11 predicted proteins | sample DewCreD2012metaG_FD_184111 | JGI IMG/M metagenome (GOLD analysis project Ga0209381, IMG submission 184111) | Hot spring sediment bacterial and archeal communities from British Columbia, Canada, to study Microbial Dark Matter (Phase II) - Dewar... ...
AATCGCCCTCCTGCCCTTTGCTCAAAACAAAACCATCATCCCCGCCCTGTTCCTTAAGAAAAAATCACACCTCCCCGGCATCACCCTCTTCACACCCGAAGAAATTATAACCAGATTGAAAATATGAAAGATTTTCTATTTCCAATTCCCAATTTCCTTTACGAGACCACGCTATGAAAACCAGAACACATAAATCGGAAATGGGAAATCGGAAATCCCTGAAAATCTGGAACCATGGAACTCTGGAACCCGTTCCTTAATCCCCTGCGGGGAAAGAGCGTAAAGCACGGAGCGTAAAGCATAAAGAATGAGTAAAATAGAAAGCTTCAAGGATTTAATTGTTTATCAGAAAGCTTATATGCTTGCAATGGAGATTTTTGAACTATCCTGTGGTTTTCCCAAAGAAGAAAAATATTCATTGACAGATCAAATAAGAAGATCATCAAGATCAGTGGCTACAAACCTTGCTGAGGCATGGGCTAAAAGGAGGTATGAAAAAACATTTTTAAGCAAGCTTAGCGATTCCTTTGGAGAAGAACTGGAAACAGAAGTCTGGCTTGATTATTCAAAAGACTGCGGATACATACAAAAAGATACTCATGAAAAAATTATTAATGAATATCTTGAAGTCAGAAAAATTCTCATATCAATGATTAATAACGCAGACAAATGGTGTTTATGAAGCCCCTCTCCGCTCGTTGCTCCACTCTAGATGCTCCCCTCTTTACGCTTTACGCTATACGCTTTACGCTAATTAAAAAATGCTCTCCACTCTAAACCCAATACCCCTCTTTACGCTTTACGCTATACGCTTTACGCTAATTAAAAAATGCTCTCCACTCTAAACCCAATACCCCTCTTTACGCTTTACGCTATACGCTTTACGTAAAATCAAAGGAACCCTGGAACATTGAAACACTGGAACATTGGAACTTTAAAGCAGTGGAACGCAATAATCATATAATACTTTTTTAAATACTTATCTTTTTTGAAGTATTGATACCAAAAATTTAAACTGGCATTTTTTAAATAATTAATGGGTAAAGACTCCAAAAATTTTTTAAAAGGCGTTGCTTCAGGCTATGCATTTATGATTACAAGCATGCTTGTAAGCTTATGGCTTGTACCCTTTACTCTAAAACATCTTACAAGACAAGAGTATGCCATTTTTGCCATTGCAAGTGATCTTCTTTCATGGTTGGCGCTGGCCGGCTTAGGTGTTAGTGCAGTTTTCAATTCACGCGGGGCACAACTTATGGGAAGAGGAGACACTGAAGAGCTGAACATAGTTGCCAGCACAACTTTTTTTACACAGCTTGTCAGTTCTGTGATTATAATAATTGCAGGTATTTTTGTTACATTGAAACCGGAATTATTATTCAGTAAAGAGGCTTCAGCTGAGCATCTGCAGGCGGTGGTTGCAATATTGGTAACAGCATTCACGATATCATTTATTTTTCAGCCTCTTAATGCAATGCTTGTTGCAAATAAGCAAATTCATATAGACAACTATCTGAAATTCGGGTTACTTGCTATCAACACCCTCCTGACAATCTTTTTTCTTACGCAGGGGTTGAAATTATTATCGTTAGCTCTGAGTAATTTCATTGGTACGATTATCATAAGTATAATTACCTGGCTAAGAGTTAAGCGTACACTGGGGTATATAAAGATTGATCCCGGCTTATGGCGTTTTGACAGGTTCAGGTTTTTATTAAAGAACGGAATATGGTTTTCTATAGGTGGTCTGGCTGGTATATTCATTTTCAGGATGGACTCATTCCTTATCGGTCAATATATTTCGTTAGCAAATGTTACAAGTTTTGTAATTACCATAAAGTTATATCAGATAGCGGATAAATTCCATCAGCAGTTTTTCAATACCACCAGGCCATACTTTGCACAAGTTTATGGTAAAGGAGATATGCACCTCTTATCGAGAATGCATAATCTCTCTTTCAATCTTTCCTTTACGACAGCATTTATTATGGGCATAGCCGTAATGTTGGTCAATAAATGGTTTATCGGGGTTTGGGTAGGACCTGACTTTTATCTTGGCGATACAATAAATATGCTCCTGTGTATTAATTTTATTCTTCAGGCATCCGTACTTCCAAACAGAATTGTATTAGTTACTACATTATACAAAAACGAATTACATTCTATAACCAGGGTATTAGAAGGAATTACTAAAGTGGTTTTAACGGTTTTATTAATAAGCAGATTTGGATTGCCTGTTTTGGTGTTAGCCGGTATACTGTCCTCTGTTGTGTTTTCTAATCTCTGGCTTAATATACTGACATCAAGGCTATTAAAAGAACCTTTCTTAAAAAAAGTATTACCATTATTTTTAATAATTCAAGTACCACTGGCAGGCTTAGTGCAGGATATGACAATTAAAAATTTATTATATATTCTGATAATGATTGTCTTACTCGGGATTGCAACCAAAATTATTTTTGATTATAAAGATTTAATAAGGCCTTTTTATGTTCAGATATTTAATAGAACTAATAAGAAAATATCATAACAAAAATATTTTAAGGGCACATAAGAAATTTCTTCTTCAAAATTGTGTTGTCGGTAAAAATTTTTGCAAATCACCTGCCTATAAGGACAATGAAATGCAACTCTTAAATGTAAAAATTGTAAACAAAACAGGTGATAGAAATAAAATAAGATTTGGTTCATATTGCAATGTAACTGTCAACATTTTTCTTAATGAAAAAGGGAGTATAACTGTAGGCGATTATGTATATATGAATTCAGTTCATATGCGTATTGATCACAATTTGAAAATAGGTTCGCATTGTTTATTTGGGCCGAATATTAAACTATGGGATACTAAAAATCATCCGCTATCTTCGTCAGAACGTCACATACAATGCGAGTATATAGCCCATCATGGATTTGTTGACAGCTACCAGGCAGGAGGAGGAGACATAATCATTGGAGATGATGTATGGATAGGCATGGATGTAATAATTTTTGGTGGGGTTACAATAGGGAAAGGCTCTGTTATAGCAGCCGGCAGTATTGTAACTAAATCAATTCCTGAGAATGTTCTTGCTGCCGGGGTTCCGGCGAAAGTGATCAGGAGGATTGATTAAAATTATACAAGAAGAATATTCCAGAGGTTATGTCGGTTTACCGCGTGCATGAAGGCGGAGTATGGAGCGGGAATGGATTTGAATTTACTCATAATGCCGATCTTCAGTTTTATAACTATTTGTTGGAATACTTCAAAGATAAAGACCTGAAAAATACACTCAGGGCAAAGATCAGATGGACGAGGTTCAACTATGGTATCAGCAACATCAGGCACGGACGCCTTTTTAAAGGTCTCCGGCTGGCTCTGGCAAACCTTCAGCTGCGAGGCGACCACAGGCTAAGAACTAATCCGAGGAAGATCGTTAGTGCATTGAGAACATTATTTATAAAGTATTTTAATAAATAGCAAACATGTATTGGCCATTAATCAATTATAGAAATATTCAGAAAGACAAAACCTGAAAAATAGGTGGAACATTTACGGACTTAATTAAAGATCTAAGAAGTGGAATTATTTGAAATTGAAAAATACATCAGAGAACTGCAAAGAGACGAATTAAGTTTCAAAAATCAAAGTATCAATAGTGATGAAAAGTTTATCTTAAAGAAACGTAAAAATGTTGCCGTTTCGTTTGGAATAGCATGGCATATAATTCTTTCACTTCTGGATTATTTTAAACTATTATCGCTTGTAACTTTCAGAAAAAAAGTCGTCAGTAATAAACGGATAGTTTTCACTGCAAAAAACTTTTGCACAGAAAGCGAAGGCAAGCTTCAGGACAGGATAGTAAAACCTCTTTTCACAGAAAACATACTTTTTATAAACCAATCAAAAGAAATACATCTTACCCGGATAAATGATCAAAGAGTTTACAATATTGGTGGCGTTGTAAAATTGATAAGCCATATTGCATTTCGCCGGGAAAACCGATTAATGAGATTATTCAGATCTTACAGCTTTGTAAATGACTCTATTATACGGTATCTCAAAGGTTCAGAATTGTATATACTTTGGTTTTATGATCTTAACAGTCTATCGCTCATTTTCTCAAAATACAGAAATAATGTAAGGCTTATTGAAGTTCAGCACGGCAGTATTATTAACTATCCGCCTTATATAAAACCAGCCCCCGTAAAGATAGCCGACATTTTTTATGTAAAAAATCAACCCACAATTGATTACCTAAAAACACATTTGTGTTCAAATTTTACAGCTGAATACAGATTAATACCTTATCCGAAAATAGAACGCAAATTTGTGCCAGGCCTCCATATATTTTATGCTTCAACTGTTGAATTCAATGGTTTGCATCCTGTCTTTAAAGATTTTCTTAAAAGAAACACATTTGATGATCTTCATGTTATAATAAGGCTTCATCCAAGAGAAAGAGACAAGGAAAGCAATTTTATATCCGAACTAGCGTCTTATAATATTAAGTACGAATTTGATCACTCGCAAAACTGGCTTGAGGGAAATACAATAAGCAATATGATTGTTATATCGCCATGGAGTTCATCCTTGGAAGATGCATTTGACAACGGTTTTATTACAATTACAATTGATCCAGTAGGTAGAGAAAGATATAAACAATTTATTGATAATGAACGTTTTTTTTATTCAGACAACCTAGTTGATACTATTCAATTAATCAAAAAAAATATTTAAAATAATAGTCTTGAAAGCACTAATCATTTTTAAAGGTCCTTATCCATATGGTAATGTCACTACCCAACGAGTTCATTATATTTGCAAAGGATTAACTGAAAATAATATTAATGTTGAAATTTTAATTCCTATAAGAACGGAGTCTGCCGAAAATATAAAAAATAAACATAGGTCAGGGATATACGATGGTGTAAATTTCAAATATGTTCCTGCTTCAACTATACGAAAAAATAATCTTGTTATAAGACAAATTGACAAAATTTATTCCTATTTAAAAACCTTTATAATAATTCTAGTAAATAAGAGAAAAGCAGACCTTATAACAATTATAGGGCCTTCCATGGATTTTAGAATTTTTATTCCATTTTTATGTAAATTCGCCAAATTAAAATGCATAATTGAAATCAATGAACTACCTTTTGTTAATAATAAACCTAAAATTTTAAAATCAATTAAAAGTTTTATTTTTAAAAAACTTATTTTATCAAAATACGACGGAATTATTGTAATATCAAATAAGCTCCAATCTTTTGCGGAAAAATACAAAGCATGTAAAACCAAAATTATAAAAGTTCCAATTTTAGGCGCTATCGAAAAATTTGATGAATTAAGACGACCACCAATTGAAACACCATACATAATTCATACAGGTTCTTTAATTGAAAATAAAGATGGCATTAAAGGCATTATTGAGGCATTTAAAATAGCTTTAAATAAATTAAATACGCCATTAAAATTTGTAATTACAGGAGCTGATAAAAACAATCACAAAACATTTGAAATTAAAGAACTTATTAAGCAATATAATCTTGAAGATGATGTTATCTTTACAGGTTACCTTGATAGAAAGGAATTGATCAGATATTTAAGATTTGCTAATCTGGCCATTATCAACAAGCAAAACAACATGCAAAATCTTTATTGCTTTCCCACTAAACTAGCAGATTATTTTTTTAATAAAGTTCCAGTAATAATAACCCGAATTGGCGAGGCTTCGTCATATCTTACTAATGGTTTGAATGCATATATCATAGAAACATCTGAACCAACAAAAATTGCAGAAAAAATTGTATATGCCTTACAAAATAACGATGAACGTATACATATTGGTAATGAAGGATTTATGCTTGCATCAAAAGAATTTAATTACAAAACTCACGGCAAAAGAATTGCAAATTTCTTTTCAGAAATTATAAATAATTAAAGTCCTTACATGACTTTCCTGATTGTAACACATGTTTCTCACAAAAATGTGAGCGGCCGTTTCTATGCCTACGGCCCTTATGTAAGGGAAATGAATTTATGGTTAAAATTTGTTGATGAGATAATTATTGTTGCACCTTTTGAAAAATCTGAATCCCCGGATAGAATAGATATTGCATATAATCACGACAAAATCACTTTTCTTGCAGTTCCCCGGTTTGACATATTGAACCTATTGGCGATTTTAAGAACAATTTATCTGTTTCCAATGATTGTCATGCCTGTAATTAAAGGTATGATAAGTGCAGACCATATTCACCTGCGCTGCCCGGGTAATGTTGGTTTAATCGGTTGTTTCGTTCAGATTTTTTTCCCTCACAAAAAGAAAACAGCCAAGTATGCCAGCAACTGGGACTGGAACAGCCGTCAGCCCTGGAGCTACAGACTCCAGCAGAGAATTCTGAGAAACACCTTCCTTACACGAAACATGACCGTTTTGGTTTATGGTGCCTGGCCCGACAAAACCAAAAATATTAAACCGTTTTTTACTGCTTCCTATTCGGAGAAAGACTGCATTCCTGTAACCAAAAGTCCATTATCCGAAGGAGTGAAACTCTCTTTTGTCGGTACACTTACAAAAAATAAGTCACCCCTTACCTGCCTTGAAGTCTTAAGGGAACTTACTGAAAGGGGCATCAATGTCACTCTTACATTTTGCGGCGAAGGACCGGAACGGGAAATATTGCAGAAATATATTGTCGAATGGAGTCTTGAAGGCAAAGCTAATCTTCTTGGCAACGTTGTTGCTGATAAAGTGAAAAAGGTGCTAATTGAATCACATTTTCTGATTTTCATTTCAAAATCCGAAGGCTGGCCAAAAGTTGTCAGCGAGGCAATGTGGTGGGGGTGTATCCCTATTACAACACCTGTGAGTTGCGTTCCATGGATGCTTGACAACGGAAACAGGGGTGAACTTGTAACCGGTGAGGTCAATCAGATTACATCCCTTATTGAAGACTACATTTTTGATCATGAACGCTTCAACGACAAGTCATACTCCGCGATGAAATGGAGCAGAAAGTACACCCTTGAAAGATTTGAGGAAGAAATTAAAAATTTGATTTAAGATAAAAACATTATGGACTTTCTTTTTTATAAATGCTTAAACCACAATAATGATGTTAATGCAAAGCTTAACATAGACTTATGCGAAGATCAACAAATCTACTATGGGTTAAATTACATTACAGCTTATAGGCCATCAACAAACAGGATACTTAATGATTCGTCTGTACTTCTTCTTTCAGGACATATCCAATATAAAACATATAACCGAGCTCATTCTTTAGAAATACTTGCAGAATATTTAAATAATGGCAAATGGCCTTTAAGTGATGAGTTTACTGGTTTCTTCTCAGGCGTACAATTCAATAATGATGTCATTAGAATCTTTAATGATCCGATTGGACTTTTTCATTTATATTATTCCATTACGGAAAAATATATTATTGTTGCCACAAACTTAAATGCAATTTATTCCATTACCGGATCGGCAATTAGAAAGAGCGCTATTATACTGGAAATGACAGGACCGGAATTCAGTCAGTATGGCAGAGCAACAGTCCTTGAAAATGTTTTTACCCTTATGCCTGGTGAAATGTTGGTTTTCAGAAACGGGAAAACTGAAAGGTTTTTTTTACAACAATTAAAATTGAAGATAAGCCGGGGAGAAAAAACCTTGCTTATGAATTTGTTGATTTAATAAATACTGAATTCAAAAGCTTTTATCATGAAGATAACGAATTAATGGTGTCAATGAGTGGAGGTATTGATAGCAGGGTCAATCTTGCCGCTTTGCTTGCAAATGACAAAAAACCTTCATTGTCAAATTTTGGGAAACCTGAATATATTGACTCCAAGATTCCCTTAAAAATTGCTTTGCAAATGAAATTGCCTATAGACATAATAGATTCCGTCAGTTACCAATTTCCGTCCCAAGCTGTTATTGACAAAATTGTAAGAGAGACAGATTCGCTTTATATAAATCAGTGGTTGTCATTATTTGATTATTATAGGGAAAAATTATCGGCCTATCCATTTTTTCTTCTTGGAGATATATGCGACATATTCAGGGCAAAAGGAATAAGCTCGTTAAAAACACGTAAGTTCAGACAGAATCATTATATAAGAAAGTTTTTAGTGGGGAAACAATTAACATTAATACCGATCAGTGAAGAAGAAAAACGGCAATTTGCAATTAGAAAAAGAGATTTTATACTTGGACGGGTAAAGCATTCTGCCAATGCTTTTCTGAAAAAAGATAATAAAGTTTTAATAGACGAGGTTGAAGCAGATCTGAATGAGCTTTTTGAACATCTTAACCGATATGCTCCTGCATATATAGAAAGCCATGAAGAACTCTTCGGAATCTTTACTCATGGAAGACGATCTATGGGGAAGCAGCTAAACATTCTGAAAGTAGCATTTACTCCGGAAATTCCCATTTTGAACCTCACAATAATCCGCCATGTTCTTAACTACTCACCAATTGCCCGTTACGGCGATGAACTGACGAACCAGATGTTCAGGCATCCAGCATGGTATAATCTGGGTAGATATCCTACTGCACTGAACCCTTTTTTTTCTTACAACAGTAATTTATGGTTTATGATGCTGGGATGGTTCATAAGAAGCAGCATAGATCAGGTTCTACTAAAAATGTACACTCTCTCAAGAGGAAAATTCAAAAGACAACGACTGATTAAATCAAGGTATATTCTTTCTGAATATATTTATCCAGGTGCAAGGGAAAATTATTCCGGATATTTTTCCGATAGTGGCATACACACACAAGAGCTAATTACATTATTTGACGACAGAACTGGAAAGCGCGCATGGCCATTATCAGGTCAGGATCTTATTCCATATGCCCAGGCAGCTTGGTACCTCAAAAATTTCAGGCATTGAAAATTCTTCAGTTGATTGACAGCCTCCACCCAGGGGGCGCGGAGCGGATGTGCGTAAACATTGCCAATGTATTGCATGAAAACGGGTATGAAGTACAAATTTGTGCATCTCGCAAGAGAGGCCCACTCGAAAAGTTTATCCAACCTGGCTTAAAATACCACATTTTAACTAAAAGAAACTCTTTTGATATTTTTGCCTTTTATAGGTTCGTTGCAATATTAAAGTCCCAAAGAATTGATATTATTCATGCTCATTCAAGCTCTGTATTTTGGGCTGTGGGGGCAAAGTTTATTGTAAAGAACATTAAAGTAATATGGCATGATCATCTGGGACTGAGAATATATGACCGGAAGAAAAATTTTTTTTATAAACTTATTTCAACAAAAATTGATGGTATTATCTCAGTTAATCAGGAACTTGCTGAATGGTCACGGCAAAATATGAAGGTTCCCACTGAGAGAATTGTTATGATCAATAACTTTCCCTTATTGAATTCTTTGGAGAAACGTTCTGATCCCGAGGTATTCACGATTGTTTGCCTTGCCAATCTGCGTCCACAGAAAGATCATCCAACGCTTTTAAGGGCAATAGCACAGTTGAAAGAAATGAACCTGCATAAAAGATTGAAGGTCATACTGGCTGGGTCTGATGATGATCAGAAGTACGTTGGCAAACTCAGGGTTTTGATAAGTGATCTAGGGCTTGAGGAAATTATTGAAATGCCGGGGTCTGTTGAGGACACATCTTCTCTTCTTGCCTCGGCCGATTGTGGGGTCCTTACATCAGTTTCTGAGGGTTTGCCGGTTGCTCTTCTTGAATATGGTCTGGCAGAACTTCCGGTGGTTGTTACCAATGTCGGACAGTGTGCCGAAGTAGTTGATTACGGTAAATGTGGCTTTCTCATTGAACCGGGAGATTTTAGTCAATTGGCAGGTTATCTTAAATTATTACTGCTTAATACAAAACTTCACCAGGAACTTGGTTCAAAACTGAAAGAACAGGTTATGGACCTATACAGTTGCAATGCTTTTCTTCAGCAATACAAAAAACTATTAACATATCAATAAATTTTGCTGATTTTATTAACTAAAAACAAGCATTACTTTTTTCTTCTTTTATTACATGCGCTCATTGCAGGGCTTGGTGTAATCAGCCGTTTTTATATTATTGGCTGGTTCTATCTGGTAATAATAACCTCAGCAGTATGGGTTATTAAACCTAAGTCTATTGACAATCCGCTAAGCTTCTTTATCGCCTACCTTGCATCAATGGAACTCATTGGGCGGGTAGTTGCCGCTTCACCTTATATACCATACGAGACCAGCAAGTATGGAATGTTTATAATGCTGCTCTACGGTATTATTGTTCAACAATTTAACAAAGGTTTCAAAGGTTATTTATTATTATTATTATTGGCACCTGCTTTTTTTATTGATCTGTCAGGTGATGTTACCAGGCGTGACCTCATTTTTAACCTTCTGGGGCCTGTAAATGTTGCTCTATCTGTAATCTATTTTTCAGGTCAGAAATTCAGTGAACAGGGCTGGATAAATATTTTGCGTTTGATTTTTTATGCAATGTTCATGGTACTTATATATGTATTTATCAAAACACCAGATTATGATCAGCTCAATTTCCGTCTGGGGTCTAACTTTGCAGTGTCCGGCGGGTTTGGTACCAATCAGGTTTCTACTGTTCTTGGCCTTGGCATGTTTCTTTGTTTTTTATTCTATATTAATAAATGGGCGTTAACGGGTTACCGGTTACTTGATTTATTTCTAATTTTTGCTTTTGCATTTCAGGGTTTGCTCACATTCTCGCGTGGAGGTGTGCTCATTGCCTTTATCGGCATTCTTTCTTTATTTCTGCTTCAAGGCAACACAGCATTAACTGCCAGTGCTTTACGAAAAATAAAATATCTTATTCCGGCCACTCTTCTTTTGTTAATCAGCTTTCAAGTAGCAAATAATTTAACAGGAGGCAAGTTATACTTGCGTTATAAGGGCGAGACGGAAGGAACCCTGGCAGGCGTCAAGGAAAAAGATATTAATGCTATCACTACCAATCGTTATGATATTTTCCGTGGTGATGCAGAGCTTTTTTTTCAGTACCCGATTTGGGGAGTTGGTGCAGCAGCTTCTCGATACATGAGGCCAAATCAGGAAGGTATTATCACCCATGTAGAGCTATCACGTCTGTTGGCTGAACATGGCCTCTTCGGAATTTTGTATTTTTTAATAATTCTTCATTTTGGTCTGAAGCTATATAAAAAATCAAATAAGTTTTTTTATGCCAATATCCGGTTTGCTTTATACATTATTGCTTTCGGTACTACATTTCACGCCGCTACGCGTACTTTTGTAACGCCTCTTCTTTTTGGTTTAAGCATGGTTGACATTTTACACTTTAATGAACTAAAGGAAAATGAACAGCTTAAAAAAGATGCTTAGAATATGAGACCCAATACAATAAGATTATTATATATAGGAAATAAACTAAATAAAGACGGTTTTACGCCAGGTGTAATCGAAACCCTTGGCCCACACCTGCAGAAAGAGGGTTACAATGTTTCCTATGCAGGTACATACAAAAACCGGTTTTTGCGGTTTGCAGAGATGTTATGGGAAACGCTAACTTTAGGCCGAAAGGTTGATTATATACTAATTGATACTTACAGTACCTCAGCGTTCTGGTATGCTTATTTTTGCGGCAGACTGGCAAAAATTATCAGAACCAAATATATACCAATATTGCATGGCGGAGATTTGCCTTCAAGGTTAAAAAGGTCTAAACGTGCCTGCGACAAATTATTTAAAAACTCGTATGCAAACGTTGCTGTTTCAGGTTATCTCAACCATGAGTTTGAAAAAGCCGGTTACCGGACCATTATCATACCTAACAGCATTGACATTTCAAAATACCCTTTCAGATTGCGTGAGAAACCACGGCCGAAATTGCTCTGGGTAAGGGCATTTCACCGTCAGTATAACCCTTTCATGGCAGCCGATGTACTTGCAAACCTGCTTTATAGTTATCCCGATGCTGAGCTTTGCATGGTAGGCCCTGACAAAGATGGAAGCATGGAAGAATTCAGAAAGTACATCAGGTTAAAAGGAATTGAAAATAAAGTTAAAATAACAGGTAAACTGTCAAAAGAAGAGTGGGTAGTTTTATCAGAAAATTATGATTTCTTCCTGAATACAACCAACGTGGATAATACACCTGTTAGTGTTATTGAAGCGTTGGCACTTGGATTATTGGTTGTATCAACCAATGTAGGCGGCATACCGTATCTTCTTAATCATAAAAAAGATGCATACCTTGTTGAATCCCAAAATGCCCAACAAATGACAAATGCTGTCATAGAAATTATGCATAATTCGGAACTGGTTTCTCAATTGATCCTAAATGCCCGAAAAAAAGCGGAAAGCTTTGGCTGGGAAAAAGTAAAAAAAAATTGGATAGAATTGTTGGCAGTCTGAATTCAGTGGTTTCATTTTATTATTGCATTATAATTACTACTATAAAAAATTAACGCTATTTCATGCCTGTTGTTAAACAAGTTATATATCAATATTCTCCATTAGCAATTCAGAATCTAATAATTTCAGTATATGGATATTATTGGAAAAATAGAAGATATGGCA
>Ga0209381_1004496_pt1 | contig 12489 bp, 10 predicted proteins | sample DewCreD2012metaG_FD_184111 | JGI IMG/M metagenome (GOLD analysis project Ga0209381, IMG submission 184111) | Hot spring sediment bacterial and archeal communities from British Columbia, Canada, to study Microbial Dark Matter (Phase II) - Dewar... ...
GATCCCCGCACCGCCCAACGCCGCATCCAGCACCACCTGCGGATGCTGCGCAAACTCGGCTACCCTCTGCCGCCCAATCCCTCTCCTGCAGCCCAATAACCCGTGATTTTCGAGGGAGCGGTTCAAACCCCACCGTCCCTACCCTTCGAAACCCTCCCATCGCGCGCGCAGCGCGCGACCACGCCGCCGCCCTCCCCACCGGGCTTCCCGCCGCCCTTGGGCGGCGGCTGCATCCCAACTGTGCCCCCTCCCCTCCCGCAAACCATTGCCCCGAAACACCCGGCGACGCCGAAAACTGGAATTTTGCGAAACGAACCGAAACTGGAGCCACGCCGCAGTCGGCACCGCACGGAGCAGCCCTTCAGCCAGGGTTGCAAGCCACGAGCGAAGCAGCCGCAGGCCGCGGGACCGGACGGTCCCCACCCTGGGGGTCTCACCGGGACGGGAATTTCCAGGCGAACAGGGAAAAGGGGGAATTGTGTTCCCGTCCCCTTTTCGTGTGAGAGCGGCTGCTGGCCGCGGCCACATAGCAGGTGATGGGCCTGGCGACGCAACCTCCACTGACCGACGACCGCATCCTGCACTGGCTCGCGCTGGCGATGACGCCGGGGCTCGGAACCCGCCGGGCCATGGATCTGCTGGAGCGGTACGGTTCGCCCGAGCAGATTCTCCGGCTGGACGCCCGGGAACTGGAAGGCGCGGGAGTGGCCCCGGCGGTGGCCAGCAGCATGGCGGCGGGCTGTTCCTTTGCGGCGGCGATGGACGTGGCGGAGCGCACCAAGCGGATGGGCGCGGAGGTAATTGCCTGGTGCGACGCGCGCTACCCGCCACGATTGCGGGAGATCTACGACCCGCCGCTGCTGCTGTTCGCCCTCGGCCGCGTGGAGCTGCTTCAGACCGTGATGGTGGCGATCGTCGGCAGCCGCCAGCCTACGGCCTACGGGCAGGCGGTGGCGGAACGGCTCGGCCGGGATCTTGCTGCGGCGGGAGTGACAGTGGTGAGCGGCATGGCGAGGGGCGTGGACACGTCGGCGCACCTTGGCGCCCTGGCGGTGAAGGGCGCAACCGTGGCCGTCTTCGGCTGCGGGCTGGACGTCATTTATCCGGCGGAAAACCGCGGGCTGGCGGAGCGGATCGCCCGGGAAGGGCTGCTGGTGAGCGAGTTCCCCCTCGGCACGCCCGGCCATCCGCAGAACTTCCCCATCCGCAACCGCGTGGTCAGCGGATTGAGCGAGGGCGTCGTCGTGGTGGAGGGCAGGCAATACAGCGGCAGCCTGATCACGGCGCGGCTGGCGCTGGACCAGAACCGGGAAGTGTTCGCCGTTCCTGGCAACATCACGAGTCCGGCCAGCTTCGGGCCGAACCTGCTGATCAAGCAGGGGGCGCAGATGGTGCAGTCGCACGAGGACATCCTCGAGGGACTCGGGACGGAGGCGCGGGCGCGGCTGGCGCGGCAGACGGCTTTGCCCATCGGGACGCCGCCGGCACCCGCCGCCGGTCCGATGGCCCATATCGCAGAAGAAGTTCTTCGTTTTCTGAAGGTTGACAGTCCCGTTGCGCTCGACGACCTGATCGAATGGCTGCCTCATGTCTCGCCTTCCGAGCTGATCGCCGTGCTGTTCGAGCTCGAAGAGGCGGGCCGCGTCCGCCAACTGCCGGGCAGAAGTTATGTTAAGGTATGGAGCGAGTAGCCATCGCGGACGGGGCGGATCCCTTGCGCTTTGCTGCGCCGAGCCGTTTCCGTCTGTCCGGCTTCAATCCATATGGCGAAATCTCTGGTCATCGTCGAGTCCCCGGCCAAAGCCAAGACGATCGGGAAGTACCTGGGAAAGGACTTCACCGTCAAGGCGAGCCTCGGCCACATCAAGGATCTGCCCAAGAATCAGCTTGCTGTCAATGTCGATGACGGCTTCGAGCCCACCTATGTCGTCATCGAGGGCAAGAAGAAGCTGATCGAGGAGCTGCGGAAGGCGGCTCACTCGGCCGAAGCCGTTTATCTGGCGGCCGACCCGGACCGGGAAGGCGAGGCGATCTGCTTCCACCTGCAGGAGGAGCTGCAGCCGAAGCGCGGAGACAGGCCCGTCATCCACAGAGTGACCTTCAACGAGATCACGGCGCCGGCGGTGAAGACGGCGTTCCAGCATCCGCGGCCGGTGGACATGAACCTTGTGAACGCGCAGCAGGCGCGGCGCGTGCTCGACCGCCTGGTGGGCTACAAGATCAGCCCGCTGCTGTGGGACAAGGTCAGGCGCGGGCTGTCGGCAGGCCGCGTCCAGACGGTGGCGCTGCGGCTGATCACGGAGCGCGAAAAAGAGATCCAGTCCTTCGTCCGGCGCGAATACTGGACCATCGGCGTGCACCTGGCGGCGAAGAAGCCGCCGGTGCTGAAGACGCAGCTCGCCAAACGGGACGGCGCCAACGTCGAGATTCCGGATCAGGCGGCCGCGGACGCCATCGTCAAGGCGCTCGAGCATGCGCAGTTCACCGTGCAGTCCGTGGTGACGCGCGAGAAGCGCCGCAACCCGGTTCCTCCATTTATTACATCCACGCTGCAGCAGGAAGCGGCGCGGAAGCTGCGTTTCAGCGTCAAGCGCACCATGATGCTGGCGCAGCGGCTGTATGAAGGCGTCGAGCTCGGACCGGAAGGCTCGGTGGGTCTGATCACTTACATGCGCACGGACTCGACGCGCGTCAGCGACGAAGCGCTGCGCGAGGTGCGGGGCTTCATTGAAACGCGGTTCGACAGGCGCTACCTGCCCGAATCGCCCAACTTTTACCGCTCGAAGAAAGGCGCGCAGGACGCGCACGAGGCCATCCGGCCGACGTCCGTGTGGCGCGACCCGGACGCGGTGGCGGCGTTTCTCAGCGAAGACGAGCTGAAGCTCTACCGCCTGATCTGGCAGCGTTTCATCGCCAGCCAGATGACGCCCGCGGTGTACGACCAGACGACCATCGAGGTGACGGCCCGGGGCGCCGACGGCTCGGATTATCTGATGCGCGCCACGGGCAGCGTGCCGAAGTTCGAGGGCTTTCAGGCGATCTACCGCGAGGGCAAGGACCAGAAGGACGAAGAGGACGAAGAGGAGCAGACGCGGCTGCCCGCGGTGGAGCAGGGCGAGGTGCTGAAGCTGCGCTCGATCCACCCCGAACAGCACTTCACCGAGCCGCCGCCGCGCTATACCGAAGCCACGCTCGTCAAGGAACTGGAGGCCGACGGCGTAGGACGTCCGTCGACGTACGCCTCCATCCTGACGACCATCCAGGACCGCGAGTATGTGAAGAAGGAAGGCGGCAAGTTCGTGCCCACGGAGCTCGGCATGATCGTTTCAGACCTGCTCGTGGAGAACTTCGCCGACATCTTCGACGTGAAATACACCGCCCGGATGGAGGAAGAGCTGGACGAGATCGAAGAGGGCCGCCGCGACTGGCGCGACCTCATGCGCGAGTTCTACCAGCGGTTCGAGAACGACCTCGCGCGGGCCGAGCAGGAGATGCGCGACATCAAGCGCATGGAGATGCCCACCGACCAGACCTGCGACAAGTGCGGCAAGCCGATGGTCATCAAGTGGGGCAAGCACGGCTCGTTCCTGTCCTGCTCCGGTTATCCCGAGTGCACCAACACGCGGCAGCTGCCCCGCGGGCTGCACGAGCTGAACGGCTCGGGCGAAGGCGAAGTCGTGCAGGTAAGCGAGCAGGACGAAGCCGAGTACTGCCCGAACTGCGGCCGCGAGATGGTCCTGAAGAAGGGCCGCTTCGGATCGTTCCTCGCCTGCTCCGGCTACCCGGACTGCAAGACGACCCGGCAGCTCGGGCAGGCGCAGAAAAAGCCCGACGTGCCGCTCGAGGAGAAGTGCCCGGAGTGCGGGCACAATCTGGTGATCAAGTCGGGCCGATTCGGCGAGTTCACGGCCTGCTCCAACTATCCGAAGTGCAGGTATGTGAAGCAGCAGACGATCGGCGTCGCCTGTCCCCAGTGCGGCCAGGGCGAGCTGGTGCAGCGCCGTTCGAAGCGCGGCAAGACCTTTTACGGCTGCAACCGGTATCCGGATTGCGGTTTCGTGGCCTGGGCGCGGCCCATTCTGGAGAAATGCCCCTCCTGCGGCTCGTCCTATCTGATCGAGAAGCAGCTGAAGAAAGGCCACGTCGTCGCCTGTCCGCAGAAAGGCTGCAAGTATCAGCGCGAGGCTGCGCCGGCCGAGGCGCCCGCGCCCGCAGCCGGCTAGGCGGGACGGGCGCGCCGGAGGCCGGATTTGTGTCGTGCGGGCGCCCGCACTGGCATATCAGGCCTATACTTGAAGAAGAATGAGCCTGTACTTCGCCGCTGGATCGCCCGCAACGGATTTCTCTGATGCAGAACTGAAGAGCGCCGTCTTCCGCACCCTGGACGCGCTGGGCGAGCGCAAGCGCGTGCTGGCGCTGCCGCCCGACATCACGCGGGTGCATTCGCGCGCGGGCGAGATCACGCGGCTCGTCTACGACTATTACGGCGAACGGCTGAAGGCGGTGCTGCCCGCCATCGGAACGCACGTGCCCATGACTCCCTCGGAGATCGAGCACATGTTTCCGGGCGTGCCGAAGGCGCTGTTTCATGTCCACGACTGGCGCAACGGCATCGTGACGCTGGGCGAGGTTCCGGCAGAATACGTGAAAGAGCAGTCCGGCGGGCTGGTCGATTTCCCGTGGCCGGCGCAGGTGGACAAGATGCTTGTCGAGGGCGGGTTCGACCTGATTCTCTCGATCGGGCAGGTGGTGCCGCACGAAGTGATCGGGATGGCCAATTACACGAAGAACGTGTTCGTGGGCACCGGCGGGCGCGAAGGGATCAACAGGAGCCATTTTCTCGGCGCCGTCTACGGGATGGAGAAGCTGATGGGACGCGCCGACAACCCGGTGCGGCGCGTGATGAATTATGCGGCGGAAAAATTCGCTCGCCATCTTCCGATCGTGTACCTGCATACGGTGGTGAGCAGGAACGGCGCCGGCAAGCTCGCCATCCGCGGCTTCTATGCGGGCGACGACGACCGCTGCTTCCTGCAGGCGGCCGAGCTGAGCCTGAAGGTGAACTTCGTCATGATGGAGCGCCAGATCCGCAAGGCGGTGGTGTATCTGGATCCGGGCGAGTTCCGCAGCACGTGGCTCGGCAACAAGGCCATCTACCGCACTCGCATGGCTCTGGCCGACGACGCCGAGCTGATCGTGCTCGCGCCCGGCGTGAAGGAGTTCGGCGAGGATCCGGGCATCGACCAGCTGATCCGCAAGTACGGCTACGTGGGCACGCCGCGGGTGCTCGAGGCGGTGAAGAAGAACGCGGACCTTGCCGGCAATCTCAGTGCGGCGGCGCACCTGATCCACGGGTCGTCCGAGGGACGGTTCCAGATCACCTACTGCCCTGGCTACCTGACGCGCGAAGAGATCGATGCGGTGAATTTCAGGTACGCGGATCTCGAACTGATGATGAAGCGCTACAACCCGGCGAAGCTCAAGGACGGCTGGAACGTGGTGGACGGGGAGGAGATCTTCTACATCTCGAACCCCGCGCTCGGGCTGTGGGCGTGGCGCGGGCGGTTCGAGCAGTAGCCCCGGGCGGAAGGATCTTCCGCTGCCTGAACCGTTGCGGGCCGGGGGAAGCGTCCGCTATACTGAAAAATGCCAGCCACCCGAGTGGGCGCGTAGCTCAACTGGCAGAGCAACTGACTCTTAATCAGTAGGTTGGAGGTTCGATTCCTCCCGCGCTCACCATTCTTCGGTTCCCGCGCAGAGCGGCAGTTTCCAGCAGCCGGCGCCCGGCAGTCTCCCCGGGTTTGACCGCGAGCCGGGGCGGACCGGCGGGCGGATCAGACGGTGATCGTGCCTTTCAGGTAGAGCACGGCGCGGCCGGCGATTTCGACGCGCTCCCCCTTCCACTCGCACTCCAGATCCCCGCCCCGGCGCGAGATCTGCCGCGCCCGCAGCCTGCGTTTGCCCAGCCGCTGCGCCCAGTAGGGAACGAGCGTGCAGTGGGCCGAGCCGGTGACCGGGTCCTCGGGAACGCCGGCCGCGGGAGCAAAGAAGCGGGAAACAAAATCGTAGCCTTCTGTTTTTGATGGCGCCGTGGCGATGACGGCGAAGCGGTCGGCCTCGGCCAGGCGGTGGAAGTCCGGGCGGAGGGCGCGGACCTCGTCTTCCGTCCCGTACACCACCATGTAGTCGCGCGAAGCCCAGATCTCCCTCGGGCTGCCGCCGAGCGCTTCGACGAGCCCCGGGCAGGGCTCGACGCGTTCGGGAGGGCGGGAGGGGAAATCCATGGCCAGCAGCGGCCCGCGGCGCTCGACCACGAGACGGCCGCTGCAGGTATCGAACGTCACGCTTTCGCGCTCCGGCTCGAGGAACTCGAAGATGACGAAGGCCGAGGCGAGCGTGGCGTGTCCGCAAAGGTCGACTTCGGTGGCGGGGGTGAACCAGCGCAGCTTGTATTCATCGCCGCTGCGGATGAAGAAGGCCGTTTCGGCGAGGTTGTTTTCCGCGGCGATGGCCTGCAGAACGTCGTCGGGCAGCAGGTCCTCGAGGGGAACGACAGCGGCGGGATTGCCTTCGAAGACGCGGCGCGCGAAGGCGTCGACCTGATAGAGCGGAAGCTCGGGCATACTTTCACTGTAGCGGGCGCGGGGCGGACAATGCAGGAGTTGCGCACCGGAATGCCTTGATCTGAACGGCCCCGGTGACCGATGATGGGGAGCGTAGCGGAGGTTTTCCATTCATGCTGAAACGCGTGGCAGTCCTCTCCCTGTTGGGCGCCGCTGCAGCGGCCGCCGTTGATATTCCCGAGTCCCGGCTGCGGATGTTCAAGCCTCTCCCGGCCGCGGTGGAGAACCCGAAAAATCCGATTACGCCGGAAAAAGTGGAGCTGGGCCGGATGCTCTACTACGAGAACCGTCTGAGCAGGAGCCACAAGTTTTCCTGCAACAACTGCCACAGGCTGGACCGGTACGGGGTGGACAACGAACCGACGAGCGAAGGGCACCGCGGGCAGCGCGGCGACCGGAATTCGCCGACGGTCTACAATGCGGCCGTGCATTTCGTGCAGTTCTGGGACGGCCGGGCGGCCGACGTGGAGGAGCAGGCCAAGGGGCCGGTGCTGAACCCGGTGGAGATGGCGATGCCGGACGAGAAGACGGTGATCGCCACGCTGAAGTCGATTCCGCAGTACGTGGAGATGTTCCGGAAGGCGTTTCCCCAGGACAAAGACCCGGTGAATTACGAGAATATGGCGAAAGCGATCGGCGCTTTTGAACGGAAACTGATGACGCCTTCGCGCTGGGACCGTTTCCTGCAGGGCGACAAAGCGGCGTTGAACGACGCAGAAAAAGCGGGATTCCTGAAATTCGTGGAAACCGGCTGCACGACCTGCCACATGGGCGCCTGCGTGGGCGGCACGATGTATCAGAAGCTGGGCGTGGCGAAGCCGTATCCGGGGCTGAAGGACGAAGGGCGCGCCAAGGTGACGGGGCGGGCCGAGGACAAATTCTTCTTCAAGGTGCCGGGGCTGCGGAACGTGGAAAAGACCTGGCCGTATTTCCACGACGGTTCGGTAAAATCGCTGGAAGAGGCCGTACGGCTGATGGCGGAGTACGAGCTGGGCAGGAACCTGAGCGCGGCGGATGCGGCATCGATCGTCACGTGGCTGAAGACGCTGACGGGCGAGATCCCGCACGACTACGTGAAGCCGCCGGCGCTGCCTCCCTCGACGCCGAAAACGCCGAAGCCGTCGCTGACGGACTGAAGCGATGAAAAAACAGATTCTGGTTGTTCTGTTTGCAGCAGCGGCGGCCGCCCAGGCGCCGGACGCGCGGGAGCGCGCGATGCAGGCGGCCGCCGGGCTGGGCCGCGTCCTGATGGAGCTGCTCGGGCAGGAGATGGCCAAGGGCGGCTACGAAGGAGCCGTGCGCGCGTGTTCGGAGGTGGCGCAGACGGTGACGGAGGAGTTCGCGCACGAGCAGGGCCTGGAAATCCGGCGCGTGACGCTGCGCGCGCGGAACCCGAAGGACCAGCCCGACGAGTGGGAGGCGGCGAAGCTGCGGGCGTGGGAGAAGGAGTTCAAGCCGGGTTCGCCGCCGGCGGAAGTGTTCGAAGTGGTGGAAGAGAACGGCCGCCGCTATGCGCGCTATCTGAAGCCGATCCTCGTGCAGCCGATGTGCCTCGGCTGCCACGGACCGCGGGACAAGATCAGCGAAGAAGTGCGGCGCGTGCTCGACGAGCGCTATCCGCGCGACCACGCCACCGGCTACAAGGCGGGCGACCTGCGGGGGGCGTTCTCCGTGACGATCCGGCTGGATGGGAAGTGAAGCCCGGACCGCCTGCAGTCAAGTTCTGTCAAAAACCGCGCGGCGGGGCAATCTTTGCGGCCGGGTGCGCGTCTTTACGCGTAGAGCCCGGTTCTCCCTGACGAAGCGCCGGGCGTGGATTACCCGAAGAGAGGGATGCGGCATGAAGCGAAGGACTGCACTGCTGGCCATGGCAGCGCCCGCGGGCGCGTGGGCGCAGAGGGGTTTGCGGGGAGGATTCCGAGGCGCGGGCGCTTCAGCTGACAGCCTGCCGGTGGCGGGCTCGGAGCAGGAGAAGCGGATTCTGGCGGTGCTGGAAGAGGCGTGGAAAACGGGCGCGACGTATGCGAACGTGCCGCACGCCGACGGGCGGATGCTGCGGCTGCTGGCGGAAGCCGGCAGGGCGAAGCACGTGGTGGAGATCGGCACGTCGACGGGAATCTCGGGGCTGTGGTTCGCGATGGCGCTGCAGAAAACGGGCGGACGGCTGACGACGTTCGAGTACGACCGGGGCCGCGCGGCGACGGCGCGCGAGCACTTCCGCAAGGCGGGCGTGGCGGAGCTGGTGACGATCGTCGAAGGGGACGCGCACCAGACGATTGCGCGGCTCAAAGAGCCGTTCGACATTCTGTTCCTGGACGCCGACAAGGAAGGTTATGTCGATTACCTGAACCGGCTGCTGCCGCTGGTGCGGCCGGCAGGCCTGATTCTGGCGCACAACATCGACATGGTGCCGGAATACCTGCGGCTGGTGACCACCAACCCGGCGCTGGAGACGCAGCTGTTCCGCGAGGGCGGCGGGATGTCGATCACGCTGAAGAAGCTGTGACGGCGGCCTGGGAGAACAGGCCGCCGTGCCGCAGGGCTCAGCCGAGCTCGGAGCCGCGGAAGAACCAGCCGACTTCGAAAGCGGCCGTTTCCGGCGCGTCGGAGCCGTGGCTGGCGTTGCGGCCGATGTCAGTGCCGTAAAGAGCGCGGACCGTGCCGGGGGCGGCCTTCTTCGGATCGGTGGCGCCCATGACTTCGCGCCACTTGGCGATGGCGTCCTCGCGCTCGAGGGCCATGAGCACGACCGGGCCTTCGGTCATGAAGGCGACGAGCTCTTCGAAGAAGCCCTTGCCGCGGTGAACGGCGTAAAATCCCTCGGCTTCAGCGCGGGTGAGCTTCTGCATGCGCATGGCGAGAATGCGGAAGCCGGCTTCTTCGATCATCGAGATGATCCTGCCGGCGTTGCCGGCGGCGACGGCGTCGGGTTTGATGATGGCGAGTGTTCGTTCAACAGGCATGGTGGATTTCTCTGTCAGCTGGAAATAGGGATTTCAAAAGAATCGGTGGGCGATGAAAACGCCTTGGGGGAAATGCCCCCTGGACAACTGGCCGCCGGGTGGTTGGCCGTGCGGCGGACGCGGCCGGATGCAGCCCTCGCGCAAGCGCGAGGGGAAACCCGCCGCAGAAGGCCGAGGGGACAACGCCGGGAACCGCCCGGCCGAAAATCGCTGTGCAGCGAGGGACCGGGCGTGCGGTTCCCGGTCGCGCCTTCGGCGCGATGCAGAGCGATCGAAGGGTGGGGAGGTTGATGAACCGCTTGGTCGCAGCCCTTCGGGCTGCTCCCGCGCGGCTCTGAACCCGTGGCGGTTTTCATGCATTCGTGGACTCGGCGGGATGCAGCCCTCGCGCAAGCGCGAGGGGAAACCCGCCGCAGAAGGCCGAGGGGACAACGCCGGGAACCGCCCGGTCGAATATCGCTGTGCAGCGAGGAACCGGGCGCGCTGTTCCCGGTCGCGCCTTCGGCGCGATGCAGAGCGATCGAAGGGTGGGGAGGTTGATGAACCGCTTGGTCGCAGCCCTTCGGGCTGCTCCCGCGCGGCTCTGAACCCGTGGCGGTTTTCATGCATTCGTGGACGCGGCGGGATGCAGCCCTCGCGCAGGCGCGAGGGGAAACCCGTTGTAAGAGGCCGGGGGAACACCGATGGAAACCGCTCACTGCCGGGCGCTTCGCGCCCTTCGTTAGAGGCCCTGAATGGCGGTCTGGGCGCGGCACGGTTGAAGTGACAGGCGGTGCGGTCACGATTCAGAGCTTGAGGGCGGCTTTGGCGCGGGCGCCGATTTCGGCCGGCGTCTGGCAGACGAGGATGCCGGCGTCTTCCATGGCGGCCATCTTGTCGCTGGCCTTTCCCGAGCCGCCGCTGATGATGGCGCCGGCGTGGCCCATGCGGCGTCCCGGCGGGGCGGTCTGCCCGGCCACGAAGCCGATGACGGGCTTTTTGACGTGCTGTTTGACGAACGCCGCGGCTTCCTCTTCGGCCGTGCCGCCGATTTCGCCGATCATGATGATGGCCTCGGTCTGCGGGTCTTCGTTGAAGAGGCGCAGGGCGTCGACGTGGGTGGTGCCGATGATGGGGTCGCCGCCGATGCCGATGCAGGTGCTCTGGCCGATGCCGAGGGCGGTGAGCTGGCCGACGGCTTCATAGGTGAGGGTGCCGGAGCGGGAGACGACGCCGACGGGGCCGGGCTTGTGAATATGGCCGGGCATGATGCCGATTTTGCATTCGCCGGGCGTGATAATGCCGGGGCAATTCGGCCCGATCAGGCGGGTATCGGGATAGTTTTTGAGGAAACGCCAGGCGCGCACCATGTCGAGGGCGGGAATGCCTTCGGTGATGCAGACCACGAGGCGGATGCCTGCGTCGGCGGCTTCCATGATGGCGTCGGCCGCGAAAGCGGGAGGAACGAAGATGACGCTCGCGTCGGCGCCGGTGGCCTTGACGGCCTCGGCTACGGTGTTGAACACGGGGCGGTCGAGGTGCGTCGTTCCGCCCTTGCCGGGCGTGACGCCTCCGACGATGTTGGTGCCGTAGGCCATGCACTGCTGGGCGTGGAAACTGGCTTCACGGCCGGTGAAGCCCTGCACAAGCACGCGCGTGTTCCTGTTGACGAGAATGCTCATGGGACGGAATCCTTACGAAGCCTGGCTGGCGAGAGCGACGACTTTTTCGGCGGCATCTTTCATGCCGTCGGCCACGGTGAAATTGAGGCCGGACTCGCGGAGGATGCGGCGGCCTTCTTCGACGTTGGTGCCCTCCATGCGGATGACAAGAGGGAGCTTGAAGTCGAGCTCGCGGGCGGCGGCGACGACGCCGCTGGCAAGCGTATCGCAGCGGAGAATTCCGCCGAAGATGTTGATGAGGACCGCCTTGACGTGCGGGTCGGACATCAGGATGCGGAACGCGTTGGTGATCTGCTCCTGATTGGCGCCGCCGCCGACGTCGAGGAAGTTGGCCGGATTGCCGCCGGCGTATTTGATGATGTCCATGGTGGCCATGGCGAGCCCGGCGCCGTTGACCATGCAGCCGACGTTGCCGTCGAGCTTGATGTAATTGAGGCCGAACTTCGACGCTTCGACCTCGAGCGGGTCCTCTTCGTTGGTGTCGCGCAGCGCCGCGATTTCGGGATGGCGGTAGAGGGCGTTGTCGTCGAAGTTGAACTTGGCGTCGAGAGCAATGACGCGCTGGTCCTCGGTGACAACGAGAGGGTTGATCTCGGCCAGAGAGGCGTCGGTTTCGACCCATGCGCGGGCCAGAGCCTGGAAGAGCTTCGCGGCGGCTGAAGCGGCGGCGCCCTTCAGTCCGATGCCGAAGGCGAGCTTGCGCGCCTGGAACGGCAGCAGTCCGTCGCCCGGATCGAACGCCTCTTTCAGGATCAGCTCCGGCGTCTTCGCGGCGACCTCTTCAATGTCCATGCCGCCCGCGGCGGAGGCCATGAGGACGGGCTTGCCCTGGGCGCGGTCGAGCACGATGCCGGCGTAGAGCTCCTGCGCAATAGGCAGGGTCTCTTCGACGAGGACCGTGCGCACGAGGCGGCCCTCGGGGCCAGTCTGGTGGGTGACCAGGGTCATGCCGAGAATCTGGGAAGCGACGGCTTCGGCCTCTGCCGGATTGGCTGCAAGCTTGACGCCGCCGCCCTTGCCGCGGCCGCCGGCATGGATCTGGGCCTTGACGACGACGCGGGCGCCGATTTCTTCGGCGATGGAGCGGGCCTCGGCAGAGGTGGAAGCGACGCGGCCGCGCGGGATGGGAACGCCGTAGCGGGCGAGGATCTCCTTGGCCTGGTATTCGTGGATTTTCATGGTGTTGGGCTTGTGGTAGGCTCGGAAAAAAGCCCCGCATTTCAATATAACATGGCGTTTCTC
>Ga0209381_1004509_pt1 | contig 12460 bp, 9 predicted proteins | sample DewCreD2012metaG_FD_184111 | JGI IMG/M metagenome (GOLD analysis project Ga0209381, IMG submission 184111) | Hot spring sediment bacterial and archeal communities from British Columbia, Canada, to study Microbial Dark Matter (Phase II) - Dewar... ...
GTGGCAGTGGGAAAAAATATAAACATTGTTGTGGTAAATAACTCACTACGAAAGCAGTGCTAATATATGTTTTTTTCTTAACCCTTCCAGTATATTCATGGCGTGAGTTCGTTTAATATTTTCAAAGAGTGCGGGGATATTTTTTAATCTTTCTACCTGCTTTTGTGCTTCTTCTCGGGCAATACTGATAAGTTCAAAATCGTTAACAGGATCTGCAAATTCAAAGGCAATACCCTGGCCATGCTGGCGGGTGCCAATAAATTCGCCTGCTCCTCGCATTTTTAAATCCTCTTCAGCTATAACAAACCCATCATCTGTTGATGTTAAAATATGTATGCGCTGCATGCTTTCCTGAGGGATGTCATCAGGATAAATCAAAACACAAAACGATTTATATTCACCACGCCCAACACGGCCACGCAACTGATGAAGCTGTGAAAGCCCAAACCTCTCCGCATGCTCAATAACTATAATGGATGCATTGGCTACATCAATTCCTACTTCTATTACGGTTGTGCTGACCAAAAGGTCAATGGCGTGGTTATTAAATTCCTGCATGATATTTTCTTTTTCTTCATTGGTAAGTTTTCCATGTAGCAGGGCAATAGTTTTATTTGGGAATCGCTTTATAAGCTGCTCGTAGGTTGCTGTGGCAGATTTTAAATCAAGCTTTTGTGAATCTTCAATTATTGGCAGCACATAATATATTTGCCTGCCCTCGTTCATATATTTTTCCAGTGAACGATATACAGCTTCTAATTTTGATGTTGGGAAAGCAAGTGTTGTTATGGGGATTCTGTTTGCAGGCTTTTGTCTAATTATTGAAATATCTAAGTCACCATACAGGGTTAGCGATAGTGACCGGGGAATGGGTGTTGCCGTCATGACTAAAAGGTCAGGCATATAACCTTTGGTTCGTAACCCTGCGCGTTGATTTACACCAAAGCGATGCTGCTCGTCAATAATAATGAATCCTAAATTGGCAAACTGTACTGTTTCCTGAATCAAGGCGTGGGTGCCTATGATAATATTAATAGACCCATCTTTTAAGCCCGCAAGAATTTCTTTACGCTCGGCAGCAGGTGTTGAACCGGTAAGTAGCTGCACATGTATAGAAGCCGGTAAAAGCTTTTTAAATGTAGCATAATGCTGTTGTGCTAATATTTCCGTTGGTGCCATAAAGGCAACCTGCTGCCCACGGCTTACCACAGCAATGCTTGCAATCATGGATACTACTGTTTTACCGGAGCCAACGTCACCCTGCAAAAGACGGTTCATGGGAAAATCGGCTTGTAAGTCATTAATTATTTCCTGTACAGCTTTTATCTGGTCATCGGTAAGTGTGAATGGCAATGTTTGCATGAAATTGTTATACAGGGAATCATTTATTGTAGGTTTTGCATGTTTATGTGTTTCCCTGATATATTGCCGTGAAAGGTGTAAATAGTATTGTAGAAAAAAAAGTTCATTAAATGCTAAACGCAAACGTGCCTGAAGTGCTTCTTCTATTGTAGCAGGGAAATGAATGTGCTGTATAGCCTGAGGAAGCGGCATTAGTTTTAGCCTGCTAACCATCTCATTGTCAAAAGGTTCCTGTATATGCTCCCTTGCCAATTCAAGTGCGCTGTGGATAATCTTCCTGAAAACCCGTGAGTTAAATCCATGTGATTTGAGTGTTTCGGTTGAAGGGTAGATTGGCACTATCCTGCCTGTGTGTAATGTATCAGAGCTATCGCCAATAAAATCATACTCCGGATGAACAATCTGCTTGGTGCTATAATAATCCACTTTGCCTGAAAACAGTACCATATCCCCAACTTCAAAAAGCTTAAGAAAATACTGTATGCCCCCAAAAAAAACACCTGATAACGTGTCGCTGCCATCATCTATAACAACTTCAAGGAACTTACGCCTGTGGCCTGAAATTTTTACCTGTTTAACAATACCGGTAACTGTCACAAGGTCATTAACAAAACAGTCTTTGATTTGTTTTGTATTGGAGCGGTCAATATATTTCCTGGGTAAAAAGTAAAGGAGGTCCTCAATGGTTTCAATACCTAATTCCAGTTTTAAAATTGAAGCTCGCTTGGGGCCAATCCCTTTAATGTATTGAATGCTCTGATCAAGCACGGTTACTCCTCTTCGGCAATGTACCACACACTGGCAGGTATCTGTATATATTTCCCTTCACGGGTATAGAAAAAAGAATAATTGCGGCCATCTTTTGGTGTGGTTATCTTTTGAACTCCGTACCACCGTTTAATTATCCTGCCATCATACCCAAATACAGTAATGGTAAGGTTTTGCCCGGTTATAGTTTCAATTTTTCGCTGTACAATGTTCTTCTGCTCATAAGTAAAAAAATATTTGAAATAAAGATATACACCGGAAAGCAACAGAATTATAATCAGAGAGCCAATGAGATATAATTTTGATTTTGTGGTCATAATGTTACTCCTTTGATTACATCACAATTTTTTAAGTACATTCACCAATGTGATAATTAAAAGAACCTGTGCAGGTGCTAAAAAACCTATATCGCCATATTAAGAATAAGCAATAATGAATTTAATGATGCTCTTTATGGTTTAAAAATGTCAAATCTAAATATAAATTTACTGTCAACAAAAAATGATACTTGACTTAAATTGCAGTAATGGTAACAATTTAGCCGAATTGTTTTCTATACTATATACAAAAATCATTAATTGGATTGGGATGTTTATGACAAAAAAACAATTATGGATATATATTCTGCTTTGTTGCCTCATGTTTATAACATGTAAAAAAGAAACCATATTAGAAATTGAACCCAATGATACCTACACTCAGGCTAACCTTATAACTGTTGGAAAATCCATTGATGGTTTTATTAATACTGAAAGTGACATTGATTTTTATATGGCAGATGTAACTGATCCAGTGTTATTTGACGTAAGCGTTACTGCAGTCAAGGGTGTGAATATTGCATTTACTGTGTGGAAAGCAACTGATGATAGTATTGTACCATTGAAATATGTTGATGATATGCGCAAATCGGCACCTGAACGGCTTAGAGGGTTTAAAGTTGGACCAGGAAGATATTATGTTTCAATTTCACATGGGGATAAGGATCAGCGAATCAAAAATACAGAAAATTCATATACATTGTTGATTAATCAGGAAGATATGGAAGGCTTTGAGTCAGAGCCTAATGATACAATCTTATCAGCAAACACAATACCAATAAGTGTTCCTGTCCGCGGTTACTTTTCGCCTGCATTTAACAAAACAAATACCAATGCAATAAATCCCTATCGTGAAGAGGATTGGTACACGTTTTATGTTGAGGATGTTCCGGTAGTTTGTGATGTTGAGGTAACCGGTGTACCTGGCATTGAGGCTCAGCTTGATATTGTTGATGCACAGGGAACCGTATTGTTTTCTTCAAATCCGCAAGGGCAGGGCGTAAGCCAGATAGCAAAGGGCATTGGTTTGTCGGCTGCAGGCAACTATTATATTATGATTTCTGCAAAAAATTATGCAGCAAACAATGAAACACCCTATAGTGTAGTCATTACCACACGCAGCTATGATAATACAACCGAGATTGAACCAAATAATATAATGCATTCGGCAACACCGGTTGTAACTGATACAATAATGGGAAGGATATACCCTGTTGGTGATGTGGATTTCTATAAGTATGGGGGCGATAGTTCCGAAAATAAGTGGTATCGTGTTGAAGTAACACCGCCAATGACATTAGATATACTGTTTGCAATTTACAACACAAAAGGCGAGGAGCTATACTCAATTAATAACGAAGGAACCGGACAGAAAGAGTTGCATCCCAATCTTTTTATTGGAGTGCCATTTTATGTAAAGGTATGGGCACAACGCGGGCAGCTTGATTTAGATAATAATTATGCACTGGCGATAGTTCCTGTGAATATACCTAATATGATTGATATTGAACCAAACGATATAAAAGAGCAGGCAAATGCAGTACAGGGTGGTACCATAACCGGTTATGTATCAAAGAAAGCTGATACTGATTATTATGTACTGCATTATAAAGGAAGGCAGAAAAAGTATTTTACTATTAAGGCACCTGAAAAAATACCCGTTTCATTTTCTGTGACTGATTCATTGGGATATATTTTGCAAACAATAAAAGTAAAATCAGGGCAATCTGTAACCTTACATGAAATAATTGATGGCAAGGGGTATTGTATACTGAAGCCGTTGAATGATGCCTATGATGGTATATATTATATTGAAATCAAGGATAAGCCATGAAGATAGTTAAACAGTGCATTATTGTATTATTATTTGTAGCGTTCGGTTTTATAATATCTTGTAAAACAGTTCCAAAATATGAAGCACCGGTTGAGCCTGTAATTACACCGGTTGAAGTTAATGTCAATTTCAGATTCATTGCTTATGATACCGGAATTGCCAATCCTGATGATGATAAACGGTGCTATTACAAAGTATTTATTGACAAGATTGATGCAGGAAGAACAACCATAGGCCTTGAATCACAAAAAAAATATTTTGAGGCAAAACTATCGCCCAATACCCATCTTATCGTTATAGAAAAGTGGGTGCTTGATGAACGAGAAGGTGAATATAAAAAAGAAAACAACATATTGCAGCCAAAGCCTAACTACTATTACTTTGAGACCAGATCAAATGCAGTAACTGAGGTAACCATGGTTAATGATAAAAAGACAAATGTAGCACAGTATTCAGTTAACATACAATAAACAATTGATTAAGAATAAAAAAATTATATGTTTACCTTTTCAAAAACAGATGTTTTAGATTTACAGCCGTTTGAAATTTGTTCCATCCGTCCACCTACGGAAAATTACAGCTTAACCTTCAGGCTAACACGCAATTGCTACTGGAACAAGTGTGCATTTTGCCCTGTGTATAAATGTGGGGCAAAGTTTTCACGCAGAACGGTTGAAGAAGTGTTACAGGATATAAAGCGTGCAAAACTTATTGATGATTTTTTGTTTGAACAAGGTGTGGGCTATCCAGTGTATTCCGAAGCTGACTTTTATAAATTGCAGGGCATACTACAAAATGTGCAGCAACAACGCTGGGAGGCTGGCATTATTGATACTGAAAGCAGTAGCGATAGTAATGGTGGAATTGATGCATCTGCTATTAATGATGAGCGTATGCAATGGTTTATGCAGTGGTTTGTTGACAAACCCACATTAGCACAGTGTTTTGAGCATATTGTGCAGTGGCGCATTGGTGGCGGCAAAACCTGCTTCTTAGGTGATGCCGATGGACTTATTGTCAGTGCAAAGGATTATGAAAGGATACTATCGCTTATAAAAAATAATTTTCCAACATTAGAGCGTTTTACCATATATGGACGTACAAAAACTGCACGCAAAAAAGATTTTAAAGAGATTATGCAGTTACACAAAGCAGGCATTAACCGTGTTCACTTTGGCCTTGAAAGCGGCAGCGATGAGGTATTGAAGCTTGTACATAAAGGCGAAGACTCCCGTGACCATATTGAAGGGTGCATAAAAGTAAAAGATGCAGGTCTTTCGGTGTCGGTTTACATTATGCCTGGGCTTGGTGGAAGGCGTTTAAGCCACACGCATGCACTTGAAACAGCGCGTGTAATTAATGCAATACAACCCGATTTTGTGCGATTGCGTACGCTTTCAGTTTTTCCCTATACACCACTTTCCCTTATGGTAAAAAGTGGTGCCTTTGAACTATGCAGCGATGATGAAATTGTGGATGAAATTGAAATGCTAATTAGGGCAATAGATGTTCCTGTAATGTTTTATAGCGATAGCGCAACGAATCTGTTGCCGCTAAACGGAAGATTTCCACAGCAAAAGAATGCGCTGCTTACATTAATCAGTGAATATAAATCTAAAGATAACACACAACGCCTGCAGTACCGATTGCAGTCACGATTAGAATCATTTGTTGGACAATATGGAAGGCTTACGCCCGATATAGAAAAGCTTTTAAAGCCGCTAATAAAAGGCAGTACTATAGATATGGGCAATACAGCGTATGTGGAAACAGTTCTTGAGGCAATTTATAATAAACTGATGCCTTAATTGCTCTCATTTTCTAACTGGAATAACATTAAAAAAGCTGCCCATAAGAGAGCAGCTTTTTCTAATCATATATTAAAGAACATTATTTTGCTTGTTGTTGTGGCGCTTGCTGTTGAGGGGCCTGTGTTTGAGTATTCAGCTCTTTTCGCAGCAATTCCATATTCTTTTCAATCTTCTTTTCATCACGTAGTGTATCAACTAATTCTTTTATTTTCATGTTGAGCTTCTGCTGGAAGAGCTGCTGCTTGATATACATTTCAGCCTGATCCACAGGCACACCCTTGAAACGAGCACGCTGCTGATTATATATCATTTCAACTTCTTCAGGGGCAATAGTAATATCATTTTTAAATTTTTCCCGGATATAATACTGAACTACCAGCCCTTCTTTTGAAATATCTAAAAGGGTATTCAATTCTTCATTTTTTAAAATGCCATCGTCAATGGCTTTTTTGTACACCAGACGCTGCTGAATCATCTGCTCTAAAAAATTGTTTTTATTGAGCAATGGATTTCTTTCTAATTGTGCCGGGTCTTGTGCCAACTTATCTATCTCTTCTTTTGGCAGATTGTAGATGCTTTTCATTTGGGCATAATAATAGGCATTGAGTTCATTGTCAGTAATTTCGTCGCTGTCAATCTTTGCAATCCATTTGCCGCCATATTTATTGCCACAGGAGATAACAAGAGCACAAATCATAACAGCAATAACTAAATAAAAAATCTTTGTTTTCATGGTATCCATCCTTTTGATAGTAAGAATTAAAAAATATGCCTCCGGGGGAGGGGAATATTGTTTACTATGTGTAAAAGCAAAGTTTTACGATTGATAATAGATTATAGTAATTGTTGCAACAATTTTTTTATCTCTTCTAATTTTTTTTCTGGGGTGATAGTTCCTGTAACAAAGTTTACTATTTCCCTGTCATACCTGTCAATAGATAACCGTTTATCTTTTTGTATTAATGCAACCAGCTTTTTTGTGTCAAGCTTTGATTCTTTGGTAATGCGCATTTTGACCAGTTTTGTATCCTCAATAATTTCATCGATGTAAAGCTGGGATGCTAATGTGCGCACCTCTTCCATTGCTATCAAAGACTTTACTTCCTCAGGCGGTGGACCAAAGCGGTCAATCATCTCTTGAGTAAGCTCCGCTAATTCTTCCAATGATTCGCAGGCTTCGTATCGCTTATAAAATTCTATCTTCTGCTTTTCGTCAGATATATAACTATCGGGAATGAATATATTAGTTTTGACGTATACAGGGGTTCTGAATACATGAACGGGCTTTTCTCCTTTGAGCTTTCGCACAGCATCCTCTAACATCTGGCAGTACAGGTCAAAGCCTACATCCATGATATTTCCTGATTGCTCCCTGCCTAAAATATTGCCTGAACCGCGTATTTCCATATCCTTCATGGCAATCTTGAATCCGCTGCCTATTTCAGTAAATTCTGCAATGACCTGCAAGCGTTTCTGGGCGTCTTCGGTAATGCGAGCATCCTTAGGGTAAAAGAGGTATGCATACGCCTGCCTGTCTGACCTTCCAACACGCCCCTTTAGCTGATACAATTGCGATAGCCCAAAGGTATCAGCCCGGTTTACAATAATAGTATTGACATTGGGCATATCAAGCCCGGATTCAATGATAGATGTTGATACCAGCACATCATATTTGCCTTTAATAAAGTCAATCATTACCTCTTCAAGCTCGTGTTCGTGCATCCTGCCATGTGCCACACAAAACGTTGCTTCTGGGACAAGCTTTTCTAAGAATTGTGCCTGCTCATAGATGGTGCTGATGCGGTTATGTACGTAGAATACCTGTCCTTTGCGCTCTATCTCTTTCAATATAGCCATGCGCACAATATCAGGGTTATCCTCAATAACCAGTGTTTCAATAGACTGGCGGTTTTCCGGCGGTGTAGCAATGATGGAAAGATCGCGAATGCCGGCAAGCGCCATGTGCAGGGTGCGGGGAATTGGTGTTGCGGAAAGTGTTAACACATCCACCAAAAGCCGCAATTTCTTTAAATGCTCTTTATGTTTAACGCCAAAACGCTGTTCTTCATCAATTACTACAATGCCCAAATTTTTAAAATGTACGTCTTTTGCCAGTAATGCGTGTGTACCAATAATAATGTCGATTGCTCCAGCTTTTAAGCGTTCTTTTATTGATTTTATCTGCAGCTGTGATTTAAAGCGCGACAGCATTTCGATAGTTACCGGGTAATCAGCAAACCGCCTGGTAAATGTATTGTAATGCTGCATTGCCAGTACCGTTGTGGGAACAAGTATTGCTACCTGTTTGCCTGCCATTACTGCTTTGAATGCTGCTCGTATGGCAACTTCGGTTTTGCCAAAACCAACATCACCACATACAAGGCGGTCCATTGGCTGGGATTTTTCCATGTCATCCTTGACGTCCTCAATGGCAGTAATCTGGTCAGGTGTTTCCTCGTATTCAAATTTTGATTCAAATTCTTCCTGCCACATGATATCAGGTGGGAACTGAAATCCCTTTAATGCTTTTCGCTGTGAGTAAATTTTTAACAAATCCTGTGCTATCTCTTCTACGGATTGCTGTACACGCTCTTTGATACGGTTCCATGCAGATTTCTTGCCAAGTGCGTCTATACGTGGCTGGCGGCCGTCAAGACCCACGTAGCGCTGTACCATATTTATATGATCCAGTGACACATACAGCTTGTCGCCTTCAGCATACTCTATGACTAAAAAATCGCGCTCAATGCCGCTAGCACTCATACGTTCAATGGCTTTGAATATGCCAATGCCATGGTTAATATGCACAACGTAGTCGCCTGGCGATAGCTCTAAGAATGTGTCTATTGGCTTTGAATATTTTTGCTTGAAGTGCTTTTTCTTCCTATATGATTTACCAAAAATTTCGTGATCGGTGATGATACATGTTTTGATGCTGCCTATCTCAATGCCTTCGTGGAGATTTGAAATAATAATGCCAAAATGTTTGTTAGGGTTATATGTATCAAATTGCTCCTGTGGTTTAAATTCATTGAATAAATCATACAGCCTGCGTGCCTGCCCTTCAAATGATGTGCTTACAACAATATGCCATCCTTCTTCAATGCGTTTTGCGCACTCACTGCGTACATCCTGAATCCTTCCCTGAAACGATGGAATACTTTTTAACTGCCACACATTGCTTGAATCAGTTATGAAGGGACTCAGTTTAACAGCCTGCGGTTCAATGTGTTGGTAACTATCGCTATGCAATAATTGCGATGCAGGTAAACAGAATGTAGTTTCCTTTTTATGATTGTATAGCTGATGGTAGGTGCGTTCAATTTCTGATAATTTTGCTTTTAGCTGCCCTGGGTCACACAGGAATATGTGTGGATTTTGTGCAAATGAGATTAATGTATCGGTTTCTATTGCCAGTGGGAATAAATCATAAATGCCTGGGACATTGTTTTTTTGCAATGACGACACGGCTTGCTGATTCAGGTTACTATCGCCCCGTATTAACTCTTTTTGTATTTTTTCTTTTTCAGATGGTGATAGCAAGATTTCGCGGCGTGGATAGATGGTTATGGTTTGCACATGCTCAAGTGAAACCTGGGTCATGGGGTCAAAGTAACGGATGGATTCGCAGGTGTCGCCAAAGAAATCAAGGCGCACTGGATTGGCTGCATTTGGCAGATAAATATCAATGATGCCGCCTTTGACGGAAAATTGCCCGTAGCGGTCAACGCGGGTTTCGCGCTCATAGCCATAGTTGATGAGGGTTTCAATGATTACTTCAAAGGGGTATTCTTCAGCTTTGTTAATGTTGATTCCTTTTTTTAAAAAGAATTCCTTATGCGGAATGGCTCTGAGCAGTGATTCAATGGTTGCAACCACAATAACAGGTTTGCCTGAAAGAAGCTGGTACAGCGCAGTGATACGTTCACGTTCAATAGATGATGATGGGTTGACATACTCATACGGAAGAACTTCTAAGGCAGGGAAAGGGAATATTGTGTCTTCATTAACAAATGCTGATATGTCGGCAACAAAGCGGTTCATTGTGTGATAGTCGGTGGTAACCACAATGGTTTGCTGTTTAAGTGTGTTAAACGATGTTGCAACTATGAACGGGAAGGCTGAAGGCGAAATGCCTTCAATGGTGAAGGCTTTGACCCCTGAGGCTGACAGTGATTGAAATTCAGCAGTTGCTGCATACAGTTTTGTTAAATTGTTCAGGACCATTGTGTGTAATATTTTTTGGGTTACATGTTTTTATAGTAAATATGGAATTTGCCAATTACAGTGGAAATTCGTTACATAATTTTGAACTTACATTCATTGTACTCTTATATAGGGAATTTTTCAATCTTTTTGTTGTGGGCTCGAGGCTCTGACACCATTATACTTATAATTCGCTGTATTTTAATATATGACATTGCTCTGACACCATAAAATTACCATAAATATTGTTATATTTTTATAAAGGCGATAGTTACTGTTAAAAGGCTCTGACCCCATATATTAGGCGCATGGCCATGCGCCCCTACAATAAACTGGGAACTTTGAATTTGCTACTTTTAACTGTCCTACGATACACAATAATTGCAATTTTTTTCACTTTTTTTAAAAATTTTTCCAAATTCCCGTTAATTTTTTTCATTTCAGGCGTTTTATATATCAGAACCTTTACTTTTTTTACTTTAGGAGGAAATTGGTATGCGTAAACCCCGTTACATTGCACCCAACATCACCTATCATGTTGTAAGCCGCCTCATTGAATGCCGTAACATGATGGAAGATGACAGTATCAAGGCATTATGTGAATACTGTATAACGTTAGCAATGGGTAAATATGCATTTGAACTTATCAATTATCAGATTATGGATAACCATGTTCACTTGCTTATCCGCACAGTGGAAGGTGGAGCATCTATATCCCGTATCGTGCAGTACATAAAGTCGCGGTTTGCTCAACGCTTTAACCGCATGATGCAGCGGACAGGTCCTGTATGGAATGAGCGGTTTAAAGACAACATTGTTGAGTTTGCGGATAATCCGCGGATGTATTTATTGAACTTAATCTGGTATTTTGCCAACAATCCGGTGCGTGCAGGCAAGGTACAAAGTCCGTTTGAAAGTTACTTTGGCGGATCAAAGGCCTACTTTGACAGTAACTATCGCCCAAATATAAAGATTACCCTGCATCAGTATTTTTTAGAGTTGGGTGATACACTTGAAGAAAGTATTGAGAAACTCCTTTCTTACTTTCGTGGAGAACTCTGGCTCTGAGCCAAAACTTTTATTTTGCCAGAACAGATTCTATTGTATTTTTGTTGTGAAAATATTTTACACCATAATAAATGCCAGCGGTAATTCCAATAATACCAGATGTTATGGTGACGGCCGAGATAATGGTGGTAACAATGCCAAAATTGGTTAAATAATATACTGCTACACCCGCACCAAGGGAAATACTCCCGCTTGTTGAAAAGAATGCTGCATTGTAGCCATTGTGAAGTGTATTCTGCCGACTCTGGCTCAAAAAATAAATGAGGTCAGTTTTTGATAAAATATCTACTGGATTTTGGTGTGTGATATCCACGGTAAATTTGCTTTCCACGGGATACTTCTTATAATGATAATAGCGTTTTTGGGCAGGCTTATTGTTTTGCAAAAGCTGTATGGTGTAGGTGTAGATGTCAGGTGTCAGAGCAACTGGTAATTGAAATACGCAGTACATCCCATCAATCACCTCTGGATATAGTGTATATTCGTTGCTCTGACCCTGTGAGTTAGTGATAGTTACTATAACCACAAATGGCTTGTTGCCTGTATTGTATATATCGCACCATATAAAGTAAGGCTGTGTGTTGGACACAACGCCTGCCGGATATTGCAATGGTTGGGCACTATCATTTATCTGGGCAAAAGAATAACTAAAACATGTTAACAGTATTACAATGCTTGTTACTATTCGCATAGGTTTACCTTGACAAGTGTAATGGTATACTCTATAGTGTCAGAGCAATTAAATTATGCAACAACAAATTTAAAAGAGTCTAACCCTATGAAACATGTAGTATATATTGTGTGCTTGTTATTTGCACTGCAATCACATGCAGATGAGCTTGATAGTATTATAGGCAGTTTTGCGGTGGAAAGCATTGATGCTGTTATTGTGCAGGTTATAGCTGAATCAGGAAAACCAACAGTGGGCTATGAGGGCAGGTACAGAGCATATAAACATAACATGCGCATTGATTACAACAAGCCATTCTCCCAGATAGTTATTGTGAAAGAAGGGAATCTTCAGTGGTACTATCCTGATACTAAAGAGTTATGGACTATGCAGAACATGAATGCGCCGGTTACTCATCCCTTTG
>Ga0209381_1004525_pt1 | contig 12416 bp, 7 predicted proteins | sample DewCreD2012metaG_FD_184111 | JGI IMG/M metagenome (GOLD analysis project Ga0209381, IMG submission 184111) | Hot spring sediment bacterial and archeal communities from British Columbia, Canada, to study Microbial Dark Matter (Phase II) - Dewar... ...
GCCTTCCAGGGCACGGGCGAGCCCAACAGCAAGGTCTTCCTCTACGCCGAGAGGGTCGGCTCGGGCCTCCTCGAGCTCGTCGGCCAGGGCGTGGTCGGCGCCAACGGGGCCTGGGAGGTCACCATCGAGCCGCTCGACCACAGCTTCCCCGTCGCCGAATACCGCATCTCGGCCGTCTACGAGGACGCCGCCGGCAACCGCTCGCCGGCCCCCGTGCTCGGCACCGGCCTCCAGATGTGGCACGACTCGACCCCGCCCAACGTGCCCTACCTCGACCTCATCAGCGTGGACGACAAGGGCTTCAGCAACACCGACAACTACACGCAGGAGCTGACGCTCCACTTCGACGTGACGGTGAACGACACGGCCGACAACGGCAACCCCTTCCCCAACGAGGTGATGTGGTTCATCCAGGACCGCTACGAGAACTCCGGCGGCGAGGTGACCGTGGCCACCTCGGGCGGCCTGAGCACGGCCGGCTTCTGGGACGACGTGGAGATCACCTTCACCGACTACGGGGTGCACAACCTCAAGCTCGTGGCCTGGGACCGCGCCGGCCACCGCAGCGAGTACCTGTTGACCATCCACATTGACCCCGCCGCCTGCGACACGAGCGTGCTCAAGCTCGCCAACGGGCAGGTGATTCTCTTCGACAGCGACGCCGTGGTCAAGGAGGGCAACGGCGGCTTCGAGATTCTCACCGACGTGGACGCCTCGGACTTCAAGATCCGCGTGGACAAGTACAACAACGTGACCCGCGTGGACCTGGTGGGCGACCCGACCGGCCTGGGCATCCTCATCAACCCGGCCAACGGCGGCCCGGTGGAGTTCCGCGACGCCCGCGTGCCCCCGCCCAACCGCTGGACCGTCGAGACGCTGGACTTCCTCTTCATCAACTCCTCCTCGCCGCGCGTCTTCATCCGCTCGGGGATCGAGGGCGTGGACCTCAGCGACATCCTCAAGTGCTTCCCGCTGGTGCCCGACCCCGACCTGGACGGCGACGGCGACGTGCACGACCCGACGGCCTTCTACTCGGCCGGCCCGGTCAAGTCGTTCACCGTCAAGGACGCCTACGGCGACATCTCGGGCGACATCGTGATCAAGGGCTCCGACCCGTTCGGCTTCGCCGTGCAGAAGTTCGACCTGCGGCGCGTGAGCGTCGGCTCCGGCCCAACCGTGGATGTCGTGCTGCCTGACGGAGCGATCAACAAGTTCAGCCACAGTGGCGGCGACTTTGCGGCCTCGATGCAGGTCCAGAACATCCTCAAGGGCATCTTCGGCGGCACCCTGACCGGCAACCTCACCTTCCTCGGAGACTTCACGGGGGTGGTGACGACCGGCGGCAGCACGTTCGGCGGCGACGTGACGGTGCTGGGCGACTTCCTGGGCACGCTGGGCGGCAAGAAGACGCCCAACGGCCCCTCGACCCTGTATCTGACCTCGGGTCAGACCTTCAACGGCCTCGTGAGCCGGGTGCCCGACGGCCTGATTCCCGTGTTCGGCGAGGACCTCGGCTTTGGCGGCGCGTTTGCCGCGATCGACGTGGTCTGAGCCCACCGCTCATCCCACAGGGGCCGGGGGAACGCGATTCCCCCGGCCCCTTTCGCGCGCCTATGGCTTCTCGACGGCCCGGATCAAGTACCAGACGGTGGGCTTGTCGAGACGGAACTCGCAGGCCTGCCCGGCCCGCCGCGCAGCCTCCGCCGCCCCCTGGGGCGCGCCCACGCCATCCAGCGCCATCATCTCCAGCTCCCCTGCCCCCTCCCGCCGTCGCAGCACCATGCGGCCCGCGACTGGCTCGATACACATGGGCGGCCTGCCCCAGTCGATCAGCGAGTGGCGGTCATCGCTCCACCGCATGTCCGTTGTGGCCACTCGGGCGCCGGCGGCGAGCAGCATGCGATGCGAGGCCGCGAGAGGCTGGCCATCCAGGCTCGTGAGCACGATGGAGCAGAAGCGGTTGGCCACCTCCGCGGTCAGGTCGCCCGCGGTCCGCGCCTTGCCGCCCAGGAAGCCGATGAGGGCCTGCGTTCGCTCTGTCGCCACAGTTACGAGGCCCTGCTGGCTGGCGTGGCGCCAGGCCAACTCGCCTGTGTCGGAGACAATCGGGTCCGCCGGCTCGGCCGGCGCGTACCCGGCCGTCTGCTTCTCGAAGGAGCGGACCCGCGTGCCATGGATGAGCGGGATGGCGGGCGGGAACCCGGGGGTGTAGAGCGGCTGCTCGCGGGTCGGGAGCCGCAGGCTCTCGATGACCTGCTCGGGGGAGTAGGAGCGCTCGACGGTCTCCTTCGCCGCGGCGACATCGCCGCGGTGGAACATGGCTGCGCAGGCCGCGATCTGCGATATCTTGACCGGATCGGGGCGAATGTCGAAGTGCCCCGGCCGGCGGGCGGCCCACTCGGCGGGGTCCGCGTGGTCGAATGTGTAGAAGAAGATTCCATCCCAGTCCTGGAACAGAGCGTAGGCCGCCAGGATCGGGATGCCCTCGCAGGCGTATTCGTTTGGGAACGGGTGGTTCACCTCCGAGACGGTGTAGGGCTTGCCTGCGACGGGGGTTCGGGCGAGCTGTACGACGGTGGAGTGCAGCGGCTCGTTGACCATCGGCGAGTTGCCCATCCAGAACCCGCGCTTCTGGGTCTTCGGGTCCACCGTGTCGCGCGGGTGCTGCCAGTAGACGTGGCCGTCCACCACGTCGAGCTTCGAGGCAGAGACGACGAGCGGGTAGCCGGTCTTCCAATGGTTGTGGTCGCTGGTGGCGACGGCGAGGGCCTTGACGCCGAGTTCCTTGAGCCGGCGGTACATTCGCTGGAAGTAGGCGTCCTCGAGTTCCATGTAGAACCTGGCTTCGGCGGCGAATCGCTCGGGGCTGGCGTTGGCGAACTGCTCCGGTTCGAGGCGCGGGATCGGCTGGCCGGCGGCCACACCGGCAGCCTCGCGCCAGCGCTGAAGCGTCGCGGCAGGGTATCGGGCCGCAAGCCAATCGTTGAACCTTCGCGTGAGCAGGGCGGCGTAGTGTGGGGGGATGTCGCTCCACGTTCCTGCTGCCTTCCCAGTGTGTTTCCCGCGCAAGCGGCCCGCAAACCAGGATTCCACGATCGAGTTCTCGTTCACGAGTTCCACCAGGAGCACGGCGGGCTCGTGGCGGTACTCGGTCTGGGTGTAGGGATTTCGGTGGGTGAGCAACTGCTCGGCGTACTCGCGGTGCAGTTCGGCGATGCGGTCGTCGAAGTACTGGAGCGCCTTGCCGAGGCCGATGGACTCGTGGTCGGTCACGCCATCGGCCTCGCGGTAGGTGCGGCCGACATTGAGATTGAGGTTGGCGTAGATGCCGCGACGCTTGAGTTCTGCGATGAAGCAATCGAGGCGGTCCAGTTGGCCGGCGTCGAGCCGGCGCGTAGTGTCGCCCTCGGAAGGGAAGATGCTGGCGTCCTTGCCCCAGCGGGAGTCGAGAAAGTGGAACCGCACGCAGTTGATGCCCAGCCGCGCGAGGTAGCTGGCCACGGCAGAAGCATCGGCCTTCTCCGGGTAGCAGGCGGCTCCCGTGAAGTTGACGCCCCAGAGGCGGAGCCTGCGGCCCGAGGGCAGGTGGAGGTGGCCATCCCTGGCCTGCACGTGCCCGTCCTTCCCCGCGGGCTTCTCGAGGAGGCCGGAGAGGTCCACCCCCGAGCGTTCCGATGCGCGCCAATCGATCGGGAAGGGCTTCATTCCGTCATCCTCCGCGGCAACGGCCTGCGCGGCCAATGCTGTGGGCAGAAGAAGGGCAACCAGCCTCATCGGGCAAGCTCCTGTGTTGGGGGACCTCGGACGCTTCCTCTGCTACGCGGCCATCGAATGTGTCTGCATGCTCCTGCGCAGCAACAAGCGTCTCGCTTGTCGAAGGCCACCGCAGGCGGGACGCTCGCGGCTACGCCTGAAGCCTTGGCCGAGGCAACGCAGTTCCGCGCGCTGCAATGGTCACTGGCGGCCGGAGCCGTAAGTCAGTTCTCCGCGGAGGCGGGCGCCTCGATGCGATAGAGGTGCGTTCTCGTTCTCAGGAACAGCGCGCGCCCTGCCACCGCGGGCGAGGCCATGAAGCCCGATTCGAGGGTGTTGGCAGCCAGAACCTCGAAGGTGCGGCCGGGCTTGAGGACGGTGGTCCTGCCCTGCTGGCTGCACAGGTAGAGGCGGCCGTCGGCGTAGATGGGTGATGCCGCGTAGTTGCCGCCGAGGCGTTCCTTCCACACCTCCTTGCCCGTCGCCACTTCGAGGCACGTGAGGAGGCCGCTGTCATCCACCATGTAGAGCAGGTCGCCGACGACGATGGGCGAGGGGGTTCTGGGGGCGTCCTGGGCGGCCTTCCAGGCCAAGTGGGTGGCCGTCACGTCGCCGCGGCCGTCGGGGCGGACCGCCCACAGTTGGGGTCCGCCCAGCCCCGTGCAGAAGATGGCGAGGCCGTGCGAGAACAGCGGGCGGAGCACCGACGTGTGGGCCGTGTGCCGCACGTGCCACAGCTCCTTGCCCGTGCGCGGGTCGTACGAGTAGCAGGCCTTGGAGCCGGGGCTGACCATCTGTACCACGCCGCCGGCCTCGAAGACAAGGGGCGTGGTGAACGACTTGCGGAAGTCGCCCTCGATCTTCGGCTTGCCGTCCGCATCCAGATCGTCCCACTGGGTCGTGCGGTCGGTTCTCCACACGGTGCGGCCGCTCTTCTTGTCGAGCGCGGCCAGGTACTGCACGTCTACGCCGTCGAATGACAGGATGAGCAGGTCCTCGAACAGGATGGGCGAGGCTCCCGGCCCGCGATAGTGGCGGCAGGGCAGATCGGTGCGTTCCCAGAGCACCTTGAAGCTGGCGGTGTCGAGGCAGGCGGTGCCGTAGCTGCCGAAGTGGATGTAGACGCGGCCCGGCTCGATGACCGGCGTGGGCGAGGCGTAGCAGTTGACGTTGTTGCCCAGGGGCTCGGGCTTGTCGGAGTGGAAGAGCCGCTGGTTGAACAGGACGTTGCCCGTCGCGGCGTCCACGCACACGACGAAGAAGTCGTGGCCATCGGTCGTGGCTGTGGTCAGCCACACCTGGCCGCCGAGCACGACGGGCGAGGACCAGCCGCGATGCGGAATCGCCGTCTTCCACGTGATGTTTTCCGTCTCGCTCCAGCGAAGGGGCACGCCACGGGGCTTCACGTCGTCGGGTGCCGTGGCATGGCCATTGCCCCAGGGGCCGCGGAACTGCGGCCAGTCGGCCACGGCCCGTGCGGGAAGAGACAAGAGGCCGACGAGGAACGACCCAGCGATGGCGGCTCTGTGCATGGGCAGACGACTCCTCAAGTCGTGTCGGTTGGTGATGGCGCTCGCGCGGTTCGGAACAGGCCTCCGGGGTCAGGCGAGCGCACTGAATGCCTCGCCGCAGCGGACGCAGAAGCGGCCCCCTGGCTGCGTCCTGGCGCCACACTTGGGGCAGAAGGCGGGCACGCTGGGTTCGGGGGCCGGCACGCGCTTGCCGCACGACGGGCAGAAGCGTGCGTCGGCCCCCACCGTGGCCCGGCACGATGGGCACATCGAGCTGGGAGCGGGGTTCTGCGGCGCGGGCGCTGAGATACCGGCGACGCCAGCCCCGGCGAGCGCGTCCGTCAGTAGGCCTTGCAGCCTGGCACGGAGCGAGGCGGCGCTCAGGGCCTCGTGGCGGACGCCGACCTTCCCCTGCCCCGCGCTCTCCAGCAGCACCAGGTGGTTCGCCAGGGCCGTGGGCGCCAGGAAGCCGCGGCTCAAGGGCTGGACCTCCTCGGGCGAGAGCGTCGCGAGTTCGAAGCCCACGGCCAGCAGCCAGGTGCGGTGGAACTCGATGCCCGTCGCGCGGCCGGCCTCGCCGAAGACGAGCCCGGGCTCGCCTGTTTCGGGCGCCTTGGCGGCGAGCAGGAAGTCGCTCTCGCTGAGTGCCGCGAGGTGCTTCTCGCGCGGGTCGAAGCCCGAGAGGTCGAGGCCGGGCACCAGATGCAGGAAGGCGGGCAGCAGCCAGCGCAGGTCGCGGCTTCGGAGCGAACGGACCATCGTGTCGGTGAACTCCGCCGCGGTGAGGAAGAGCTGGTCAGTGGGCGCGTAATCGAGCATGCTCTGGTACGAGGCGCGGCGGTAGGCGTCAACCGCATGCAGGAGGTAGACGAACGACTCGAGCGGCAGCGACTCGGGGATCAGGCCGACAGGCTCCCCCTCGACCTTGGCCGCGAGGAGGTCCGACCACCAGGCGCAGTAGTCGTCGAGCGGGTCGAAGAGCTGGATAAGCAGCGAATCCTCGAACGACGGGGTCACGGTGACGATGGCGTCGGCATCGAGGTTGCGGTTGCTGAAGGCCGCAAAGCGGCTTGCGGGGGCGGCCGCGCCACCGGTGCGATGGAGCATGCGGAACGTGGGCCGCGCGAGGATGGGCGCCACTTTGGCGAGAAGCGGGTGGCCGCTCACCTCGGCCAGGTCGTCGCTGCGCCGGCCTGAGCCGGGCGCGTAGCCTGCCAGCTCGGCCTGGAGAGGCGACGTGGCGCTCCACTCCAGGCGCAGCGTGTCCACGAAGAGCGGCCCGAGGTCGCTCCGGCCGATCTGGAATCTGAAGGACGGCTCAATGCCTCCCCGGTCGGGGGTGCTCACGTTGGCCTCCGGTCTTGTGCGAACGCCATCACATGGGAGCGAATCCGTGGCCCTGCACCCAACGCTGCAACTTGCTGGCGGGCAGGTTCAGCGTCGGGTTGCCGGCCTGGTCCACGTACATCACCACTCGTCCCGTGCCCTCGGGGGCGGCGACCATGACCACCTTGTCAGGGGGCACCGAGATGACTCTCCCTGCGGAATCAAGGAAGCGGCCGTTGTGGAAGCGCGCCGCCTCGACGCACTGTCCCTTGGGAATACGCACGACATGCGTCTCGGGGAAGGTGTAGCCCAGCGGTCCGCTGCCCGAGGGCGAGGCGTAGATGGCGCCGGACTCGCCGGGCACGAGGCTCTGGCTCCGCATCGTTTGCGCGAGGCGGCTCCTGTCCATGTTGATGTAGTAGTCGGCGGCATCGGACGGGTTGGCGGCCAAGTGCTGGCGGACCTGGTCAAGATTGTGCGTGTTGTGTGGCACGGGGGCCGGGGGCTCGGGAGCCGCGGGCGGCTCCGGGGCCTTCGGAGGAGCGGGCTTCGAGGGCGGAGGCGGCTCGGGCGCCGGCTTCGGCCCCGCCTTGGGCGCGGCAGGCGTTTCGGGCACGGCAGGAGCCTTGGGCGTGGGGCTGACCTTGGAGCCAGGGGCCGGAGGCTTTCGGGTGCTCGCGACCGTGCGCCCTCCGCCGGAAGCCTTGCCCGCGCCCTTGCTACCCGCTCCCACGACGTCGTCAATCACCCCCGTCTTGCCGATGACCCCCGTGCCGCCGCCCACCAGCTTCTTGCCCACGGCCTGCGTGAGGGTGATGGTGCCATAGAGATTCGCCACGCCCAGCCCCACCTGGAGGATGCGGTCAGGCAGCGAGCGGTTGGGGTCCATCGCGTTCTCGAAGTTCTGGAAGCCCGTGAAGCTCTTGATGGCCTCCCACACCTTCTTCGGGTCGGTGAGGAAGTCCCACACTCCCTTGGCGATGGCGCCGATGCCCTCTTTGGTCGTCTTCCAGCTCCCCTTGAGAGTGTCCACCAGAATCTCGGGGTTCTTGTAGACGTCCTTCCCCGCCTGCACGAGGTCATTACCCGTCTGCACCACGGTGTTGCCGACGGCCTTCACGCCCTCCTTCACGGTGTCGAGGGAGCCTTTGAGGGTGTTGGTGAGGATGGACGGGTCCTTGTAGACATCGTGTGCAGCTTCCTTGGCGGCCTGGCCGGCGTTGGCGACGAGGTCCTTGGCCGCCTTGCCCGTATCGCGGACCTCTTTGCCGATGTTCGAGAGCGTGTTCGCCAGGGTTCCGGTGACGGAGCCGGCCGCCGCGGCCTCCCGGGTGGCCTTCTCCGCCTCCCGTTGAGCCCGCTCGGCTCGTTCCTTCTGTTCGGCCTTCGAGCGGGTCTTGCGCGGCTCTTTCGGCGGCGGCTCGGGCTTCTCCGGCTGGGCGGTCGGTGGCGTGGGCTCGGGCTTCCTGGGCGCGCGCGGGCTTCGCGGCGGCGGCTTGGGGGCGGAGGGCGGGGGCGGAACGCTGGACGGCGGGGCCGCCGCCCTGCCTCCACCCAGCAGGCCGCTGAGGACGCTGCCGATGAGGCCAATCAGCCCCGGTCCCACGACGCTGATGATTGCTTCGATCGGGTTCTTCGGCCCGGGCAGCGGCCCGATGCCGGTGAGGCCAGGCGAAGGGGCCTTGAGCACCTCGCCGAATGGTTTGCCCTCGGGCGGTACGGTGGACGGGGTCGTCGTGGTGGTCGGGGTCTCTTTCGGCGGCGGTGTGCTGCTGGCCTGGTAGGCGGGGATGGCCACCTTCTTCACCAGGGCCTGCTCCTCCACCGAGGCCTGTAGCTCGATGACCAGCGGCTTGCCGTCCCACACCACCGAGTGTCCCCACTTGCCGTTGAAAAGCCACGCCTCGCCCTTGATCTTCTTCGGCGGCTTGCCGTCCTGGTCCTCGTACGTGGCCGACGGCGAGATGACATCGCCTGGCTTGGGGTTGGGCGGCAACACGATGGTGGCCGAATAGCGGCGGGGCGGGGGCGGCGGCCCCACCGGCCCCGTGAGGCGCAGGGTCTTGAGGAACTGTGCGACTTCCTGCTTGTAGCGGGCCAGGATGCCCGGCGCCCGTGCCTTGTTCGCCTCGACGTCTGCGCTGGTGCGTCCGGAGAGCCCGATATTGATGTCCCATCCGATCACCGCCCACTTGTGGTTCTCGGGGTCCACCTCGACGAAGAGGCTCTCCTGGTGCGAGTTGAGGCCGATCTTGTTGATGAACATAACCGCGCCCTCCTTGCCCAAGATGCGGAAGGCGCGGTAGCCCTGGAACGTGGTCTCCGAGAACTCGTAGTCCACCTGCCCCTTCATGTTCGCGGTGAGCGCCGACTTGAAGTCGTCGAAGGTGCGCCAGGGGCGATCGAGCAGGGCGACATCCACACTCACGCCGCCGTCGTTCTTGCCCCAGTTGCCCGCATAGAACTTCAGTTGCTGTCCGCCGACGGCCAGCGGCGCTTCGCTCTGGCTGGGCAGGGACCGGGCATCGCGCCGGTCGCTGTCGAACGCCTGCCAGCCCGCGGGCAGCGGGCCCCAGGCCACCTTCGTCTCGCCCTGGCCGGCCAAGGCGCTGCTGGCGGCGACGAGCATCAGTACATGGGGCAGACCGTGGCGCATTCGCTTGCTTTCACAGGGGCAGCATCTGCGCGAGGGCCGAGGTCAGGCCCCACGCGGCGGAGAACAGGAACGCGAGAAACGTAGGGACGACGGCGCCCACTACAGGGCCGGCACCGAGTCTGACTAGTTCGCTGCCGGCGGCGGCGCCGGAGGTCATGATGCCGGCCATGGCAAACGCCTGCACGGCGTTCCAGCCCAGGTGCAGTTCGGCCGCGGCCGCGAGGGCAGCGAAGGGAAACATCATGAGGAAGCCCGCTCCAGTGGCCGCCCGGATGCCGCGGTAGCCGTGCTGCTGCATGACGCGCGGGCAAGAGATGGCAAGCAGCACGCGCAGCACCCCCAGGCCCACGAAGCCCAGCGCCACGCCCAAGCCCGCGCCCACCGCGGGCGCGATCTCATCGGCGTTCAGGTGGCGGGCCGTGAGCGCCCCCAGGCCCGCGAAAGACACAAGCCGCACAAGGGGATAGCCTCGGGGGAGCGTCGCCGACGTGGCCTGTGCTGCCATAGGTCACCCGCCTCCCAGGCTGAGTTCGGCCCAGGCGAAGAGCATCGCGGCGCCGCAGAGGGTCGAGAGCACGGCGCTCACCCCGTTCTTGCCGCCCGTCATCTCGCGCAGCGCCGCAAAGAGGGGCCCGAGCGCCCAGAGCAAGCCTGTGACACCACAGGCCACGGCGGTGTTCCACTTGAGGCCGAGGTTGAGGCCGAGGCCCACGGCGCCATAGACGAGGGCTGGGCTGTAGCCCAGGCCAAAAGCCCGCACGGCCCACCCCGCCGTGCGCTGGCCGCCGAACGGCAGCGAGAAGGCCCAGGCCAGGAACGCCAGCACGGCTACGCCCAGAATGCCGATCGCCGCGCCCTTGCCGGCGAGCGCCGCTACGTCGTCCGAGGCCAACCTCCCAACTCGTTCGAGGTCGAGCCCCGTCTGGAGGAAGAAGAGCGTGAAGGCGAGGCCAGAGACCAGCAAAGCCCACGGCGCGGCGATCGAGCCGGCGTGCTGCTCGAGCACGCGGCCTGGGCTGATCATCATCGCGAGCGTGGCCCGCAAGGCTCCGACCCGCCGGGGGCCGGCGTCGCCACTCGGTTGTGCGGCGTCGGTCATGGCGTCGGCTTCTCCTTGGAAGTTCCGTCAGCGGCTTTGCCCACGGCCTCGAATTGCGAGTGGAGCTTCTCGAAGCGCTTCTTGGCGGCCTCGAAGTCGCGGAGCGCCTCCTCGCGCTGCGCGGCCTCCTTCTCGGGGGCAGCCTTGTAGCGTTCGAGCGCGCGTTTCATGGCGTCGCGCTCGACCGACATGGCCTCGATCAGGCGGCCCTGCTCCGCCACCTGCTCCAGCGTGACAGGGGGGCCACCGGCATCGGGCGCCTCCACCCTGGGCACCTGCGCGCTCTCCGCCCACAGGCCCACGACGGTGGCGCCGATGGCGATCGCGACGACGGCGAGCGTCGTGGCCACCCAGGTGCGCCGCGAAATGGCCTCGGGGTCCACCGGCTTCTCGCCCCGGCCCAGGCGCGCGACCTCGTCCGACAGCGCGACGCCGCCGCTCCGGAGGCCGGCGACCACGTGCCTCACGCCGTGCAGCGCCGTGAGGATGAGCTGGAACGACCGCCCATCGCGCGCCTTCACGCGCAGCACGGGGTCAGTGCGGCTGGCGACCAGCAGCGTGGGGCCTGCCGCCCGCCAGTTGAACAGGCTCACGATCAAGCCCGCCCTCACCAGCGCCTTGGGCGGCTCGTAGGGTGCCACCTCCACCGACGCAATCTGGCTGTAAGGGAAGTCCCGGACGCCCGTGAGGGTGACGTATTGCAGGCGGTCGTCGAGCACCCGCACCTGGCAGGCCGTGTAGCGCGCGGCCACGGCGAAGATCGCCAGCCCGAAGAGGCAGAAGGCCCACAGGATGAGCGTGAGAATGATCCACCCTCCCTCGGCGTCGAGAACGTAGCCGCGTGGCGAGATCTGTGGGACAATCAGCAGCGGCATCAGGAAGAAGACGCCGGTGAGCATCACGCCGATCAGGTCGGGCAGCACCGACGCCCGCACGCGCGAGTAGTAGGCGGTGTTCGCCCGCACCCGCGGCCAGGGCAGCAGCACGTAGAGCAGCAGCGCCGCGGCGAACACCCACACGGCATGGCGGCGCAGCGGGTACGCCAGCCACCGCGGCGCGCCCATCGTCGTGAACGGGCGGCTGAAGGTCACGCCCAGGTAGCCGCTCACGCCGACGGCCACATAGGTGAACGGGTGGTCGTCGCTCAGCTTGCCTGCAAGATCGCGCACGGGCGACTCATCCGGGCGGAAGAAGAAGCCGGTGGCGCGACCGGCGAGGTCCGCGCGCCGCAGCCACGCCCCGTCCAGTTCCCTGCCGGCCGCGAGGCGCCGGGCGAGCCGCAGCAGTTCCTCCCACTCCGAGCCCTCCACCGCCACCAGGCGGTCCCGAGTCTCCTCCACGATGAACTCCCCGAGCGGCAGCTTCGAGGCCTCGGCGAACTTCGGCTTGCGCGCCTGCTCGGCCGCAAAGTCAATCGCCCGCACGCGCACCAGCGCCGGCGCGGGCCACGCCGCAAACCACAGGGCGCACACCAGGCCCGCCACCAGGATGATCCGACGCAGGAGCTCCATAGCTGTGTCTCACCTCTGAGCGTTGGGCATTCCGCCCTCCCCTGCCTCCCCGCGCCCGCCCACAAGCGGCGGCGACGTTCCAGATGATACACGGCGGCCCGGCCGGGGTCAAGCTCAGGATGCGCGATGCGTCCCCGGTCTGCGGCCGTGCAGCACACCGGCCGAATGAAGTGCGGCACGCCCGTGGGCGAAGGGCAACACATCCGCGAAGACCTCCCGCGGCGAAAGCCTCCCGCGGGTTCCAAGCCCGCGGGAGGTTGTTGGTTCCCATCTCGTTCCTTCAGAGCTCCCGCAGCCACCTGCTATTCCGGCCCGCACCCCCGCCGTCTTGGCGAGTAGCGCGGGCGTAAGCGATTAATTGCGCGGGCGCGAAAATTTTCTTGTGGAACGCGGTTCATCCTGAACTGTCGTCGCTGCAACCCTTTGCAGATGCCTCTCGCGCCATAAGTGCCGGGGCTACTGGCGAACCACTGGCGAGTATGCGTACCTGTGGGTGGAGGGAGAGGCGCCGAGCTTCCGGCCGCCAGGCCGTCCAAGGGCCGGGCGAGAGGCCGGGGGCA
>Ga0209381_1004530_pt1 | contig 12409 bp, 12 predicted proteins | sample DewCreD2012metaG_FD_184111 | JGI IMG/M metagenome (GOLD analysis project Ga0209381, IMG submission 184111) | Hot spring sediment bacterial and archeal communities from British Columbia, Canada, to study Microbial Dark Matter (Phase II) - Dewar... ...
CGCTTATCTGATATGTAATTATCTTAAAAAAATCAACAGGAATATCAATTAGTGAAAATAAAAAGCATTAAAAATGTCCATTACTCAACATTCAACAATAAAAAGCATTAAAAATGTCTATTACGCCATAATACTTTACTGTTTTTAATTAGTAACAGTGCGAACGAAAAAAACTTTGTTAAATATACGTTAGAAATACCCTTTCTTTAAAAATTTTGCTTGTTATTTTTGGTCTCTTGCGAAAAATTAACATTGAAATTGTGTTTAAAAAGAATGTAACTATTTGTAAAACATGCGATTATTTTAAACCCCAGTTCGTCCAGGGCTGTAATTTTTCAAGAGTTCGGCTAAGCCACTGACTTAGTCGTTCATATCCGAAAGGGAACTGCCTCATTTTTAAAACCTAAATCGGGATAAACCCATTTAATTCAAGTAGTTCGTCTCTTTGCAGATACTTCTATTGAATAAATTGGGTTAAACGTTTTACATAGAAAATTAACCATAATCACATCAATAATGCTATTGTTTCACGTACTAAGGCACGGGCTTTAAACATAGAACGACACCGGCAGAGCCGCCGCCGAACTTCCCCGATTTTACTTCACAAACTCTGCCGAACGGGGTCAATTTCCATAAGAGATGACCATACCGTACGTTAGCGCGATCGGGTTATGAAAGAGCAGAGAATCAGAAATCAAAGTGTATATTCTGTGAGCTGTATAATTGATAAATTAATCAATTGAATCAGCTTTCAAACAATCTATCAGATACAGGAACCGAATATCAATACCCTGTAATCGTATTCGACACGCAATCCCCTCGTTTAAAATACCTGACACCGGCACATTTAGCTTCGCATTCATTGGGGTAAGTTAGCCCGTTACAACCGCATACCGGCTCATAAATATCACCACAGTTGCAGTCGGTTTGTGCTTCGGTCATGCAGTTGTCTTTTGTGCAGAACATAAACAGTAAACACAGGGCTGTTGCAAGGATGAATATTTGTATTTTTTTCATTTCTTATTCTACTTTATTGCAAAGATAGTGCAATGTTTTAATAATCCGGTTTTGATGGCTTTAAGTTGTACCAGTCCGCTTTTGGTCTGCGCTATGGTAGATGGATTTCCCCATTTTTTTCCGGCTAGCGCAAGCAACTTTCGGTATAGATGGGCTGCAACCGAATAGCGGTATATGCGCACTGCCGAAGGCAGGATATGTTTTTTAATGTCAGCAATCTCGATCTGCCGGAATCCGGCAACCATCAGCTCAGTTGAAAACTCGTCGGAGGTACCCAGTTCCGGCAGCGCGAATCCTTTGCTGTATACCGATAATATTTGTCTCTCTGCGGCTGTCATTCGATGCTTTCCGGCGAAAACATCCTCCATCACCAGGCATCCTCCTTTCTTCAGCACCCTGTAGGCCTCTTTGGCAAACTGTTGTTTGCGGCTGCTATGGGTAACACTTTCTATAGCCCATACTGTGTCAAACGAGCCGTCGGTGAATGGGATCTGATGGTAGTCGGCTTCCAAAACACACAGTTGTGATTGTAACCGGCGCTGGTTAATCTGGCTGTTCACATGCAGTACCTGCTCCGGAACAATGGTGATGCCGGTAACGTTGCACCCGATGTTTTCTGCCAGCCAATACATGCTTCCACCCATGCCGCAACCGGCATCCAGTACATGTTGCTGGCTATTGATAACGGCCATAGCTGACAATACACGGTTGAGCTGTGCCAGCGCATCGGCCAGACGGGTGGTTTGCTTGTCCCAATACCCATAGTTTAAGCCATGACATGTGTCCAGTTCCCAGCAGTCGCGGTAACTTACCGTGGCATTTTCATAATATTTACGGATATCAGAAATTTTCATTATAACTCATTTGAAATCATTACATTATAATGTTTAAGCGTAAGTAGAAAATTAAGCCATATACCGCAATCACAAATATGAAACCCCGGGCAAACTCCTGAAACAAATTCTTCCGCACGGCGGGATTGTTCAACGAACAAATTTCACGAATAACCGGATGACTGGCGGTAATTAGGAATTAAAGATAAAAACTATTTTTGTTAAATCTTAAAATCCTAAAAAAAATGAAGACCATCCCTGAAATGTTCGAAAACAGCGTTATGCTCTGGCCGGATAATGTTATGATGTGGGAAAAGCGCAACAGCGCTTACGAAAGCACAACCTATACGCAGGCCCGTGAGTGTGTGTATGATACTGCTGCCGGACTGTTATGTCAGCATTTGCAGAAAGGCGACCGTGTTGCTCTATTGTCTGAGGCCAGAAACGACTGGGCGTTGTGCGAACTGGCGATACTGTATTGCGGTGCTGTGAATGTGCCTTTGTCTGTCAAACTCACCGATCCGGCTGAGCTGAAATTCCGGCTCGACCATTCGGGTGCTCGTTTTATCATTGTCTCAGCCAATCAGGTAAAAAATATACGACCGGTTATTGACGAGCTAACCGTTGAAAAAGTGATTCTTCTGGATGAAACGGAAAAGGTCAGTAACAACGACATAAACATCGCGGCACTGCGGCAACAAGGGTCCAATTGGCGGAAGAATAATAACAATGGATTAAAAGATATCTGGCAGTCGCTGAAAGGAGATGACTATGCCAATATATGCTACACTTCAGGGACCACAGCCGACCCGAAGGGAATTATCCTGACTCATCGCAATTACACTGCCAATGTTGAGCAGGCGCTGACACTGATGGAAATCCCCCCGTGGTATGTGTCGCTGCTGATTCTGCCATGGGATCATTCGTTTGCGCATACGGCAGGGATCTATGTGCTTATCCGCTCGGGAGCTGCCATAGCTTCGGTGCAGTCGGGCAAGAGCGCGGTGGAGACGATAAAAAATATTCCGGGCAATATCCGTGAAACTAAACCGGTATACCTGCTGAGTGTTCCGTCGCTGGCCGGGAATTTTAAAAAAAATATTGAGAAAGGAATTGCTGATAAAGGGAAAGTGATCAATGCACTGTTTAATCATGGTTTACAGGTTGGCTACTTATACAACGACAATGGATGGCGACGGGGACGCGGGTGGCGGTTTTTGCTCAAACCCTATTATAAGTTGTTCGATAAAATTATTTTTAAAAAGATCAGGGAAAATTTTGGAGGACGGTTGAAATTTTTTATTGGCGGCGGCGCTTTGCTCGATTATGATATCCAGCGTTTTTTCTATGCCATTGGCCTGCCGATGTTCCAGGGCTACGGCTTATCCGAGGCATCTCCCATTATCTCATCAAACGCCCTGCGACGCCATAAGCTCGGATCGTCGGGCTACCTGGTACAGAATCTGGAATTGAAGATTTGTGACGAAGATGGTCATACGCTTGAAACCGGTCGCAAAGGCGAGATCGTGGTGAAAGGTGAAAATGTGATGGCCGGATACTGGAATAACCAGCGCGCCACCGACGAAGCGCTCAGGGATGGCTGGTTGCATACAGGCGACATGGGGTATATGGATAAGGATGGATTTTTATATGTATTGGGACGATTTAAGAGTTTGTTGATTGGTGATGACGGTGAGAAATACAGTCCTGAAGGGATAGAAGAAGCCCTGGTGGCTCATTCACCGTTGGTTGACCAGTGTATGCTGTACAACAACCAGAATCCCTATACTGTTATGTTGCTGGTGCTGAACTCAGCCCAGGTAAAGCAGATGGCTGCTTCGGGCGGAGCCGGCAGCGTGTTGCAGAAAGTAAGCGAACAGGTCGCGCAATTCAGAAAAGGAGGTCGGCACCAGGGGCTTTTCCCCGAACGGTGGCTGCCTGTAGCTGTGGCTCTGCTGGCTGAAGGGTTTACCGAGGAGAATAAGATGATGAACAGCACGCTGAAAATTGTCCGGCCAAAGATTATTGAATGCTATAAAAAACAAATCGAATATTTATATACGCCGCAGGGAAAATCTATTGATAATACTATAAACAGAGAGGTTATCCGGCAGATTATCAGTTCCTGACCAGCCGACGGCTATGCAGCACTGCCAGGTTAATATCTTTAACGATTGAAGGACCGTAATAAATAAAGCCGGTATAAACCTGCACCAGCGTAGCGCCGGCATTGATTTTTTCAATGGCATCGGCAGGCGTCATGATTCCACCTGAGGCCATAATCGGTATTTTTGAATCGGACTGTTCACAGATATAGCGTATCATCTCTGTTGAACGATGTTTGAGCGGCGCCCCGCTTAGTCCACCCTGTCCTATCTTGCGGATCTCCTCATCGCTGATGGTTAGTTGTTCCCTGCCGCGTGTGGTGTTCGCTACAACAAGTCCGTCTATGGCAATTGTCTTAAACAGGTTCACAACCTCGTCCAACTGGTTCTGCGTGAGGTCTGGCGATATTTTCAGAAGGATCGGCTTATACAGTGAATGAGCTTTGCGGCACCTGACTAATTGATCGAGAATTTCATGCAGTTTATCGATATCCTGCAGTTTCTCAAGGTTCTGGATGTTCGGACAACTGACATTGACAACAAAATAATCAACATAACTATACAAGGACATAAAGCAACTGACATAATCGTTTACAGCCAGTTCATTTGAAGTAGCAGTGTTTTTACCGATATTGCCGCCAATAATGATATTTCTGCTTTTTTTAAGCCGTTGTTTTATTTTTTCAATCCCATGATTATTAAAACCCATTCGGTTAATCAGCGCCCGGTCCTTCACCACCCTGAACAGCCGTGGACGTGCATTTCCCGGTTGCGGAAGAGGAGTTACCGTGCCAATCTCGATAAACCCGAATCCAAATGTCGCCAGTTCATTATAACATTCAGCATTCTTATCAAAACCAGCCGCCAGTCCAACCGGATTCGGAAATTCGATACCACAGAACACAGTGTTCAGCTCCGGTTGTTTACATTTATAAAATAATGATATAAAATATTTTAACCCTGGTATATTCAATAAAAACTTAATCATTGCAATCACCCTATGATGAACTATCTCAGGGGAAAACAAAAAGAAAACCGGTTTGATCAGGTACCTGTACATAGGGATAAAGATAAAAAAAACTTTGGCTTGTAACTTATTAAAGCGGTAAAGATATCTCAGATCATTGACCATTGTTTCCAATCCGTCGGGAACGATATACAGTATAACTAAAGCATAAATAGATAATACAATTAGAAAAAAGCGTAAACGATAAAGCGCATATAATCAATTCCGAGATTTTGGGTCAGAGCCAATCACTAAATCGGTATAAGCGCTTAGAAATGGATAGCGCATGGCTTATTCGCTTCCCAAAGGATACTCGGTGACAGCAGGTTTATAAACACGAAATGTTCTGTTCTTGTAAAACACAACAATACTTTCAACCTCGGGCCGGTTAAACGAAAAATCATTAACTAACGGTTGCTTATCATCATTATCAAATAAATTAGTCCTTATTGGCTCGTCCATCTTTGGCTGGTTCCCTTCAGAACGATCAGCCGATTCGGCGATAAGAGACCCTTTGCCTGTGATCAGCCAACCGGCATCCACATCGGGGTAGGCAGCCAGTATTTTGGCAATAAAATCAAAACTGGGATTATTCCTTCCCGAAAGGATATGCGACACATTCGACCGTTGGACACCGATTGTATCGGCAAAGCGGGCCGGTGTCAGTTTAAAATGCTGTATAATCTGTTCAATCCGTTCGCGCATAAATTGTAAATTTCATTCAAAAATATAGTTAATTATGTAAATAGCTAAATATTATTTTGTTTACTTATCAACACAACACAGTATTTAAAGCACACACAAGCCAACTCATTGTAAATTAACATACTTTACATAAGTATACATAATGATTTACTTTTGTAATTAATTAAAACATACACCTCTTATCAAATCAAATAATTCGATTGCATATTTATTTATACTAAAGAAGAATAATCCCAAACCAAATGTTTTTATTTGCTTATCGTAGCCTTGTCGCTGTATGCAGGCTACCACTGTAGCTTGGTGTACATCTAAGCCACAGCCTTTCATAATCATTTCTTCCATGTTTTTTTTACATGCAAGTTAATACCAATGCCCCTTATTCTGTGCGTAATTTTCATGCGATAGGGTGAAAGCTCGCTTTAATGGTTGTTTCAATTGCTTAAAAGGTTATTTTTCTAAATCGGGATAATCCCAACTAATTCAAATAGTTCGTCTCTTTGCAGATACTTCTATTGAATAATTTGGGATAATATAAAAAAACTCCAATATTATCTTGAATCTCCCTATTTACAATATCTCACGGGTAATACAGAACAAACACCAGTCCTTAGCGCTACAAAAGGAGCCGGATATGAACGATTACTTTCATGTATATATAGTAAATAACTGATTTATAGTTATTAAAATTGAATAAATATGATAAAATAAGCTATATTGATCTGTAAAAGGGCAAATAATTAATTTTTTAGTTTAATTTTTTAATATTAATTTATTGATAAAGTGAAATTTATAGATATAAAATATACAAATAAATTTTATCTGCCACTTTGTCTAATTGTCCAATTACAAATGTAAATTATATTTTATATATTTGCCATATAGTGTTTTACAACGTATTATTTACATTTGTAAATAACCATATTTCTATCATTTGCATATTTCTCGGTTGATAAACATCTTGGAAAGCATAATATTATAAAAATCAATTATTTATATGTTTTCCTTATTCATATTTCAAAATTTTAATCTTCTAACCTACATTTACAGAAAATTAATACAAATGAAAAAACTTAAATGGGGAATTCTGAGCACCTCGGGTTTTAGTCGGCGAAAAATGATTCCTGCCCTGCTCCATTGCCGCCATGCCTCAGTTTATGCTGTTGCTTCGCGGGATATTTCCCGCGGTCGTGAGTTTGCTGCTGAATTTAATATTCCTGTTGTATATGGCGATTATATGGATTTGCTGAACGATAAAGAGATTGACGTGATCTATAACCCGTTGCCCAATCATTTGCATAAGGAATGGACGATCAAGGCGATGGAACACGGCAAACATGTTCTATGCGAAAAGCCGCTGGCTCTCAGCTTATCTGACGTGCGGGAGATGATTGAAGTACGCGACCGCTATAACGTGAAAGCCGGAGAAGCATTTATGGTCAAGACACATCCGCAATGGCTCCGGGTAAAAGAAATCGTTGTTTCCGGCCGGCTTGGACAACTGCAGATGATCCATGGATTCTTCAGCTATTTTAAAGACGACCCGGATAACATACGAAACATCGCTGAATATGGTGGCGGCAGTTTATGGGATATCGGCTGCTACTGCACTATGCTTTCGCGCTTTATTCTGAACGCCGAACCCACGAGGGTTATGGCACTGATAGATTTTGACAAAAAATTTAAAACCGACCGCCTGGTATCCGCGATACTCGACTTTAAAGATGTTCAGGTATCGTTTACCAGCGCCACCCAACTTGTTCCCTATCAACGAATGCAATTTTTCGGAACCAAAAAAATGCTCGAAGTACAAATCCCTTTTAACTCACCACCCGACAGTCCTTCGGTGCTGATTATAGATGATGGCGACCTGCTCTCGGCTAATCACGAAAAAGTAATTATAGACCCCTGTAACCAATATACCATTGAGGGCAATGCCTTTTCGCTGGCTATCCTTGAAAATAAAGATGTACCCTCCTCTTTCGAAGATGCATATAAAAATATTGCTGTACTCAAAGCACTCTTCCGGTCAGCAGAAACAAATTCATGGGAAACGGTAAACTAATAGCAAACATTAACAAAACGCAGCTTTCGCTGCTTATTTTTTTATTTCACTCCGCTCTTCCAAATATATTTGGATCGCTTTGTGAAATAAAAAAACGCCCTTTTGGGCGTTCTTTTACCTTTTTAGTGATCCTGCTGGGATTTGAACCCAGGACCCCCGCCTTAAAAGGGCGATGCTCTACCAGCTGAGCTACAGAATCATTACATTCGTTTAAAAAAGTGTATTTATATAAAAATGAAATGATTAAAATAAAAAAATACCCTTTTTTGTGGGTGCAAAAATACGTTTTTAATGATTAATTACAAATATTACTAAACTTTTTTTTATTTGGTTTAACCAGATTAATAACCTGTTGATTATAAGCAGGCACCAATACCATTTTATCGAATAGAATGTTTTCTATTGCATAGCGATTTAGAAAAATATAACTTTGGCGGCATTATGTTCCCGAAACGTTTCTCATTAAAAGATAAGGTTGTTGTAATTACCGGTGCATCGTCGGGCATCGGATTGGCATTAGCGTATGAATTTGCGAAACGGGGTGCTATTCTCGTGTTATCGGCACGGTCAACAGTACTGCTTAAAGAAATTGAAGCAGATATGCGCAGTAAAGAGTACAATGTTTCGCATGTAACGACTGATGTTACGAGCAGCGAGGATTGCAAGCTATTGATTAATAAAACGATAGAACGCCACGGCCGTATTGATATATTAATCAACAATGCCGGCATTTCAATGCGTGCCCTGTTTGCCGAAGTTGAAATGGATGTAATCCGCCGGGTTATGGACGTAAATTTTTGGGGTACTGCCTACTGTACTCGCTACGCCATTGCCTCACTGCTCGAATCAAAAGGGATGATTATTTCCATTATTTCCATTTCCGGACATATCGGACTACCGGCACGCAGCGGATATTCAGCATCGAAGTTCGCCGTGCGCGGACTTATGGATGCCATCAGGGCCGAAAACCTTCACAAAGGATTGCATGTGCTGGTAGTCGCTCCCGGATTCACAACCTCAAATATCCGCAACACAGCATTGGTTGCCGATGGCAGTACTCAGGGTGAATCACCACGCGACGAAGGGAAAATGATGACTGCCGAACGCTGCGCTTACCTGATTGCCCGTGCGGCCGAACGAAAGAAAAACTCATTAATCTTGACCTTTTACGAAGGAAAACTCGCGGTGTTTCTGAATAAATGGCTTCCCCGGCTAACCACCAGATTAACCTTCAACCATCTGGCTAAAGAGCCCAATTCACCGTTTAAATAATTGATTCAGTTAATAAGTTTTTTATATTTATAAATCAAATACTTATTAACAATGATTATAGATTTTATAAATAGCTAAAAACCGATACTGCCATGTACATATCCGAGACAAAAATAAGGGTGCGTTATGGTGAGACCGACCAGATGGGCATCTGCTACTACGGCAATTATCCGATGTATTATGAGGTGGCACGAACCGATATGTTACGTGAATTGGGATTGTCTTATAAACAAATGGAAAACGATGGTATCATCCTGCCCGTGGTTTCACTTTCGGTTCAATATCTGCTGCCTGCCTATTATGATGAGGTACTGACTATAAAAACCATTCTGCGGTCAATACCGGGTGTGCGTATCACTTTTAACTATGAGATTTACAACGATGCAGGTCAATTGCTCAATACCGGAGAAACAACGCTGGCCTTTATTAACAAAACCACACGGCGGCCGATGAAACCGCCCGACTATTTTTTGAACGGTTTGTCGAAGTATTTTCAAAGTTAATGGAGCCGGAACTTCATAATAGGCCTTTTCATAGTAATGTCTGAATTGCTCTTCAATTCAAACCGGAAGGTAATTTCATTGCCCGGGAACAGCTTCCGTAATGCCTCCCGCATTGGTTCAGTAAACCGGTTGCTTTCCGATTCATACGAAATAAAATAGTTACCATAAAAATAACCAAGAGTAAAACCCGAAACCTTATACCATTCGTCAATTCCAATAATATCATCCGTAAAATAAATCCCTACCGAGTCGGCCATTAACAACTTTGCAATGCTGATGTCAGCGCCATCGCTGTAGCGTATACTGTCAATCACCAATGCCGGCTGAGGAAAGCGACTGACAATCATCTCCGACGAGCAGACAAGCATTGTATCGCATGAAGCAACTATATTTATGGCACGAAGCAATATCCTGCCGGGACGCACCGGAATCAGCACAAAAAAATCATCTTCCGCTTTAAATACCATTCCATTGTCGGTTTGTAAAACCAGATTGGCACCCAAAGGGAATGATTTCAATCGCACACGGTTATCAATACCAAGATAGATGCTATTACTTTTTGAATCGGTGAAGAGAAAATCACAGTCCTGCGCTAACATTGGATATTGAGTCAAAAAAAACAGCGCCCAAAGAGAGCATATTCTCCAGAGCCATGAAATTTTCAAGAATATACGGGTAATCATTATATTTGCAAAGAAAAACAAAATATTTAATTGTCCGTGATTCACACAATCAAAACAGCTTTGTAGAGTTAATATATTAAATACACTAAATTATGCCATTGAATATTCCGGATAATCTGCCAGCAATAGAGGTACTAAAGAAAGAGAATATTTTTGTGATGCAGGAAAAATTTGCCAGGCATCAGGATATCAGGCCGTTACAGATTGCCATTTTAAATCTTATGCCATTAAAAATTGAAACAGAGATTCATATCCTGCGGCAATTATCGAACACCCCTCTGCAGGTTGAGATTACATTGCTGCGAACACGCGATCATGTGTCAACACATACCCCAAAAGAACATCTCGAGGCATTTTATAAGACCTTTGATTACATCCGCAACCGAAAAATGGACGGATTGGTTATTACCGGGGCGCCCGTAGAAAAGCTGGAGTTTGAAGATGTTGATTACTGGAACGAGATGAAAGAGATAATGAACTGGGCTAAAGACAACGTCACTTCAACGCTTCATATATGTTGGGCAGCACAGGCCGGACTGTATCATCATTACAATGTAAAGAAACATATTGTAGACAAAAAGATATTCGGAGTTTTCAGGCATACGGTTAACAATCCGCATGTTCCACTGATGCGCGGTTTTGATGATGAGTTTTTTGCACCTCATTCGCGTTACACTACCGTATTGCGGGAAGATATTCTTGCTATCCCCCAGCTCGATCTGCTGTCGGAATCGGCCGATGCCGGTGTATATATCGTGGCCGACATCAAAGGCAAGAATATTTTTGTTACCGGCCATTCTGAGTACGACCCGATGACATTGAAAAAGGAATATATCCGGGATATCAATAAAGGATTACCCATCCATATCCCGGTGAATTATTTTTTGAATGACGACCCCTCGAAACCACCGGTGATACGGTGGAAAAGCCATGCCAACCTGTTGTATTCAAACTGGTTGAACTATTATGTATACCAGGTCACGTCAATGGACTACTTCAAATAGTTCTACTTATGAAGATTGTTTTCCTTGATGCCCTGACGGTAGGCGAAGTTCCCAATATGCACGTTTTGTCGTCGCTGGGTGATTTTACGCTTTACCCAACCACTGCACCTTCGCAGGTTTCTGGACGGATTAGGGATGCTGAAATCATCATCACCAATAAAGTGATTCTTAACCGCGAGACCATTGATCATGCCCCAAAGCTCAAACTGATTTGTCTTTCGGCAACAGGCATGAACAATGTTGATCTCGAATACTGCAAAACAAAGGGTATACCGGTGATGAATGTAGCCGGTTATTCAACCGAAAGTGTTGCCCAGACAACCTTTACCATGATTCTTTACTTACTCAACAAGCCCTTATACTACGACCGGTATGTAAAAAGTGGGGAATATAGCAGTAGCGATATATTCACACATATCGGTCCGTCGTTTCATCAGCTTTCGGGCAAAGATTTCGGCATCATCGGGCTGGGTTCTATCGGCAAAAAGGTTGCTGCCATTGCTACGGCATTTGGCGCTAGTGTATCGTATTACAGCACAACAGGACTCAACAACTGCAGCGATTACCGCCGGATGGACCTGCCCGGGTTATTAGCATTATGTGATATCATAAGTATTCATGCACCCTTGAACAGTCAGACAACCAATCTCATCAATGAGAAAAACATTCCATTAATGAAGCCGGGAGCATTATTAGTCAATGCCGGTCGTGGAGGCATCGTTAACGAAACAGCTATTGCCGCTGCATTAGACAGTCACCGGATTGCGGGCTACGCAACCGATGTTCTGTCGGCCGAACCCATAAGCTCCGCGAACCCCTTGCTACATGTAAAAAATCCCGACACTGTATTAATTTTCCCCCATATCGCATGGGCCAGTATTGAAGCCCGTACTTTGCTCATTGAGCGTATCGCCGAAAACATCCGGAAATTTTATAGTCAAACTTAATCCCGGATTTTCAATTGATTAATCTCAACTGAAACAACCATTAAAGCGAGCTTTCACCCTATCGCATGAAAATTACGCACAGAATAAGGGGCATTGGTATTAACTTGCATGTAAAAAAAACATGGAAGAAATGATTATGAAAGGTTGTGGCTTAGATGTACACCAAGCTACAGTGGTAGCCTGCATACAGCGACAAGGCTACGATAAGCAAATAAAAACATTTGGTACTACTACCGAAGAACTTGAAGGATTAAAGCAATGGCTCAAAGAAG
>Ga0209381_1004540_pt1 | contig 12379 bp, 10 predicted proteins | sample DewCreD2012metaG_FD_184111 | JGI IMG/M metagenome (GOLD analysis project Ga0209381, IMG submission 184111) | Hot spring sediment bacterial and archeal communities from British Columbia, Canada, to study Microbial Dark Matter (Phase II) - Dewar... ...
CCTTGTGGCGTTCGGCGGGGATGAATTCGGAGTGAACGGCCTTGTGCGACAGATAGAGGAAATACGGCTGTCCGGGTTTCAACTGCTTCAGCCAGTCGAGAGCGTAACCTGTCAGTTCATCGGTGATGTAGCCTTTCTGCGGGACACGCCTGCCGTCGATGTTCAGACCGCTCTTGCTGGGGAGGTAGGTTCCCTGCCCCAAGAAACTCACCCAGCGGTCGAAGCCAGGCTGGGGGTCGTCACTGGCGTTGCCCATATGCCACTTGCCGAAGAAACCGGTTTTGTAGCCGGCCTTCTGGAGGTGCTGCGGGAAGAAGGTCGTGTTCTTGGGGATCGGCGTGTTGTTGTCGACGATCTTGTGGCGGTGGGCGTAGACCCCAGTCAGGATGGTGGCGCGGCTTGGCGAGCAGAGCGCCGTCGTTACGAACGCGTTCTTGAAGTGGACACCCTCCCTCGCCAGGGAATCCATATAGGGAGTCTCCAGCCACGGCTGGCCCTTGAGAAAACCCAGGGCGTCGTAGCGGTGATCGTCGGTGAGGATGAAGACGACGTTGCGCGGTTTGCCGGATGCAGCGCGCAGGGCGGTTCTGGAAGCGGCGGCCAGGCCAAGGCCTGCCTTGAGCACGGTTCGCCTGTTCATGCAGGACAGTATAGTCCCGCGACCCCGGCGCTGTTGAAGGCAACGATTACTGGAGAGCGTCCAGGTCAGCGGCTTCGCCGAACTTCAGGCCTTGCGCCTCGGGATGGATGCTCTTCAGCAGTCCGGTGAGAACCGATCCTGGGCCGACTTCGACGAAGCGCGTTACTCCCTGCGCGGCCAGGTAGCGGATCGTTTCCGTCCAGCGGACGGGGTTCGGAACCTGCTCGAACAAGCCCTGGCGCGCCTCGTCTCCCGTGCGAATCTCCCGGGCCTGCCAGTTGTTCACCAGGGGAACGCTGAGATTCCGGAACGGCGTCGCGTCCAAATCCAGCCGGAGCCGCTCCTGAGCGGGTTTCATGAGGGGACAGTGGAACGGCGCGCTGACCGGCAACGCGACGGCGCGCCTGGCGCCGGCGGACCTGGCCAGTTCCATGGCGCGGGCCACGGCAGCGGCGTGACCCGCGATTACCACCTGGTCGGGGGAGTTCAGGTTTGCCGCGGCAACAACTTCTCCCTGGGCGGCCTGGTTCAGGATCTCCTCCAGTCTTCCCTCCGGCAGCCTCAGGATGGCGGCCATCGCTCCGACGCCGACGGGCACAGCTTCCTGCATGTACCGCCCCCGGTTCCGGACCAGTCGCACGGCATCCGGGAAGTGGAGGCTTCCCGCGGCCACCAGCGCGGAGTATTCGCCCAGACTGTGGCCGGCCACGAAATCGGGCTCGATTCCGTGTTCCCGGAGAACCGCGAAGGCGGCTGAAGAAACCGTAAGCAAGGCCGGCTGGGTGTTTTCCGTCAGCTTCAGTTGGTCCTCAGGCCCCTCGAAACAAAGTTGCGAAAGAGCGAAACCTAGAACCTGGTCCGCTTCGTCGAACAGACGACGGGCTGCGGGGAAAGCGCCGGCAAGAGACCGGCCCATGCCCGGGGCTTGAGAACCCTGTCCTGGGAAAATAAATGCAGTCTTGTTCATAGATTCCGGCACGTGGTTGAAATTAACAGCGTAGCAGGGATCACTTGAAAATTCTTCGATCCGCGCGGGTCTGATTCGCGTCATATGCAGTGAGAGCACAGATTGATCCTGGAGGCAGGAAATGAAAAACGCTACTGAGACAAAGAAGACGCTCCGAGGCTCTGTGTACTGCCTGGTTTGCACTCACAGGGTCGACGCGGACCTTGTACCAAACGGGCGCCGGCTGTTCGTGCGCGCCGGCCAGAAATGCCCGCGGTGCTCCTCTTCCCTGGATGCCGCGTACGTGCTGGTGCAATTGCAAGCCGCCTGAGGGCATGTCCGGCAGGGGGCGATGTGCGGGGCGGACAAACCGCCCGCCCGACAGTATTTCGGCCTGCGGTCAGGGTGCATCGGGGCGCCGGCGCCAGTCACTGACTTTCAAGAAGCGCTTAAGTCGGTTTAGCTTGCCCAGGGAGCATGATTCTGGTTTATAGTACAGGTAGGGACACGGATGAAACGCAAACCAAGCACGAGCCCGGAGACGGTGGTTCCGGAAGAGATTCTGGAACGAGCCAAGGCGGCATCGCTGGCGGCCGGCCCCAGGCCGAACACGAAGTGTGTGGTGTGCGGTTCTCCTGTGGCTCCGAAGTCATCCGAAGACCTGTGCTGGGTTTGCCGCCGGCTCAAGATCAGCGCGTGGCGGGACTCAGATCAGCAGATTCCCCTTCAGGATTGACGGAAAACCGATAATCGGACAGTTCGCGGGAGAGTTTGTCCACTTTCCAGACGATCGTTTCAGGCGGCTTGCCCGCGCAGAGGAGCACTGCGCCCTGAGCCACGGCGAGGGGAAAGGGGAATCTCTCCACGATGATGGGTCCGCCGGTATGCCGGGCGAGACGGATGAGCGCTTCCGTCGATGCGGCGCGCTCCAGGAACTGTGAGCGTTTCCGGGTCCAGACATAGCCCACATTCAGGGAGATGATCGCCGCGCCGGCGAGAGCCAGCAGGGCCTTGCGAGTCGAGGCGCGCTCCCAGAGCGACAGGAACGCCGCTGCGACAATCCAACCGAGGCCGATGCTGGCGACATAGGTCTGGCGGCTGGGCACGCGAGGCATGTAGAGCAGGAAACAGTAGGGGGCCAGGGCTACGGAGATCCAGGCAGCCGCCAGCAGAAGCAACTTTCCGGCGCCTCTGGCGCGCAGCACCAGCAAAGCGAGCAGGCCGAGCGCGCCGTAAGGCCACAACATGCGCCCAAGACTGTTGACCCAGGTAACGGCGAACGGCGCGCGGAACGAAAAGCTCCCGTCCCCGAGCCGCGGATAGGGGATGGGACCAAGAAACATCCAGCCGTACCAGATCAGCGCCAGGAGCAGAAAGGCGGGGAGACTGCAAAATCCCCGTCGCCGGTTCACGCGCTCTGTCCACAGAGGCAACAGGAGCAGCGGAATCAGCATGACGGCCGATTCTTTGGAGGCCAGGGCCAGCAGGAACGCAGCCAGAGCGGCTGCGAGCATCGGCCATCGGGGCTGGGGCGCGGCGAGCCATTTTATCCAGGCCAGCAAGCTGAGCAGCAGGAACGCGGCCAGGAACGGCTCGTAGACGGCTGAAAACCACATCACGGCCTCCTGGTGCCCTTCCTGAACCGCAAAGAATGCGGCCGCCAGGGCGGAGACACGCCAGCCCAAGGCTTTCCAGGAGCCGAGGCTGAAGATCAGCCATGTGACGCAAACATGGAGCAGAATGCTGAGCGCATAGAATGCCGGGGGCCAGGGGCCGAAGGCGCGGAGGATCCAAGCAGCGGGAAAGATCAGCACGGGACGGAAGAGATGGACCGGATCCTCGCGCAGAGCTTTCCAGCCTGAGGAAGTGGCGTAATCACGCGCCTTCCAGATGTTCACAAAGTCGTCGGCGATGAAGGGCTGACCGGCGAGCGTGGGCAGATAGGGCAAGATCGCCAGGGCCGCGAGGCCCGCGAGAATCAGCCCGGTCCGCACTTAGCTCCCGGCGGGGCGGGTTGCGCCAGCCTTGCGGTAGTCGAGGACAACGTCCTGAATGCGCGCGCCGATCACTTCAAACCTTCGAAGATCGCGGGTCCCGACGCCGTGCAATTCGGCCAGGCGCAGTGTGCTGTCGCAGGTCTCGAAGGGGGCCGCGCCGCGGTCGGCCATGGGATCGAATCCCATGACAGCCGTACCCACCGCGTCGACGCACACCGGGTTCGTGCCCGCGATCAGCACGCGGGGCTGCACGTGACGGTTTCTGGCGCCGGCGGTTTCGCCTCCGGTCATCGATTCGATGCCGTCCACGATGGCCAAATGGATGGGCCGGGCGGCGGCCAGGTCCGCAACGCAACGCGGCACCCGGTACCCCGCCTGTCTCGGACTGCCGGGATCGATTTCCTGGGGCGAGGTCTTCGACGGCTGCCGGTTGCCTGAGTGAATCGGCCCGCGTCCGCCCTGGGGGACCAGGCCCGGTTCGTCGACACCGGCTCCGTCTCCATAGATCGTACAAGGCGTAATCCCAAAGCAATTCTTCAGGGAGAGCGTGACGCCGGCGGTGCGGTGCTCCTTGAGTTTCCCGATCGAAACGAAGACGTCCAGGTCCCGGTAGGAGTGATTCAGGTCAAAGGCGGGGAACAGATGCCCGCGGCCGGGCACGGGGAATCGCACGTACTCCTTCCCCCGCCCGAGATAGTTGGTGTTTTCAAACTCCACGAGCCTGGCCGCATTGGCGAAGTCTTGCGGCTCCCATCCCGCCGAGATCATATACTCTTCCAGCGGCTCCGCGGATTTCCAGGGGCTCTCGAGAATTCGGATCCTGGAGGCGCCGGCCAAGCCCAGCAGATGAACGGTCGCGCCCAGGACGGCGGGGTGAGTCCAGGTTGTCCGCCCGATGGGCAAGTAGCCCAGCCGGGAGTCCGGATTGCCGGTCAGATTCACCTTGATCGCGACGGTCTTGCCCTGGACCAGCCGCCCCAGGCCTCCCAGTTGGTCGAACATCCGGCGGAGCGTTGGGACCAATTCGGCGCCGTAGGAGTCGCAACGCGCCAAGGCCACCGGCGCAGCCGGGGCTTCGGCCGCCCGAAGACGCGGCGGCAGAACTGCGGAACCAGCGGCCAGCCCTGCGCCCGCGAGCACTTGCCTGCGTGTCATGGAAGCGTCTTGCCGCTTCATGCGCTCACCTCCAATGCAGCATAGATTGAGAATGCCGGCAAATAGTATTCTTTGATGTCTTCAATCAGTTCCGGTTTCAGAGGGACTGGTCCGCCGTTCTCGAGTGTGTGGATGGCCACCGATTTATGAGGGAATTGGATGCGCAGACTGACGGAACTGGCCGGGCGGCCTGTAAAATTGACGAGCTGAATGAGGCCGCCGGAGGCCGGACGAGGCGGAACGGAGTAATGTACCCATAGCGAGGAGGCGTTGAACATGCGCACCGGATCGTGACGGCGACTGACGAGATTGTGCGCGTCCATGGCCAGCCAGTAAGGGTCGTCCCACTCACGCAACGGCACGGCGACGGAACCTTTGCCCAGTGAGCGAAGCTCGTACCCGGAGACCGGGCAATCCAGCGCACGCTCGCCCTTGAACGGCTGGGCGGCGTTGCGGTGGACGATGAGCAAACCGCCCTGACGGGCGAAGCCGCTGAGCTTGGCGGCCAGGGTTTGAGGGGGGCGTTCGGGGTCGACCCAGAGCAAGGCCCTCAAGCCTCCGAAGCCGGCCTGGTCCGCAACGGAACGGTCGATGATGCGGTAGAGCAGGTTGCGGCGGGCCGCGAGGTTCAGCACCTCCGTGCCCAGAAACTCGTTCGTGCCCGAGAAGGTCGAGATCACGCCCAGGGGGCCGTCGTGCGCGTACGTCTTCCATTCGCGGCGCTTTTCGAAGAACGCCAGGGTTTCCACGATGGAAGACCAAGTCTGGCGCGCATCGGAGTTTCCGGATGAAAGGCCCGCAAGCAGTTTCTGGCCGGGATCGATTACCCAGCGCGCGCCGCTGGCGGAGCAGTCGGTGATGGCCAGGCGGTAGGCGCCGTCCGCTGGAGGGAAGTCCTCCGGAGGGGCAAATCCGAGCCAGACCGGTTTGCCGGGCGCCCGGGAAGCCGCCAGCTTGGCCATCCAGGAAGTCGATTCAATCCACGGAGCACCGGTCGGCCCGGAGATCCCCTGGTCGCCGCCGGCACGGGCCGCCGGTTTGAGGTGAGGCCAGTGGGCCTCACTGACCACCGTGACGGGCCGCCGGGGGTCCGGGCGTACTTCCTGAATGGGAACCGCTTGCAGCGCTTTCCAATCGCGAATGGCGAATCCGGCCATCCGGGCCGCCTCGGCGGCCGCGGGTTGCGCACCATCAAATACCAGGCAGTTAATGGGACTGCCTTCCAAGAGCGAAAGCAGTCTGCTGTCGTTCCAGGTGGCGGGCCAGCGGAATGGAACCAATTGCCCGGCGGGCGGTTCAGACGCCATAACGATTTACTCCTCAGACCCTGGCAGGGCCGGCGGACTCTCTATCGATTCCCAGTTTAGCGATCCCATCGCGCGCCTTGGCCGCGTCCAAGAGGCCGCTTCTGGCCAAGGAGGCCAGCGCGGCGGCGGCGATGGATTCGCCGCAGACCTCAAAGTGCCGCCGCAGGTGCTGCCGGTTGTCACTGCGCCCGAACCCGTCGGTGCCGAGCGAGGTCAGCCTTTCGGGGAGCCAAGGCGAGATCTGATCGGCCACGATCTTCATATAGTCCGTGGCGGCGACGACAGGGCCTGCGGCTTCATCCAGAGCCTGCAAGAGGTACGGGCGGCGGGGCGGCTGGTCCGGGTGGAGGCGGTTCCAACGCTCGATCTCCAAAGCCTCCCGGCGCAGTTCGTTGTAGCTGGTGACGCTCCAGACGTCCGCTTGCACGCCGAATTGCTCCGCGAGGATCGTCTGAGCGCGGAGGGCCTCGTTCAAGATGGACCCGCTGCCGAAAAGCTGGAGCACGGCCGGGCCGGCCGGCGCCGGACGGAAGCGGTAGATCCCTTTGAGGATACCCTCCTGGCAGCCATCCGGCATGGGCGGCTGGGGATAATTCTCATTGCCGACGGTCAGGTAGTAAAAGAGATTCTCGTGATCCTGGTACATGCGCCGGATACCCTCCCGCACAATCACGGCGATCTCATAGGCATAGGCGGGGTCGTAAGCGGCGCAGGTCGGGACGGTGCTGGCGAGGACATGGCTGTGTCCGTCCTGATGCTGCAATCCTTCGCCGGCAAGCGTCGTGCGCCCGGCCGTGGCGCCTACCATGAATCCTTTGCCGCGCGAATCGCCGAACGCCCAGATCAGGTCTCCCACGCGCTGGAAGCCGAACATGGAGTAGTAAATGAAGAAAGGAATCATCGGCACGCCGTAGTTTGCGTAAGATGTGCCCGCGGCGGTGAAAGAGGCCATGGAGCCGGCTTCCGTGATGCCCTCTTCGAGGATCTGCCCATCCCTGGCTTCCTTGTAGTACAGGAACATCTCTTTGTCCACGGGATCGTAGAGCTGCCCCCGGCTGGCGTAGATGCCCACCTGACGGAAGAGGGATTCCATGCCGAAGGTCCGGCCTTCATCGGGGATGATCGGCACTACGTAGCGGCCGAGTTCCGGGTGCTTGAGCAGCAGGGTCAGGACACGGACGAAGGCCATGGTGGTGGAGACTTCCCTGCCCTCCGAGCCGGCGAGCGCTTCCGCGAAAGTTTCGAGCGGAGGCGCGGCAAGCTGGAATGGCTTCACGTCCCGGGCCGGCAGATATCCGCCCAGTTTCTCTCTTCGCTCCCTCAGGTAGCGGATTTCCGGGCTGTCTTCCGGCGGGCGGTAAAACGAGACCGTATGGACCGTCTCATCCGGAATCGGGATATTGAAGCGGCGGCGGAACTCGTCGAGTTCCTGCTCGTTGAGTTTCTTCTGCTGGTGGGTGATGTTGCGGCCTTCGCCGGCTTCGCCCATGCCGTAGCCCTTGACTGTCTTGGCCAGGATGACCGTCGGCCCGCCGGTGTGTTCCACGGCGCGCTTGTACGCGTTGTAGACCTTCACCGGGTCGTGACCGCCGCGGGGCAGGCGCGCCAGGTCGTCGTCGCTGAGGTCTTCGACGAGCTTGAGCAGTTCGGGGTACTTGCCAAAGAAGACCTTGCGGACGTAAGCGCCGCCGCGGACGGCGAAGTTCTGGTATTCACCGTCGACGCACTCCTGCATGCGCTTGACGAGCAGACCGCTGGTGTCGCGCGCCAGCAGCCGGTCCCACATTCCGCCCCAGATGACCTTGATTACGTTCCAGCCGGCGCCGCGAAACGCGGATTCGAGTTCCTGGATGATCTTGCCGTTGCCGCGAACGGGCCCATCGAGGCGCTGAAGATTGCAATTGATTACGAAGATGAGGTTATCCAGATGCTCGCGGGGCGGTAGCGTGATGGCGCCCAGCGATTCCGGTTCATCGGTCTCACCGTCGCCGAGGAAGGCCCAGATCTTCCGGGGCGTTGGAGGCAGGATGCCACGATTTTCGAGGTACCGCATGAAGCGGGCCTGGTAGATGGCGTTGATCGGCCCGATGCCCATGGACACAGTCGGAAACTGCCAGAAGTCTGGCATGAGCCAGGGATGGGGATAGCTGGAGAGCCCGGGATGGTCACGCAATTCGTGACGGAAGTTCTCCAGGTGCCTCTCAGTCAAGCGCCCTTCCACGAAGGCCCGGGCGTACATACCGGGGGAAGCATGTCCCTGGAAGTAGATCAGATCGCCGGGCTGGTCGCCGTAGGAGGCGTGGAAGAAATGGTTGAAGCCGATCTCCACGAGCGTGGCCAGCGAAGCGTAGGTCGAGATGTGTCCGCCGATACCGGGATCGTACTTGTTGGCGCGCACGACCATGGCCATGGCGTTCCAGCGGATGAAGCTCTTGATCTTCCGCTCGAGCGCGCGGTCGCCCGGGAACGGGACCTCGTCTTCGGCGCTGATGGTGTTCACGTACGGGGTGTTCAGGGTTTGGGGAACGACTACGCCCGCTCTGCGCGCGCGCTCAATGAGCCGGTCGAGCAGGTAGGAAGCGCGGTCAAGACCGGCCGCGTCGACGACCAGGTCCAGGGCTTCCAGCCACTCTGCGGTCTCTTGCGGATTCAGGTCCTCGGAGGCTGGCGATCTCATTTTCAGCATGAAAGGCTCAGTGGCAAGGTGCTAATTTCAAAATAGCATTGCGAGGCGGGTTCGCGCGAGGTGGTCTTCCGCAACATATTGAAGGCGGGACATTTAAGAGTTTATTCGTCCGATTCTCCGGATCTCCGGCGACCGGCCGGGGCCGGGGTGATGAACCAATTGGCGGCCTCGAGCGTCTTAGTGAATATGGCGAACGGGCAGGAAGTCTTGCAGTCTGAATACCAGCGCTTGCGGGCGCAGTACGATGAGGCATTTGCCCGCTTGCGCTCGGCGGAAGAGAAATTGCTTCAGATCCAACAAGTTTCGACCGGCGGGGAGACTGAGCGCGAAGCCGCGCGCAAGGCGGAGGAGGCGATGAACGAATACCGCGAGTGCCGCGACCGCCTCGTGCAATACCTGGCCACGTTGCCCGAAAGCGGCCGGCACACCGATACCGTCCACCCCGGGATCGATCAGGTCAGGGACCTCGCTTACCGTTTGTGGGAGGAAGCGGGGCGGCCGCCCGGAGCCAGCGAAGATTACTGGTATCGCGCGGAGAGGATGCTACGCCATCACTCCTGAGGGACAAGCAGCAGCAGGCATCGAGGCCGGCCCGGACTACTTTCGGGGCTTTGGTTCCGGCCCGACCCTAAAAATCTCAACGTTCTCCAGCACAACCTTTTCTTTGGGCCGGTCCTCGGAATCACGCGGCACGCCGGAAATTGCGCTCACGACCCGGCTGCCGTCCACAACTTGCCCGAAGATGGTGTAGCCCTCATCCAGGCTGACAGAGGGGCGCTCGGTGATGAAGAACTGGCTGGAAGCCGTGCCGGGGCCAAAATTGGCCATGGCCACCCGGCCGGGCATGTTGAACAACATCGAGGAGCGGTTCCACTCATCGGGGATCGTGAATCCTGGATTTCCAACACCCGTGCCGGAGGGATCTCCTCCCTGAATCAAGTAGCCGGGGATGACGCGGTGGAAGATCGTCCCATTGTACAGAGGAGTCTGCTTGACCTGCTTGGTCGCGGGGTCACGCCATTGTTTCTGGCCCAAGGCGAGCTGGACAAAATTCCGCACCGTTTCCGGCGCGTCGCGCTCGAAGAGCTGGACTGTGATCGCGCCCTTGGAAGTATTCAGGACCGCGTAGAGGCCGTTCTTTCTTTTCTTGGCCTGTTCCGGAGTGGCTTCCGGCGCTGAAATTGGCGCCTGCGCATAGAGTCCCAACGCAAGCAAAAAAAGCCCAATTATTCTTCTCATCTTCAATCGTCCTTGAAATGCCTCAATAACTCGCAGTTTGCGCCATGCGGGAGGCGAATGTCAAGTTTGGCGGAGGCCGGGCCCGGCGCGGGCGAAGGAACCGAAATACTCCATCCGCCAGAACTCGCGAGGTATGCTGGTGAACAGATCCCTTCGTATGAGCACTCTGAGATTTCGGAAGGTCCGTCTGTGCGTGGTCCTGAGCGTGGCCATTTTCTGGGGATGTTCAAAACCCCAGCCGGTGGAACCGCAAGTGGGAGAGGACGTTGCGCCCGGAGACCGGGCCGCGGATGACACGGCGCGGTTTCTTGCCGGTTTGCCTGGGAGGAACGGCTCGCCGTTCGCCGCACTTGAAGCGACCCCCGCCTGGCGCCGGCACCGGCGGGAGATTGAGGGACTGTGGAATCCGGTGGAGCGGCAATGGCTTCCCAAGATGCGCGAGTTTCGGGCGGCCGAATTGAGTTCCATCGAGAAGAAGAACCCGGTGGTCTTCTACCCGTTCAGCGGCCCCGATGTGCTGGCGGTCAACGCCTTTTTTCCAAATGCTCAGATCTACGTCCTGGCGGGGCTGGAGCCTTCGGGGACCCTTCCAAGCCCGAAGCAGATCGAGAAGAGGGAACTGGATCCCTACCTGAGCGGCATTCGGGAGAGCATCTACTCAGAATTGCACCGCAGCTTCTTCATCACCAGAGAAATGGACAGCGACTTCCGAGGCCAGGCCACCGACGGGCTTCTGCAACCCATCCTGATGCTGCTGGCGCTCACGAATCACACGATCCTCGACGCTCGCTACGTTCGCATCGACGAACAGGGGAGGATTGCCGGGCGGGCTCCCAATTACAAGGCCCCGGGGAAGATCGGCAACAAGGGTGTGGCGGTGTCCTTCCGCGGCGGCGATCGAGGCCCCCGGCAGGTCCTGTACTACTTCACAGTGAACTTGTCCGACGAACGATTGAAGATCAATCCGCAATTCCTCAGGTACCTTCAAAGCCTGGGAAGCGTCGCGACATTTCTGAAGGCCACCTCCTACATGCCCCACCACGAGGGATTCGGCATCATCCGGGAGGAGATACTCAGCCGCAGCGCCGCGATCTTGCAGGACGATTCGGGGATCCCATTCCGGTATTTCCAGCAGCCGCAGTGGGTCGTGCAACTGTATGGCCAGTACGACCGTCCCTACGGGAGTTTCCGCTATCTCGAGCAGCCGGCCCTGAGAGCCGCCTATGCCGCGCCCGGGGTGAAGCCGCTCACTTTCCGGATCGGCTACGGGTTCGGGAAGGTTCCGTCCAACTTGCTGCTTGCCACAAGGCGTGAGACAATTGCCGCGGCCGGACATTGACCATGATGAGACTCTTACTGATGATCTGTTCCCTCTGCCTTTGCGTGGCGGCTGCCGCGCCGCCGCCGGTGATTTTCGACACCGACATGGGCAACGACGTGGACGACGCCATCGCGTTGGCCCTGCTGCACGCGCTGGAGAGCCGCGGCGAATGCCGCATTGCCGCGGTCACAATTACCAAGGACAATCCGTGGGCGCCTCCGTTCGTCAGCTTGGTGAACACGTTCTACGGGCGCCCGGGAATCCCGATCGGCACAGTCAAGCAGGGCGTGACGCCGGAACAGGGGAACTACAACCGGCAGGTGGCCGAACGGCGCGGCGCCGGCGGCGCGGCGCTATATCCCCGCGGCTTGAGTGAAACGGCGAACGTTCCCGATGCGATCGAGGTGTTGAGGCGCACCCTGGCAGCGGAGGCGGACGGCAGCGTGATTATCGTTCAGGTGGGCTTCAGCACCAACCTGGCCCGGCTGCTGGATTCACCCGCGGACAAGATCAGTCCGCTCACGGGGCGCGAGCTGGCCGCCCGCAAGGTTCGCCTGCTGAGCGTGATGGGGGGCCACTTCACGGATCAGAAATTTACGGAATACAACATCAAGATGGACGTGCCGTCGGCCCAGAAGCTTTTCGCGGGCTGGCCTGGGGCGATCGTGGCCGGCGGCTACGAGGTCGGAATTTCCATCCTCTACGATCCCGCCCGGCTGGAGACCGATTTCCGCTGGACGGAGCACCATCCCGTCGTGGACGCGTATCGCTTCTACCGCAAGATGCCCTACCGGGAGCCGCTCTGGGATCCGGCCTCGGCCTTGTACGCGGTCCGGCCGGAAACCGGGTATTTCACGTTGTCGCAGCCCGGCGCCGTCACATTTGCGGCGGACGGCGCCACACGGTTCACTCCGTCTCCGGAGGGCAAGCACAGGTTCTTGATCGTCAGCGACGCGCAGCGAGCGGCGGTGCGCGAGGCGATCCCTCGTGTCGCCACCGAGCTGCGTCCCGATGCGAGGGTGGCGATCGTCTCGGCGCTTGAGACGGAGCGCTCGCAGCGGGCGAGGGCGGTCCTCGAGCAGCTGATC
>Ga0209381_1004563_pt1 | contig 12314 bp, 7 predicted proteins | sample DewCreD2012metaG_FD_184111 | JGI IMG/M metagenome (GOLD analysis project Ga0209381, IMG submission 184111) | Hot spring sediment bacterial and archeal communities from British Columbia, Canada, to study Microbial Dark Matter (Phase II) - Dewar... ...
CATCACGCCCAGGGACCAATTTGAGCCTCCTTACGTCGGCTCCTACAACCAGAGGGTTCATGGGGAGGGCAGGGTGAGGGGGCGCGTGTCGTCTATCCCCAGCACTCATCAGTAATGAAAGGTGGCGTCCCAAACCATGAGGGTCGGCGCCGCATTTTACTTGTAAAAAACCGGCCGGTGGCGCAAGTTTATGGCATGGTTGAAAGGTTACAACCGTGTTGGTGGTCCGGTCCAAAATCCAAATCCCCGGTTTGATTGTGATTATGAAAAAGTATTTGCCGTTGGGGCTGTCCCTGGCCGCCCTGTTGTTGAGTGGCTGCGTGATTCGCTCCCTCCATCCTTTTTACACGGAAAAAGACCTCGCTTACGACCCCGCCCTGGCCGCCCAATGGGTGGAAGACGACGGCGCGGTTTGGGAATTCACCGGCGACGCGGCGGCTAAAAGTTACAAACTCACGCACACCGACAAAGAGGGCCGCAAGGCGGAGTTTGCGGCCCGCCTTTTTCAACTGGACCGCCAGCGCTACCTGGACCTGCTGCTGACCCAATTGGACGATAAAAGCAACCAAATCAACAGCGTCGCCACGCTGCATCTGCTGCCCGCGCACACGGTGGTGAAGGTTGAAGGAATCGGCCGCGAATTGCGGTGGCGCTGGGGCAAGGAGGCCTGGCTGCGGGACTTGGTGAAGGAAAAGCCCCAGGCGATTGCACATCTGCTGATCGGGAACCAGGACGACCCGACGGTGGTGCTCACCGCGCCGACCGCCGAGTTGCAGGCCTTTTTAAAACAGCACGCCAACGCCGAGGAAGCCTTCATGGAGGTCGTTACCCTGAAACCCCGGGCCCGTTAGGCCGGATATTTTCCCGCCCTTGGACACGCCGCCCTCCGCCTAGAATCGGGAAAAGGGGCTTGTCGTCCGCCCGCCAATTTGACAGCCTCGGCACTTGTCCAATCAGCATTGGAGCAAGGGAGCATGAACTGGTATTATTCAATAGCGGGCAAAAAACACGGCCCGGTTTCCTGGGAGGAACTGGGCGCCTTGGTGGCCAACAACACCATCAAGAGCAACGTCTTTGTATGGGCCTCCGGCATGGATGGCTGGTATCCGTATTATCAGGTGCGCGATGCTTACGCCGAGCAGGAAGCGGAAGCCCAGGACGCCGGCGCTCCCAAAGCCGCCGAAGCCACAACCGCGGTGGCGCCGTTGGAAGAAACCACCACCGCCGTCGAGAACCAGCCTATCGAGTCTCCTGCCGAAGACCAGCCAGCCGCCCCGGCCGCGTCCCTCCAACCGGCGCCGGCGCCCGCTGCCGGCGGGGTGCGTTTGCGGGTTTCCGGTCAGCCGCCCGACGTGCCGCCACCCGCCACCGCCCCGGCGGCGCCGACTTCCGAGGCGCCGCCCGTGATTGCCGAGTCGGAGGATCTTTCCGCCTGCGGCGGCTGCGGCGCGGTCATGCCGCGAGCTTCGTTGGCCGAGCTGGGCGGAACGCTTTTTTGCGGCAACTGCCATAAAACAACGGCGCGGCAGATGGTTTGGGATCAGCGGATGAGCGCCGCCGTTCAGGCGGGATTCTGGATCCGGGTATTGTCGAGGATCATTGACAACATCGTTGTTTTCGTGGCGATGGTTTTCGTCAGTTTTCTCTCCGCCCTGATCACGGGGATTAAGTTGGCTACGGGACAAGATCCAACGCAAACCAAGGTTAGCCCGGTGATGGCGATTATTGTCCTGCTGGTGCCGCTTTTGTATTTTACGCTGATGCACGGTTTTTGGGGAGCGACGCTGGGCAAGCTGGCTCTGCGGCTGCGGGTGGTGACGGCCCGGCGGCAGAAGATCGGGGTTTTTCGGGCCTTATGGCGAATCGCGGCCGAGTTAATCAATTACCTGGCGGGGTGGGCGTTGTTCCTCCTATTCGCCAAATATGTGCTGGCCAAAATGATGGAATCCAATCCGCTGGTGGCGTGGATTATCATGCTGGTTGCCCTCATTCCGGTGGTGTTCATGGGGTATTTCTGGGTAGCCTTCAGTGATGAAAAACGCGGCTGGCACGACATTATGGCCGGCACGCGGGTGGTGAGGATTTAGGCCATGAAAAAAAGGGTTCTTTGTGTGTTGTTTCCCGGATTCGAGGAGCTCGAAACCATCGCCCCCGTGGACCTGTTGCGCCGGGCGGGCGCCGAAGTGATCCTTGCTTCGCTGGCGGGCGAAAAACTGGTGGTCGGCCGCTGCCAGATTGCCGTCCACGCCGACGCCGCGCTGGCGGAGGTGGAAGCGGAGGATTTTGATCTGCTTTTGCTGCCCGGCGGGCCGGGGGTGAAGGACCTGCGGGCAGATGGCCGGGCGGCCGGTTTGGCCCGGCGATTCGCCGCCGCCGGCAAAGCGGTCGCCGCCATTTGCGCCGCGCCCACCGTGCTGGCCGATGCCGGCCTGTTGGAAGGCCGGCGTTTCACCGCCCATTTTTCCACGCATGGCGAGCTGCCCAAGGCTCTGGGTGGCGAGCGGGTGGTGGAGGATGGAAATCTCATCACCGCGCGCGGGGCCGGCACGGCGGTGGAGTTCGGCCTGGCGTTGGTGCGCCGGCTCTTCGGCGAAGAATCGGCGCGGGAAACGGCCCGGGCCATTATGGTTTGACCGGCTATGAAAATTGTTTCAAGGACGATGGTTCTGGCGCTGCTTTTGAGCGCGTCCCGATTGGCGTTGGCGGCGGCGGAGGAAACCGACGGGCTGTTCCCCTTTGTGCTCCCTTGGGATGATGCCACGCCCTCGGTGACCAGCCTCGCTGCCTGGAACCACACCCCTGCCGGCAGGTTCGGACACATCCGTGTCGGGCCCGATGGCCATTTCTACGCCGGGCCGGAGCGCATCCGCTTTTTGGGGGTGAACCTGAGTTTCTCCGGCAATGTGCCCACCCCTGAAGAGGGCGAGAAAACCGCCGCCCGGCTGGCCAAATTCGGCGTGAACGTCGTCCGATTTCACCATGCCGACACCACCCCGTGGCCCAATGGCCTCCGCGCCCCCAAAAGCCAGGATACCGCCGAGCTGGCTCCCGAGGCGATGGAGCGGCTCGACGCCTTTTTCGCCGCCCTCAAGCGCCACGGCATCTATGGCAACTTGAATTTGCTGGTGGGGCGCGGTTTCAAGGCCGCCGACGGCCTGCCGGCGGAAATTGAGCAACTGGACTGGAAAGACCGCCATATCCCGGGCTTCTTTAACGCCGCCCATCTCGAATCCCAAAAACGCTATGCCCGCAACCTGCTGCTGCATCGCAATGCGAAAACCGGCCTCACCTACGCGGAAGACCCGGCGGTCGCCTTTGTCGAAATCAACAACGAGCAGGGGCTGATCCATTCCTGGCTCGGCGGGCAGGTGGACCGGTTGCCAGCGGTGTTTCTGGCGGATCTCGAGAAGGCTTGGAATCAATGGTTGAAGACCCGCCATCAAACCACCGCCCGGCTGCGCGCCGCCTGGAGCGCCGGCGAGCAGCCCGTCGGTCGGGAAATGCTCGGCAACGGACTCTTCGCGCGGCAGTTGGAGGGCTGGTCTCTCGAAAAACATTCCGGCGCGGAAGCGCAGGCCGCTTTGGTGGACGATCTCCCCCCTGCCCTGCGCGCGGCCAATCCTGCGGCCAAAGCCGTCCGCCTCAGCGTGGCCAAGCCCGGCCCGGAAAGCTGGCACGTCCAGTTCAGTTGCGCGAAGCTCGCCTTCGAGGCCGGCAAGTCCTACACCGTCCAATTCTGGGCCAAGGCCGATTCCGCCCGCGGCCTTTCGGTCAGTGCCAGCCAGGCGCACGATCCCTGGGGGCAGCTCGGCCTTTCCGCCAATCCCAAGCTCGACAAGGAATGGCGGTTGATCCGCCAGGTCTTCACTGCCAGCCAAACCGACAACAACGCCCGGATCGTCTTCGGCAGCCTGGGCGGCGCCGGCGCGGTCGTCACCCTCGCCGGGATTTCCGTCGCGCCGGGCGGTCTGCTCGGCCTGCCCGCGGGCCAAACGCTGGAAAACGCCTCCGTCGCCCGCCTGCCGAAAAGCGATTTCGCCGCCCGCACCTTGGAAGTGCAGCGCGACTGGATGCGCTTCCTCCAGGACACCGAGGAGCGCTACTGGCTGGCGATGTATCGCTATTTGAAAGACGATCTCAAGGTGCGCGCGCCCATCGCCGGCACCATCGTTGGCTGCTCGACCCCCAACCTGATGGCCAAGCTGGATTGGGTGGACACCCATTCCTACTGGCAGCACCCCCATTTCCCGCGCCGCCCTTGGGATTCCGAGGATTGGATTGTCAACAACCGCACCATGGTCAACGAGCACGGCGGCACGCTGCCCGGCTTGGCCCTCAAGCGCGTCGCCGGCCTGCCGCACGCCTGCACCGAATACAACCACGCCGCCCCGAACACCTACAGCAGCGAAGGCTTCCTGCTCTTGGCCGCCTACGCTGCCCTGCAGGATTGGGACGCCATCTATGTCTATAGTTACTCGCACGCCGCCAGGCCCGACCAGCGCCAGATCAGCAGCTTCTTCGACGTCGCGCAGCACCCCTCCAAGATGGCGACCTTCCTGCCCGCCGCCGCCATGTTCCGCCGCGGCGACGTCCAGGCCGCCCGCCAATTCATCGCCGCCGAACTCGGCCGCGAAAAGGAAGCCGACCTCCTGCGCCAGGCCCATTCCTGGAGCCTCGTGGACGCCGCCAACGCCGGCATCCCCCGCGAAGCCGCCCTCTTGCATCGCGTCGGCCTCGTCACTGAAGGCCGCCCCCTGCCCGCCGGCGCGCAAAAGCCCGCCGCCGACCAGGCCCCGGCGCGAATGGAGTCCGACACCGGCGAACTGGTCTGGGACCTGTCCACCGCCAAGCGCGGCCTGGTCACTGTCAACACCCCGCGCAGCAAAGCCGTCATCGGCTTCGCCGGCGGGCAGCGCCACGTCTTGGGGGACATCGTCATCGAGCCCGGCGCCACCCTGCAGGACGGCTGGTCCGCCATCACCCTCACCGCGCTTGAAAACGACGCCCATTGGCTGATCACCGCGACCGGCTATGCCGAAAACACCGGCATGAAATGGAAGGACGCCGCCAAATCCTCCGTCGGTCGCAACTGGGGCCAGGCCCCTTCCCGCGTCGAGGGGATAAAAGCCAAAATACAATTCCCGAAAGCCCGCGCTGTCGAAGCCTGGGCGCTTGATGAAAGCGGCGCCCGCCGCGAAAAACTGCCGGTCACTGCCGCCGGCTTCGAAATCGGTCCCCGGCACCGCACCCTTTGGTATGAAGTCGCGCTGAAAGCTGCCAACTGAGCGCAACGACCCAGCATCCGCCAAACGTCGCGCGGGCGGGCGCGATCTGCCGCCCTTTTGCCCTTGGCTTCAGCCAGGGGTGCGCCAAGCCACGAGAACATCGCAACGGTTTTAGCCGTTTCCTGTGCATCCCTGCCGGACCGCTCTCCACCCCGCTGAAGCGGGGTGTTAATGGGAAGGGCGCTTGTGGAGGCGCGCCAGCGTCGTGGAGTGCGCCAGCCCTCTGGCGCTTTGGCAGTTTTGAGGCGTCATCTTTGATTAACGGCTGGCGCAAGCCAAGGCCACGCGCCCAAGAAAAGCGGTAGAGGACTACCGCACTCCAAGACCTCGCGGACTTCGCGCGGGGCTTTCGATCTCGCGCCCGCGTCGGCACAAGTTCAGCAGGCCAAACGCAAAGACGCGGAGGCGCAAAGCCGCAGGGAAAAAATTCCCTTCTCCCAACCACCAACTTCATCTTTGCGGCTCTGCGGCTCTGCGGCTTGGCGTTAAAATTCCCCGCGCCCGCTTCAACTCCGCGAACGTCGTTTGCCAAACACCCACTTTTGGGACAGGCGCTGAACAGACGAGGGAAGGCTCAATTTTCAATGATCAATGTTCAAGGAAATTCCAGGTTCCAAGATCCAATAGCCCAACGGGCGCACGGGCCGCCCTTGAGCCTTGGTCATTGAATCTTCCTTGCGACTTGAACCTTGGTCCTTGGAACTTCCCTCCGGGCTGACCTCGCGGACTTCGTGCAGGGCGTGCGAACTCACGCCAGGATCGTGGAAAATGCGTGTCGCCTTTCATTAACACCTGGCTTCAGCCAGGTGACCAGCGGGTGAGCGCGGGTCTTAACGGTTTCAACCGTTTAATCGTGCGCGCAGCCTGAAACGGTTAAAACCGTTGAGTTGCGTTCCCGTGCGCCTATCACCCCGCTGAAGCGGGGTGTTAATGAGAAAGGGCGCTTGCAGACGCGCGCCAGCGCGTGCCGCAGACTTCCAGTCTGCTGCCTGCCCGCCGCCAGGCAGGCGGGTGTCGCGGATTTCCAATCCGCAGGGCTGGCGTCAATTCGGTAGCGTCTGAAATGCCCAAGCGCTGCCGACTGGAAGTCGGCGATACAGCAGGTTGGAAACCTGCGGCACACCACAATCCACAGACCGCCGAGTTTGGAAACCTGCGGCACGCGATTTGGAAGTCGGCGATAACCGTCTGCCTGGCGTCGGCCAGGTCCGCTGGGGGTTGGATTTTCCCTGCCTGGATTATCGCCCCAAAGGAACGCAAAAAGCGCAAAGCACCCATTCCTAATTCGGCCTTCGCAACGCATCTTTCTCAGTTCCTCGACGTTTTGAGAGGTACCACTGTAAACGAGCGGCTGTGTTTAACCTAAAAACCGCGGCCCAACCACCGATAAACACAGATGGACATAGATACCAAAGGCTTGCGGAAGCAGAGGCTTGCACCCGGCTTCGCGCCTTGCTGCCCCTGCACCGCGTAGGAGCCGACGTGAGGAGGCTCTGGAATCATGGCGGTCACGCCCGAGGGTAAATTTGAGCCTCCTTGCGTCGGCTCCTTAAACCAAGGGGTTCATGGGGTGTGAAACATCGCTGGCGGCGCAGTGTTGGCGAAAAATCCAATAAAAGCCCGCTTCTCCACCGCCACTCCTCGTTTTTGCTGGTGGCTGGCACACCACCAGCGGAGAAACGTCTCGTAGGGCGTTGAGGCTTGAAAAATTTACCTGCGACGAGCCGGCCTAAGCGCCTTGACGCAGCCTTCCACCCTTGGCTGAGGCTTCGGGAGTTTCCTGCTGCTCTCGGAATTTTGTCGTTCGAGGCGGGATAAAGTGTGGAACCTTTCGTGATTGCCAGCGGGGCGGGGGGCGTTATATTGCCTGACGGCGGTTGGGTCCCGGGCGAGGGCGAGGGTATGACCGTTGTTCATTCATGGAAGTATTGAAAGTAATATTAATTGTTTTGGAAGTGCTGGTGTTGTTCAACCTGCTCATCATTGTGCATGAGCTGGGGCACTTTTGGGCGGCGCGCTGGCGGGGCTTGGTGGCGGACCGGTTTGCGGTCTGGTTTGGCAAGCCGATCTGGAAGATGGAATACAAAGGGGTGACCTATTGCCTGGGTTGGATACCGGCGGGCGGCTATGTTTCCCTGCCTCAGATGGCGCCCATGGAAATGGTCGAGGGCAAGGCCAACGTTGATGCCCAGTCCCTTCCCCAAGCCTCGGTCAAAGACCGCATCATCGTGGCTTTTGCCGGGCCGCTGTTCAGTTTTCTGCTCGCGATTGTGTTTGCCGCCGTCGTTACGCTGGTCGGCCGGCCGGTCAGCGAGACGGATTCCACCACGGTGATTGGCCATGTGGCCAAGGATTCCCCGGCGGCGAAGGCGGGTTTGCGGGCGGGCGATAAGATCACCGCCATTGACGGGCACAAGGTGACGCGTTTTGGCGGCATCGGCACGGACAGCATCAAATGGCGGATTGTCAGTTCGGAAGGCGGCACGGTGCGGGTGGCGGTGGAGCGCGAGGGGCGTCCGATGGAGTTCGTCGCCACGCCGGCCCGCGAGCAAAGCAGCGCCTGGGAGCGGCGCAGCCTCAAAAAAATCATGATCTCTCCGGCGCAATCTTGCATCGTGGCGGAAATCCTGCCCCACAGCCCCGCGCAAATGGCCGGCCTGAAAACCAACGACCTGGTGCGCAAAGTCAACGGCCAGCCGGTTTACAGCCCGATGAACATCGTCGAGATGGCGGAAACCAACGCGGCCGCGCCGCTCACCTTGGAGGTGGAGCGGGACCGGCGGGTTTTTACCTGCCAGATCACCCCGGAAAAGCCCATTTCGCCCCCCAATGAGCCGCCTAGCCTCGGCATTGGCTGGGATTACGGCGGACGCCTGACGATTGACCGGCCTGGCCCCGTCGAGCAAATCCGCGCCAGCGTGGGCATGATGGTCAGCACTTTCGCCGCGCTGCTGTCCTCGAAGTCCGATGTCAAAGCCCATCACTTGAGCGGGCCGGTGGGAATTTTGCGCATTTATTACCTGCTGTTCCAAAGCGAGCATGGCTGGCGGCTGGCCATCTGGTTCAGCGTCATCTTCAATGTCAACCTGGCGGTGCTGAACCTGCTGCCCATCCCGGTGCTGGATGGCGGGCATATTCTGCTTTCCCTCATTGAGGGCATCCGCCGAAAACCCATCAGCTTGAAAGTCCTGCAAGCCATCCAAAACGGCTGTTTCTTTCTGTTGATCGGGTTCATGCTGTTTATCACTTTTTTTGACGTGCAGGACGTTTTCTCGCGCCGCGGTTCCAAAGCGGAGCCGCCGGCGCCCATCCAGTTCGCGCCCAAAGCCGAGCTGCGCAACCCATGAGGCATCACCCATCGCTGAATATGAAACCCCTGAAACTAATCATGCCGCTGCTGGCGGTTTTGTTGGCGGGCAACCTGACCGCAGCGGCCCCGCGCAAGCTGGTGCTGATCGCCGGCAAACCGAGTCATCCGCCGGGCGCGCACGAGTTCCGCGCCGGCGCCTTGCTGCTGCAGCAGTGCCTGGCCGGCGTCCCCGGCCTCACCACCCTGGTCTATTCCAACGGCTGGCCCGCCGACAATTCAGCGTTTGACGGCGCCGACGCCGTGGTCATCTACGCCGACGGCGGCGGCGGGCACCCGGCCATCCAGCCCGAGCGCATCAAATTTCTCGAAGGCCTGATCGCCAAAGGCGTCGGCTTCGGCTGCATGCACTACGCCTGCGAAGTCCCCAAGGACAAAGGCGGCAAGGAATTCCTGGACTGGATTGGCGGCCATTATGAGCACCAGTTCTCCTGCAATCCCATGTGGACCCCCGAATTCAAAAAATTCCCCGTTCACCCCGCGACCCGCGGCGTTCAGCCGTTCAGCATCCTCGACGAATGGTATTTCAATATCCGCTTCCGCCCGGACATGAAAGGCATCACCCCCATCCTCGCCGCCACGCCCTCCGACGAGGTCCGCAAAGGCCCCTATGTCTATCCCAAGGGTCCCTATGAACATATCGTCGCCGCCAGCGGGCGCGAGGAGGTGATGATGTGGGCGGTCGAGCGGCCCGATGGCGGACGCGGCTTCGGGTTCACCGGCGGGCATTACCACAAGAACTGGGGCGACCCCCAATTCCGCAAGGTCGTCTTGAACGCGCTCGTCTGGCTCGCCAAGGCCGACGTGCCCCCGGGCGGCATCGAATCCGTTTTAGCGGCGGACGCGCTGGAACAGAACCTCGATCCGAAAGGTAAAAAGAAATAGCGGCTGCGGAATCTTTCTTCTGCGCGCTCAGGAACCCGCCGACACTGGCGCGGTCAGGGCTCCGTCAGGCGATACAATTCGATTTCCCAGATGCGGGACACGTTCAGGTGGGTGGCGGTGACCAACAACCGCATTCGCGCGGTCGTCACGGACGGAAATCGCGCGCTCCAATCCGTCTTGTCATTGTTCAACTCATTCGCGCCGCGAATGACCTGCCAGCGCGCGCCATCGTGGTATTGCCAGGAAAAACTGCTGACGGGGGAAACCGTCCGTCCGGCGGCGTCGCAAAAACCGCTAACCAACCGGGCGGCGTTCACAGTAACCGGTTGCTCCCAAGCCAGCTCAATCCAATGAGGCAGGTTTGTGTCGCTAAGCCACCGCTGCGAGTTTTCGCGGCAGTCCGCTTGGCCGTCGGTCAGCAGCGCGGGCGGATGCTTTTGCGCGTCGTTGCTGCCGGACACGGTCAACCGCGCGCGGCGGGCCAGGTTTGGCCCGGCGTCTTTTAGCCACGCCGGCGGCGCGTGAACACGGGCGGGCGCCGTTTTTTTCGCCGAGGGTTCCCCTTGGTTCTCGTAATGGGGATTACCGCCGGGATTTTTTCCCGCGCCTCGGCGCATCAGGTCCTGCAACTCGCCCAGGTATTGCGCGTAGATGGCGCGCGGATTGACGTCATGTTTTTGGCAAAGGCTGGCGGCCAAACCGACAATTTCGCCCATGCACCCGCCGGTGCGCATGACGCGCACGGCGCCCAACGCCTCATGCGTCACGCTGATGTCGCGGCCCGCCATGAAAAGGTTGGGGACGTTGCGGGAGTAAAGACAACGATAGGGAATCCAGAAAGGCATCGGATAGCTGCCGAATTCAGCGCGGGAGATGAAGGCGTCGCCCTCGAAGCCCTTTTCATAGCGGGGATCGGGCAGGTGCAAGTCCACCTTCCAACCGGTGGGGACGCAGCCGTCCGCGAATTGACGCCCCTCTTTCAAATCCTCCAAAGTCAGGACCACGTCGCCCAGCAGCCGGCGGGACTCGCGTTTTCCCATGATAAAAGCGCACCAGTTGAGCCGATGATTGGGCAGCGCCTGGTCGGTGTTTTTGAGGGCGTCCCAAGCCCCATACATCGCGCGGAAATTCCAGTCGCGCACGTATTCCATCTCGGAAAACGGGTCGCGGTCAAACCCGCTCTCCCAATACCAGCCGCCGAGTTGGAGAATATCGGGCGGACCGCCCCGGCCCCTGCCGGGAAAAGGGCGCTGGGTCAGGTCCAGGGCCCACGGGCAGCGCGGAAAGGGCGCGGGCGCGCCGGAGTCGGCAACATGCCAAAGATTGCACGGCCCCATGCGGCCTTTGGGCGACAAATCGAAATCCGCCCCGGCCAAAAACCCAACCACGCCATCGCCCGTGCAATCGGCGAACCACCGCCCCGCCACCCGCCAGCGGCGCCCGGTGAGGATTTCATGCGCGATGACGGCAACGATCCCGGCGCGGTTGGTTTCCACCGCCACGACGCGATGCTCCAGCAGCAGCCGCAGGTTGGGCTCCGCCCGGGCCACCGCCAGTTTTTTCTCGTCTTCGTAAAGTTCGGCCGTGTTGGCCGGCCCGTAATGCGCGCGGCGCGCTTGTTCGAGTTCGGCCACCACATCTCCAATCCTCGGCCAGGGTTCCTTGTTGCGCGCGCCTTGCAGCCAAACGCGGACCTCCGAGCTGTTGTTGCCGCCAAGCACGGGGCGGTCTTGAACCAGCGCGACTTTCAAGCCCATGCGCGCCCCGGCCACCGCGGCGCAGGTGCCGGCGATGCCGCCGCCGACCACCACCAGGTCGAATTCGCCCGCCAACTCCGGATTTTCCGGAAAGCCAAGCATCCGGCGGCGCCAGGCGCTCATATCCGGATCGGCGTTCGGCGGGATGAATTGTTCGTCCATCGTGAAAAGCAAGGCGTCGCAGCGGCCTTCGAAACCTGTTAAATCGCGCAGCGCCAGGGAAATTTTCCCTCCGGGAATGTCCACCAATCCGCCCGGCTGCCAATGCCAGTCGGCGCCGGCAACGCCGAAAACCGGGGTCAAGGGCCGTCCTTCGACCAACACTTGAAACCGGCCCGGCGCGCCGGGGGCATTCCAGCGCGCCACCCAATCCTTGGTCCGCACCCATGCCCGGTAGCGGCCCGGGGCGGGGAATTCCACTTCCGTCGAAGCGTCGGCAACCGGCGACCCGAGGCCATGAGCAAGCAAGTAGGGGGATCCCATCTGGTCCATGAATTGCGGATCCACCACCCATCCGCCTTTGCGAGCAAAAGTCTCAGCCTCAATCAAAACTGCGTGCGGAGTGGCGGCCGGCGACGGGCAAGCCAGGCAAACCAAGGCCAAGACTGCGGCCAAAGAATGGGTTTTGAGGCTAATGGGCGGGCTTTGGGCCGGAGCGCCAATAGTGTGTCCCGCGCAGCCAGTCAACTCCCTCGCCGGGCGGCTGCCGGCGATTCCGTGTCTTTCAGACGTTTTCCATGCCCAGCCGAATATCATGCATCCCCCGCAAGTTTTGTGCAGGCTACCGAAAAAATCGCGGACTGCGCCACTGAAAAAACCATGCAAAACCAGTTGACCAAGCGCCGTCAAACCGCTACATTGCCTCGCCCTTTGGGTTCCAGAGTAGCTCAATGGTAGAGCAGCCGGCTGTTAACCGGCGGGTTACAGGTTCGAGCCCTGTCTCTGGAGCCAACCTGTATGCCAGTTGGTGATTTGTTGAAACAATCTCTGGCGGAATCTCTGTCCGCCCTGGCTCAGGCG
>Ga0209381_1004564_pt1 | contig 12312 bp, 8 predicted proteins | sample DewCreD2012metaG_FD_184111 | JGI IMG/M metagenome (GOLD analysis project Ga0209381, IMG submission 184111) | Hot spring sediment bacterial and archeal communities from British Columbia, Canada, to study Microbial Dark Matter (Phase II) - Dewar... ...
TTTTCCTTAGTTTTTACATTCCACCAATAATCACTTGTTACAGGTGAACTTATTTCTTCTTTTTTTCCTTTTACTTTATAATAAATTTTAGTATGTACATAATTATTTGTATCATTTGCTGCTGGCTCATATTTTACGTAAATTTTATTTTCTTTTTTTGTGTAAACTAATACTTTTCTATCCTTTACAACACTATCCCCAACCCATATTGTATAGGTGCCCTTAAGTTTTTTCATCTCCCCCTCTTCCTCCTCTTCCGCCCAAGCGAACAGGATTGTTTGCGGGTTGTGGATATAGTCCCACTGGTACTTGTACAGCTTGGTTGCCTGTGTTCCGGAGTAGTCCATCAGGTTGTCGGTTGTTCCCTGGGCTAAAGTTACAAAATTTTTGGTGCTGAAGGTGTGGCGGAGGGAAAAATACCCCCGACGGGTCGGAATGATTCGGAATGATTCGGAATGATTCGGAATGAAACGGAATGAGACGGAATGACTCAGAATGAGGCGGAATATGAGGAAGTTAGAGGAAGTTGTAGTCCGTTAACCGTGAGCCGTTAAACGTTAAACCCTCGCTCGCGCGCGTTTTAAACGCGTGCGGCTTACACCATTCATTGCTGGCGCGGACTTGTAGTCCGTGACAAATACTTTATATGCAAAATACCTTTTAAAAATAACCGCACGGATTGGCTTTGCCGAGCTCCCTTCGGTCGGTTACAAATCCGCGCGAGCGGGGGCAATTATTTATTGTTTTCTAAATTTAATATTAACTCTACCCGCTCTTTATCTTTCGGACTTATTACTATATCCTCATTTGTAATTTCAAGTATCTTGTAGCTTTTAAGCAGTTGGTTATACCATTCAAATTGTCCGAAAAATTCCTTTAAGTCTTTGCTGTTAAAATTATATCCCTGACGGGCAAAAAAGGCATTGCGTAATAACCGGAGTTGCCTTTTGTCTAATTTGCTTAGTTCGGATTCCGGTGCATTATAAAGTAATTCATCAGTAATGAAAGTGTTTAAAAATGGTTTTTGAGAATTGGAAAGGTTTATGGCAATTAAATTGTCGCTAATTTTTCTATTATCTTTCGTAAAATTATCACTATTAAATACGGGAAGTTCTTTTAGACAATATCTAGTTTCTCCTGTTGCTTTATCTTTACAGGTATTATTTATCATATATTTGCCTTCATATTTAATCAATTGAGGGTTAAATCGGTCGTTGGTGATTTCATAGGTCTTATTAGCAGTGTTGTAGTAAACATTTTCTAATTTCCCATTAATAGATATTCTCGTATAAATAATATCTGTATTTGGTATTGGCATCCAGCTTTCAACAGCTTCTTGAAGTAATAATTCCGGGTTATTCCAGTCGCCTATCTTAACTCTGTAAATATCTAATGGGTAATGCGTGTATTCAGGATTAATATGATATGTGGTAAAGTAAATATAATCACCTATGCAAATCGAGTTATTTCCAATCAAAGGAAGCCTCACCTTTTCAATTGGTGATTTGTTAATAACAATATATTCAAGATGGATATTTTTACCATCTGATGGCGATACCACCAATTCCAAATTGTCGGTAAGAGCATAACTTCCATTGAATACATCACTCATAAATTCAATTCTCTTTATCTCATTTTTGCAATAGATTGTTAATACATTTCCTCCGTAATAGCTATCATACCCAATGCATTCATTCATAACAAAAAGAGCATCGCCAAATGTTTTTCTGTCAATCTCTTTAAAGATTGAAAAACTTAAGAAACCGTTTATTTCTGTTGCTTTATATAAACTACCTGGCTTTTCAGATTCAGAAAACTTATAATTTGCAATCTGTTGGCATACAAAAATTGGCTCACCTTGATAATACCCAATGTGTGAAAATGTTTCGGGTTTATATTGTGTTAACTCTTGTGCCCCCAAATAAGAAGAAATTAAGATCAGTGCGAAAATTATCAATTTTTTCATACTGTTTATTTTTTTGTGTATTTGTACCATTTTACCTCTTTTAATGTTTCTGGGCTCCAAACAAGCCGTCTTACTTTCTTAAAGTTACTACCGCATTCAAGCGCCACAGGAACAGACACAAGAACCCCATTGATTTTAACTTTTTTATTAAGTCCTGTTTCACAAGTGGTTTCATCCAAAAATTCCGGCATTAACATACAAACGTGTCCACTCCCAACATTGGCATATTGGGCACCAATAATAATTGCCCCATTATTTACTTCTTCCTGCATTTTTGCAAAATCAGGATAGTCATGCCCGGAAACATCATGAATTGGTGTGAAGCCATCTAAACCATCTTCCAAACTCTTTGCTATTGAATTTGCATCTCCATTCCCTTCAACTCCACCACATTTAAGATTCTCTTTTTCACACCAAAATGCATCTAAACATGAACATGTTATTGGAAATAGTATTGGGTCACCAGTCATATAATAAAATGCTGCCCTTGTTCCTACATTGCACCTTGCAGGGCTTTCTTTACCATTTGCAGTTCTTATTGCATCTTTTATTGCTTGCTCTGATGATGTCTTAAATTTATCAATAAAAGTAGGAAATAGATATTCTTTAAATTTTTCTGCTTCAGTTTCCGGAACGGCTATTTCTAAACCATAGATATTCTCACGCTCTTTATATTTGAAATACAATGTCAGGCAATTCCCATTGACAGACAAATATTTTCTTTTCTTTATCTCTTCGGTCTTATTTAGCAGGGTAACTATGTTTTTATTTGCTTCATCTAAAACTTCATGAAGGTATAATGCCACTGTAAATTTATTCCCTTCACCAAAATCAACAACTTTCCATTTACTGACTTCAACCCCATAAGAATAAGTTGTGGTATAATAATTCGAAATTTTCAGTTCATTCCCGTTGCTATTTACGGTATTCCTAATACCAGTTAGAATATTTTCAATGATTTTTTCATCTCCCATCGCCCCCTCCTCCTCCTCTTCCGCCCAGGCAAACAGCATCGTCTGTGGGTCATGGATATAGTCCCACTGGTACTTGTACAGCTTGGTTGCCTGTGTTCCGGAGTAGTCCATCAGGTTGTCGGTTGTTCCTTGGGGTAAAGTTACAAAATTTTTGGTGCTGAAGGTGTGGCGGAGGGAAAAATACCCCCGACGGTCGGAATGATTCGGAATGATTCGGAATGAAACGGAATGACTCGGAATGATTCGGAATGAAACGGAATGACTCGGAATGATTCGGAATGAGGCGGAATGAGGCGGAATATGAGGAAGTTAGAGGAAGATAGAAAAAGGCTAAAAGAACAGGTAAAGGAGGTTCGTGAACCGTTAACCGTGAGCCGTTAAACGGGATAGAGCAATAAGCAACGCCCCCTGTCATTCCGAGCTAGCCAAGGAATCTCATTGGAGTAAGGCTGCAGGTAGTAAGTGATGCTTCGGCGGATTCTATCCCGGTATATCGGGAGTTCAACATGACAGGAGAAAAGGGGTATACTGTTTTTTTGTATTCTGATTTCTAAAATTATCAACTGCCACCTATCAGCTATCAACTAAACCAGTATCACAGTGTAAATCCGCTTATTGAAACAAAAAAGGGTTGCGCGGGCAACCCTTTCTGCTTGTTATCAATAGTTGATTACTCCTCGAATTTTGCGAGTAAGATTTCCAGTATTTTAACGGCTGCTGATGCCACTGAGGTACCAGGGCCAAATATGCCCACTACGCCATGGTCGTATAGGAACTGGTAATCCTGGGGAGGAATAACTCCACCTACAATAACCATGATATCGTCGCGGCCAAGTTTCTTTAATTCCTCCATTACCTGAGGAACCAGGGTCTTATGGCCGGCGGCTAAGCTCGATACTCCAAGCACGTGAACATCGTTTTCAACGGCTTGTTTAGCAGCCTCGGCCGGGGTTTGGAACAGGGGCCCGATGTCCACATCAAAGCCTATATCGGCATAGCCGGTCGATACAACCTTGGCGCCACGGTCGTGGCCATCCTGCCCCATTTTGGCAATCATGATACGGGGTTGGCGACCCTCGAGCTTAGCAAACTTTTCGCAGAGCTCACGGGCTTTCTGGTAGTTGGGATCATCCATAGATTCAGCTGAGTAAACGCCCGAGATGGATCGGATAACTGCTTTGTAACGGCCAACCACTTTCTCGCAGGCATACGATATTTCACCAAGTGTTGCACGCTTTTTGGCCGCTTCAACCGAGAGCTCTAACAGGTTGCCCTGACCGGTCTCTACGCAGCGTGTAATGGCTTCGAGGGCGGCCTGAACCTCGGCTTCGTTGCGCTCGGCACGGAGCTTTTGCAGGCGACGGATTTGCGATTCGCGCACGGCAGTGTTGTCAACATCAAGTATTTCAATGGGATCTTCCTTGTCCAAACGGTATTTGTTAACACCAACAATGATATCCTTGCCCGAGTCGATTCGGGCCTGCTTGCGTGCAGCAGCTTCCTCAATCTTCATTTTTGGAATGCCAGTCTCAATGGCCTTTGCCATTCCGCCAAGTTCCTCAACTTCCTTAATGAGTTCCCATGCCTTATGGGCTATTTCATGGGTTAGGTATTCAACGTAGTATGAACCTGCCCAGGGGTCAACTGCACGGCAAATATTGGTTTCCTCTTGCAGGTAAAGCTGAGTATTTCGAGCAATACGTGCGGAGAAGTCGGTAGGTAAGGCAATAGCTTCGTCCAAAGCATTGGTGTGCAAACTCTGGGTATGTCCCAGTGCAGCTGCCATTGCCTCGATGCAGGTGCGTGCTACGTTGTTAAACGGGTCTTGCTCGGTTAAACTCCATCCCGATGTTTGGCTATGGGTACGCAGCGCCATCGATTTGGGATTCTTGGGGTTGAACTGCTTAACAATCTTAGCCCAGAGCAAGCGTGCAGCACGCATCTTGGCAATCTCCATAAAGTGGTTCATTCCAACTGCCCAGAAGAACGATAGGCGAGGTGCAAAGGCATCGATATCAATTCCGGCCTTAACGCCGGTGCGCAAGTACTCAAGTCCATCGGCAAGGGTGTAGGCCAGCTCAATATCAGCCGTTGCGCCGGCTTCCTGCATGTGGTATCCCGATATGGAAATGCTGTTGAACTTGGGCATTTTCTTTGAGGTGTACTCAAAGATATCGGCGATGATACGCATGGAGAATTCAGGTGGGTAGATGTAGGTGTTACGCACCATGAACTCCTTCAGAATATCGTTCTGAATGGTTCCGCTCAGCTCCTCGAGTTTGGCTCCCTGTTCAAGCGCAGCTACAATGTAGAAGGCCATTACGGGAAGTACAGCACCGTTCATGGTCATTGAAACCGACATCTTGTTTAGGGGAATGCCATCGAAGAGGATTTTCATGTCCTCAACCGAGTCGATAGCCACACCAGCTTTCCCAACATCGCCAACTACGCGCTCGTGGTCGGAGTCGTAGCCGCGGTGAGTGGCCAGGTCGAATGCTACCGAAAGCCCCATTTGGCCGGCGGCCAGGTTGCGGCGGTAGAATGCGTTCGATTCCTCAGCGGTCGAAAAGCCTGCGTACTGCCTAACAGTCCAGGGTTTCATCACATACATGGTACTGTATGGGCCGCGGAGGAATGGCGGGATACCTGCTGCGTAGTTCAGGTGTTCCATGTTCTCCAAATCGGTTTCGGTAAAGGCCGGTTTAACCTGAATGCGTTCAGGTGTCAACCAATCGACCTCTACGTTAAACACACCGCTGCTTTTATCGATGTGCTTTATATCTATCTTTTTAAAATCGGGTTTCATTGTTTACCTCTTTTGGTTAAGTAGAACAGCAATTACTTAATTCCCAGCATAGCCTGATACTTAAGCAGGGTATCGAGCAGGTTGCTCTTTACGCTGATATAGTTGGCAATGCCTTTAGCCTCAAGATCGGTTTTGCAGGCGGGCTCGCCGGCTACCACAAAGATGGCTTTACCTTTAATCTTTTCGAAGGCTTCGGGGGCAAGCGTTGCATACTCATCGTCGGAACTGCATATTACCAGTATATCCGATTTAGCCTCGAGTGCAGCTTTAACACCCTCGTCAACAGAGTTGAAGCCAATGTTGTCAAATACCTCAAAGCCAGCAACAGCAAAGAAATTACAGCTGAACTGAGCACGTGCACGGCGCATGGCAAGGTTTCCAAGGGTTAGCATAAATACACGAGGGCGGCGGCCGCTGCTATCGGTGCGGTAGCGCAACTCCTCAAAGGCTTGTGAACCGCGGTAAGGAACCAGTGGCTGGGCTATGGCATCGGCTGATTTTTGGGCCTGAGGCCGGGTAACTGCCTCGGGTTTAACCTTGGCAAGGTCGGCAACCTCGGTAAAGTTGGGATACTGGTTGGTTCCAAGTATTGTTTCGCGGCGCGAGGCAATGTTGGCATCGCGTTTGGCAGCAACGTCGTTAATCTTCTCCTGAATAAAGCCCTTCACAAATGCCTCACGGAATCCGCCAAGGCTATCAACCTCAAGGAATAGGTTCCATGCATGTTCGGCAATTGATATGGTTAGATTTTCAATGTAATAGCTACCGGCAGCAGGGTCGGCAACCTTGCCAAAATGCGACTCCTCGCGGAGCAGTATTTGCTGGTTGCGGGCAATTCGCTCACTAAATGCCGATGGCTGTGCAAATGGTGCATCGAATGGTAGCACGTTGAGTGAGTCAACTCCGGCCAAAACGGCGCTCATGCTCTCGGTTGTGGTGCGGAGCATGTTTACGTATGGGTCGTAAACGGTAAGATTCCAACGGCTGGTCTCGGCATGAATGCTCATGCGGGCTGCATCCTTGCTCTTGGGGTCGTAAGCTTCAACCATTTTTGCCCAGAGCATTCGTGCAGCACGGAACTTGGCCATTTCCATGAAGTAGTTTGCTCCCACTGCAAAGTTGAATCGGATACGAGTTGCTAGCTCATCGATATCAAATCCTTTATCGGTAAGGGCGTTGAGGTAATCGCTTGCCATGGCAAGGCCAAAAGCCAGCTCCTGCACTGCCGACGAGCCGCTGTTGTGGAATACATGGGCGTTTACGCCAATAACCCTGAAGTTAGGAAAGCTCTTTACGGCGTTTAGTACGTTAACCAAACCCTGGTAAGAGGCATCGTTCTCGCAGCAGAATTTTCCCTTAAGCGCAAGGGTTGTGAGCGGGCTGTAATCAATAGAACCTTTGATATCGGTTGGCTTTACGCCCGACTGTTCAAAAAACTTGATAATGAAAGGAAGCGCCTTGGCTGATGCTGATCCCCCTGTAAAGTTAACCTCCACCCTTGACAGGTCGATATCCTTGAGCAAGCGGCTAATGGAATCGTATGAGGGCTCACAGTCGCTACATAGGTTAAAACCTAACGATTCCACCCCACGGTTAAGCATATCGAGTGCTTTACGATTTGCTTCGGTGGGCTTATCGAGGCATACCTCAAAATCCTGGCGAATTAGCCACGGATTGCCCTTTTGGTGATTCCCCCTCACGTATGGGAAATCGCCTGGTTTTACATGAACCGTTTCAAGGTTTGCCAGATCTTCGGAGCGGTAGTATGGCCTAACACTGAACCCTTCGAGTGTTTTCCATATCAACTTTTTATCGTAGTCGGCTCCTTTCAAATCCTCGCGGATTACCGCTTCCCACTCGGCTGTTGAAACCGGTGGAAACTCGGTAAAAAGCTTCTCGTTGCTTTTTTCTGCCATAATCAGACTTTTAGGATTTTTGATTTGCAAATTTAACAATTGCTACAATAGCACCCTGTTAATTTGGGGTGATAATTAAGCGAATAATGCTATTAAGCATAAAAATTGGTTGCGGTAGGGTTAAACAGGCTTAACACTTTTCAGCGTAACAGAAACAGGGTTGCGGTTGTAAGTTTCATATTGCAATAGTCGTTCTGGTTTTTATTGGCCTATGTGGGTATTAAAAAATAATTCATAATTTTACTATGCTGATAAATTCTTTTTCATATGAAATCGAAGCTGCTTTTTCTAATGCTCTCAATAACATTTTTATGTTGCACTAGAGGGGTGAAGAATGTATCGGTTCGCAAGCCTGTCGATACCATTGGATTTGCTACCAAGCAGTATCAAATAGATTCGGTCATGAGCCGAATCCTGTCATTGCAGGGTGAAATGCTTTCAAAAGCCCCTATGGTTAGTGATTGCCGGCTGGCAGTGTGCCCCCACGACGATTACACCTATGTGGGATGGCTATACCCCGCAACCCTCAGGAATATCAACGCAAAAACTATTATTTTATTTGGCGTAGCACACAAGGCCCGCAGGTTTAACCTTGAGGATGCACTGGTTTTCGATTCCTTCAGCCATTGGCATGGGGCTTACGGTAACATTCCTGTGTCGGAGATGCGCGAACTGATTCTAAATGAATTGCCCAGAGATATGGCCATTAGGCATGATAGTTTACACATGGTTGAACACTCCGTTGAGTCGATGTTACCTTTCCTTCAGTATAGTAAACGCGATATTGAAATTGTGCCAATCCTGGTTCCTTGCATGAACATTGATAGGATGAAGGAAGTAGCAACAGCAACTGCATCGGTCCTTCAGAAAGTTTTTCAGAAGTATGATTTGAGCTGGGGTTCCGATGTTGCTCTGGTAGTAACAACCGATGCAGTACATTACGGCGATGAGGATTGGGGTGGTAAGAATTACGCTCCATTTGGGGCCGATTCTGCTGGGTATAAAAAGGCAGTAGATTTAGAGATCGAAATCTTCAATTCCACACTTAACGGAACACTTAACCAGAACAAAATTCACAATTATTTTAGCTATACCGTTGACAACCAAAATTATAGGGAATACAAATGGACTTGGTGTGGCCGATATAGCATTCCATTTGCCCTGCTAACGGCAGTTGAACTGAATAAACTTATGGGTGGGGCTGAACTAACCGGTTTACCCATAGGCTATGCCACAAGTATCGACCATGAGTCCTTGCCGGTAAGCGATTTGGGTATGGGGCAAACCGCACCAGCAAACATTAGGCATTGGGTGGGGTATGCAGCTGTGATTTACCCGTAGTTTTCGGTAGGGTATAATTTGTACTCACGTATGGGTTAACCCCTGTTTTCCGCTTGTATCAACCTCCGCGTGATAACCCTTACTGGGAATCGTGCAGCCAGATAGCCTATGGCGATAACCACCAGGAAAATCAGGATCATGTCGCTTGCCTGAATGTCCACAGGATAGGCGTCAACAATAAAGTTGCCTCTGCCTTCGAGCCTAATAAGTTTAAAGGTGATCTGCAGCCAGCAGGTTATTAGGCCTAAGATAATGCCTGTTATGCTGCCCCCAATGGATATTAGCATGCCCTCGAAAAGGAATATCTTTTGGATTAGGCTATTGCTTGCCCCAAGGCTTTTCAGGGTTTCCACATCGGCACGCTTATCGATGATGAGCATGGAGAGCGAACCCACTATATTGAACGAGGCTATAATTAGGATTAGGATTAGGATTAGCGCTATGGCAAACTTTTCCGATTTCATAGTGCGGTAAAGCGATTCGTTTTGCTGGTAGCGGTCAAGAACCCTATATCGGTCGCCTACAATCTTTTCAATATCGGTTTTAATACTGGTGACATTTGCATTTGGGTGAAATTTGATTTCGATAGCGCTTACCATTAGCGAGTCGTAAAGCAACAGACTGCGGGCAAACTCAACAGGTGTAATCACATAGCGTGTATCAAAATCCTGTTCAATGGCAAAAATGCCAGAGGGCATGATGGCCTTTTTGATGAAAGCTGCGTCGGGAGAGTAATTTTTACCACGCCTTGGAATGTAAACAAACAACGGGTCGAAATGGGCAAGACTGGCATTCAGGTAGTAGGCTACCCCTTCGCCCATAATGGCCATGGGCTGGCTGCCCTGCCAAAGCTTGAATTCGCCATCAATAATTTTGCTCTTTAGTCCGGTTAGCTCGGAGTAGTTACTACTTACCCCCTTAACAATCCCAATATGTTGTTTTCCGCGATAGCGGAAAAGGGCATTCTCTTCAACCACTTCGGCAAAAACAGCCACCTGTGGCATTTGCTTCACTTTCCCGAAAGGTAAACTGTCGATTCGGAAACTTTTCCCCTGCTTGGCTTCAATCCTCAGGTCAGCGTCGATATGAGAGTATAAACTTGCAATCAGGGAATCGAACCCGTTGAATACCGAAAGAACCACCACCAGTGCCATTACACCCGTTGCAACGCCAATGACCGATATTATGGAAATGATATTGATAATGTTGTGCGATTTTTTCGCAAACAGGTATCGGCGGGCTATGTAGAGCGGAACGTTCATTGGTACTATTTCTTTCGGGCTATGTAGATGATTTCATCCTTGGGCAGTGCGTAGTACTCCACTTCGTGGGGTGGTAGCTGCATAACAAAATTATCCTCTAAAACATCAAATCCAACCGATGCAAGGCGTTTGGCATAGTCGCGCCCGTATAGCCGGAGATGATCGCGCTGTTGGTAATGTTTTTCTCTGAGTTCGGGGGTATTGTATTCAGGTTTTTCAAGGGTTTGTTCCATGGTTAAATCCATGGGAACCTGAAGTATAGCAAAACCACCCGGCTTTAGCACCCGAAGTATTTCGGCCATTGCCTTAAGGTCGCTATCCACGTGCTCAAGCACGTGGTTGCAAATAACAATATCGAAGGTATTATCGGCAAAGGGCATTGCCTGAACGTCGAGTTTCACATCGGCCCAAGGCGATATGAGGTCGGCTGTAACGTAATCGATATTCTTCAACTTCCTGAATGGCTTTAAGAAACAGTACTCAGGGGCAACGTGCAAAACCTTTTTGGAAGCGGTGAAAAAGTCGGTTTTCCGGTTCAGGTATAGCCAAATTAACCTATGCCGCTCCAGCGACATGGAGTTTGGAGCCAGTGCATTTTTCCGCACATTAATCCGCCCGTAGGGCAATAGCTTGCGGTATTTAACCCCGTCGATTGGGTCTTGAAAGCGGTTCCCCCTGTAAAAAAGCCCTAGCACCTTCATAAAAAAGGAAGCAAATAGCTGCAGGTAGTGCCGGGGTATAAAGCGGGTAGTAATCGAAACTAAGCGACTTATCATTCCTGGGTTTCTACTCTTTAAGTAACTGGTCAATTTTTTCGATGTAGTCGAGCGAATCGTCGATGAAAAAGGTTAGTTCGGGTATTACCCTTAGCTGATGCCTAACCCTTTTGCCCAGCTCGCCCCGTAGAAATTTTGAATAATCTCTAATATGCTCGAGCGTTTTATCGGCATCGGTTGAAGGGAAAATGCTCACGTAAACCTTAGCCACCGACAGGTCGGGACTCACCCTAACCTGGGTGATGGTAAGCATTTTACCGGGAAACTTGGCTGCTCCTTCGCGCTGGAAAATCTCGCTAAGCTCCTTTTGTAGAAGTCTTCCTACCTTCTGTAATCGTGTTCCTTCCATACCCTTTATTTTTTACAAAGATAAAATGATTTTGCGAGGTTTGGGCAGTTGGGAAAGATGAATGGTTAAAAAGAAGATAGTTAGCCGTGAACCGTGAGCCGTTAAACGAAATCTAACAACGAACACCTATCAAAGACCGAGCAATTCTTTGCGAGTAAACCGCAGGTAATCAACTTCACTTGTCATCCTGAGCGTAGCGAAGGATCTCGTTTTAAGTGTACCGTATGCAGTGTGCAGTGTACAGGGGAGATAGTGTTTGGTTTTTGGTGTTTAGTGTTTAGTTAATTTAACCTGTATAAATCAATTAATTCAGCGTAATCAGTGTTCTATTAAGTTCACTATCAATCATCAACGAAAAACATCAGGTGTTAGAAAAAAAGTTTGAAAAAATTAAAAAGTCAGTTTGATAACTTTAAATATTTCTTAGATTTTCATTGCAAATGCAACGTTTGGGGGCTTTTATTTAAGGGATTGAAGAAAAAACAAATTTTTCAGGAGTGAGAGTTATAGGAAATATCTTTCCCCTGTTGTTCCTTATAGTTAAGTGGCCATCATTGTCCTAAACCTCCCTAGGAATAGGTTGCAAGATGGAACACTTAACGCAAGAGCAAAGGTAAACCATTTCATAGATGATGGAAAGTAAGTAAAAAAAATGAAATTGCTCGCGCCAGTTAACGCGAGCAAATGAGTGTAGAGGTTTATGCATGATGCTCTTTATCTACTCCTATCAAATTTATTATGTAATCTATTGTGGTTTAGGCCTTAACCTCTAAAATAATAACCGAATCATGACTAAGAGCCTGTTTAAATTTTGTATAGGTATAAAAGTGGCTATAGATTAGCTTTTTAGGGAAAAATTTTTGAGCTTGCAAAAAACCTCAAAATTTGACAAGCGATGAAATCATACCCAACCAATCTAACC
>Ga0209381_1004568_pt1 | contig 12301 bp, 10 predicted proteins | sample DewCreD2012metaG_FD_184111 | JGI IMG/M metagenome (GOLD analysis project Ga0209381, IMG submission 184111) | Hot spring sediment bacterial and archeal communities from British Columbia, Canada, to study Microbial Dark Matter (Phase II) - Dewar... ...
CCTAGCCCGCTCGGCCAGCCGACTCCTGGGAAGTCCCGCCGGTCCGTCTCCCCGGCCGTCCCAGGAAGCACCCGAAGCCCCATAGGCCCGCAGTAGGTCAGGGGGAGGTCGGTTGAAGCCATAGCGGCGAGCCGTGCCTTGAGCCGCACTGGAAGGCGGCTTTCAGCTCTCGTCCAGGCTCTCCAGCGGGAAGGAATCCACACCACAGGCTCGTCGGCGACCTGAAAAAGGAGAGCAAGGTTCAGAGAGAAAAACTCCACCCACTGTTCGTCCCGGGGGGCGGCTCTGGGCCGTATCCAAAGAGGGGTGGGGCCGCATGCTTTCGGCGCGGTGGATGCGGCTCCCGCCGGCAGGTTCCGAACGGGCGGAGGCCGCGGCCTGCGCTCTTCAGGACGGTCCGAGAGAAAAAGGTGGGCGATTTCCTCGAGCTGTCTTTTCTCCCGATCCGTTGCCTTCTGCATGGTTCTCTGCCCCGGGGCGGATCGGGGTTCACTTCACCCGGATGAGGGAATTGACGACTCCGTTGTCCGTCACGACCCGGAGCGGGTTTTCTGGGTCAAGAACCCATTGGCCGTCCACGAGATACTTGTATTGATAACTGCCGGGCGGCACCCGTAGACGCCCTCTCCAGACTCCGTCCTCGCCTCTCTCAAGCCTTAGGGCCTCTTCTTGCTGCCACCGGTTGAACTCTCCCACCAGCGCCACGCTTCGGGCCTGAGGGGCAGGGATGTGAAAGGTCACTTCCCGAAACATCTCTCCAGCTTCGGGTCGTGCCTCCTCTGCCTCCCCGACCAGCCGGCTCTCCTGGAAAGCGCCAGCGGCCTCGAGGGCGGCCATTTCCCCTTCCAAAGACAGGATCTCTTCCGCAAGGGCTTCGTAATCCCAGCAACCGAGACTGTTCGGCCGATGCCGCAGAATCGGCAGGCCGAAGCTCGGCGCTTCCTTCAGATGCACGTTCGTCCGGATCTTCGTTTCAAGCAAGCAACCCGGGTACTGCTCCTCGACGCGGCCGAGCACGGTCCTCGACAGGCGCAGGCGCCGGTCGTACATGGTCAGGAGGATCCGCACCACGGGTTTCAGGCCCAACCTGTCCCTGACGAGATCGATGACCTGGAAGAGCCGCCGCAGCCCATGAAGGGAGAACATGCCCGTGTCAACGGGGATCAGGATCTCCCGGCTGGCCGTAAGGACGTTGACCGTGAGAATCCCCAGATTCGGCGGCGAGTCGATGAGAATGTAATCGTAAGCGGCTCCACCCCTCGCGATCAGATCCCTGAGTCTGCGGTCTTTGTCCGCGGCACCGGCAAGTTCCTGTTCGAGAGCCACCAGGGAAAGAAGGGAAGGAACCAGGGCAAGGCCCTCTGCCACCGGCACAGCGAGCTGAGACAGAGCGAAAGGCTCCTCATAGAGATTCAGCAAGGCCCTGCGCAGGTCCACTTCGGGCGAGAGGTCCTGGGCATTGAGCCCGCTCGTGGCGTGCCCTTGGGGATCGACATCCACAAGCAAGACCTTTCTGCCCCTTTCCGCCAACCAGGACGCAAGATTGATCGCGGTCGTGGTCTTTCCGCAACCCCCTTTCTGATTTACGACGCCGAGGATTCTCATCAGACCCCCTCCTTGTGCTGACGAGAACACAGACAATGCGAGAGAGCGCGCCCGTCTCGCTTCCTTCCCAAAGCCCTTCAGGGTGACTTCAAGAAGTCCTTCCGCGGCTCGGGCTCCAACCTGAGGCGTTTCTGCCCCACTGCCCGCGGTCGCTGCCGCTTGTAGCGAAGCGCTTCTTTCTCGATCTCGGCGACAGGGATGATCCACTCCTGACCGGATATGGCCTCAAAGGCCGAGCCCTTGTGAAAGACCAGAACGAGTTCGCCGGTCGCGACGAGCGTAAGGTCCACGAGAGGTCTCTTGACGTAAGGGAGCATTTTCTGGAGAGAGGCGATGCTGCGGCGCACCCTTTGCAGCGGGACACCGGCATCCAGTAGCCTTTTGGCGGTCTTGAAAGCAATGAGGTCCTGAAAGCTGTACCTGCCGTGTCCTCCCCGGGTGCGATAGGAGGGCTTGACGAGGCCTGTCTTATCCCAGTACTGGACCTGCCGGGCCGAAAGGCCTACGATCCTGCATAGCTCGCCTCGACGGAAGAACAGCTCCTCAGGGATCATGATGCTCTTTCCTCCATGCCACCGGCCGATCGGTAAGGAGGGGGAGCCGGAGGGACCTTTTTCAAAACAATACAAAAGTCAGGCTTTTTGTGCAAGAAAATTTTTTAAGGCCCTCAAAAAAAAATCAGAATGGCCGCAGAATGCAGTCCGAAGCCGATGCCCGGCTCCTTTGCGGCCGCCGCAAGAATGCCCCAATAACCGGGACGCAAAAAAGCGCGTCCCTCAGGGGGTCTCCATGGCCGAAACAAGGGGGCCACGCTCCGCCGTGGCCCAAAAAAGAACGCCGAAACGTGAGGGAGGACAAGAACCATGGAAGAGCTCGTCCTGGGCCTGGACATCGGCGGAACCAAGATCGCGGCGGGTCTGGTCTCACCCGGTGGAACCCTTGAGACCCGGGACGAAATCCCTACCGAACAGGAAAAAGGGTTCGAGCACTCCTTCGGTCGAATGACCCGGTTCGTGGATTCGATCCTGTCACACCCCCTGGCACGGAAACGTCGCATCTCAGGCATCGGCGCCTGCGCGCCCGGCCCCATGGATCCGGCCCGAGGCATTCTCTACAACCCTCCGAACCTGCTCGGATGGAACAATCTCCCTCTCAGGTCCCTTCTCGAAGAGCGCTACAGCGTGCCGGTCCGGGTGGACAACGACGCCAACGCCGCGGGCCTGGCCGAAGCCCTTTGGGGGGCCGGACGAGGATTCCGCCACATTTTCTACGCCACAGTCAGTACCGGAATCGGCACCGGCATCATCCTGGACCGCAAGATCCTGCACGGCAAGAACGGGTTCGCGGCAGAAGGCGGCCACATGACGATCCAGTTTGAGGACACCGCTGCCCGCTGCAACTGCGGCAACACGGGCTGCATCGAGGCCTACGCATCGGGCACCCACGCGGCCCGCAGGGCCAGGGAGAAGCTCCGCGGTCTGGATCGCGTGCCAGAGGCGATTTTAAAGGTCACAGACGGAAGGTGGGAGGATCTCACCATGCGCCACATTGCCGAGGCGGCCCGCATGGGAGACGCTTTTTCCCTCGCCGTGATCGAGGAGACCGGCAGGTTGCTGGGCGTCTGGCTTGGCGGGATCGTGAGCCTCCTCGATCCGGACATCATCGTCCTTGGAGGGGGAGTGGCCCAAATCGGGGAGCCCTTGTTCGAGGCCATCCGCCGGGAGGTGCCGGCCCGCACCATAAACCCCTTTGCGCGGGACACGCCAATCGTAAAGGCCGCCCTGGAGAAGGACGTGGGCATTCTGGGCGCCGCCGCCCTGCTGCTCGCTCCAGAGGATCCCCTCTGAAAATGTCAGGCCTTTCCCCTGGAGGGACGTGCTCCGTCGCGTCCGTCTTCACGGGCCCATCGGTCTTTCCCTTGGAGGGACGCGCTCCGTCGCGTCCGTCTTGGGTTGCGAGGGACCGTGGCCCTCCATGGCGGGCGACTACGAGGTCAGGCCAGGGCGAATTCAGCCAAGCAGGACACGGCTTGACTTCTTCGGCCTCGCGGACTATGAAGGGAGCCGGCAAGGACGTCGGCAGCCTCTGTTGAAAGCGGAATCGGACACATCGTCGAGAGCGGAGGGAAGACCATGGCAAAGATCGATTTTTCGGGAAGAGTGGCAATCGTGACCGGAGCCGGTGGAGGCCTGGGCAAGACCTATGCCTTGGAGCTTGCCAAAAGGGGGGCAAAGGTCGTTGTGAATGATTTCGGGGGCGCCCGCGACGGAACCGGCGGCGGAACGAGCATGGCGGACGCGGTCGTGGCCGAGATCAAGGCCAAAGGCGGTACGGCCATCGCCAACTACGACGGCGTTCACACCCACGAAGGCGGCGCCAACATCGTCAAGCAGGCCATCGAAGCATTCGGCAAGGTCGACATCCTCATCAACAACGCCGGTATCCTCAGAGACAAGAGCTTCACCAAGATGGAGGAAGACCTCTGGGATCCTGTCATCGCCGTGCACCTCAAGGGCGCTTACAACGTGACCAAGCCCGCTTTTCTCAACATGCGGGACAATGGGTACGGCCGGATCGTGATGACGGCCTCCGGCACCGGCCTCTTCGGAAACTTCGGCCAGACCAATTACGGGGCTGCCAAGCTCGGCCTCGTGGGCTTCATGAACTCCCTGGGCATCGAGGGAGCCAAGTACAACATCAAGGTCAATACAATTGCGCCCGTGGCCGCCACGCGGCTCACCGAAGACATCATGCCGCCCGAGATCTTCCAGAAGCTCAACCCAGAGTACGTGACGCCCGTCGTGCTCTTCCTCTGCTCCGAACAGTGCCAGGACAGCAGAAAGATCATCTGCACCGGCGCCGGTCTCGTCCAGCGCGCCTCGATCGTGGTCAACGACGGGGTGTTCCTGGGCAAGGAGCCGGCAACGCCCGAGGCGGTCGCCGAAAAGTGGGCCCAGATTCTCGAACCCAAGAATCTGCGGGAGCTGGACAACGTGATGGCCCAGTCCCTGGAGATCATGAAGTATTACAGCTAAAAAACTCTCGGGCCCCGGCACAGGCCGGGGCCCGAAACTTGCCCCCGCGAAGGGCTCAGCCGTCCGAGATGCGAAGGCCCGGCAGGCGAAACAGGCCGATCGCGTTCCTGCCCGTCGCCCAAGCCACTTCCTCATAAGATTTTCCCAAGATTTCCGCCACCTTCCTGGTCACGTGCACCACATGGGCCGGCTCGTTCCGCCGCCCCCGAAAGGGCACCGGGGCAAGGTAGGGTGAATCCGTCTCCACCAGGATCTTGTCCAGAGGGGTCTTTCGGATCGCCTCGCGAACACCGTCTGCCTTGGGGAAGGTCACGAGGCCGGTGAAGGACAGATGGAGGCCGAGATCCAGCAGCCGGGCGGCAAAGGCATAGTCGCCGGAAAAACAATGGACCACGCCTCCGGCAACCCCGCCACCGCCTGCAGCGAAAGTCTCCTTCAGGATCGCCAGCGTGTCCTTTTCCGCCTCCCGGGTATGGATCACAACAGGCAGGTCCAGTCCTTTTGCCAACTCCAGGGACCGCCTGAAAACCTTCCGCTGCTCCGAGGCCGGAGAATGCATGTAGTGGTAGTCCAGGCCCGTTTCGCCGATCGCGACGACCTTGGGATGGCGCGCCAGTTCCCTGAGTTTTTCTAAGGTCTGCGGCCGGACCGTGGCCGCATCGTGGGGATGGATACCGACCGTGGCGTAGATGCCTGCATGGGAGCCGGCCGTTTCGACAGCCTTCCGGCAGGTCGAAAGATCTCCGCCAGCGCCGATCGTCACAAGCGCCTTCAGGCCAGCCTCCCAGGCCCGGCGGATCACCTCGGCCCGGTCGCGATCGAACTCCGGAGCGTCCAGGTGCGCGTGCGAATCGATGAGAAGGCCTTTGCCGGGCTCCTCCATCCCGTGTCCCGCTCCCTCCGCGCGCTAGTGCCTTGACCACTAAGCTGTGGAGATTTCAAGACTCCTGCCGGCGCTGGAGATCCTCCCGGCCCACCTCGATCTCCCGTCCGTCCTCGAGCTGCACGATCACAGTTCCCTCGAGCGGGTTCTGGCGGGTCACCTTGCCGGCTCCCTCGCTGGTCTGCACTTTCTTTCCGATCTTGGGCAGATCCCGGCTCAAATCTTTGTACACCTCGTGCTCGTAGGTCAGGCAGCACATCAGGCGGCCGCAGACTCCGGAGATCTTCGCCGGGTTCAGGCTGAGGTTTTGATCCTTGGCCATGCGCACCGAGACCGGCTCAAAGTCCCTGAGGAAGCTCTTGCAGCAAAGCTCCCTGCCGCAGCTTCCCATCCCCCCAACCAGCTTGGCCTTGTCCCGGACGCCGATCTGCCTCATCTCGATCCGGGTGTTCAGGGAGCGCGCCAGGTCCTTGACGAGTTCCCGGAAATCAACCCGGCCGTCCGCGGTGAAGTAGAAAACCGCCTTGCTTCGATCGTAAAAGTAGTGAACCGCTACGAGATTGAGGCCCAGCCGGTATTGCTTCTCCTTCTCGCAGCAAAGGGCAAAAGCTCTTCGCTCAAGCTCCCTCCGCTCCCGGTCGGCTTCGAGATCCTTTTCCGTGGCCTTGCGCAGAATCTTTTTCAGCGTTTCGCCGGAGTCGGCCGTGCAGGCGATGCCGCCCTCCAGGCCGTCCCAGACCACGACCCCGACGGCAGGCCCCCGTTCAGTCTCTGCGACCACGCGGTCCCCGACTTTCGCGTTGACATGGTTTCTCAAGTAAAAGTAGGTATGGGGCATGCCCTCGAAGCGAACGCACAGAATATCTTGATTTACATTCGGTTTCTCGTCTGCCATGGGAAATATCCGCTCGTTGGATTCATTCATCAATATTCATCCCGCAAGATCGCGGCCCCCACATCCCCACACCGAAGAGCCGCAAGGTCTAGAAGCAGACCCTCCAAAACGAGCTGGGTGTTCATGTGGCTTTCCAAGGACTGCCGGGCCCGTTCGAGCGCAGCGATACTCTCCACGCACCCGACCGGATCGAAAGTGCCGGCCAGGTCGGCAATCGGTTCGGCCAAATCCAAGTTGGCGATGCGCGACCTATCGCCGGTCACCCGGTACACGAGAAGATCCCGGTACCAGCTCCTGTAGAACCCCAGCACTTCCAAGATCCGGCCGGACTGCACCAGGTCCTCCGTGAAATCCTCCAAGCCGGGCCGCCGGTGCTCCAGGAAGGAGCAAAGCCTATCCACCCAAAGCTTCCTTTGCCGAAACACCCAGTCCCGGTCAAGGGTCAGGGCCTTTCCGATGCTTCCACCGGCCAGCTCAGCAAGCAGGCCGAGCTCTTCCCGGGTCCCTTCCACGCGGCCCGCCAAAGCCGCAGCCACCTCGTCTCGTCCTGCCGGCGGAAAGTGAAGGGCCTGACAGCGGGAAGCGATGGTGGGAAGGAGCGCCCCCCTCGAAGGGCTTACCAGAATGAGAGCCGTCTTGGGTGGCGGCTCTTCCAAAGTCTTGAGCAAGGCATTGGCCGCGTAAGGGTTCATGCGTTCAGCCCCGTCGAAGATCCCCACACGCCACCCGCCCTCAAACGCAGCCACAGCGGCCCAACGCTGGAACTGGCGCACCTGCTCGATCCGGATCTCGCCGGTTTCCTGCCCCGCACCCGCGCCTTCCCTCTCGGCCTTTTTCGACTCGGCCCTCAGCACCAGAACGTCCGGATGGGCTTCGTTGTCGACCCGCCCGCAATCCGCGCAGGACCCGCAGAAATCGTCCGCAGCCGCTTGGCCGCACAGCAGGGCCTTTGCGACCGCCAGAGCAGTCTTGAACTTGCCCACGCCCCCGGGCCCGAAAAAAAGCCAGGCATGGGGCACGGTCCCCGCGGCGAGCGCTCTCCTCACGACCCGGATCGCGCGGTCCTGTCCGACGATCTCCGCAAACGGCACGCTGCCTCCGGTTTCTCGATCAGCCTCTGGATGTGCTCGAACACCCTCTCCTGCACCTCCTCCACCCGGCCAACCCCATCCACGACCCGGATCCGGACCGGATCGGCCGCAGCCAGCCTGAGGTATCCCTGCCGCACCCTCTCGTGGAAGCCGCGGCTTTCGGCCTCCATGCGGTCCGGGCCTCCCTCGCGACTCGTCCCGGACAGGCGACGCCGGATTCTTTCGAGACCGGTCTCAGTCGGGCAGTCGAGCAAAAGAGTTAGATCCGGCCTGAGCCCGGCCGTTGCCGCTTCATTGAGCTCCTCGATGAGCGCGACGTCCATGCCACGGCCGTAACCCTGGTATGCAAGAGTGGCGTCCGTGAAGCGGTCGCAAAGGACAACGCTCCCAGCCTCGATCTCCGGCCGAATCCGCTCGGCCACGAGCTGGGCTCGCGCCGCCTCGATGAGAAAAAGCTCAGCCAGGGGATCCATCCCGGCGCTTTGCCGGGCAAGCAGGACAGAGCGGATCTGCTCTCCGATCACAGTGCCGCCAGGCTCCCGGGTCCGGAAGACCGGAAGGCCAGCGGCTTTGAGGCGGGCCTCAACTAGATCCATCTGGGTGGTCTTGCCCGCACCCTCAACACCCTCGAACGTGATGAAAAGTCCCATGCATCACCGGGGTCCGGCCCATGGTCGGAGGTGGCTCCGAAAATAGGGAGCGCCCAACAGGCGTCAGGCGATTATAACCAAAAGGGAACCGGGTGTCAGGTGCCGGCTTCGGGGGTGCAGGGGTCGGCAGATTCCTTCGCAGAAAGGCCACGGTCCCTCATGGCCGCCCCTTCTGATGGAGGGCCATGCTCCGTCATGGCCGCAGGCACACGAACCGAACCACGACCCCAAAGACGGACGCGACGGAGCGCGTCCCTCCATGGGAAAAACCCGATGAAGGGCCCCGGTCCCTCGTGGCCGCCCGCCATGGAGGGCCATGCTCCGTCATGGCCGTTTCATATGCAGTCCGAATACCCGCAATTGCGGCACACGGCGCACCCGCCCGCCATCTCCAGAGGGCCCTGACACTCGGGGCAGGCGCCGCGGTGATAAAGGTTCTTCAGGTACTCTGCCACGCTCTCCTTCTTTGCGCTTTCCTCCCCAACCTGGCCACCCGCGCTCCTATTGTCAGCAGGTTCCTTTGACCCGGCCCCGGCCGCAGACTCCAGAAAAAACTCGAGCGCCTGCGCCACGGCGTCCGCGCACGAAGAGATTTTGTTCCTGCCCAGTCCCCTGGGCAGATGGCAACTGATTCCCCTGAGCTGCCGCACCACCTGCTGCGGGTCGATCCCGGACCTTAGAGCCAGGGACACGAGCCGCCCGATGGCCTCGCTCTGGCTCGAGGCGCACCCTCCTGCCTTGCCCATGGAAGTGAAGACCTCGAAAGGCCGCCCCGACTCGTCCCGGTTCACCGTTACATAGAGCGACCCGCAGCTCGTCTCCATTTTTCTCGTCGTCCCTTCCATCACATCCGGCCGCGGCCTCGGCACGAGAAGGGGCTTTGCCAGCGCGCCCCGAGAAGCCTCTGGGGCTTCCTTTCGATCTCTGGCCTCGGCTGAAACGCCCTTCTGGAGCACTTGCCGGTCACGGCTGCGGTCCCGGTAGATGGTCACCCCCTTGCAACCCAGCTTGTAGGCCAGCCAGAAGGCCTTGCGCACATCCTCCCGGGTCGCATCGCTCGGGAAATTCACGGTCTTGGAAACCGAATTGTCCGTATACTCTTGAAAGGCCGCCTGCATCCGGACATGCCATTCCGGGGCGATATCGTGGGAGGTCACGAAAACCCGCCGCCAGCGCTCGGGCACTTCCTCAAGCCCCCGCACACTGCCCGTCTCAAGGATTTTCTCGAGCAGGGGATCCGAATAGAAGCCCTCCCGCCGCGCGATCTCGGCAAAGAGGGGATGGATTTCGACGAGTCGCTCGTTCTCCAAGACGTTGCGAACGAAAGCGATCGCGAAAAGCGGCTCGATCCCGCTCGAACAGCCCGCGATCATGCTGATCGTGCCCGTGGGCGCGATGGTCGTCACCGTGGCGTTTCTGCGAGGCGGAAACCCCTTCTGCGCAAAAACGCTCTGGCCGAAGCTCGGGAAAGGCCCCCGTTCCCGGGCAAGAGCCTCCGAAGCCCGGACCGCTTCCTCAGAAATGAATTTCATGAGCTTGCGGCCGAGGTCCACCGCCTCCTGGGAGTCGTAAGGGATCCCGAGCATGAGCAGAAGGTCCGCGAACCCCATGACGCCCAGTCCGATCTTGCGGTTGCGGAGCGTCATGGCCTCGATCTCCGGAAGGGGGTAGCGGTTCACGTCGACCACATTGTCCAGGAAGTGCACGCAGAGCCGCACGTTCCTCGCGAGCCGGTCCCAGTCGATCGCACCGTCCACGCAGACCTTGGCGAGATTGAGGGATGCCAGGTTGCACGACTCGAACGGCAGCAATGGCTGTTCGCCGCAGTTGTGTAAGTAAAATCCATTTCCGTCGAATGCGTTCACCCCCGGTACCTCTACATCGTATACGTCTTCAACCCCATCAGGGTCCACCGCCAGAACAGTCGCCAGGAACCTCTCGCGGTTGAGTCGGCGACGATACCCGCTGAGCATGGCCTCGAGCCTGGCTGCTTTTCTTCGATCCGCAAATCCCACGTAATCCGCATAACGCTGCAGGTTCTCTCCCGTTATGACCAGTTCGTGCTGCGCTTTGACTTGATACCCCGCAAGGCCACCTTTCCCATTGGGCAGAAGTTTCGTCCCAGCCGGCCTGCGCTCCTCGTAAAGGCTACTGAAGATTCCAAGCCTAAGAAGCATTCTCTGCACGGCGCGCAGAAGTTCGAGATCACTCTGTGCAAGACGCACGCTCACACCCTTTTCGTGGTTCCCTTGAACAGAACCGTCACAGTCGAACAATCCTCTGAGGAACCCTACATAGCCGTTCGAGGAGGCGGCTTCGATTTTCGCCGTCACCGTCTTGTGGCCACGACGCATCCCCATTTCGAACGCCAACTCTCGCAAGCTTGCGCTTTTGAGCCTATACTCCCGGCTACCCCTCACATGCATCCATCCTCGAAAGTCAGATCTATGTGCAAGAACCTGAGAGCAAGCTCGTGCGTGTTCCATCACCCCATTGGTTGCCAAAGACCCTATCGGTGTATCGTTTAAAACTTCTTCTTGAGCCCACACAGAAAGAACAGCCGCATCATCTTTCAGCACACCATCGCCTACTAAAAGGCCTAAGAGGTACCCCTCCGATTCGTTCAATTTACCGGGCCACCCGGGAAAAGACCTATGGTCATGGATAAGCACCTGGTCGCCAGATCTCAATTCAGATGCCGGCACCCACTCTAAGGTGATCCTATAGCGAGTTTTGTCCACGACTCTCACGACCAAATGCTCGGGCGTCAAACGGATTGTGTATCCTTCACGAGTCCTTAACTTAAAAACATGTCTTGTGCCAGTCCTAAAAAACCCCCTTTCCCCTGTGCGATGGATCCGCCCATTCACAACTACCTCGAAAGAAATTCCAATTAATTCTCGGACCTGCCGGGGCCCCTTGGCGGTCATAACCCAAGTGTCTCTCGTCACGCAGGGGTTCGTGCTCTCGATCGCGCCCAGGTGCGGGGTCGGGTTGTCCCGGTTGATGCGGTCCATGAAAAGAATGCCAGGTTCGCCGCTCCTCCAGGCAGAGTCCACGATCCAGTCAAAGACCTCGTCGGCCCGGAGTCTCTCCGTGACCGCCCCGGTTCGCGGATTGACCAGCGGGTAAGACTCCCGCCGCTCCACGGCCTCCATGAAGGATTCGGTGAGCGCCACCGAGATGTTGAAATTGTTGAGACGGCCGTGATCCTGTTTGCAGTGGATGAATTCTCGGATATCCGGATGATCCACGCGCAGGACGCCCATGTTCGCGCCGCGCCTCATGCCGCCCTGCTTGATCGTCTCGGTGGCGGCATCGAAAACCGTCATAAACGAAACCGGGCCGCTCGAGATCCCGCGGGTCGATTTCACCTGGTCGTCCCGGGGACGGAGTCTGGAAAAGGAGAACCCTGTCCCGCCGCCGCTCTTATGGATGAGGGCCGTGTTTTTTATGGCTTCGAAGATACTCTCCAGCGAGTCCTCGACCGGCAGGACGAAGCAAGCGGAAAGCTGACCGAGCTCCCTTCCCGCGTTCATGAGGGTGGGCGAGTTCGGGACCATCTCGAGACCAGCCATGAGCTCGTAGAAGGCCTCCTCGATCTCTTCCACGCTTCCGTTGCCCCGGTACCTGGCGTCGGCCTGGGCGATGGCACGGGCAACCCTTCGGAACATCTCTTCAGGCGTTTCGACCACCCTGCCCTCTTCGTCCTTCTTGAGATAGCGCTTTTCCAGGACCCGGAGGGCGTTTGGTGTGAGCGCAATTTTGGAGTGACCGGGATGAAAAGCAAGACTAGTCACGGCAGTCCTCCTCAAGGACCACGTCCTTAAAAAGGTGGGACCATACATGTTGTGCCTCTGTGATTATTTCAACACAACATATTGTGCTCAGTCAATGGAGAATATGGGCAAGGAGCTGAGAGGAGGGAATAGAGACTGGACCACGTCGAAAAACTGGTGCAAGTCAATCGGATTGAATTCCTGGAAGGTCACGGTCCCCTATGGCCGCCCGCAACGGGGGCCCGTACTCTGTCATGGCCCCCGGCCAATGGGGGCATTCCATGGAGGGCCATGCTCCGTCATGGCCCCGGGGGGAGGTTTTGGCCATCGAGGCCCATAACACGGACGCGACGGAGCGCGTCC
>Ga0209381_1004573_pt1 | contig 12280 bp, 12 predicted proteins | sample DewCreD2012metaG_FD_184111 | JGI IMG/M metagenome (GOLD analysis project Ga0209381, IMG submission 184111) | Hot spring sediment bacterial and archeal communities from British Columbia, Canada, to study Microbial Dark Matter (Phase II) - Dewar... ...
TAGAATTATTTTTCCAGTTCTTTCCAGATGAGGGCACTGGCGCCCATCACGGCTGCATTTTTATCGGCCAGGCCGGAAGGCAGGATTTTCACTTTGTTTTTATAGATGGCGAGCAATTTTTCTTCGAAGAATTTGCGGGTTGGGATAAAAATAAGGTCACCGGCATTAGCGAGGCCGCCAAGGAGGAAAATAGCTTCGGGGCTTGTATGTGCGACAGCATCGGCCAGTTTGGAAGCAAGAATTTCTCCGGTATATTCAAAAGCCTCGATGGCAACAGGGTCTCCTGCGTTAGCTGCTTCAGAAATCATTTCCGGAGTAAGTTCATCCCAGCTGTATCGGCGGAGGTCGCTTTTATAGAGGGTATCGGAAAGGAGTTTGAAAACAGTCCGTTTAATTCCCGGAGCCGATACATAGGTTTCGAGGCATCCGCGACGACCGCATCCGCACATTCGTCCGTTCAGTTTGACGATGGTATGACCCAATTCTCCGGCGAAGCCGTCATGTCCGTAAACAAGTTCACCATTGACAACGATTCCGCTTCCGAGTCCGGTACCCAGAGTAATCACAATAAAGTCTTTCATTCCTTTAGCTGCGCCGAAGATCATTTCACCTATGGCTGCGGCATTGGCGTCGTTTGTTAGTACTACCGGCACATGGAAATGGTTTTTAAAGATTTCCACCAGAGGAATGATGCCTTTCCAGCGGAGATTAGGAGCAAATTCGATAGTTCCCTTATAGTAGTTTCCATTCGGAGCACCGATACCAATTCCTTTAAGGATCAGCTTTTGGGTGACTTTATCAAAAAGACCCATAACGGCTTTGTGCAAATCCTTTACGTACAGGTTTACATCATCAGTAAAATCGGTAGGGATAGAGCTCTCACCATATACATTCCCTTCGCGGTCAACAATTCCAAATTTGGTAAAGGTTCCTCCGATGTCAATACCTACTACTACCTCATTCATGGTTACATCAGTTTAAAAGTCCTATTTGGTTTTATTCATCCGGAACAAGGCAAAAGCGTAAGCTCCCAGTGAAACAGCCCGGCTGGTACCCAATACTGAAAGGCCCACGCCGGTTCTTTTCATTGGATCATACTTCAATTTGTGCTGTGTTCCAGGCAAATAAATTTCTGTTTCTTTTCCGGTTGCAAATATGGCAAATTCTTTTTCATCTTCAAGATTAAATACCTGCATTTCAAGACGGTTGACCGGTTTACCGCCAAGGGAGGCAAAAGGCGCATTCATTTCGTTCACCAGAGCGGGTAGAAAGAATTCGCTGGCACCGGCCAGGCCGCCACCAATAACAATCAGTCCGTCAATCAGAGTGATGGCATTGGCGAGGGCATCACCCACAACCTGTCCGAACTTTTCAAAAGCTGTAACTGCGGCCTTCTGGTTTCCTTCTTTTTCCCCTTTTGCAATGAGATAAATATCTTTTGGTTCGGGTGAATCGTCGAAAGGAATCGCGGCAAGAAGGGCATATTCTCTTCGTATGCCGCGGATGCTTGCACCTTCTTCGACGAAAGTTTGTCCGTTTTTATGGCGCATAAGCCATATTTCAGCACCGGCTGCATTATCTCCGATGAAAAGTTCCCCGTTATGGACGATACCTCCTCCAAATCCCGTTCCCAGAGTAACTCCGAAAAGGTTGCGATACTGTTTTGAACTACCTGCTTCGCGGAGTTTTTTGTTGACCAGGGGCAGGAAGCCGGCAATGGCTTCGCCGTAGGCAAAAAGGTCGCCGTCGTTGTTGATGTAAACAGGAATATTGAAATGTTCCCTGAGCATGGGTCCGAGAGGGATTCCTCCCCGAAAGCAGGGCAGATTTCCGAGATCGCCGATGATTCCGGCCGGGTAATCTGCCGGACCAGGGAAAGCAAAACTAATAGCGTGCGGTTTGGATGGAAGTTTTTTATAAACTTCATCAAAGCCTGCAAAGATTGATTGCAGGCAGATGTTCAGGTCATTTGCATTGGACGGATACCGGACAGGTTCAATAATTTCTTCTCCTCCTCTGATAGCCGAAAAAACAAAATTGGTGCCTCCGGCATCCAGTGTCATAACCGTTCGGGGATCGCTGAAGAGATCAATCATAGTTTCCGGTAATTAAGGGAAAGCCATCCGATGTAAAGTATACAGAGAAGGGGGACGATGAACCCGATCATGGAACTGGTCTTATCAGCCACAGCTCCCATAACCGGCGGAATAAGGGCTCCGCCGAGGATGGCGGTAACCATAAGTCCGCTCAGTTCATTGCTTCGGTCAGGCATCCGGTCAATGGCAATGGAAAAGATAAGGGGAAAAATATTGGCAAAACCCAGCCCGATAACAATGGCGCTGATAAAGGAGACGAGGCTGTTGTTGATCAGAAGGCCCAGGAGACCGAGTACCGAGATAAAAGAAGTGATACGGAGGAACACCGCCGGTGAGATGACCCGAAGAATGACTCCGCCCAGGAAGCGCCCTGTCATGAGGGCAAGGAAAAACAATCCGGTACCGGCAAGCCCTGATTTCTGAATGTCAATGCCAAAACGGTCGCGAAGATAGATTGGGACACCTGAACTTACCGATACTTCTGCTCCCACGTAGAAGAATATTCCAAGTACCATCCAAAGCACAAAGGGTTCTTTTAGAAGGGAAAAGCATGAAGAGAAACTGGCGGCTCCGGAGCCTGAATTCTTTTTCTCATCCAGGTTGACCAGGAGAAGCACCACGATAGTAATCAGAATGGTTATGCTGTAAACGGGAAATACATCGGTCCAGCTAAGGTTGAAGTATTTATTGAAGATAACGGGAAGAAACGCTGTTGACAGAGAACCTATTGCCTTGATAAACTGGGCGAAGGAAAGATTGCTTGAGAAGGAGCCCTCAGGACTGACATCATGCATAGCCGGATTTCCGGCCACCTGAAGTACAGCCGCACCTGCCCCGAGCAATACTATTGTTACAAGGAAAAGCAAATAACTTGATATTGTGAATACGGGAATGGTCAGTCCTATGAATGCCAGCAAAAGTCCCAGCAGAAGGGTTGTTTTTTTCCCTTTCCGGTCCTGAAAGATGCCCATAGGAACCGATAACAGTCCGAACATAAGAAAGCCAACAAAGGGAATGAGCTGAGCAACGGTATTGGAAAGATGAAAGGTTTCTTTTGCCAGACCAACAAAAGGGCCCACAGCATCTCCGAAGCCCATTATCAGAAAAACGAGAAAAATTGGTATTGCTTTTGACCGCATGGCGTGTAAATTTTTATAACAAAAGCCAAAATAAAATAATATTCATGATATTTCAATGAGAGATGCGGAGCGAAAAAGTTTGTATCTTTATTGCACATAATTATAACATTATATGAAGAATTTGATTGTTCCCATTGATTTTTCGCAGCATTCATTAAAGGGGCTGGAAATGGCCCTGTTGTTTTCGCGAAAGATGCATGTAAACATACAGATGGTTTATGTGCAGATGAAAAGCAGTGAAATTTATGCAGGCCCTCAGCTGGAAGAAAAAAAAATGGCCGAAAAGAAGTTCGAAATAATTATCAAAGAGTACAGTAAGTTTCTTGGGAATGAATCGCGGTTGCGCTATATAGTAAAGAAAGGGAAGGTTTATGAAGAGATTGTGAATCAGGCCCATTCATACAAAGAAAGCATGATTATCACTTCAACCCATGGTGCTTCGGGTTTTGAAGAACTGTTTATAGGAAGCAATGCCCTGAAAATTATTTCAGCGACTGACAGGCCAGTGATCACCATACGCAAGGATCTGGCTTCACCCGATATAAAAAAGATTATTTTACCTATTGACAATATTCCGGAAACCCGGCAGAAAGTTGTACTGGCGTCGCGGATTGCCATGGCCTTTGGCAGTGAAGTGTATGTGCTTACGTTAAGCACATCCAAGAGTCAGCATGTTTCTCAGAAGCTTGAGGCCTATACGAGGCAGGTGATAAAATTTCTGGAATCGGCAAAAATCAAATACCAGCGAAGTACTTCTTTCGGTGAAAACCCGGCTGAAATGACTCTGGAATATGCCAAAAAAGTGAAGGCAGATTTGATTGCTATCATGACGGAAAAAGTTTCGGCAATAACCAATTTGTTTTTCGGAAGCTATGCTCATCAGCTGATCAACCGTTCAGACATACCCGTATTGAACATCAGGCCTCAGGAAATACATCTGCCGCGTGATTTCAGCACCTTTGGTGAGGCATAACTTTAGCGGCTTACCTTTACTTCTTTTTCAAATTCCTTTCGGAGCAATTTCATCTGAAGGGATAACGGGGTGATTTTGGCCAGGAAAAGGAAAAACCGGTTGATCCATTTCGGAATAATAATTTGCTTGCCGTGCAACATTCTGCTCAGAGTATATTCAGCAAGGTCAAAGCGGTCGATTTTGCTAAGGTTTCCCCAGAATCCATGTGCCCGGATCCGGCCGAAGGTACCAGGGTTTGTTTCAACACCGTTGGGGCATACAACACTAACCTGCACAGGAGAATTTCGCAGTTCTTCGGCAAGTGCCAGTGAAAAGCGAATTACAAAGGCTTTGGATGCAGAATAAACCGTTTTATACGGGATGGGATAATATCCTGAAAGGCTGGCAATATTCAGTATGTAAGACTTTTCACTTTCTTTCAGCATAGGAAGAAACAGCCGGGTAAGGAGAACAAGAGCCCTTATGTTTAAGAGAACACGTTCATCCGAGTATTGCGGAGACGATTCTTCAAAGATGGCTGATCCGGCTCTTCCGGCATTATTGATCAGCATATTTATTTTCAGGCCGTGGTCAATGCAATACAGGAAAACCTTTTCAGGGGCGTCTTTTTCCGTGAGGTCGATTCCCAGGGATTCTACATGAACGTTCCAACGGTTGCGAATGAATTTTTCGGTTTCGGTAAGATCTTCATCGGGCAATGCTACCAGAAAAAGATTCATTCCCCTTTGTGCGCATTTTTCGGCAAAAGCCCTTCCTATTCCGGCACTTCCGCCGGTAATCAGTGTACAGATGGTTTTGTCTTCAGGCATAGGATGACAGATTTTTGAGCCAGTTAATGGTTATTTGCAATCCTTCCTTGAGAGGTGTTGGCTGGTAGCCAAGTTCCCTGATGGCTTTGTTGCTGGAAACATTCCAGTTCTGAACGTATTTTCGTATCAACCCGGGAGTAATAGGAGGCCGGGTGCGCGTAAGCATAGCCCAGGCCAGAAGCAGGGAGGAAACGCTGATCATAACCGGATAGGGAACATGGATCATGGGATGTTTTCGGCCGGCAATTTTTCCGAGCAGGTTAAAAAACTCATCAAACGATATGTTTTCTCCTCCGAGAATGTATTTTTCGCCAGGTTTTCCCTTTTCCAGGGCCATTTTTATGCCTCTGGCAACATCGGAAATAAAAACATAATTGCCGATTGCCTTTCCGTTCCCGGGGATGAACTTCCACTGGCCTCGCAGGTATTTCAGAATGAGCAAAGTAACACTGTTGGCTTCATTCATCAGACCCGGACCATAAAGCCTGGTAGGATTCACAACGACAACAGGTAATCCTGCTCTGGCATATTCCAGGGCAAGATCTTCGGTCATGGATTTGATTTTATCATACGGGGTGGCGTAAAATGATCCATTGACGGTGGTTTCATCGGTAATCCCGTTTCCTGAAGGCCCAAATACGCCTGCTGAAGAAACATATACGATTTTTTTTATACCTGATTGGCGCGCTTTATCAAGTACAAGACTGGTTCCATAGTAATTTACCTCCATAATCTTGTTTACCGGAGCATATATCCCGGCAAAGGCAGCGGCATGGATAACAGCTTCACAATCCGACATTCCTTTTTCCAGGCAATCCGGGTCTTCAACAGACCCTTTTATCCATTGAACGGGAAGATGAAGGAGATCGTTCCGTTTTTCTTCGCTTCGGTACAATGCACTTATTTGGTATCCGTCAGTCGACAGTTGATGCAAAAGCTCTCTTCCGATTAGTCCGGTTGCCCCGGTGATAAAAACCTTCATAATTGCTGATGCTTGGTTACGGCATGCAAAGCTATCCATTCGTTTGATAAGGCAAGCACAATATGCGCAATAACAGCCGGCCAGATGTTCCCGGTGAAACTGCATGCCCAGCAGAGGACTGCACCAAAGGGGATGGCGGCCAGGGTTTCCCGGAGATTTTTCGGAAAATGGGCAAAGGAATAAACGACAATATTGACGGTGAGAGCAAGAGGAAGGTTATATTTTGAAAGCAGAAGGAAAAACATGCATCCTCTGAAAAGGAATTCATAGGCAAAAAGGTAGGCTATCCAGCTCAGTGCACTCAGCAGGATAAGTTTTCCGTTCCATTGTTCAATGCGGATTTCCGGATACAACAGAAGGTTTTCAGGTCGTCTTCCGGTTATCAGGCTTATTATTATTAAAGGAATGGATAAGGCAACGGAGACAATCGCAGTATTATGAGCGTTACGAAGAGAAAGCCAATCCAGAAAATTCTGGTGAGTAAAATGAAGGAAAAGCCATGGAAGGAGAAAGAACAAAAGTACGGCAAGACTGCGTTTGAAAAGAACAAAGCGAAGAGAGCCTTTTCCGGCCCGGGTAGAAAACCATCCATTGGAAATCACTTTTCCGCATAGAACCCACCATCCGATATAGCAGATGCCGGCAAAAAGAAATCCTGTTTCGGGGGCCAGTGTTTGCATTTTTTTGTTTGTCCGGGTTATCAGTTCACAGTACCGTATTTTCAGGAATATTTCCGTCGGAATACATTCCCGCAATCAAAAATATTATTTTTAACCAAAGAAACGACAGATTATGAAACAAAAACATGTAATAGTGATTGGTTCGGGTGTTGCGGGTATGGCATCTGCGATCAGGCTGGCAGCAAAAGGTTTTTCTGTAGAAATTTTCGAATCAGCTTCGCAACCCGGAGGAAAATTAAACGAATTGCGTCAGGAGGGTTTTCGTTTTGACAGAGGACCTTCGTTATTTACCCTGCCTCATTTGCTCGATGAAGTATTTTCGGATTGTGGCAAAGATCCCCGAGATTATTACACATACGATATTCTTCCGGTTATTTGCAGGTATTTTTATGAAGACGGGACTGTGCTTGATGCTTACAGGGATCCGCTGCAACTGGCTTCAGAAATTGAGACGAAAACAGGTGAAAAGGCACAAAAGGTGCTTCATTTCCTCGAGAAGAGCCGAAAGATATATGAATTGACCTCCAATGTCTTTTTGTTCCGGTCATTTCATCAGTTTTCCACTTTTGTTTCGCGGGATTTTATTAAAGCATTATTGCAATGGTATAAGCTCGATCCTTTTACTACTATGCATACCAGAAACAGCAGAATTTTCAGGGAAAAACATATCGTTCAACTTTTTGACCGTTATGCCACTTATAACGGTTCCGATCCTTATCAGGCACCAGCTACCCTGAATGTTATACCGCATCTTGAACATAACATCGGTGCTTTTTTCCCTGAGGGAGGCATGTACACAATTATTAAATCCCTGCGAAAGCTGGCAGAAGAATTTCAGGTATCAATCCATACCGGGACGAAGGTGGATGAAATAATTCTATCGGGAAAAAAGGTTTCCGGGGTGCGTATGGGGAATGGTATACATCCCTCTGATATTGTCGTAGCTGATGCGGACATTGTATACACTTATGCTCTGATAAAAAATCATCCGATACCAAAGCGTTTTATTACCTCCGGAAGGTCAACATCGGCTCTTATTTTTTACTGGGGTATCAAAGGGAATTCCCCGGAGCTTGATTTGCACAATGTTTTGTTTTCATCTGACTATCAAAAGGAATTTGAATATTTGTTCCGAAAAAAGAGCATCACAGATGATCCGACGGTGTATATTTTTATCAGCAAAAAACGGGTACAGGGCGATGCACCGGAAGGATCAGAGAACTGGTTTGTCATGATCAATACGCCCGAAAATATTGGCCAGGACTGGGATGTTCTGATCAGCCATGCGCGCAAAAATATTCTGGTAAAAATTGAGCGGATGACAGGAAGAAGGATAGAGCCGCAAATTGTAACTGAGGCAATCCTTGATCCTCGGAAAATAGAGGAGTATACATCTTCCTGGCATGGTTCACTTTACGGGGCACATTCCAATTCAGTTTTTTCTGCCTTTTTGCGTCATCCGAATTTCAGCCGTAAAATACAGGGATTGTATTTTTGTGGTGGCAGTGTTCATCCGGGCGGAGGGATACCGCTTTGCCTTTCTTCTGCAAAGCTTGTAGCCGAATTGGTATGCCGGAGAGAACGTTAGCGGGCCTCTGACATATCCACAGCTATTTCGAGATCCCAGTTGGAACGGACTTCCACGTCAGAGGGGTAAATAACCACTTTTTCGGGTTGTATTTTTTTCAGGTAATTTCCGGTATCCCAGATTCCGTTGGCATTGGCATCAGCAATTGCTCTCAATTTGTACTTTTTAGGTAGGAGGAGTTCAAAGACTGTATTTCCGGCCGAACCGGCGTTTCTTCTCAGCACAACTTTATCGTTTTCAATTAATTCATAAACCACGGGAGTTGTGGCATTCTGAGTCGTTACAATCAGTCTTCCGTAGTATTCGGATTCCCTGGTTTTAAAGCGAACTTTCAGAGTATCGTTTATCTGATGATAGATGGTTTGTATCGCTCCGGGAAGGCAGACAAGCTGGAAGGTTGAGTTTTCAACCCATGGTACATCGAGTTGTATTTTACGGAAATTCCCTGCTTGTTTTTTGAGTTTGCAGGGATAGGGTGCGAAAATCGTATCTTTAAGAATCTGAAGATCAATTAAATATGTATCTATTCCAAGGATCGGGTGCGGCGCTTCAAGGATAAGGGATTCATTCAGTTCAATTATTTTGCCGGGAGAAGCGTTTCCTGTCAGTTTGAAACCGGAAGACTGCTCCTGTTTTTCTCCTTTCCTTGGTTTGCTTTGTGTTTTGGGAATATAGGAAAACCGAAGCGTGTCGGAACGGATTATTGTATTTCCCGTTGAATCTGTTTCAGGGAATCGGACAAGTAAACTGAGGTTTTGTTTTCTTATAAGGGAAGAATCCGTTATCCAGAAAAGGAAGGTATCGAGATTCTGAGACATTTCAGGAAGATACCAGGGCCGGTTTACTATAGTATCAACAGGTTCCAGGGTAACCGTATCGCGGGAAGGGATGTTCAGGTACACCGCCAGAAGACAGGCTTCGGGACGTTTATAATCTTTCAGGTATTGAGCTGAAGGGAATTCTTTGAAAAGACGAAAATGAACAACTGCGGCATATTCTTTTTCGGCCGGCAAGGATTCGGAGGAATCCGGTATGCTTTTCAGTGAATCAACGGGAGAACCGGAACCGACAGTGCGGGCCGAATCAATTGCTTCCCTCTGGATTCTGAAACTATCAGGATGCAAAAAAAGCAATGAATCTTCAAAGCCAATCATTTCATCGGGAGGGTCGTAGCGCAAGTTGTTGTTTGCATCAGCAAGAGCGACGATATTATAAGTTCCCTCCTTAAGGAAGGGAATGCGAAAATTTCCGTTTTTATCAGTACGGCCAACATAAAGAGGTTTCAGGCGATAGGGTGCCGAATCGGATAACTGCTCGTATAGCATCACCGTGACCTGTTCTTTTGGCACTTTCAGATCATATGAACTGATGACCGAACCTTTTACGGTAAACGAGTCGACGTAACTGCCGGTAGAGAAAACATAAATAAAACCGGGTACCGGATTATTTTCGGTAAAATCGGTAATGGCATTTCCGAAATTCAGGGTATAGGTGGTATTTTCCCTGAGTGTGTCTTCAATAATGATCTCGATCTTTTTGCCTTTCAGTTTAATTTCGGGTTGTTTATGCAAGGGAGGCGAAACAAGGAGTTCCTGCTGGACATTTTTCAAATCGAGGAATTCATTGAAGGTAATGACAATCTTTTTCGGGTGGATTCCGGTTGCTTTGAATGGCGGTTCACTGTGCAGCACAACCGGTGGGATGGTATCCTTGGGTCCACCGGTAACTGTCCCGACTTTTGCGCAATTTGGCAGGAAAAGGGAGACCATGAGAAGCAATATAGGGAAAATACCGGTTAACCGAAGAAATGATTTTTTTAAGCCAGGTGATGTTGTTCCAGTCTCACAAAAAGTTGCTGAATTTCCAACTTCCGGCCTTATCCGAGTTCTGCTGGAACAAGACGCAGGTGTTAAAATATTATCTAGCCGGAACATAAACTGCACTTTTCGACGAAGTTAGTCTGAGCAGGTTGAACGGCCAAATTTACAGTTTTTGGATTGAGTTAATAATAAAATCAAAGATTAAAAATGCATGTTCGTAAAAAATCTTGTACGTTTGCACACTGAACCAAATGCATGAGATATGATTCTGAATGCAGTTATCTGGAATGCCAATCCGGAAATATTTTCTCTCGGTACTCTCAGCCTCCGGTGGTATGGTCTTTTGTTTGCCCTGGGGTTTGTTATCGGGTATTTTATTTTTCAGAATTTTTTTAAGAGAGAAGGCATAGCGTACGAATACCTTGACAAACTGCTTGTTTATATGGCAGTTGGTACTATTGCAGGTGCACGGCTCGGGCATTGCTTTTTTTATGATCCGAAGTATTATCTGAGTAATCCGTTGGAAATTCTGGAGGTCTGGAAAGGAGGTCTGGCAAGTCATGGAGCAGCCATAGGAATTTTGCTGGCACTATGGCTTTTTGTGAGGAAATACAAATTTTCTTACCTGTGGTTGCTTGACAGAATAGTTATTCCGGTTGCTCTGGCGGGAGCCTTCATACGTACCGGCAATCTTATGAATTCTGAGATTTACGGTGTAGCAACCAGAAGCACCAGAGGATTCATTTATGTGCATGATCTGACCCGCCAGCTTGAAAGACTCAAGGCGGTAAATTCCATTCATTACCGGGTAACAGGTGACAGCCTGGCCGACGGAAGGGCTTTGCCGATGGAAGTTCAGGTAACTCTGGGGTCTCAGTTGCGTGACTCTTCCTCTGCCGCATTGTTTGCCGAACTGAGGCTGAGGGAATATCTGGCTAACAACCCGTTAGTCGAAGAAACTGATTTTTATTATCCTCCTGATAAAGATTTCCGATACAAAGTTGAGAAAAATGCAAAAGGAAGGTATGTCGTCACAGCGTATTTTATGGGTGTGCCAAAATATCCGACGCAAATTTTTGAAGCGCTTTCCTATTTTGCTATCTTTTTGATTCTATATGGCCTTTATTTGAAATACGGGACCAGGTTAAACAAGGGATTTTTGTTTGGAATGTTTTTAATGCTGGTCTTTGCGGCACGTTTCCTCATTGAGTTTATCAAGGAATTTCAGTCGGCCTTTGAAGCCAACCTGCCTCTGAATATGGGACAATTGCTGAGCATTCCTTTCATTATAGCCGGAGTTTATTTCATTGTGCAGTCTTTAAGAAAAAAGGGAAAGTCGGTTCATTTCGCAGAAAACGCTTAATTATTGGTTTGTTTTAACCGGCATGGAATCAACAGCCGCCATTTATTACAGGACCATGACAGGGAATACACGGGAGGCTGCCCTGCGGATTTCGGAATTGTTCGGGGACAGAACAAAGGGTTGCTTCGATATTGTCAAAGATGGATTTCCGGATTGGGAAAAACATGATATCCTGTTGTTTGGAACCTGCACGTGGGATGTCGGGCAGCTTCCGCCGGGCTGGGAAAAGCTGGGAATCCTGTTGAACAATTCTTTAATACAGGGCAAGAAAATCGCTTTGTTTGGATTAGGAGACCAGGGAAGTTATCCGGATTCCTTTTCGGATGGGTTGGGCATCCTTTACCAGTGGTTTCGGAAGGCCGGGTGCAAAATCTACGGACGATGGCCGGCTGAGGGATATACCTACTCTTTTTCAAGGGCTGAAGAAAACGGAGTTTTTGCCGGGCTGGTTCTCGATAACAACCAGCAGCCTGAACTGTCTGAAACAAGGATAAAAACATGGGTAGAGCAAGTTAAAAAGGAAATGAATCGGGAAGCCAACAGGTAATTTTAGCCTCCCGGAGTTGTTCCACTTGCATATTGGCTAATTAATGAAAAAAGAAAAGGAATTCTGAAGAAAGTAATTGTAATGAGTGCGCATCTTCATTCTTCCGGTGCACTTTCGGGTAAAAGTGGTGTGGCACAGGGCCGGCTGATTGTGGTAGTGATGCTGAACCTGCTCATCACTCTGGCGGAACTGGCAGGGGGGATGCTGGCCAACAGCCTTGCCCTTGTATCGGATGCCGTTCATAACTTCGGAGACACATTGAGCATTTTTGTTGCGTGGCTGG
>Ga0209381_1004574_pt1 | contig 12279 bp, 7 predicted proteins | sample DewCreD2012metaG_FD_184111 | JGI IMG/M metagenome (GOLD analysis project Ga0209381, IMG submission 184111) | Hot spring sediment bacterial and archeal communities from British Columbia, Canada, to study Microbial Dark Matter (Phase II) - Dewar... ...
GTGCGTCCGCAGATCCGCGCCCTTTTGGCCCGCCCGCCCCATCCCAAGCTCGTCGTGCTCGATGATGACCCCACCGGCACGCAGACCGTCCACCATGTTCCGGTGTTGACGGTCTGGGACGAGGCGACACTGGCCGCGGAGTTCGCGCAGCCGGAGCCATGCTTCTTCCTGCTGACCAACTCCCGCAGCCTGCCCGCCGACGCGGCGCGCGCCTTGACCCGGGAGATTGCCCGCAACCTGCGTTGCGCGGCGACCTTTGCGGCCCCGGGTCATTCCAACGAACCCCGCCCCCGGCCAACCGAGCTGCCCTTGACCGTCGTCAGCCGCAGCGATTCGACCTTGCGCGGACATTTCCCCCTGGAAACGGACGTGCTCAGTGAGGAACTCGGGCCGTTCGACGTGACATTTGTGATTCCCTATTTCGAGGCAGGTGGACGCTACACCGTCGGCGATGTGCACTACGTCGCGGAAGGTGGCCGGCTCGTGCCGGCAGCCGAAACTGCCTTCGCCCGGGACGTGGCGTTCGGGTACCGCAGTTCAAACTTGCGCGACTGGGTCGAAGAGAAAACCGCCGGTCGGATCCGCGCCGCCGACGTTCAATCCATTCCCCTGGAGGCCCTGCGCCCGGGGGCTTCAGTGCAGGACCCGATCCGGTCTCTGGCGGCAAGACTGCGCGGGTTGCCTCGCGGCAGTGTGTGCGTGGTGAATGCAGCGCATCCCCGGGATATGGAGTTCTTCGCGCTGGCGGCACTGGCCGCGGAGCACGCGGGGGCGCGTTTCTTGTATCGCACGGCCGCGCAGTTTGTGGCCGCTCGGCTGGCCCTCGAACCAGCGGCTTACGAGCCGCAGCCCGACCGGGCCTCCTCTGCAGGTGGGCTGATCGTGGTTGGCAGCTACGTGCCCCGGAGCACCGAGCAGTTACACACGCTGCTTGCAACCACCGCTGTGGACCGCGTCCCGCTGGACGTCAAGGACCTGCTTGATCCGGGCCGGCGCGAACAGGCCATTGGGGCAGCCCTGGCCTTGGTCACCACCGCACTCCGTGCCGGCCGGGATGTGGTCGTATTCACCAGTCGCCAACTTATCACAGACCCGACCCCCGCACGCAGCCTTCAGATCGGTCGTCAGGTCTCGGAGGCGCTCGTCGCGTTGGTCCAACGTCTCCACGTGCGGCCGCGGTATCTCGTCGCCAAGGGGGGCATCACTTCGAGCGACCTGGCGACGCGCGGTCTGGGCGTGAGGCGGGCGACGGTGCTGGGCCAGATCTTGCCGGGCGTCCCGGTGTGGGAACTCGGCCCGGAGACCAAGTACCCCGGGATGCCGTATGTGGTGTTTCCCGGAAATGTCGGAGGAACAAACGCGCTCACGGCATGCGTGGAGCGGTTCAAACCCAAAAGCCCCTGAAAAACTCATGAAAAACACTGCACACAACCTGTTCCTGGCCATCGCCTTTCTGGCAGCGACGCCCAGACCGGCGTCGGCCGCAAACGCGGTCCTCACGGGCGAACTCAAACAATGGCACAAGGTCACCCTGACGCTGGACGGCCCGTCGGCGCGGGAGACGGACACCGACCCGAATCCGTTCACCGATTATCGGATGGAGGTGACCTTTACGCACGAATCCGGCACGCCCAGCTACCGGGTGCCGGGGTACTTTGCAGCCGATGGCCAAGCTGCTGAAACATCGGCCACGTCTGGCAACAAGTGGCGTGCCCACCTCTCGCCGGACAAGACGGGCCGGTGGAGCTACCAGGTGTCGTTTACGAAGGGGCGGAATGTGGCCGTGGACGACAACGCCCAGGGCACGGCCGTGGCGGGTTGTGACGGTTTGCGTGGCAGTTTTGAGATCGGGCCCACGGACAAGACGGGCCGGGACTTCCGGGCCAAGGGCCGGTTGCAGTACGTCGGCAAACACCACCTTCAGTTCGCCGGCAGCAAGGAGTATTTCCTCAAAGCCGGCGCCGATGCGCCGGAGAACTTCCTTGCCTACCGGGACTTTGACGGAGACTTCAAGACCGACGGCCACAAGGACAATCTGGTCAAAGACTGGAAACCGCATCTGTTTGACTGGAGGTCGGGCGACCCGACTTGGCAGAACGGCAAGGGCAAGGGGATCATTGGGGCGCTGAACTACCTCGCGAGCAAAGGGGTCAACGCGGTATCGTTCCTGACGATGAACATTGGCGGCGACGACCAGAACGTGTTCCCCTACGTCCGCTACGACGACTACGCGCATCTGGACGTATCGCGGCTTGAACAATGGGAGATTGTGTTCGCGCACGCACAGAAGCTGGGTCTGTTCCTCCATTTCAAGACTCAGGAGGCCGAGAACCAGGGTCTGCTCGACCGCGGCGAGGTCGGGCCGCAGCGCAGGCTGTATTACCGCGAACTGATTGCCCGCTTCGGCCATCACCTCGCGCTCAACTGGAACATGGGCGAGGAGGTCGGCCCGTGGCAGGAAAAACCCGTAACGCCGGAGCAACAAACACCGCAGCGCCTCGCCATGGCGGAGTATTTCTACCAGCACGATCCCTATCACCATCACGTGGTCATCCACAACGGCATGCCATTCGATGATCTCCTCGGGCCGAAATCCAAATACACCGGTGTGTCCATGCAATACAGTTGGAGCGTAGCGCATCAGAAAACGCTGGAATGGCTGAACAAATCCGCCGCCGCCGGCAAGCCGTGGGCTGTTGCCCACGACGAGCAAAACCCGGCTGACATGGGCGTGCCGCCCGATCCTGGCTACCGCGGCCACAGCGGCGAAGGCACCCAGGACGGGAAATCCTACACGATGCACGATATCCGCAAGAGCACGCTGTGGGGCCATCTGCTCGCCGGCGGCTGGGGTGTGGAATACTACTTCGGCTACAAACTCCCACAGAACGACCTCGATTGTCAGGATTACCGCAGCCGGGACAAGACCTGGGATTACTGCCGCATTGCGTTGGAATTCTTCCGCGACAACCGAATTCCCTTCTGGGAAATGAGGAATGCCGACGCGCTGGTTGGCAACCCCAAGAATGAGAACGCCAAGTTTTGTTTTGCCAAACCTGGCGAGATTTACGTTGTCTTCCTCCGTGACGGCGGCACCAGCGACCTCAACCTGACCGGCGCGAGCGGCACCTTCACTGTGAAATGGTTCAATCCCCGTCAAGGCGGCGGGTTGCAGGACGGTTCCGTCAAGTTCGTGACCGGCGGAAGCAACGTGGCGCTGGGCCAGCCGCCCGCGGAACCGGCTCAGGATTGGATCGCGCTGATTCGCCGGTGAACCCGAGACATGCCATGAACCGAAGAGAATTCTCAAAACGCGTAGCCCTGTTGGGGGTCGGGCTCTCGGCCCGAACTGTGTTGGGCCAGCCGGCCGCAACCGGCGACTCGCCGGAAGATTGGTACGAGGAACCCGCCAAGAAACTGCCCGCCCGAAAGTTCGATGTGGTGGTGGCCGGGGCTGGCACTGCAGGCGTCGTAGCTGCCTTGGCCGCCGCGCGCCAGGGCGCCCGCACCATTCTCATCGAGCGCAAAGGTTATCCCGGGGGAACCGTTACCGAGAGCGGCACCGCGTTGCACAGCTACTTCAATCTCTGGAAGGCTTTCCCCGGCGTGAAAAAACGCCAGGTCGTGCGAGGTATTCCGCAGGAAATCATTGATCGTCTTGCCCGCATGGGGGGCACCAGCGGTCATGCCGAAATGACCGCCGGTTACGACTACGACTCGGTTTGCACGGCGGTGGATGTCGAACTGTACAAACTGGCCACTTGGGAAATGCTCGAAGAGGCCGGCGTGTATGTCTGTGTCAACACACTGCTGGTGGGGGCGATCCGAGATGGCGACCGGGTGAAGGGCGTCATTTTAGAAAGCCGCGCCGGCCGGGAGGTCATTTACGCCCGGGCGTTTGTTGACTGCACGGCGTTCGGCGACCTGGCCGCGTATGCCGGCGCAAGTTTCACCGAGCCGAACGATTATGCAGTCTGCAACAGCATCGGCTTGGCGAACGTGAGCTTGGAGAAGCTGCGCGATTATTTGAAATCACACGAAGCGCTCGAGCAACTCGCGCTTGGCAAACGAAGCGGGCAAGACAATCAGATCGTCCGCATCCAGGGCAAGACGGTGGGGTTGCCGGAGGAGTTCCGCGCAGGCCTCGAGGCCAACGGCACGTCCATGGTGACCACAACGGTGCACGACGACTACTTCATGTTCATCAAGGTGAATTTCAAGATGTCGGTCAGCCCGACGAACCGGGATGAACTCAGCAAGGCGGAGTTGGAGCTGCGGCGGCGGCAATTCCGCACCCTGCAACTGTTTCGCAGATTCGTGCCCGGTTGTGAAAAGGCCGTCATAGCACGCACAAGCCCCACCTTGAACATCCGGCGGGGGCGACTCATTGCCTGCGATTACGATTTGACCCACGAGGACGTGATCCAAGGACGCCATTTTGACGACGACACATTCGTCTATGGGTTTCATGACAGTGCCCCGCGATACCAAATCAAGAACGGCGGCACGTATGGCATCCCGTATCGCGCCTTGTGTGTGCGGGGCATTGAGAACCTGTACGCTGCCGGCATGCTGATCACCTCCGATCATCGTGCCCACATGTCCACGCGGAACACCGTCAGTTGCATGGGACAGGGCCAGGCGACGGGCACCGCCGCCGCCTTGTGCGCTCGAAAAGGATGCGGGACCCGGGATTTGAAATATCCCGAGCTGCGCGCCGCCTTGGAGAAAGGCGGCGTCTATTTCGAGACCTGAGGCGTCCCACCCGCGACAAGCCCCTCCCCCCCCTGTGGTTCTGAGACCCTGGAACAAACAACGTTTTCCACCACGGAAAAACTGCAGATGAATGACACCACAGGACTTCTGCACATCGCGGCCGCTGGCTTGGTGCTGCTGATGTCAAACAGTCAGGGAACGGCGGCAAACCCGATCGAACTGCGCGCCATCGCTGATTTCACCATCTCGGAGGAGGCGCCATACGTGCCGGCCTACAAGGACGGCAATCTACAGGCCCTGGCGATTGATGCCGGGCGCTACAAGGATAAGTTTGCGGCGGCCCGGGTGGCGTTCCCTGGTCCATCGGGCACGTATGATATTGTGATCACCACCCTTGCCGAGACGGACGGAGAATCCACGTATAAACTGCTGGTGAACGACACGCTGATTGGCGAGTTCCCAAATCCCCGCACGGAGGAGGACTATACGCCTTTTCATTATCGCTGGAAGCAGGTGCCGCTGAAACAGGGCGACGTGGTGAAAGTGGCGTTCAGCACACACTCGAACGGCCGGACGCCGGAGGGCACGAGCTTTGCCTACGCCCGCGGTCGCTGGCGCGCCCTCGCGTTTCTCAGCCCAGGTGAGGCGTTCCCACCGCCCGAAGCTCAAGAAGTCCTGCCGTCGCGCGATACCCGTTCTTATTTCACTTTCGATTTTGACCCTGCCACCGCGCCGCGCGTCTTCGAGGAGCAAAACGGATTGCTGGTGGTCGAGGCCGAGGATTTCGCCCGGCAGTCCCACGACAGCATCCGGCGCTGGTATCTGACCACCACGCACGATGCGCCCACCGGAATGAGGGACTCGGATGAAAACCACGCGGCCACCGCCAGCGGCAACGCGTATCTGGAAATCCTGCCTGACACACGGAAAGATCACGGCGAGCGGCTGATCCAGAACGAGAATTTCACCGAGGACCCGGGACGAATGGCGGTCCTCTACTACCCGGTGTACTTCAATACCCCCGGACGGTATTACGTTTGGGGGCGCGCCTGCCCCACCGGCAGCGAGGACAACGGACTGCACGTGGGACTGGACGGCCAGTGGCCCGCCAGCGGCATGAGGATGCAATGGATTACCAAACGCAACGCCTGGCACTGGGACAGCAAACAGCGGACCCAACAGGCGCCTACTGGGGTGAAATACCGCATCTACCTCGACGTCACGGAACCCGGTTACCACACCGTCCTGTTCAGCATGCGCGAGGACGGGTTCGAACTGGACCGCTGGCTGATGAGTACCAACCGGGATATCTTGGTTCACGGTGACCCGACAATTGGACCCGGCTGCAGCGCCTTGCGAAAACAGTCGCCCCAAGGCCCAGCTCACGGCCGCAAACGCCCTGACCAATAAGCACCATGAGATCGAGGCAAAGTCAGTCACCCGCTGCTCTGAGCAGTCGTCAGTTTCCTGGCGCGACGCTCCCCGCGTCAACCGGTCTGGCTGCAGGGAGGGCCATCCTGACGTTCGATCGAGGGCCGACAGACTGCCCCTGTGCTCAACTGGGGGCCTTGTCCCTGGGACGCGCGCACGACTGTCGCCACGCCCATGCCCGACCTCGGCGGGGCAGAGTTTCGCGTCGGCCACTCCAGTTTTCAGCGACCAGCCGCCTTCGACGAACCGGCCGGCGCGAGCAGGCTGGCCAGATCTTGCGTCTTGCCTTGGATCTGAAAGTGAAGACAGCGAAAGGTGGCGGTGGCGTCTCCTTGAGACATTTGCCGCTGAATTTTGGCCAGGCCTCGGCGGCTCGGGTGCGTTGGGATTCCCTACATCATTATGCGGGTGTTCGTTGCTGCTCCCACTGTGACACACTGCGCTGCAAGAACGACGCGTTAGGTTGGCAGCCTGAGTCTCGGGGGCGGCTAAGACAGCGAAGCCGTCCGCCCATTCCTGCGCCTGCAGCCAGAGCGATTTCAGTTACGAACCGAATCAACTCCCAAAACGGCCAACTCCAATCGCTACCATGAATACACCAGACACCACCTCCAACAAGACCTGGAATCGCCGAGACTTTCTCGGCGCCACGCTCGCGGCTTCGATGGGTCTCGCCACGAGTGGGCTTACGACGGTCAATGCGCAAGAGCCGGCGGGCGCGACAGTTCCCCCGGCGGGTAACCAACGCCCGTTGCCCTTCAACCCGCGCACGGCAGCCGCCATGCCGATGCGCAATCTCGGCAAGACCGGCTTCCGCGTGGGTATCCTCAGCCTCGGCTGCCAGGCCGCCATCGAGATCAAGGGAAATGCGAAGTTGGCCGTCGAGATCATGAACCGGGCGCTGGACTTGGGCGTGAACTATTTTGACACCAGCAACGTTTACGGCGGCGGCGCCAGTGAGGAGCACGTCGGCCTCGTCGTGCGGGACCGCCGGCGCGAGGTGTTTCTTGCTTCGAAGACGGGGAGGCGCGATTACGACGGCGCGATGCAGCATTTGGAGTTGAGTTTCAAGCGCATGAATACTGATCATCTCGATCTCTGGCAGATTCACAATCTGCAGAAGATGGCGGAGGTGGACCGGCTGCTGGCACCTGATGGTGCGTTGAAGGCGTTTCAGAAGGCCAAGGCCGAGGGGATGGTCCGGTTCATCGGCGTAACCGGGCATTACGAGCCGAATGTGCTGCGCGAGATGATTCAACGCGCCGAGCTGGATTGCATCCTGATAGCAGTGAACGCTGCGGACCGGCATTACCTCAGCTTCATTGACCACCTGCTGCCGCTCGCGCTGGAGAAGCAGATGGGCATCATCGGCATGAAGGTCGCCACCCGGGGGCGACTGCTTTCCACGTGGCAGCCGGAGCCGTTGGAGCAGCAGCCGGAGCGCATGCGCACCCCCAAGCCCGGCGCGCTCACGATGGCTGAATCGCTCGCCTACAACTTCTCGCTGCCCGTAGCCACGAACATTGTGGGCGTGGACAACGTGGCACAACTCGAGGAAAACGTGAGATGCGCGGCGCGCTTTGTGCCGTTGAGCGCGGCGCAAATGCGCTCGCTCGAGGAACGCACTCTGCCAATTGTGCGCCAGGCGCTGTATTTCAGGCGCTGGGATCTGGGGGCGTGAACCCTTGGACGAAACGACGAACGTTCATGCGCTTGAATGCATGTTTAGCTAGTTTGTGCCTGCTGCTTGCGGGGGCTGCGAACACTTTTCCCGCCTGCATCACTTATGAGCCAGATACTGCGAATTTCCCCAATCCGGAACGGGGATTTTACATTAGAGATCTCTCGGCCAACGCCTTGCGGGCCGCTCGAAAAGAGGGCATAACGCTGGTGCGGAAGTATTACATCCTGGAGCCGTATTGCGATACCGATGTTCTCCCTCAGCCGGTTTTTGACGGCATCAATCACGACGCCACCATTCTCCGCGAGGCCGGGGCCAAACTGATTCCGCGCTTTGCCTACAATTTCGGTGCGTGCAAAACTCCGCCACTGGAGAGAATTCTCACCCACATTGAACAGCTCACCCCGGTTCTGCGATCGAATTCTGACATCATCGCGTTTATCGAAGCCGGCTTCATCGGCCGGTGGGGGGAATGGCACTTTTTCAGTTGCAAAGACACCAATGATGTCAGCAACTCAGAAGCGCGCAAAGCTGTGCTCTTCAAGCTCCTTGACGCCGTGCCCGATCGCATGGTGGCAATGCGATACAACTTCCACAAACGCGAGATTTTCGGCGATGTGCCGCTGGGCCCGGATTCGGCCTTTAATGAATCATATCAGGCGCGTACCGGGGCCCATAACGACTGTATTGGTTACGATGCCATTGACCGGGGCACCTATCAGGGCGAGCGCCCCATCGAGTGGCAAAAGACCTATTTAAGCCAGGATAACCGGTATGTGCCCCAGGGCGGTGAATCCTGCGGTGTATCCTCCTATTCCGAGTGTGAAAAGGCCATGGAGGATTTGAAACGCATGCACTGGGACGTTCTGAACAGTGCTTTCCACAAAGGCGTGATCCAACAGTGGAAAAGCGGGGGCTGCTTTGACACCATCGCGAAGAGCCTTGGCTACCGTCTGGTGATGACCCGCGCCGAACTGCCGGATGCGGTCAAAGCGGGAGGCAGTTTTACCGGGACCATCAACCTCATGAATGTGGGGTGGGGCAAGATTTACAACCGGCGCGACTGCGAACTGGTTTTCCGGAATGCTGAGACGAAACAGGAGTTTGCCGTTAAACTCACCAATGACCCCCGGCGCTGGTGCATGGAGGCAGCGGCGGCCGTGGAGGTGTCCGCGCCGATTCCGGCGGCCACACCTGCAGGAACGTATGCCGTTTTTTTGAACCTGCCCGATCCGGCTGCCAGCCTGCGCAACCGGCCGGAATATTCAATCCGGCTGGCCAACAAGGATGTCTGGGAAGACGCCACCGGCTATAACGCGCTCCTTCACAAAGTTCGAATCGCATCGGCTCATTGATGTGGCCGAGCCAACAACCCGCATTGAAAGACCATCATGAGGTTTAGCTTCTTATTCGACCTGAGACGAGCAATCGCTCCGATCGCGGCGGCGCTGGCGGTCAGCACGGCTCAAGCGCAAACGCCCGCCGCGCTGATGTATGATGCGAAGGTTGGCCCGGTTGCCTTTGCTGCGGGCGAGGTGAAGACGGCGCTCACGGCGAATCATTTTTCAGTAACGGTGTTGCCGCCGGGCGATCCGGCGCTGGCAAAGCCCTTCATCCGCGTCATTCTCACGACCGAGGACGCCAAGCTGCCGGGCCAACCCGCGACGACGGGGTTGGTTAACCAAGGCTACTCGATTCAACGCCTCGCCACGCCTGCGGCCACCAATTGGTGGGTCATCGGCAAGGATGCGGCGGGGGCGATGTATGGCGGGCTGGAGCTGGCCGAGTGTGTGCAACTCGCCAAGGGTGTGGAGGGCGTGACGAATCGCCAGACCAATCCCTATCTGGAGAAGCGCGGCATCAAGTTCAACATCCCCTTGGACGCACGCACGCCGAGCTACTCGGACGATTCAGACTCCGCGCAAGCCAACATCGCCCACATGTGGGAGACCAATTTCTGGGCCGGCATGCTGGATGCGATGGCGCGGCATCGCTACAATCTGCTTTCGCTCTGGAGTCTGCATCCGTTCCCGTCACTGGTGCGCGTGCCGGAGTATCCCGATGTCGCGCTGGCCGATGTGAAGCGGAAGTCCGGCCCGATGTGGGATGCTACCCTCAGGGGCACGAAAATGTACGACCCGTCGTGGAAACTGACGACGGTGAAAAAGATGACGATCGAGGAGAAAATCGCGTTTTGGCGGTGGGTCATGCAATACGCCAGGGATCGCGGCATCGAGTGTTACATCATGACGTGGAACATTTTCGTGTATGGCACGGAATCCACCGGCTACGGCATCACCGATTCGCCCACCAATGCGGTCACGAAGGATTATTTCCGCAAATCCGTGCGCGCCTTGTGCAACACCTATCCCTTGCTGGCGGGCGTGGGGTTGACCACCGGCGAGAACATGGGGAACATCACCGACGAACAGAAAGAACTTTGGGCGTGGGATACCTACGGGCTGGGCATTTCTGATGCGATGGCCGACGCGCAGAATCCGGCCAGCCCCCACTACTCGCCCGAACGCAAGATCAAGCTCATCCATCGCGCGCATCAGGCCGACCTTAAGGAAATCATCGAAGTCTTCTCGGCGTTGCCCGGCCGCACGAACGCGGAATCGAGCCTGTTGTTCAGCTTCAAGTATTCCCAAGCGCACATGCTCTCGTCCACCAAGCCCCTGTTCATCCACCAGAAAGACTGGTTCAGCACGATTCCCGCCGGGAGCAAGATTATGCTCACCGTGCGCAACGACGACCTTTATTACCTGCGCTGGGGCGATCCGGATTTTGCGCGGGCTTATCTCGCCAACCTGCCTGACCTCTCGAAAATCGCGGGCATCTACATCGGCCCGGACGGCTACACGTGGGGGCGCGAATACTTGAGCACGGAGCCGGATTCGCCTCGGCAACTGGTCATCGAGAAGATGTGGTATTTCTTCCTGCTCTACGGCCGGCTCGCCTACGATCCAACGATCCCCAACAGCCGCTTTGAGGCGATCCTTGGCAAACGTTTCCCTACCGTCTCAGCGGAGAAACTTTTTTCCGGTTGGGCGTCGGTTTCGAAAATCATTCCGCTGGTGACGCGGTTCTACTGGGGTGCGCTGGATTTCCAATGGTATCCGGAAGCCTGCTGGAGTCTCGAGGGTTTTGAGACCGTCGAGAAGTTCATCAAGCCGCGCTGGCGGCCGATGTCAGCGGGCGCTGACGGCGACCGTCCGTTGCTGATGTCGGTCAAGGAATACGTGGACGGGGCGAAGCCGGACGGACGTTTGAATCCCGAACAGGTGGCGGATCAACTGCAACAATTCGCCGAGCGCGGCCTGGGGAGCATCGCCGGACTCGACGCGGGGACGAACAAGGAATTGCGCCTGACTCTTGGCGACATCAAGGCGATGGCGTCACTTGGAAAGTATTACGCGGAAAAGATCCGCGGGGCGGTAGCGCTCTACCGTTACCAAACGGCTGGCAGCACCGCCGCTTATGCCCAGGCACGGAAACATCTCATCGCCGCCTCGGATCACTGGAGGCAATACGCCGCGCAATGGTCCGCGCAATACCACAAGCAAGTGCTCACGCGCATGGGTTTAACCGCCGTGGATATCGCGGGCATCCAAGCCCGGGTGGACGCGGACATTCCACCGGAAACTCCGCCGACGAATCGTCCGTCACCATCTCCTTGAAAGATCGCGGCAACTGGCCGCCGTCCCAACCGACCACCAATATGCAACGCCGGGAATTCTTCAAACATGCGGCAGTACTGGCCTCGGGCGCGGCCATTGGATCGCCCTTCACCGGCTCCGCGGCCGGGGCTGACGCCATGCCCGCCAGGCGCAGTTACCCCTACCACGGGCGGCCGGACGACTACGCCGAGTTCCGCGTCATCGAGCCGGGTCGGGTCATCCAGAAGATCGAGACCTTCAACCAGGGCATGTTCGCCATCGTCCGCGTGACCACGGCTGACGGTCAGGAAGGCTACGGCCAGATTGCCACTTATGAGACCGAGATCAGCGTTCTGACGCTGCACCGCAAAATCGCGCCGTTGGTGCTGGGCAAAGACCCCGCGGACATTGACGCCATTGTGGATCACTGCATAGACGCCAACCACAAATTCCCCTGGTCCTTCGTCTGCCGCGCGCTGGGCGGGGTGGACACGGCTATTTGGGATCTTTATGGCCGCCTCCGGCAGAAACCCGTGGCTGAATTGCTGGGCGGCAAGGCGCGTCCGCTGCCCGCCTATGGTTCGAGCATGAGTCGGACGATTTCCCCCGAGGATGAAGCCGCGCGACTGGTGAAACTGCGGGACGAGCACGGCTTTCGCGGTTTCAAAATCCGCGTCGCCCAGGAAAATGGTCACGACCGTGATGCCGCGCCGGGGCGGAGCGAAAAAATCATCCCCACAGTGCGCAAGGCGCTGGGCGACGCCATCGCGCTGAAGGCCGACGCCAACAGCG
>Ga0209381_1004581_pt1 | contig 12263 bp, 9 predicted proteins | sample DewCreD2012metaG_FD_184111 | JGI IMG/M metagenome (GOLD analysis project Ga0209381, IMG submission 184111) | Hot spring sediment bacterial and archeal communities from British Columbia, Canada, to study Microbial Dark Matter (Phase II) - Dewar... ...
ACGACTCGCGCAACCTGCGGCCCGAAGAGTACCGCCGGTACACCGAGACGCTGAAGCCCTGCGTGGTGCAGGTCTCCGGCGGCGAACCGCTCCTGCGGGATGACCTCGCCGATGTCGTCCGCAACATCAAGCGCCCGGACGGGTTGCCGTACATCCTGCTTGTCTCGTCCTGGTCTCTGATGACCCCGCAGCGCTATCTGGAACTGCGCGAAGCCGGCGTCGACCAGTTCAACGTTTCGCTCGATTTCCCCGACGAGCGGCACGACGACTTCCGCATGTACCCCGGGCTGTATGCGCACCTGAATGACGTCGTTCCGAAGTGCGCCGCCTACGGCTTCGACGACATCGTGCTGAACACCTGCATCACCGCGGCCAACGTCGCTGAGGTGAACCGAGTCGCCGACAAGGCGCGCGAATGGGGCGTCAACATCTGCATCAGCGCGTACTCGGCGCGCCGCACCGGCTGCCGCGAGCTGTTCCCCGGCACTCCGGAGCTGCTCGAGATTCTGCACCGCGAACTCGACCGGCTGGAATCGCGGCGCGATGAAACGAACTGGATCGTCAGCGCGCCCACGACCATCGAAGCCACGCGCCGCTATTTCGAGACCGGCGGCGCGCCGGGCTGCAAGGCGGGACTGCGGTTTCTCGTCGTCACGGCCGACGGCAAGCTCCAGCCGTGCTCGATGCAGTTCCACCGTTACGAGCTGAACGAGCAGGCGCGCATGGTGCGCGAGTTCACCGCGCACAACAGGTGCGACGAGTGCTACGTCGCCATCCGCTCCAACCTCGACAAGACGTTCCCGCAGCTGCTGCGCGAAAACGTGGCGCGCTACCTGAGCTTTTCCAATAAAACGAAGCCAGACACGCGCCGCGCCGCGGCCGCCGCGGGCGGCTGCTGACGCGCTCCAGGTTCAGGAGACTTTCACCAGAACCTTGCCCATCGGCCCATCGGCCAGCCGGCGGAAGGCCTGCTTGAGATCCTCGAACGGGAAGATGCTGTCGATCACCGGCCGCTGCCCCGCCTGGTTCAGCCGCCGCACGATCTCCGTCCACGCAGCCTGCGCGCCTTCCGGCGTGTAGTCGCCGACGGAGACGCCGCCGATGCGGATGCGGCGGAAGAACAGCGAGGCCGTGTTGAACTCAGGCACAACGCCTCCGCTGCGGCCTACCGTGCTGATGCGCCCGCCGTAACCAAGCAGGTTCAGCACCGTGTTGAACAGCGGCCCGGCCACGCTGTCCACCACGAGGTCCACGCGCCTGCCGTTCAACGCCGCCTGCACCTGCTTTTTCAGGTCCGGAGCTGAAGGATCGAAGACATGATCCGCCCCGAGCTCGCGCAGCTTCAGCGCTTTCTGCGGGCTGCGCGACAGAGCCACCACGGTCATGCCCATGGAGCGGCCCAGCATGACCGCGGCCACGCCCACGCCGCCCGAGGCGCCCGTCACCAGCAGCACCTCGCCGGGCGACGGAATGCCGCCCCACTGCACCAGCGCCTGCCATGCCGTCAGGTACACGAGCGGCGCAGCGGCCATCTGCTCTTCGCTCCAGCCCTCGGGCACGCGCGCCAGGCTCGCCGCGGGCACAACGGTCTTCTCGGCGAACGTGCCCCACCGCTCAATGCCCGCTTCGCAGCGCAGGATGCCGGCGATGTCGCCGGGCTTCACAGTATCAACGCCCGGCCCTACCGCGATGACTTCTCCCGCGCCATCGCGGCCCAGAATGTGGGGCAGCGCCGGTTTGGCCGGGTATTGCGCCTGAGCGAGGAACGCGTCCGCCGGGTTCAGAGCCGCATAGTGGATGCGGAGCAGGGCCTCGCCCGGGCCGGGTTCGGGATCCGGAACTTCGCCCAGCCGCAGCCGCTCCACGCCTTCGTAGCTGTCCATCAACCATGCGCGCATGCTTCTATTGTGAGCGAGCCGCGCATGGCCCGGCTCACCACCGCGTGACGCTGAGCGTGCGCCGCGTGGTGTTGCCGGCAGTATCGACAGCGGTGATCGTAATCGAATTGAAGCCCACGGCAAGGGGAATCGGACCGGCTGAGAAACTGCTGGCCGGCCCCTGCGCTGCGCCGCTCGTCTGCCTCGTCGACCATGTCACCTCGCGAATGGCCGCGTTGTCCGTGGCGGAACCGCGCACTGTGATGCCGCTGGCGGATGTGCCATAGAGGGACGATGCCGGGAACGTGATCATCAGCACCGGCGCCACGCTGTCCGGCCCCGGCGCGGAGGGGCTGCCCGGTTTGGGATCAGAGGGCGAGGAAGGAGGATTGGACGGAGGGTTGGATGGAGGATTCGTGGGCGTCGTGGGTGCCGTGGGTGTGGTTGGGGTTGAGGGAGGCGTCTGAGGCGTGCCCGGGTTGGTTGGTGTTGTCGGTGTTGTAGGCGTTGTGCTAGCGCGCGCGGCGTAGAGCTTGCGGATTTCCGCGACGTCCGGTGCAGCGAGCCCCGTGAACCGCCGGTAATACGGATACATCACCGAGCCGGGATCATCGTTGTGCCCCAGACCCAGCGCATGGCCCAGTTCATGCAGCACAACGCTGAACAGGTCAATGTCCGCGCCGATTTTCCAGGGTTCGTCGAGATCAAGGTGCATGTCGCCGGCGATCGTCTCCGCGTTTGGAGGCGGGTAGAACGTGTGCGCCAGCACGCCGCCGCGCCCGTCGAAGGCGAACCCGTCGGCATGCTCGCCCGCAGCGGCCCAGATCTCGATCTGCCGCCGCAGCCGGCGCACACTGGTCTCGGAGAATGAAAGCTGCGCTACCGCGGCCCAGGCATCCAGCGCCCGCCTGATCTCGCCCAATGCCGCGCTCCGGTCCAGCCATGCGGGCAGGGTTCCAATGTAGAGAGCCAGCGATGCCGAACCAGGCCCCGGCCCGTCCCAGCCGTCGCCGAACGTCGTGGCCAGGTTCGCTCCCGTCAGCGCCGCCGGTCCCATGACGCCATTTGCGCAGGGCGTCACCGCTTCTCCCTTCCAGACCGCATCCCCCGCCGGATACACATAGGCCACCTCGTCGCGCTCGGCCAGCGCGCGCAACGCCTCCACCGCCCCCCGCACCAGCAGAGCATTCGGCAGCAGGTCGGGATGCTCGCGCGTTTCGAGCCCCGCCGCCTGCGCAAGCGCCGCCCCGTCGCTTCGCGCAACATCCAGGTGCAACTCGACAACCGCCGCCGCTTCACCTTCAGGCGGCAGCGCCGGGCTCCACTTCTCTTCCGCAGTCAGCAGCCCCGCATACACGGCGCCCAGCGCCGTCCAGTCCGTCTCCGCCGGAGCGGACACCAGCAGCGCCTGATCCGGCACATACTGCAGCACCCGCACATCCAGCCAGCCCAGTCTCTCGATCAGATCCTCGTCGGGCTCTGCCTCGAACTGAACCAGCCAGTGCAGGCGGTCCTGCCACGCCGCCCGCCATCGCTCTGCCACGCGTCCCTTTTCTTCTGCAGAGGCCAGCAGATTCGGCGGCACGCGCCCCGCCTTCAACCGCAGCGGAGGAGATTCCTGAGCGCGTGACAGCCCGCTCAACAGGACGGCGCAGAAAACAAGAAGTCGGATGGCCACGCCCCACTTATCGGAGCGCGCCGCCCCAGGTTTGAACGGATCAGACCATGAACATGCCGCCGTTGACCTCGATCGTCTGCCCGATCACATTGCGCGCCGCGTCCGAACACAGGAACACGATCACATCGGCCACGTCTTCGTTCGTGGACAGCCGCCCCTGCGGCGTCTGCCGCACGACGGCGTCGAGCATTTCGCGCGTCGAGAACCGCGCGTGGAAATCGTTGTCCACCGTGCCCGGGCTCACCGCGTTGACGCGCACCCCATGCGGGGCGAGCTCCCGCGCCATGCCTTTCGCAAACGCCGACACCGCCGCCTTCGCCGCCGCATACACCGTCGCTCCGATGCCGCCGCCTGTGCGCGCCGCGATCGAACTGACGTGGACAATCACGCCCGAGCCCCGCGCCGCCATGTGCGGCGCGACAGCCTGCGAGATGAACCAGGCGCTCTTCGCATTGAGGTCCATCACGCGGTTGTAGAGGTCATAGCCCATCTCGGCGAGCTTCGCCCGCTGGATGAGCGAGCCCGCGTTGTTCACGAGAATATCGATGCTGCGGGCGCGCTCCCCCAGCGTCTCCACAAACCCGCGGATGCCCTGTTCGGAAGAAAGATCCCCGGCGAGCAGTTCCGCTTCCGCGCCCGCCTCGCGCACGCGCCGCGCCGTCTCCTGCGCGGCGTCCGCCGAAGCCGAGTAGTGAACCATCACGCGCGCGCACCCGGCGCGCGCCAGCGCTAATGCGGTTGCCGCGCCAATGCCGCGCGAGGCGCCCGTCACCAGCGCCGTTTTTCCCGCGATCCCGTTCTGCATGGCCACCATTCTGCCACCCGCAGCATGACCGTCCGGCGGGGTCTCACTCTGTCGCCATGCCGCCGCCCCGCGCAGACTCGGGCAGATTCACCCTCCACCACCGTTCGGCGTCCTCCGGTTCCCACGAAGATGCGCCCGGGCAGGACCACAGCCGCCGCTTCAGCTCGGCGGCTGACTGCGGTCTGGCCTCGGGCTGCTTGGCCAGACACTCCAGCACCAGCGCATCCAGGCCGGCTGGCACCTCCACTTCCGCCAGCCGCGATGGCGGCAAAGGCTCCTTCTTGACGTGCGCCAGCGCCATGGCTGTCGGATTTTCCTCGTCGAAAACCGTGCGGCCGGTCAGCAGCCAGAAAGCCACGCACCCGAGGCCGTAGATGTCCGCGCGCCCGTCCATCCGCTTTTCGCCCAGCGCCACTTCCGGCGCCATGAAGGCGGGCGTGCCGACCGCCGCGCCTTCCACCGTCAGCAGGGTTTTCTGGCCGGCAAGGAACCGTTTCACCAGCCCGAAGTCGAGGAGCTTGACGAAATCGCACGTGGTCCCCAGCCGGCAGAGAAACAGGTTGGCCGGCTTGATGTCGCGGTGCACCATGCCCTTGGCGTGCGCCTCTTCCAGCGATTCGCACGCCTGCGCAAGGATATGGATCACGCGTCCTGCCGGTTGAGGCCCGAAGCGCTTCACCAGTTCTCCCAGATCCAGACCCTCCAGCAGCTCCATCGCATAGTAAAGGCTGCCGTCCTCGGTTGCGCCGAAGTCATAGATCTCCACCGTGTGCGGCGAGCGCAGCAGCGAAACAGCACGGGCTTCCTGCTCGAACCGCAGCCGCAGCGCCTCCGTCTGGGCGCCGGGCAGCGATGCGAGAGCTTCCGGCCGGATCAGTTTCACCGCCGCCGGGCGTTTCAGCAGCCGGTGCGTGGCCCGCCACACCTCGCCCATGCCGCCGTGCGCGATGATCGTCTCGAGCTGATACGAGCCGAGTTCGCGCACCCGCGCCGCGTCCCATTCCAGCCGCAGGACCCTCGAGTTGATCAGTCCCGCAGCGATGGCCATGAGAAACGGCGGGAGGTAGAACATGGCCAGCCGGTTGAGCGGCGCCAGCGGAAGCCCGAGCGCGGGCGAGACCGCGTAGTGAACGGCCGGGCCGCATGCAGCGGTGGCCAGCGCGGCAACCACGGCATGCCGTGGCGGCGATGGCACCAGAAACGCGAACGCCGCCAGCCAGAGCGTCAGCGAGGAGCCGCCTCTCGCGAACTCCGCCGCCTCCCAGGGGACCGAATTCTCGAACAGGGCGATCGCCGCTCCGATCACTACTTCGTAAACCAGCCCTGCCAGAAGCACCGGGGGCGCGGGCAGACTTCTCGCCCTCTCGATCAGGATCATGGCCGCCGACGCCAGAAAGGTCAGAACGACGGCAGCGCGGAACACGGGCAGCTCGCGCGCCCGCGCCATCTCCGGCTGCAGCCACATCGCCAGAGGCGCCACCGCGAGCACCGCCACGATCGCCGCCCCGGCCACCCAGCTCAGCCGCACGCGGCTCTGCTCCAGGATGGCAGGCGGCAGCCCCGACAGAGTCAGACGGCGGCGTCCCGCCTCCGGACGAAGCCGGAAGCCCCGTCCCCGGCCGCCGGCGGTGGATGGTTCCTTCATGGACCCACTCAATAGTAATCCGGATCAGACGCCCGCGGGCAGGAAAAATTCGCCGCATGGAACCTTCTGTAATACGATGCGTACTGTTATGGTACGGAGCGTATGATGAAGCGCCGCCCACTGCTTGAGTACGCCCTGCTCGGGCTGCTGGCCCACCGGCCGATGACCGGATACGGCCTCCGCCGAATCTTCGCCTCCACGCCCATGGGCGTCTTCAGCGACAGTCCGGGCTCCATCTATCCGGCGCTCGCCCGGCTGGAGCGCGACGGCCTCATCCGCGCCACCGGACAGCCAGGCGCGCGCGCAGGCAGCCGCCTGCTCGCCCCGACGCGCAAGGGCCTGGCTGCACTGCGCCGTTGGCTGAGCGCGGAGATCACGCGCGAAAACATTGTGCGCCGCATGGACGAACTGCTGCTCCGCTTCGCCTTCATGGACCAACATCTCGATGCCGCTTCCGTGGACCGCTTCCTCGGCCAACTCGCCGAAGCCGCGTCTGCTTATGTCAACGAACTGCGCGCATACGTGCGGTCGGCGGCAGGTCCGCCTTCTTCCACCGGGAGGCTGGCGCTCGAGCACGGCATCGCCGCCTACCATGCCACAGCGCAATGGGCGCGCCGCACGCGCGCCGTCTGGAGGAAATCGCATGCTCTCGATATCCCGTAAGTCCGCTTCCGCAGCCCGAATCATCCTTTGCGGTCTCGTCTTCGCCGTTGCCACGTCCCTGTCCACGGAGCTGGTCTCCGCGCTCGGCCTGGCGATGATCTCCGTCCCGGAGGGCGTGAACCGGCAGGTTATGGCGTTGGCCTCGCTGCTCGTGTCTCCGCTGCTGCCGCTGGCTCTGGCCCCGCTGGCGGCGCGGATGGCAGGCGGCTTCGCTGTCCGCTCCGCCAGCCTCGCCTTGTTCGCCTATGCCGCTCACGGCCTGAACACGATGATCGAAGCACGGATCTTCAGCACGATGGTTGGTCCGGGCGCACTGGCAGGCATGTGCGTCTTCTACATCCTGCCCTGCCTCGCGCTTGGGCTGGCCGTTGCCGCCGCGTTTCCCGCGAGAGACGCCCGCCCTGCGCCCGTGCCGCGCCGCTCTGCGGCAGCCTGGGCGGGACGGTTCGTCATTGCCTGGCTCGCATTCCCTCTTGCCTACCTGTTCTTCGGAATGCTCATCAGCCCGCTGGTGATCGACCCATACCGGCAGGGCGTGGCAGGCCTGGCGCTGCCGCCGATGAGCGTCATTCTGGCCACGCAGCTCGGGCGCAGTCTGCTGTTCCTGGGCTCCGTGCTGCCGCTGGTCCTGCTCTGGAGCGGCGCCTGGCGGCCGCTTGCCGTGCGGCTGGGCTGGGCCTGGTGGGTGCTGGTCGGCTTGTACGGACTCAGCACGGCGTTCTGGATGCCGCCGAACCTTCGTCTGGTGCACTCGCTCGAAATCGGCGCGGACTCGTTCGTCCACGCATTTCTCCTGGTGTGGGCTCTCCGCGCGCCTTCGAGGCGGGCGGCTGCCGCCGTTTCCCGGCCTGCCGCGTGAAGGACGGATCAGAAGAACAGCGCAAATGGCCGCAGCGGGGCGCCCGTCGCGCCTTCGATTTTTAGCGGCGCAGCGACGAACAGAAACTCGCGGGCGCCCGCAGCGGCCAATTCCTCAAGATTCAGGCACTCGATGATGGGTATGCCAGCCTCCACCAGCAGATGGACGTGCACGGCCATCTCAGGCGACGGGATGCGCTCCAGAGCCACGTTGTCCGCGCCGATGGCCCGCACGCCTCTCGACGAGAGCCACCGCGCCCCTGCAAGGGAGAGCCCCGGCTGGCGCTGCCCGTTGAGAAACCGGCGCGCGTCGCGCCATCGCGCGCCCCACCCCGTGCGCACCAGCACCACGTCTCCGGCGCGCGGTTCGAGCGGCGCGAGTCCAGCTTCGAGATCCTCCGCCGAAATTTCGCAGTCTTCCGCCAGCTCGCCGCCCGGCGCGGCATCATACAGGAGCCCGCGCGCCACAAGAGGCGGCAAAGCGTCGATGCCCAGAGCGCGCGCCACCAGCCCGCCATGGAACCGCCCGTCCATCGAGAAATGGCACAGCGCGTCGATGTGCGTGCCGACGTGCGTGCCCAGTGCGATCAGCTCCGCCGCGCTCGACGCGCCGTTGGCCAGCACGAAGTCCCCGTGCTCCTTGGTCCGCGCCGTGGCGAACGGCGGATGCGTCGGCCAGTGGGGCATCCCTGTGTAATAAGGTTGCGCGAGATCCACGAGCCGCGCGCCCCGCGCCGCACCCAGAATTTCCTCCAGCCTCAACATGGCCCGAAAGCCTCCCGCACGCGCGCGAGCAGCCGCACGAGCTTCTCCCGGGGATCGCCCGCGCCCAGCGTCTCCACCGGCAGCCAGCCCCGGTAGCCGTGCGCGTCGATCAGAGACCGGATCCTCTTCATGTCCGTCGGCTCCTCTTTTCCTCCGGGTGCGACGTTCTCTTTCAGTTGCCAGGAGACGGCGTGCGGGAGGAGCTGTGCGATCTCCGCATACGGATCACCCTGCCGCAGGCTGCCCACGTCGAGAATGACGCCGAACCATTCGTGGTTTACCGCTTCGACGAGCCGGATGGTCTGCTCCGCAGTCCTGAGGAAGTCGTCGTGGTTCTGCACGCCGATCATGACTCCGTGCCGCGCGCCGTAGTCGGCGCACTCGCGCATCAGCGGCGCCATCCACCCGAGCACCTGCTCGAAGGAGTGCCCTGCCGGGATGCTGCGTCCGCTGAACACCCGGACCACGCCCGCGCCCAGCGCGGCGGCAACCTCGATCCATTCTTTGACGAGTTGCACTTCGCGCCGCCGCGCCGCCGCGTCCGGCAGCGAGAAGTCATTGCGGACGCCGGTTCCGAAAATCGCCACGCCATGCAGAAACGCCTCGCGCTTCAGCTGCCGCACAAAGTCCTCTGGCGGCTTCTCCGGATAGCCCGGGAAATAGTAGCCGGTTGTGTCGATCCCCGCGATGCGGTGTTCCGCGCAGAAGCGCACGGCGTCGAACAGTGTCATCGACCCATCACGCAGCGGCTGGTTGAACGAATAAACATTGAGCCCGAGCCGAACGCCTGCCCCGGCGAGCCTCGCAGGTCGGGGCTGCGCAGCCGCCATGCCGATGGATCCAACCGAGGCGAGCCACGTCCGCCGCGTCCATGCACCCTGCGGCGCATCCTGCCGTTTCATGTGGCCGAGTCTAGCAGAGGCGCGCCGCGGTGGCGTACCTTCCTGGCGCCCGGGGGCGAGGGACGGCAGTCTGTCTGAAGCCGCTCCCGCCGCGGAAGCATCGAACAGACATCAGGAGCCGTCATGAACGACCGTGAACCCGTCCTCCCGAATTCCCATGCGCGGCCCACGCGCCGCGCCGTGCTCGCCGCCCTGGCCGGCGCCGCCGCGTTCCGCGACGAAGTGCTGGCCATGCAGCAGCCCGGTCCCGCCGGCATTCCCACGCGCCCGCTGGGCAAGACCGGCGTCCGCGTGCCCATCATCGGTTACGGCGGCTGGCATGCCGTGGCCGAGAAAAGCGACGAAGAAAGCATCCGCCTGATGCACGAGGCCATCGATCTCGGCGTCACGTTTTTCGACAACGCCTGGGAGTACCACAACGGGCGCGCCGAGGAGGTGATGGGCCGCGCGCTGCAGCCCAGCAGCGTACGCGAAAAGGTCTTTCTGATGACCAAGGTCTGCGCGCGCGATCTGGAAGGCGCCAGGAAGCACATCGAGGATTCGCTGCGCCGCCTGCGCACGGACCGCATCGATCTGCTCCAGTTCCACGCCATCCAGTACGAGGGCGATGCAAAGCGGATCCAGGAAGGCGCGCTGAAGGCCGCGCTCGAGGCGCAGAAGGCGGGCAAGGTCCGCTTCATCGGCTTTACCGGCCATATGAATCCGAAAGCGCACCTGGAGATGCTGGCGCTGCCGTTCGAGTGGAACACGGTGCAGATGCCGCTCAATGTTCTAGACACCCACTACCTGAGCTTCGAGCGCGATGTGCTGCCTGCCTGCCGCAAGCGGGACATCGCCGTGCTCGGGATGAAGTCGCTCGGGGGAGGCATGAAGCCGCCGGTCCTTGAAGCGGGCGTCACCGCAGAACTCGGGCGGCGCTATGCGATGTCCCTGCCCGTGGCGACCGTCATCTGCGGCATCCTGAACCGCGAGCAGCTCCAGTTCATGGTAAAGATCGCCCGCGGCTTCCAGCCGCTGACGAAAGAGCAGGTCACGTCCCTGCTGGGCTCTTCGCGCACCCAGGCTGGCGACGGTCATCTGGAGCCGTACAAGGATCCGAAGCTCGGTTACGGCTGCTCTTACCACAGCCGCGTCCTGCGGGCCAGCCTGTAACCGGAGCGGCCCTCAGCGCAGCTCCTCCAGCTTCAGGCGCGCCTCCAGCAGGTACGGGTTCAGCTCCAGCGCCTTCTGGAATTCCGCGCGAGCCTGCCCTCTGCGGCCAAGGCCGAGATGCGCGAGGCCGGCGGCGAGGTGCGCATTCGCCTGCCGCATCCAGGGCGGCCGTGCTTCGCCGAACTTGGCGAAGAACCCGCTCTCGCGCCGGCCTTCCAGGGCCTTCTCCGCCGCAGCCAGCAGGGCATTGTACAACTGCTGTGCACGGGCGCTCTGCCCGAGCTTTTCCAGCGAACGCGCCTGATAGTAGAGCAGTGCGGCCCCCGTGTCCACGCCTGGATGCGGCTCTTCGTCGGTGCCGAGCAGCGCGCCCGCCGATTCCTTCCACAGCTTCTCGGCTTCTGCCCTGCGCCCGGCTGCTTCCGCCGACAATCCCGCGCAATGGTAAGCCTCGGGCAGGCGCGAGCCGCGGTAGCCGCGCGTCACTTCCAGGTTTTCAGGAAACTCGACCGAGGCGAGATAGTCCTTCCACGCGCCCTGGTAATCTTTCGCCGCCATCCGCTGGTGGCCGCGCAGCAGGTGCGCGTCCGTCCAGGCGTCCTGCACGTTGAAACGGGCGCCGCCTTCCCAGAGATGGAAGTGGCGCTTCTCCATGATCGCGATGGCTTCCTCGTGCCTGCCGGTCAGAGTGAGCAGCGCGACCAGCCGGCTCATGGCGTCGTCGCGCTTTTCGGCCGTGGCGCGGTGCTTCTCAAACAGCGCCAGCCGCTTCTCGAGCGGGACGCGCGCGAACTCATACAGCCGGTCGAGCTCGAATAGATAGAGCGCGTCGCCGCTGTTCAAAGAAATGGCTTTCTCAAGGGCTTCGATCGCGCGCGGCACGCCGTCGGGCTGCCGCGAGTACGCCACGGCGAGATTGCGGTAGGCCAGCGCGAATGACGGGTCGAGCTTCACCGTCTGCTGCCACAGCCGCACGGCTTCCTCCGGCTGCCGGTCGTAGAGCAGCAGGCCCAGATAGTACGGCGCACGGGCGTCCTGCGGGTCCGCCTGCATGGCGGCGCGCAGCACGCCGATCATCTCGATCTGGAAGGGGAACACGTAATCATGCGGCTGCGAGGACGCCAGCCGGTAGTGCGCCGCAGCGGTTTCCTTCTGCCCGAGCCGCTCCATCAGCCAGCCGCGCAGGTAGCGCGCCTGCACGTGGCTCTGGGGCATCCTGTCCAGAATCCAGTTCGCCTCCAGATGCAAGCCCGCGTGCAGGCACTCGATGGCCATCTCAAGCCCTTCGGCGGGCTGCTCCCTGAAGATGCGCGCCAGCTCGGCGCCGTCGCGCGAGGCGCGCGGGTCGATGGGGTCGATTTCGCGGATGCGCTGCCGCGCCTGCGAGGCTTCGCCGCCGCGCCCCTGCCGCTCGAGCAGCATCGCCTTGAGGAACAGCGCCGGCGTGTGCCAGGCGTTCGCCACCAGCGCCCGATCGCAGTACGAGATCGCGTCCAGCACTTCGCCGCGCGCCGCGCGGATCTGGGCGATGCGGTACTCGCTGGCGGCTTTCCACGCATGGTTCCATGCCGCGCGCTGGAACCAGTCTTCCGCTTCGCGCGCCCGGCCCTGGTATTGCAGCGCGAGCCCCAGGTAATAGAGCGCATCGCCGTCTTTCGGGCGCGTGTAGTTGGCCGTCACGCGCGCCACGGCGAGCCGCAGGAGCTGTTCGGCCTCCGCGAACCTGCCGCGCTCCAGATATAGGATGGCCAGCGCCGTGTTGTTGCGGGTGTCGTTTGGGTCCCGGCGCAGCGCTTCCTCATAGTAAGGGTCGGGCTCGAGAGCCGGGTTGTGGAACTGTTCGAGCCGCAGACCGGCGAGATAGAGCTCCTCCGTGGTGGGCACGGCCTTCGGCTCCTGCGGCGGCACCACCGGAGGC
>Ga0209381_1004583_pt1 | contig 12261 bp, 7 predicted proteins | sample DewCreD2012metaG_FD_184111 | JGI IMG/M metagenome (GOLD analysis project Ga0209381, IMG submission 184111) | Hot spring sediment bacterial and archeal communities from British Columbia, Canada, to study Microbial Dark Matter (Phase II) - Dewar... ...
CCCTAAAGAAGGAGAGGTCATGACAACTATGCCTTTGCATACCCTATTGATCCCTCACAGGCCCTTCCTATGGGCGGCAACTGCGCTCTCCCCCGGGGCTCGCTCCGTTGCCCCCAGAAGCCCCCCCCAAGCAGGTCCACAGTCCTGGAAAACAGTCTATTGCAATGAATCAAAATCTGCTATTTTTAGGAGTGTCCGAGACCCCAAAAACCAACCCCCAAGGTGGCTCCATTAAGGTGGCCATGCCTGGCTCCATTAGGGTGGCCAGTGACAGTCCCTGCCTCTACAGGCGTGTGCTGGTGCCGGTACATGCGGACGAGGCATCTCCAGAACCATCCTGGGTGTATGTGTCGGCACGACCCCATGTCGCTCTCAAACTCCTCCCCGGAGGCTCCTGGTCAAAATGACGTTTCCTTGAAAATGATTTGACAACAACGGGCATTAATAGATAATATTGGTCCCGGTGAAATGGCGATTTTTGTGCCATGTGCCAAGGCGAGATACCTTCGATGAAAAAGAAACCAGGCAGCGTCATGGATATCAAGGAGCTTTCGGCGTATCTGAAGATTCCCAAGACCACGCTCTACAGGCTTGCCAGGGCAGGGAGAATACCTCGCCAGAAGATTGGTCGCCACTGGCGCTTTCACAAGGATGCCATCGACAAGTGGCTCTCTGAAGAACCAGATCTTGTTCACAAGAAAAAGAAAAATGGCGAAGGAAGTTAACGAGGTGATTAACCACGGCCCAAGGATTGTTTCGGTTCGCACGGCAAGCCCCGGCACCCACGTGGGGGCCCCGGTAGGTATACGGGTAGAAGAGGAGAGAAAAGCTGCTGCCCGTTACCCGGAGGTGAACTCATGAGTGCCGTGGCGAGAACAAGATCTTTTGTCGATCTATTCTCGGGATGTGGAGGCCTTTCGCTTGGCCTGCTGAAGGCCGGATGGCGAGGAGTGTTCGCCATTGAACAAAGTCCCGATGCCTTTAAGACCCTCAAGCATAACTTGATAGAGATAGGTGATCACAATGCTGATAAGCCTCGCTTCGACTGGCCCGGCTGGCTAGAGGTAAGGCCCTTTGAAATAAAGGAGTTCGTCCAGGCATATCGACGACGGCTGAGATCCCTTCGAGGCGAGATCCAACTTGTTGCCGGGGGTCCCCCCTGCCAAGGGTTTTCTTTCGCGGGTCGTCGTGCAGGGAATGATCCGAGGAACGAGCTTTTTCGGTATCACCTCCAAGTGGTGGACCTGGTTTGCCCCGAGCTCGTGCTAATGGAGAACGTGCAAGGAATTGACACGGCTTTTGGAGCTAGCAAGCAACGAGGAAAGAAGTGCCGTGGCAGACCGCGTAAAAGCTACGCGAAACGCATTCGCGAAACGCTCGAAGAACACGGGTACGCGGTTCAACAGCACGTCTTGAAGGCCGCGGATTTCGGCGTTCCCCAGTTCAGGCCCAGGTACTTCACCCTCGGGATCCGCCGGGATCTCTGCGGGGTTGAAGAGCTTCCTGGTTTGCTTGGTTTGCTATTCAAGATTCGCGAAGGTTTCTTGCTGGCTCGGGGGTTGCCAGTAGATCGACCAGTAACCGTATTCGAAGCCATCTCGGACCTATCGACCACGGGTAAGCAACTCGTTGAATGCAAGGACGAGGACTCTCCACCGGGTTTCAAGGAAATCGTTTACCAAGGACCCGAGTCTGCTTACCAGGAGCTCATGCATGGAAACATGGACGGACGCCCGCTAAACAGCCTGCGCCTCGCAAACACCGCCCCGAAACAGTTAGACGATTCCAGGAGATCCTCAACACGTGCCGAATGGGAGTGCAATTATCAGGCCAAGACAGGGCTCGGCTTGGGATACGTAAAACGGCTATAACCCCCTTGGCCCCTCACCAGCCCTCGCACACGCTTACCACGGTCCCGAGGGACCTCTTGCACTACGCAGAGCCTAGAATACATACCGTCCGTGAGCATGCCCGGCTACAGTCGTTTCCAGACTGGTTTGAATTCCGCGGGAAATATACGACCGGTGGAGATAGAGGAGCTAGTAAATGTCCTCGCTATACCCAGGTGGGGAATGCGGTTCCCCCCTTGTTGGCAGAAATTATTGGAGAAGCCCTGCTTGACATTCTTGATGGTTTGGTGATCAGACGTTCGTTGCGCAGCCCAAGAGGCGGTCGAGGTAGAATTACATCGCGATGTCGGGGGAGCAAGAATGGCGACTGAAAGTGGCAGAAACGACTTTCTGGTTGACCTGCTTGCCCTTCAACAAGACGGCAAGCAGTCTATCAGCGCTCCAACGAACTGGACCACCCAAAAACCCCTTCTAGAAGTCTCGACCGAAATAGACGACATCGTCAAGGAACTGGGTACCTCGATTCTTCTAGGCAGCGATCGGAACAAGCCTGCGAGATGGCATTTCTTTATTGGGTCGCCCGGCAACGGGAAGTCGGCGGCCATGGGCAAACTGTGCCGCTACCTCCTACGAGAACGGGGATGCCAAATCAAGGACGAGCAGGGATGCCCAATCCAAGAGCTCGAGTCAACGGCCGTTCCTTATGCCCTAGACGTTTACGAGGGCGACAACAAGTATGTTTCTGCCCGAATTGTCCAGGATGCCTCTGTTGTTCGAAATCCTTTTTCTCCGGATGTTGATCCTGCCAGCGAGCTAGTATCAACGCTCCAAGAGGCATGGCACAAGGGCATTTCGCTCATCATCTGTACAAACAGGGGAGTTCTTGAAAAAGCACATAGGGATAACCACACCAACGGCGAGGTAAACAAGGAAACGTGGTTCAGGATTCTCGCCTCTATAGTCCAAAGCACCCCTACCGTCGACGGGGTGCTTAAAGGAGAGCAGGAATTCCGGGGAAGAAAAACGGTTTTCCCAAGAGTCAAGATAACGTATAGTTATCTGGATAATAGGAGCTTGTTGCTTGGCAAGGATATATTCGACCGCCTGATTCAAAAAGCCGTTGATCCCGTCCACTGGAAAGCATGCAGCGAGTGTTCGGCTAAAGCTCTTTGTCCCTTCAAGGGGAACCGCGATTGGCTGCACAGTTCAAGTGGAAGGGAAAAGTTCTTGGCCATACTCCGCCGGGCTGAGGCCTTTTCGGGACAGATTATTGTGTTTCGCGAGGCATTGGCGTTAATCTCGCTGATCCTGGCAGGTTGTCCTAGGGACTACGGGAACGACCATCCGTGCACGTGGGTTAAAGGAAAGGCGGTGTCCGGGGACGTCTTCTCGTTAGCGTCGCGTCGCATTTACATGTCCTTGTTTGCCTCCTTCGCCCCGTTTGGGCTCGAACCGACCCCAAGCCTCCGCAAGAAACAGATCGACGCCTTCCGGCGGCTGGAAGAGGAAATTCGGGAAAACGGCCAAGAATTCAAGGCTATCTTGGGACGGGTAATCCGAGGCCATCCTCCTTCCACGGATGTTGGGACTACTCGCCTACTTGGAGAAGAAGGAATTCTTGCACAAATCGATCCTTGCCGGGAGTCCTTGCCTTCGAGTTTCTACGACATCTGGGATGGCGATTACAGGCTTGTTCAAGAGAATGATAACCCCCTGCTAACGAAGATCGATCGCCGGTGCGCGGAGGTATGGGCATTCCTTGAACAGGCGATGGAATCCATCCACGATCATACCGTGTTCGAGGCACACTGGGCCCTGCGACGCTGGAGTAGCAACTTCCTGCTACACCTTGGCGCGTTAATCGAGGGCCGAACGGCCTGGGCCAAGGAACTGGACGCGTTCTTGCAATTGTTGGAAGTGGCCGTCAAGTCCCCAGAGAGCCGAACCATAGAGGAAAAGAGGAGCCTCCGCGAGCTTGATGAACGCCTAGAGGCCCTTCTTGATACTGGCAACGACGGCCGCCAAGAGCCAGGATCAGTGCAACTATCGGAAGCTGTAACCCTTTTGGGCAGGTGGGTAAGGGACAAGCTAAAACCCCGAACTGTTGCGAGTGAACAGTCGGGTAGTCTTGCCCTTTCGATCAAGTTCGAGGGAGGAGAACGTGCAACTCTCGGGGCACCGATGTTCCTTTGGCTGAGTAGACGGGCCCGTGGGAAGCTAGATCCTCGTTGTTTCCCGCCCGAACTCTTGGCGGGAGCAATTGACGCAAGGATTCGCGCGGCAGCAAAGGGCAAGTATGCTTTCGAGGACAATGATGTCGAACTCGTCATTGCCTCCGGAAGGGATGAAGTTTTCCGCCTTGTTAGGCTCGACGGCGACGTGGATGTAAGACATGAGTGAACACCCTTATCCCAAGACAGCGAACGAACCAAAGGTTCACCCGCTAGTTAGAAATAGTTTCGCCTTCGTGCCATCTGCTGGCATGAGGCTGGCACCGGAGATTCTAGTCCTCGAGCTCTTCCGCGAGGTGTTTTTTGAGAAGCACTACGAATCAACCGGAACCAAGGATCTAAATCCTGACGAGGTAGACGAGAGCAAGTCCTTGCTCTACTCGCGGGAAGAACGGGCGGTCCTTTATGCCCTGCGAGGCAGGCGCAAGAAAACCAAGAACTCGCGGGCGCAGCGGTTCTTCGCTCCCGCGTACCCAGTGCTTGCAAGGGCGAGCTGGCTAGGAAAGAACCGGGAGCGGGTGATAAACAACTTTCTTCTCGGCGGTCCCATCGCGCAACATCTATGGTACCGCGGTCCTGACGTCGAGGAGAAGAAGCAGGAACGTGACGAGACCATCGACCTATTATGCAAGGCGCTAGTGGGGCATAACTCTTTAAGGGAAGACGAGTATCGAGGAAAAGATATACTCTCCGTCGCACTTAAGAATGCGGACTTTGAAGTCAACCTAGATCGGGCGAGACAGAACTTGGTAAGCAAAACCGGTTTTTCGAATTCGGTCATCAGAATCAACCACGACGAATTATCGACACGCATATTCAAGGACGTGCGCTTTATCTGCCAGTTGGAGAAAGATCTCCCCAGGATGCAATGGCTACACGTGTTAATGACATTCCTGCGGTTTTCCCTTCCAATGTGGCTACTTGCCCAAATGCGCATCACGAGCTTCCTCGACGAGTGGTTGATAGATGCCATTGACAATGGCCACATTGTAAGCGCCGCGGATATCGAGCGGAGGATCTCCGTTCGCAACCGGGGACTCCTTCATCCGACGCTAACCCCAACCCGCGAGGTCTTCGAGCGAATTGAGCAGTACATGAAGCATCGGGTTGAGCTCAACATCCTCCTCTACTGCCTGGAAGGAATCCGGCCCGAAGACATCAAGGGCAAGTCGCTCGATGTTCGTGCGGGCGGTTCAGGCGAGATCAGTGTTGAAAGGTTGCTGGAAATTGCCAGGGAAGCATCCGCAGACTTGCGGGCGAGTGATCGTTTCAAGGACGTGGCTCCAGGACTGGATGTCCGACGTTTCTTGACCAGGGAAGGCGAGCTTTTTCCGGCCTGGCGAAACCCGCTTTTGAAAGGCCAAGGAAAGAACATAGACGAGTTCCTCCGGGTAATGTACCGGGCCGAACTAGGGGACGAGGCAGGAGGTTACCTGCTTCTTCCGGAGGGGCGAGGCGCGGGTCGAGGTTTTCGGGTCTTCCCAGGGCAATTGTTACTCAAGACGATTACCTACCTGGCAGCGCGGGACAAACATTCCGACGGCAAGCGCGGAGGAGGTGGGAAACTCGTGCTGGAAGATGTCGAAAACCATTTCCAGCAATACGGTGTTGACTTTTCAAGCGCAGCCGACGCAAGGCCGCTGCTGATGCGAGAGATGCAAGCCATGGGGCTCCTTACCGGGAGTCCCGATGCGGGCAGTAGCGTGGCTGTCGCTCGCCCGTACTGAGGATGTCCACGAGGATGGCTGGAAAGAAAAACATGCTGGCGATACCAAGGGTGCTTGGGGAACTCTTAAGAGAATACGTTCAGGCCGCCGAGCGGGCTGGCAGGGACTGCCGCCTCGTCGTTCCCGGCCTTACGGAAAGGATTGCGCGCGAGATACACGAGTACCTCAGCGCTCAAGGGATTAAATCCTACCTTGTTGTAGGGACTGATTCCCCGCCGAACGAGGAAAAAAGGTGGATAAGACCTGTTGGCTTAACAAGCAAGAGAATAGGTTCATTTGTTGCGGTTGCTACGCCTGGACAACTTGCTCACATTCAAGATTCAATCCGCGGCTCAGGCGGAACAATTAGGTCGCTAGCGTTTTCCGAGGAGTGGCCATGGATAGACAACGGTGGCGAGGCGTTTCGGTTCGACGGACCGGTGCTCGATCGCTTGGTAGGTGCTTGGACTTCCCGCAAAGAAGAGCGCCGATGGCTCAGAGAATTCGTACTCGAAGGCCTAGTTAAGGGAACGCGAACAAGTTCGTGGCGAGCACGGTTATTGCTTGAGAACATGCTTGGGACGTTTGACCCTGCCTCGTATCCAACACTGGGAGACGTTCGGGAGAAGTTCCTCTTCCACGTGGGGATTCCCCGCCCGTCGAAAGGGATTCCCACGGTGCCTACCCTGATTCGGAAATGCACGCGCCTGTGTCAGCAAATAGTTGAGCGATGCCAGAAAGAAGACGATGCCCGCGAGCATGCCCGGGATGTCATGGTGCCTGAAATTATACCCGACGAAGCCGAGCAACGGAGGATTTAAGAATCGGTGGATGTTCTTCTTGACGGCCTCGGCAGAAGCAAGACCTACAACCTTGGGCTACTCGCATTCCATTCGTGTTGGGGTGATGATCCGAAAGATACCACTCATTGGCTCAGGTTACACGCCGATCGGCTTGCAGAATTGTTTGACGTTAAGGAGAGGCCCAAGGCCGAGGTTTCCTACGAACTAGAATGCACGCGCGGGATCATATCAAGAAACGGGAAGGCAGCGGCCACCTTCGTCGGCGAAATACTACGCCTAGTCGTTAACTTCGACATTCCACGAGAGGAATTCGCTCAAGGTAGTTGGGAAGTAGCCCTCATGTCCCGGAAGCGGCGGCTTGTGGGCGAATCGGTTCAATCGCCACACGGGGAGTTGGAATTACTGCTAGACACATCTGACATCGCCAAGAGGTACACCCGGAGAACCCCACTCAGACTAGTGCTCATGAGTGGGGACGACATTCGTGCTGATGCTAGGATAGCGTTGCATCTTTGCGGAGAGCAAAGGCCGGCTCTTGTTGTTGTGGAGCCCGGCTTTGATGTGATCGACGCCACGCCCAGGGATAACGAGCAAGCACCTGAAGCACCCGACGAGAAGCTCGAGATTAGCGAGCCGGTGCATATCTACCTATTTCATGCTTCGGACGTTTCACCCGAAGTTCGCGACGAGGACGACGAGCAAGTAAAAATCGGTGCCGAACAGCCCGGGATTTGGAGATCCACGGAACGCATCGATCCAACGATGGAAGCCAGCGGGCTGGCTATTCGGGTGTGCATGTTCGGCGACAGGAACGCGGTCCTTTGCTTCGAGGCCAAGGATATCGAGAAGGGCGAGTTCACACTTGAGGATGAACTAAGGGTCCAACTGGCCGGTACCCGAGATGGCCGGGTCAGGGAGGTGGCAAACATATTTTCAGGGGACACCCGTGAGCCATACCCTTACCTCGGAAAGCTCAACGATGCCTCTCGCCGACGAATCGTCCTTGCAAGGGAGATGACCACCCGCCTTGGGTGGAAGCCGTTGCTGACGAACTTGCTAAGCCCCGACCACGGTAGCTCTGGGGCAATCGGCGATTTCATTAATCATCTGGGGCTTGTCGATGGAGAAGGCTTTAACGGGTTGTCTCTTCCAAGGGAGGCCTTGGATTTGCTCCGGGCCTATTCCGAGGCGCGGGAGGCGGTGCGCAAGGGGGTTGAAGGAAACCTCGCAACGCGCGCTCTCCAGCTAGAACATCCCGTTTATGCGTCCCATCCTATCTTTGTTGGCAAGAGATCGAAAGAAATCGAGGATCTCCTGGTAACCTACATGAAGAGCTACCTCCACATCCTTGATTATCTGGGGAACGCGCACAAGGATCTGGAATGGCCACAAATATTCATCTTTACACATCTTGACTGCGCAGTCCACTGGGACGACGGGGCCCTGCGGAATGCATTATTCCTCGTGGGACCATGGCATCCGCTGGTTCTAGCAAAGCGGTTCATGGTGCAAGCGTCCTTGATTGCCCGGGCTCAACGTTTCTTACGAGGTGATGATGGCAAGAATTTCAGGCAACTTGCGGCCTTGCTTGAACGGATCCACGGGTTCCGCTGGCTTCCCGGACTTTCGGCCGATGATCGATCGCTTGAGCCAGTTTACGTATCGGCAACCTCTGATCCCGGCTGGCACTTGGCGGTCAAGACAAACATCGGGGCTCTGGCAGTGCAGTCCGAGGCAGGCAACTTGTCGGGAATCTGTGATCGGCTCAGGACGAACTTCGGCCTAGACTCGGACATCGTACCCGTGGGTGCCGACGACTTGGTTTCTTCATGCTTGGCGAGTTACATGCGCGCGTTTCCCTCGCGTCGCGCCGTTGGAATACGTTTGTGCCAAGGGTACTCGGCACCGAGAATCGCCAAGGCAATCGACAAGTTCCTCCATTCCGAGGACGGTCCAACGAGCCATGGTTTCCAATTGCCCGGGGGCGTCCGGCTATTTCTCCAGGCACCTCTTGGGGATGTTGAGGATGTTGGATGGTTCAACCCACCCCTCTACGTGTACGAATACCAGAACGATGCCGATTGTCTCGCGGAAGAAAACCCAGATATTTACATGCTGCCGCCGGAGCAACCAGTGTCGTTCCGACGCAATGCCGAAGAACATCGCCTTCCAATGGCTAGCGACTGGGAAGCGGTCTTCTTCGAGCCGTTGACCTGGCTCACAGAGGGACAGTCCTTGGTCCCCAAGAGCATCACCTACGAATTCCAGATTGAACCGGCGAACCCAGAAGCCGAGTCCTTGGGAGACTTGTTTGTTGCCATTGCATCGAGAGCATGTCGGCTTCTAAAGGATTCCATCGCCATCGTGCGGTCGGTGAAATTGCCGCAACGCCTGGATTGCCCGTGGGCAATTGCCCCCGGTGGAGGATTGGATCCAGCCATACTCGTAAAATACGTCCGAGACGGGATATCGCGATCTATTCAAGAGCGCGCCTTGTGGGACTACAAGGTCGATCTTGCCGGACAAAACAACTCTTACTACATCCTGTCAACCATACCGCGAAGTTTCCTGGTTTCTGTAAACGGTGTTTTTAGCCGCGATGACGTGGCTAGCGATTTCATCGAGGAACTCGGCAGAATTGGAATCGCAATCGGCGGCGAGGCGCTCAAGTCAGGGCGACATGCACTGGGAGTAGTCGGTCTCGTGGGCGCCGTGCGCTTGTTTCTAGGGCTGGGGGGAAGTGGTCGTGGCCCCTTAATACGCGGGAAAAGGCATGTCGGTTTCCTGCTTCCCGTCGATTCCTTCGCCTCGTTCTTTGGCCATTCAAGCGCCCAACGGGGGCAATCCACTAAGAGGACCGACTTGCTGGCCATCCAATTGGTCTTGCCCGAGACCCCGGGCGGCAAGATGCACATCTATGCCTGCGGCGTAGAATCAAAGTTCGTTTCTGGAACATACAACCTGACAATGAGCCGCAATGCACTAGAACAAGCCCGTTCGACCCTGTCAGACCTACGAACCCTTGTCCGGAATAGCCTTCAGGATGGGGCCACTCCCGAGCGCCTAGGCTTGCTGGCATTACTAAGGTTTGGTCTCCGTATTTCGAGCCCAAGTTCTCCCAGCGAGATTTCCGCGTGGATTGACATCGAGCGCATAATATATGAAGCGGTGTTGCAGAAGCGCTACGAGTACAGGGAAGCGAAATATGAGGCGGTTCTCGTCACCACGGAGATGGGGCTCCCCGGCGTGGCAGAAACGAACGCGCTTCCTGACGGTTTTTGGATCAGGCTAAACAAGGACCACTGGCCAGGCGTATCGGATACGCCTCAGCTTGAAGCCATTCGGCAAGAGCTCTCGGGATTATTCGAGGTCGATGTCCCCGTTACTGACGAGAGAATACCTACGAAAGGATTGCAAGGAACCGTGGAGGATGAGAGCCCCTCGGGAGGCGCACAGGTTCCCGAACCCCGAGTTTCTGGACCAGTTTCGAGTGAAAAAGAGCCACGAAAGGTGCCTGTTGATAACGCGGTCGACATCAAGAAACCATCTGCTGGGCCTGATGTTCCGCTGCGTCGAATAATGATTGGCGTCGATAATGGAAGGCGGCCCATATACTACGACCCCCAGTCACCGGCAGATCCCCTAGACAATTTAAACATGATGGTGACCGGTTCGTCCGGGACCGGGAAGACCCAGTTCCTCAAGTACTTGATTTGCCAATTGCGCCAACAGGGCAAGAACGTCTTAATCCTAGACTTCAAGAATGATTTCGCGAGCGACACGGTATTTACAAGTCGTGCCCAGCTGTCCAGAGTTTTCGTGGCCTTTGATGGACTGCCGTACAATCCCCTAATCCCTTATCCCGTTAAGCACCCGGCGACCGGAGACCTGTTCGTCCAATGTGGACAACATATTGCAGGGGTAGCTGCCGTCTTGAGAAAGACTTATGGCCTCGGGGCACAACAGCAAGCAGCCGTCAAGAACGCCATCGTTGATGCATTTACCTCTATGAATATTCCCACCTCTGGCTCAGCACGGTATGACGAGGCAATGCGCTTCCCCGATTTTTCCAACGTCGGTAGGACGCTGGAGGTTGATAACCAGGCTGCTTACAACCGTCTGGATCCATTATTCACACTTGGATTGTTTAGAGAGGAGTTCCGTGACGTATCGTTCCATTCCCTCGTGGAGCGCTCGGTTGTCTTGGATTTAAGCCAGATTCCCAGCGACGAGATAAAGAACGCGATCGCACAGCTTGTCGTAATGTCAGCGCACGCATATTACAATTCGCAGCCTCACTCTGGAAGCATTCGGCAAGTCCTTGTGTTCGACGAAGCTCACCGCGTTTTAAGCTCGGATTTCATGCCGAGGTTAGTGCGCGAATGTAGGGCATATGGTGTTGGGACAATACTCTCGTCCCAGTACCCATCTGACTTTCCCCAAGAGATATCGGCCTCAATGGCTACAAAGATTATTCATGGCAATGGTAGAGACATCGAGAAGGTAAAAGACATTGTTAGGATCCTGGGATGCGAGGGTCAGGAAGCAGAAGTGTCAAACCTTGATAGGTTTCAGGCCTTCGTAGACAACCGTCATTATCCTCATACCCTAGTTCGAACAATGAACTACCCGTTGTTCCTTGTCTGGTCTCACCTGCGAGAGCGTGGAATGGCAACAAGGGCCGAAATCTGCCAAATAGAAGGCTTGGACACTTCCAAGCTGCCCGTTGGGAATCTGGTTGGGCAGCTGGAACGGCTTGGGCTAGCAGAAGAGCGAGAAGGGCAAGTACACGTGCTAGGACAAAATGACTAAGCACAAGAACGATGCCTTGATAGAGAATGTCCCCCAGAGGAAATTGGTCCGGTTTCGCCGAGCGTTGCTGGGGTGGTATGCAAAGAACGGACGCAATTTTCCGTGGCGGAGGAAATCAGCAAGCAAGTACGAAATCATTGTGGCGGAAGTACTCCTCCAGCGAACACGAGCGGAGACCGTGGCGGGGTTCTACCGCGATTTTATCAAGGAATTCCCGTCGTGGAAAAAACTTGCCGGTGCGAATGAAAAGGACTTAGCAATCTTCTTGCGCCCAATAGGTCTCTGGCGCCGTCGCTCTGCGTCGCTAAGCGCGCTCGCGCAAGTAATATCAAGGAGGAATGGAAGGTTCCCCAGGAACAGAAAGGAAATCGAGGCCTTGCCTGGGGTTGGGCAGTACATAGCAAATGCCGTTTTGTTGTTTTGTCATGATGAACCCCAGCCATTGCTTGACGTCAACGTGACTCGCGTCATGGAACGAGTATTCGGACCTCGCCAACTCGCGGACATCCGCTACGATCCGTACCTGCAATCTCTGTCCTCGACGGTGGTTAATTGCAGGAACCCGAGGGAGATAAACTGGGCGATACTAGACCTCGCCGCAACAACTTGTCGGGACAGCGCTCCTCGTTGTCACGAGTGTCCTCTTAGACCCATTTGTCTTTACCAAGGTGGACCATGACCCACTAGCCCAACTTCCGCACCACTGAGTCAAGAATCCAGTGATATCAAGGTATTGTGTTTTTGTTAGTCACTAAACGGCTTTTAGCCAAGTCTTCTTTGGCTTGATCGGCTCGCAAGCTATGTTGAGTTTTGTATAGAGCTCCAGCTGCTGCGGGCTTGGCCTTGTGGCGCAACGCAG
>Ga0209381_1004586_pt1 | contig 12240 bp, 6 predicted proteins | sample DewCreD2012metaG_FD_184111 | JGI IMG/M metagenome (GOLD analysis project Ga0209381, IMG submission 184111) | Hot spring sediment bacterial and archeal communities from British Columbia, Canada, to study Microbial Dark Matter (Phase II) - Dewar... ...
AGGAAGAAACTCCAAAAAAAAAAAAGAAAAAAATAATTTTTAGTCATAATCAAATTAATTTTAATAATATGCCGGAAACCATATGTTTAAAAATTTCATCTAAAAGTTTATGTTTGCCAAACATCAGGTTTCATTGGTTTTTTTATTTAAAAACATAGAACATAACATCATAAGGTAGTATTTTACCATGGTTTAAGCAGGGTTTTGTACATGAGTTTCCAGGGACCTGTTGCAGAAAGAATTACGAACTGCCAGCAATTACGTTCCCGCGAATATATTTTCCCCATGACAGTTTTTGCTTCAGGATCATGATTGCAACGGGCACATGAATAAATTGTATATTTTTTTGTTTTTTTCTGTTCAACGATATCATACCAGCATCTTGTATAGTCATTGACAATTTTATCAACAAATTTTTCCGATGCAGACAATTCGGTTTTTACGGTATAAATTTTTACTGAAAAAACACAAATGTTATTTCTCACAGTATAATAATCAAATATATCCAATAATGAACTCTGATAATCAGACATTATATCAATCTTCCCATCATGTGTCTCAAAAGAAATTGTACCAGGTGAAGAACTAACCAAATCTTTCAGTATGTCATAGGAAGATCGGCCGATCATAAAATCGAGTTGGGCAGATAAAAAGGCAGGTGAAAACACCAGCATCAGAAGCAACATCATTTTTTTCATAACGCAGTAAGATTAAATTGTTATAAAACCGAGGGCAAACTGTTTCTTATACAGGGCAAGGCAATAAAGAAGCAACAGGAGGAACGAAAGAAGCAGGGAAATAAAGTAAATGAATTTCCGATTTCCGATTAATGAATTTCCGATTTCCGATAAATTAATTTCCTATTTCCGATTTCCCATTTCCGATTAATTAATTTCCGATTTCCCATTTCTCATTTCCCATTAATGAATTTCCCATTTCCGATTTCCGATTTCCTATTGATTTGTTTTAGTTTTCATAGTGTGGCCTCGTCGAGGAAATTGGAAACTGAAAATAGGAAATTCCCGGGGCTTTTTGATTTGTGAGTTGTGATTTCTGATTTGTGATTTAATTGAACTACGTTTTGAAGCAAAAAAATCTCACATCAGATATAAGAAATAGAAAATCACAAATCTCAGATCAATTTAGCTTAATAAAGCCTTCAGGTTTCTATTTTGAGAGAATAGCCCATTATGCAAATTCAAAACTAAAAATCTTCCCATTCTTCCGGGTCGGATGCACTTTCGGCTTCCACCAATAGCATTATATCTTCCAGCATCTTGGTTTCAATTTCGTCAAGCAAAGCCGGGTCAGGTTCGTCAAACTGATCCAGGATATATTTCATGTACATATCCCTGTTTAGCAGATATGCTTCCATAGGATATTGCTTTGCAAATTTCACAAAGGCTTTGTACACCAAACGTTTTTGTATTTGTTGCTGAAAATCCATAATAAAAGTTTTAAAAGGTTAACAATATGGTTTTACCTGCCAGTAATAATGGCATTTCTTTAGCAATTTTTTTTAAACATATATCACCGTATAACAGCATTTTAATTTCCTGCAACCGTTGCAGGCATTCCATGTAAGGGAAGGAATTCTTCCTCCTATTATTCCAGCGTTTCAAAGTTTCAGAGTTCCATGGGTTTAGATTTTAATTTCGATTTATGATTTTAAAGATATTAATGCCTTATAGCTTAGATTCTCGTGATAGCGTAAGCGTAGAGCATATAGCGTAAAGCGTAGAGCTTAGAGAGCAAAACAAAGAGGCGTGTCATAAACACCATTTCTTTACGCTTTACGCTCTGTGCTTTACGCTCTCAGTTTCAGGGTTGTCGGGTTATCTTGTTTGTCTGGATTATGAGGGTTTTCCGGGTTCAGGGCTAAGGGGTGCGGGACATTGTCAGGTTTTTAAGTTATACGATTTTAACGTTCCAGAGGTAAGAAGCCTCATACCTTATTCTGGTGGGAATTAGATTCACTTAGCGTTTGCGAGGCAACGAAGCAAAGGCTTAGTGAATCTTATCCCGCCCATGCGGGAATCCTTTCGGAGTGCTGCTGCAAGTACTACAACGACTGCACAGGTTACATTGTCGCAATCCTTGTTCTAGTGGATAATCCTTTCGGAGCCTCGAGTGGGAAGAGCCGACTGGTAAAAAATACGAGTAGTCGCAATCCTTGTTCTAGTGGATTATCCTTTCGGAGACACACGGCGGGATACAAGTAGTGTGTCTTTTTTAAAAGTCGCAATCCTTGTTCTAGTGGATTTTAGATTCACTTAGCGTTTGCGAGGTAACGAAGCAAAGGCTTAGTGAATCTTATCCCGCCCATGCGGGAATCCTTTCGGAGCCCTTAAAAATTCAATTGGAAAGATTCATATTCTTTAGCAGTCGCAATCCTTGTTCTAGTGGATTATCCTTTCGGAGCAAAAGATTCTAGTGACTTCTTCACAGATGATTTTGGGTCGCAATCCTTGTTCTAGTGGATTATCCTTTCGGAGCAGGATTAGTGGAAAAAAATGATGCAAGGCATTATTTGTGTCGCAATCCTTGTTCTAGTGGATTATCCTTTCGGAGAAGGTAAACATTTTTTAAGTGTTGATAAAGATAAGTCGCAATCCTTGTTCTAGTGGATTATCCTTTCGGAGAAGCATCCTCGAGAGGGCAGGAGTTGACTCCTGAGAGCCTGTCGCAATCCTTGTTCTAGTGGATTATCCTTTCGGAGAGCATTGTCAATATAAAGATAACCGCCATGACACAGTCGCAATCCTTGTTCTAGTGGATTATCCTTTCGGAGATGTCTAACCCGAAGAGCAGGGGGTTTAACCCTGGTCTCTGTCGCAATCCTTGTTCTAGTGGATTATCCTTTCGGAGTTTCTTTGTGTATGTTGTATTCCAACTTCACCGGGAGTCGCAATCCTTGTTCTAGTGGATTATCCTTTCGGAGAGGGGGTGTAGGTGAAGCATAGTAGCCGACACCAAGCGGTCGCAATCCTTGTTCTAGTGGATTATCCTTTCAGAGCCAGTTCAGTATTATACTGAACTGGTTTTTTTATTGTGTCGCAATCCTTGTTCTAGTGGATTATCCTTTCGGAGACTTTGCCGTTTTCACGAAGAATCGTGAAAACGTAATGTCGCAATCCTTGTTCTAGTGGATTATCCTTTCGGAGCGGGACAAGCTGAGAGCTTATTGGAAATAAGCTCTCCCGTCGCAATCCTTGTTCTAGTGGATTATCCTTTCGGAGGCGACACGTAAGGCGCAATATTTATTTGATAAGATGTCGCAATCCTTGTTCTAGTGGATTATCCTTTCGGAGCTGGGCAATGTCCAGTAATGGAGGGTGCTATGCCGTTAAGTCGCAATCCTTGTTCTAGTGGATTATCCTTTCGGAGTACGTGCCCAGGGTGGCCACCTTCACGACCAAGGGTCGCAATCCTTGTTCTAGTGGATTATCCTTTCGGAGGAGTAGGGGGTTCAACCCCTCCCTCTTCGAGGATGCCTTCGGTCGCAATCCTTGTTCTAGTGGATTATCCTTTCGGAGTAGCTATGTTTACCCCCTGTTCGACAGGCTGCAGGGGGATGGTCGCAATCCTTGTTCTAGTGGATTATCCTTTCGGAGGAGTATTTGTTGACATTCCAGAAATTAAGTTACCCGTTCGTCGCAATCCTTGTTCTAGTGGATTATCCTTTCGGAGAAGAGTTATTCTAGTCATCGCCGCCCCGGACGACTACGTCGCAATCCTTGTTCTAGTGGATTATCCTTTCGGAGGGTAAATAAGCTGCCTATTGCAGGCAGCATGGGTTTGTCGCAATCCTTGTTCTAGTGGATTATCCTTTCGGAGGACCCCTGAGAGCCTGTCGGCTCTCTCTGCAACCAGTCGCAATCCTTGTTCTAGTGGATTATCCTTTCGGAGCTTCAATTACTCTAGCGACGAAGCTACAAAGTGGCTTGGTCGCAATCCTTGTTCTAGTGGATTATCCTTTCGGAGCGGGATAAATTAAGGAGTTACTGGAAGTAACTCCTGGTCGCAATCCTTGTTCTAGTGGATTATCCTTTCGGAGATGGCCGTGAGGTGGTGTTTGTCCCGTATGATGAATTGTCGCAATCCTTGTTCTAGTGGATTATCCTTTCGGAGAAGCGTGTAAAAAATTATCTGTCAAAGTACATTACAAGTCGCAATCCTTGTTCTAGTGGATTATCCTTTCGGAGTTATCCCTTATGACGAATTACTCGTCATAAGGGGTAAGTGTCGCAATCCTTGTTCTAGTGGATTATCCTTTCGGAGTATGGGTTAAAGAGTATCAGAAACGTGGTGTAATTCAGTCGCAATCCTTGTTCTAGTGGATTATCCTTTCGGAGTTGTCCCGCAATATACTTCGCCAGGCATCATCATATAGTCGCAATCCTTGTTCTAGTGGATTATCCTTTCGGAGTGAGAGTCTGTCCGCTCTCTCGGCCACTACTGTTGTGTCGCAATCCTTGTTCTAGTGGATTATCCTTTCGGAGGTGGTCAACTATGACCCATCATACAGTTATGGGTCAGGTCGCAATCCTTGTTCTAGTGGATTATCCTTTCGGAGCCGGGATTTAAAATTAAGAAATATGAGGAGATACATAGTCGCAATCCTTGTTCTAGTGGATTATCCTTTCGGAGCCCAGAAGCAGAGGTATTGGATGAACTGGGAAATATAATCGTCGCAATCCTTGTTCTAGTGGATTATCCTTTCGGAGCTACTACTAGAGCTTTTTTTATACAAGTTTATTTTCATAATGTCGCAATCCTTGTTCTAGTGGATTATCCTTTCGGAGCAAAGAGCAGGGGGTTTAGCCCTGCTCTCTTTGAGGATGCGTCGCAATCCTTGTTCTAGTGGATTATCCTTTCGGAGAATTATGGTACTATCCCCGCCATAACTATCCTATAACAAAAAAGTCGCAATCCTTGTTCTAGTGGATTATCCTTTCGGAGACTCTAGTAAGTATTATGACAATAAGGTGTACGTAAGATTGTCGCAATCCTTGTTCTAGTGGATTATCCTTTCGGAGTTGAGAACATCACGTCCGTACCCATTGTTTGTGTCAGCGTCGCAATCCTTGTTCTAGTGGATTATCCTTTCGGAGACCTATATCCACACGCATTGAGATGGCAATAATATTGGTCGCAATCCTTGTTCTAGTGGATTATCCTTTCGGAGGAGTTGACCCCTGAAGGGATAACCACCCTCTCAGCCAGTCGCAATCCTTGTTCTAGTGGATTATCCTTTCGGAGTTATAGCTACCGTGGTAACGGTGGCGCCTCGTGGCTGTCGCAATCCTTGTTCTAGTGGATTATCCTTTCGGAGTCAATAAAAGTTGAAGCTGTAGATAGCTTTCCAGCTTGTCGCAATCCTTGTTCTAGTGGATTATCCTTTCGGAGCTATATAGAATATCTCAGGAAGGTAGCTCATTATAAGTCGCAATCCTTGTTCTAGTGGATTATCCTTTCGGAGATTTAAAATTCAAAGTTATGGAAAAATATCTTGTCACTGAACAGTCGCAATCCTTGTTCTAGTGGATTATCCTTTCGGAGCCGGGAAGGGTAAGGGTCATGGTTAATCCGGAATATACTGTCGCAATCCTTGTTCTAGTGGATTATCCTTTCGGAGAAGCTTCCTCTCTTTAAATAGAGAGACTATAGAGACGTCGCAATCCTTGTTCTAGTGGATTATCCTTTCGGAGAAATTATCTAGAATCCCAAAGGTTGGATTCTGGAAGTCGCAATCCTTGTTCTAGTGGATTATCCTTTCGGAGTATTCAGAAAGATAGGTTAACGGATCTGCATAATTTTGTCGCAATCCTTGTTCTAGTGGATTATCCTTTCGGAGCCAGAGGAAATTAAAACCCCCTTAAATGATGAGGTTTTGTCGCAATCCTTGTTCTAGTGGATTATCCTTTCGGAGAACGAGTACGCTCACACTGGGTACGAATATAACCCGGAACAAGTCGCAATCCTTGTTCTAGTGGATTATCCTTTCGGAGCCGTATGAAATTAAAAGAAAAAGTTATCAAAGTTATGTCGCAATCCTTGTTCTAGTGGATTATCCTTTCGGAGCCCATAACGATGTTAATCATAGTTGTGGTGACTATGATTAGTCGCAATCCTTGTTCTAGTGGATTATCCTTTCGGAGACAGAACATGGAAACATCCTCGACACTTGGTCGGGGGTCGCAATCCTTGTTCTAGTGGATTATCCTTTCGGAGAAATTATTATGTTGCCAGCCGAATTCGACGTTATCAAGTCGCAATCCTTGTTCTAGTGGATTATCCTTTCGGAGAAAGTAACGGACGATTTCGGATTCTCAAGGGAAGACATGTCGCAATCCTTGTTCTAGTGGATTATCCTTTCGGAGGAGGCCTTAATTGAAGCGGAGAGGACTGCTGGAGTTGAGTCGCAATCCTTGTTCTAGTGGATTATCCTTTCGGAGAGCCGTCGTTCCTTGACTTTAGCTATCAGGTGTTTATCTCGTCGCAATCCTTGTTCTAGTGGATTATCCTTTCGGAGGTAGTCGAAACTATTAAGAAATTTAACAATTCAAAATGTCGCAATCCTTGTTCTAGTGGATTATCCTTTCGGAGTTCTTCACCCATAATCGGGATAAACGAAAATAATATTACGTCGCAATCCTTGTTCTAGTGGATTATCCTTTCGGAGATAAAAAAAGTTTCTATAAGTTAACTTTGTACAAGTCGCAATCCTTGTTCTAGTGGATTATCCTTTCGGAGACAATTACGATTGATGATAACTCCAATTTTTACTGGGGGTCGCAATCCTTGTTCTAGTGGATTATCCTTTCGGAGAGGCAAAAACTGTATTTTTCAGAAAATTTCTCTAATAAGTCGCAATCCTTGTTCTAGTGGATTATCCTTTCGGAGAGAGGGGGCAAGAGTTGACCCCCGAGAGACTTGCGGAGCTGTCGCAATCCTTGTTCTAGTGGATTATCCTTTCGGAGTTATCCCGTATTTCTAAGATTGGTTTTTGGAAAGACGATAAAGGTCGCAATCCTTGTTCTAGTGGATTATCCTTTCGGAGCCCCGAGAGACTTGCGGAGCTCTCGGCTACCTCTATGTCGCAATCCTTGTTCTAGTGGATTATCCTTTCGGAGGCAAAAATTATGAAAACAATCAAGTCTTTTAATAAAGTCGCAATCCTTGTTCTAGTGGATTATCCTTTCGGAGCAGGTTAACCAGGATTACACTGGATTAATTACTATGGTCGCAATCCTTGTTCTAGTGGATTATCCTTTCGGAGGGTGTCTCTGGCCATCTTAGGCTACGTGCCTAAGGTGGGTCGCAATCCTTGTTCTAGTGGATTATCCTTTCGGAGAGAAAGACTAAATGATTTGATGTTATTTCTGGAAATGAAGTCGCAATCCTTGTTCTAGTGGATTATCCTTTCGGAGTGAGGATGCCTTCAATGCGAAGGCATCCTCGAGGGGGAGTCGCAATCCTTGTTCTAGTGGATTATCCTTTCGGAGACTCAAGAAAGCAGGGATTTAGCCCTGCTCTCTTCGAGGAGTCGCAATCCTTGTTCTAGTGGATTATCCTTTCGGAGCAGGATGGTTTTTTGTAGGTAGTCCAGAATTATATAGTGTCGCAATCCTTGTTCTAGTGGATTATCCTTTCGGAGAATTCGGTGTATTTCAACATAAGAAAAATAATGAAAGAGGGTCGCAATCCTTGTTCTAGTGGATTATCCTTTCGGAGGGCTATAAAAAACTTGCTGTATGAAAATAAAGGAAATTGTCGCAATCCTTGTTCTAGTGGATTATCCTTTCGGAGAATAGGATAATAAAGGTTATAAAAAACCGGTTCAGTGTCGCAATCCTTGTTCTAGTGGATTATCCTTTCGGAGTCCGGGCAATTGATTATTTTAAGGCCGTCCTGAAAATTAGTCGCAATCCTTGTTCTAGTGGATTATCCTTTCGGAGACCCTTGGCCAGGTAAATAAGCTGCCTATTGCAGGCAGGTCGCAATCCTTGTTCTAGTGGATTATCCTTTCGGAGCTCTTCGAAGATGCTTTCAATGCGAAAGCATCTTGTCGCAATCCTTGTTCTAGTGGATTATCCTTTCGGAGCCGCAAAGGCTGCTGGGATCAAGCCGCAACCATACTATCGGGTCGCAATCCTTGTTCTAGTGGATTATCCTTTCGGAGACTAAATTTTTTAAGTATGAAAACAACAAAAAACGAGTCGCAATCCTTGTTCTAGTGGATTATCCTTTCGGAGCCTTAAGTCCCGTACTATAAAAAAACTTACGTAGTCGCAATCCTTGTTCTAGTGGATTATCCTTTCGGAGCTGGCCCAAACCTACGGCAATATTCGGGTTATGCAGTCGCAATCCTTGTTCTAGTGGATTATCCTTTCGGAGCTCAATTATCTGCGACAATTTGCGATCTCTGCGTGAACAAGGTCGCAATCCTTGTTCTAGTGGATTATCCTTTCGGAGACCTTGTGAGCAACGCCGCCGGCGCGATTGCCAGCCGGTCGCAATCCTTGTTCTAGTGGATTATCCTTTCGGAGTAATGTCCTTGTCCGAACCAAATGACCAATAAGGGCGGTCGCAATCCTTGTTCTAGTGGATTATCCTTTCGGAGCTCGACGGTCGCATTTTTCGTCTTCGACGGGGCAAAGTCGCAATCCTTGTTCTAGTGGATTATCCTTTCGGAGCTGCAGTTGGTCCCGGAAGCTTCGGTAATCGAAGTAAACGGGTCGCAATCCTTGTTCTAGTGGATTATCCTTTCGGAGAGCACTCAGTTTTAGATTCCTCTATTTCAATAAAATAACATGTCAAAGAAACGTTTCCGGGGGCAAAAAACATGGAAAAACATACCCCTTTTTTGGCACTGCAAAGGTACAAATTTTCTTTCATATAAATAACGTGTTCTTCTGGTCAGTTACCATTTCAAAATTTACGCTCTTCCCTATCACCTTTAAGGCATTCAGCTCACTATCGGTAACCGGCAGGAAAAATATGCTGTCATCGTTGGCATACATGGCCTGCACCTCTTTCAGGGTTTTATGCATCTCGTCGAGCTTCTTCCGTTCGGTTTGCACAATAAATACCGACTTCTGCACCCGCATACACCCCTTCCTTATAAGGTAACGGGCAATATGGTTCCTTATTTTATTGTGCTCAATGTCGTACATAATAAAGCAAATCATATCGGCAGGATTTTTTTTCTTGTTTTTCGAAAGCAAATCAATAATCCATTCAATGCGCGATGTCAGATTTTGAAGAGGAATGTCATTTTTTGAAACTCTTAACGGCTCCGACCCCGAAAGCCCCGCCTTCTGAATCCTGCGCATTTGCTCAAAAAACGAAAGTTCCGGCGTCTTTTTCCGTTTTGGCATACTCTTTGTCTTTCTTCTTTTACTAACCCAAAAATTTTCAAAAATGATGTTTTACCTGGGCAAAAATATTCTGCAAAGCCACCTTGAAACCCTTCAGCCGGTTACAAGTTACGAATTATTTCAGAAAATTGCAACCTGCGATGAAGAAGTTAAAGGCCTGATTGAAAAGTTACGCCGGGTGCGTTCCATTGACCGCAAGGCATACGACACAGTAAAGAAACGCCTGCCTTTTTTTACCTGTTCGGAATTTTTGAACGGACTGAGAAAGACGGAAAACTTCATTGCGGCCCATGGTTTAGTGCTTGATCTCGACCATTGCCTGCATCCTGATACGGATAATGAGGCCTTGCGCAACCAGCTTAAAGCCGATGCACGGGTGATGCTGCTGTTTACCTCGCCCGGCGGAGACGGGCTGAAACTGGCATTCCGTTTTCAGGAACCATGCCCTTCGCCGAAAGCATACAGCGATTTTTACAAATGGTTTGCTTCTGCCTTTGCCCGTGAGTATAAGCTTGAACAGGCAGTTGATTTTGCTACCCATGATGTGAGCAGGGTGTGTTTTCTCAGCCATGACCCCGAAGCCTACCATAACCCCGAATGTGAACCTCTTGAATGGCAGGTTGTAAACCAGTTATTCGATGAATGCCCATGGGAAGATGCTCCCGGGGTTGAAAAAAAAGATGCAGTGGACGGCAAAAACGATGATAGCAATGAAAAAAAGGACGCTATTGATCCGGCCGTGTATGCAGAAATTCTGAAGAAGCTCAATCCAAGGGCCAGGCCGAAAAAAACCAAAATCATCTACGTGCCTGAACAACTGCAAAATATAGCCGAGCCGGTACGCACCGAAGCCGGGCTCTATGGAATTGAGCTTAAGGAAGTGCGCGATATTCATTACGGCAAGAAGCTAATATTTCAACACGGGTTAAATTTTGCCGAAATCAATGTGTATTACGGAAAAAACGGATTTACGGTTACCATAACGCCCAAATCGGGCAGTAACCAGGAACTGGGCGAAGTAATGAAACGGCTTACGGAAGAGGTTATATGGAAGCTGACCCAGATACCTTATGTGCAAAAAACATTAACAAAAAACGTTACAAAAAATTAATCCAACGCCTATGGAATACATTGAACTTTCCCAGAAAGCTTCAGAACTTCGCAAAAAAGGTTTGTATGCCGATGCCCTGGCCTGTTATGAAGAGCTTACCTTTGAGTTTGCAGGCCAATGTACCTCATGGGATTACTGGGGGCATGCCTATTGTTTGCTTAAACTGGGCAAATGGCGTGAGGCCGAAACGTTTTGCCGCAGTTACAGGGAAAAGGAAGAGCCCTTTCAGCTCATTGACAATGTGCTGGCATGGAGCCTGTATTACCAGTACATAAAGGGTGCTGAGGCGGCTGACACAAAAGTTCTCACCGGCTATGCCGGAGAAATCCTTGCTTTGTGCCGTAAAGACGACAAGTATTCACCCTATACAGCTGTCATTTTTCAGGTTCTTGAAGCGCTGAGCAAGAAGTTCCCCTACCCTGCCGAAACCATACTTCAATGGGCCGGCCTGCTGGATGCGGGATCGCTGGATGAGAATACGGCCGAGATGAACCGGCCGGATGGCAAAAAAATAGAGCTGGCGTCGCGGCGTGAGCAGTATTATATGATTCTTACCAGGGCACTTTATGAATGCGCCCGTTATGAGGAATGTGCTGAAAAGTGCGACCAGGCTCTTTCCCGGCTTACGGCATTTCATTATGACAATGATGTATGGTTCAGGCGCCGCAAGGCATTATGCCTTTTCTACATGGGAAATGCGGAGGAGGCCATTGAAGCAATGCGCGGGGTATTTGCCCGGAAGAAAGACTGGTTTGTGCGGTTTGAACTGGGCGAGATGCTGATCAACAGCGGCAATAAAGACGAAGGGGCTTCGCTGCTGGCATCAGCCACACTGGAGCGGGGCGACCCGGAAAAGAAACTGAAATTGTATGCTGCCCTTGCCCGCTGGTATGACAATAACGGGGAACACGAAACCGCCATGGCCCATTACACCCTCATCTGGCAGTTACGCATTGCACAGGGCTGGAAAGAAGATGAAGAAATCAGAATCAGGCTGGAAAACGAACGGATTGACCTGTGTGCTCTACCCCCGGCCGAAGAGATTATTCAAAGACTTATGCCGCAATGGGAGGAACTGGCCAACAGCAAACGGGAAAAGTTGCAGGGAGTTATTCAGAAAGTGCTTCCCAACGGAAAGGCCGGATTTATAGTAACGGTTGACGGGCGGACCTATTATTTCGAACTGCGCAACTTCAAAGGCAAACGGGAAGAGGCCTCGCCGGGGTGCAGGGTGAAATTTTTCCTGGAAGACGGATACGACGCCAGGAAACAGCGGAACGTCAAGAATGCCGTGCAGGTGATGCCGGTAAAAAACAGCTGAATACCATTTTTTTCGGGTTAACTCCCGATGCCTGCACAAAACGGCCATGCCTTTCGTTCAGTTTCTCTTCCAATATTCAAATGAGGTGTGATTTTTCCGGCATGGCAGGTTCAGAATTCCTTTTTGCATTATTCCCGTATAAACATCAGGTACCATTATCCGAGATTAATCAACAGAAACACAAAAAACATTTAAACAACCTGTTTCTATTGACTTATCGAGGTAATCCCGGCTTAGAAAATCTGATCAGATTTTGTTAGCTGATTCGTCAATCGGGTTTTTCAATTGATGAATTTGGGATTATCACCCCGGCGTCAGGAAGTTCTTGAGCATGGTAGCGAGGTTTTGGGCCGCAAGGTCAATGTGTGTGTTCCTGCTTCGTTCCATTCCGCTTATGGTAACCACTTCATCAAGGTAATCGTTGA
>Ga0209381_1004588_pt1 | contig 12238 bp, 12 predicted proteins | sample DewCreD2012metaG_FD_184111 | JGI IMG/M metagenome (GOLD analysis project Ga0209381, IMG submission 184111) | Hot spring sediment bacterial and archeal communities from British Columbia, Canada, to study Microbial Dark Matter (Phase II) - Dewar... ...
TCAGCGCGCGGCTGGAGTCGAGCACGGCCTGGGCGAAATCGCGCTGGCGGGCGAGTTCCACCTGGGCCCGGTGCAGCTCGCTGACGTCCTGCGCGATGACGAGGATGGAGCCGCCGAAAGGCGCGCCGGGCAGGAGGACCTTGCTGAGGAGCCAGCGCCCTTCGCCGGAGCCCGGGAGCCACTCGGCCTGGTTGCACTCGGTCTCCAGCAGAACCTCCTCCCCGCGGAAGAGCTTCTCCTCGGACTCGCGCACCAGGGCGGCGATATCGGGGGCGAGCAGGTCGGCGTCGCGCCGTCCTGCGATGGCCATGCCTCGGGCGCGGAACCATTCATCCATCGCCCGGTTGGCGAAGACATAGCGGCCCGTGCGGTCTTTCACGCCCACCAGGACGGGCATGGAGTCCAGCAGAGCGCACCAGTGCTGCCATCGCTCCCGAGCCCTGCGGGAAGGACTGGAACGGAGACGTTCGAAGAGCAGGGCCGCGGCCGCGCCGCCGACCGCAGCCAAAACCATGCCAAGAGTTGCCGCCGTCAGTCGGAATCCTCCAGCATCAACAGAAATCTCCCGGTCCGGCCGGCCTCACAGGACACGGATGCGGATGTCACGGAACTCGACGCGGGTGCCATGGCCGAGGAAGCCGATGCGGCCGGAGCGGCGCTGCAGGCCCGGATGCTTCTTCAGGATCCCGGGATCCCTGACTGCATCCAGATCCGCATCCGTGATCCGCCGGCCGTTCAGCGTCACCTGAATCCTGCGCCCTTCCGCCCGGATCTCCATCGCGTTCCAAGCCCCGTTGCGGAGCACGAACCCGCGCACGGCCGGGAAGACATCGTAAATGGAGCCGGTGTACTGGGCGGGCCTGAGATGCATCTTCTGATAGACAGGCGATTCATCATCGAGGATCTGGATCTCCATGCCGGCGTAGGCGGCGTCGCCCTCGAGCGGCGCCCGGATGCCGATGCCGTTGTTGCCGCCCTCCCACAGGCGCCATTCGAGACGGAGAACAAAATCCGAGTATTCTGATTCGGTGAAGAGGTTGCCGCCGCCGTCTTCCGGGCAGACGATGGCGCCGTTTTCCACGATGTAGCCGCGGCCCCTGCCGTGAACCAGCACCCAGCCCTTGAGGGATCTTCCATCAAACAGGGGCTGGAAACCTTCCTCGCGGGCCGGGGCGAGGACGGGGGCCGCGAAGGAAGCCAGCCAGGCGCGCCGGGTGGAAGTCATCATTGCAGCCCCCTGAGGATGGCGAGGCACTCGATCATGGCGCGGCCGTTGTGATAGGCGGCCTTCCATTCATAGGCCTTGCGGCCGGAAGGTTTCAGTTTCTCATCCACCTGCGGCCACCACTCGCCGTTCTGGCTGTCCGCCATGCGGCGTTCGATGAAATCCCAGGTCTTGACGAAGACGTTCCAGTATTGAGCGTCGCCGGTCAGCCGGTACATGGTCGACGCGCTCACGAGGGCTTCCGCCTGAACCCACCAGATTTTCACACGACTTTCGGCAGGCTTGCCGAGCGGGCCCCAATCCCAGAATCCCCCATCCCGCGCATCCCAGCCAAACCGCATCGAGTAATCGAAGTTGTGGCGGAAGAAGCCGAGCCACGGTTGAACCGGCAAACCGGCGGCGCGCAGGGCGTCTTCCATCAGCCAGATGTTTTCGAGATCGTGGCCGTAGCTGGCGCGGCTGCCGGGACCGTCGAGCACGGGCGTCCAGTCTCTGCGGTGGCGGTCGGAACAGGCGCCCCACGGATGGCGCACGACGGCGGAGCCTTCGATCGTGATGAGCTCGATGAGGCGCTCGCGCGCCGGCGGGAGTCCCGTGGCGCGGTAGAAGGACGTCATGGCCTCCATCAGGTGGAGGTGCGTGTTCATCAGTTTCAGGTCGCCGCCCACGCCCATGTAGCCGTTCTCGTCCGGGGGCGGCAGCGTCCAGTCCTCATTGAAGAACTCGAGATATCCGCCATGCTGGCGGTCGTGCGCCTTCTCCTCGAGCAGTTCGAACAGCTGCACGGCGGCGTCCCGCACATCCCTGCGCCCGGAGGCCATGGCGAACTCGCTGAGCGCGTAGAGGGCGAACGCCTGGCCGTAGAGATGTTTCTTCGGGGCCAGCGGCTTCGAGCCCGCGGCATCGACGCGCCAGTAAAATCCTCCATGGCGCGGATCGCGCATTCTGTCGATCAGGAAGCGGTAGCCGTGATCGGCGGCCTCGAGCATCTGCTTCCTGTCTCCGAAGCCGGCGCGGGCCATGCGGGCGAAAAACCAGACCATGCGGGCCTGCGTGACCAGAGCCTTGGGCGCATCGCCAAGCCACTCGCCGCGCTCGCCGTGGTTCAGCCTGTAGCCGCCGTGCTGACGGTCCAGCGTCTGCGGGTACCAGAAAGACAGGATGTTGTCCATCAGCATCCGCTCAAGTTTCGGAGCGAGCTCAGCCGGCCTGGGCGTCTGCGCCGCCGCGATGGCTGCGGCGAACAGGAACGCGGCCCACGTCCTCATGCCCGCGATTGTATAACGAAGACATGCATCTCTTCTTCCGGGTGGCTCTTGTCCTCGCGAGCCTGTGCGCTCCCGCTGAAACGCTTCGCGTGATGACGTTCAACGTGCGCTATCCGAACCCGGGCGACGGCGCCAACGCGTGGTCCGCGCGCCGGGACCTGCTGGTGGAAACGATCCGTTCGCGGCAGCCGGATGTCGTCGGGACTCAGGAGCTGTTCCACGAGCAGGGGCAGTTCATCGTCGAGAAGCTGCCCGAATACGCCTGGTTCGGGCTGAGCCGGCGCGGCAACCACGAGGACGAACACATGGGCGTGTTTTATCGAAAGGACCGGCTGCGCGTGGTGGAGAGCGGCGATTTCTGGCTGTCTGTGACGCCGGAAAAGCCGGGCAGCATTTCCTGGAACATGAGCCTGCCCCGGATGGCGACGTGGGCGGTTTTCGAAATTGCCGGAAGCGGGAAACGGTTCCGGTATTTCAACACGCATTTCGCGCACCGCCGCGAGGACGAGCGGGCGCGGATGAACAGCGCGAAGCTGCTGGCGTGCCGGATCGAACTGCTGGATGCGGAGGAGGCGGTGGTGCTGACAGGCGATTTCAACGCGCCCGCGGGAGGGGCGGTGCACGAGGCGCTGACGCGGCTGATGCGCGACGCATGGACGGAAGCCGCGGAGCGCAAGGGGCCGGAAGACACGTTCCACGGCTTCACGGGCAAGCCGCGTCCGGGGCGGATCGACTGGATCCTGTTCCGCGCCCCGTGGAAGGCGGTTTCCGCGGAAACGATCACGGACCATCAGGGGAACGTGTTCCCGTCGGATCACTACCCGGTCATGACGGTATTCGAAATCCCGTGATCCAGCGCGCCGTCTGGGGCGCTATTCGGCCTCGAGGAGCTTGCCATCCGGGGAAAATTTCGCCTCTTTTTTCGGCCCTCCCCTCAGCTGGAATTCGTAGGCGATGACGCCAGACTCCGTGATTTTCTCGGCTTTCGTGACTTTGGCGTCGGGAAATTCCCTTTTCAGGCCGGCCGCCACGGCAGGGGGGACTTCCGCCATCGGGATCGTCTCCTCGACGGAAACGAGAGAGCCATCGGGCCTGAAAGTCACGTCATACTGGCGTCCTTTCCACCGGCTTTCGATTTCATAGACGACGCCGCCGGCCTCTTTTTCCTCCGTGACGCCCGAGACGCGGGCCTGCGGAAACTGTTTCTCAAATGCCTCCCGCACGGCAGAGGGGAGGGCTTTCATCGAGATCTTCCTCTCCTGCTGGCCGGAGGCTGCGGCCGCGGCAATGACGAGCAGGAAGAGAGGAAGCGACGGGAATCGGCTGGCGCGAATCACGGAACCTCCGGGGCGAGTATAACTTGAAGTGCGCGCGGGCTCAATGGCCCGAATTGGGCCACGTAAGATGTCACCGAAGGTAGAGCCGTTGGGTCAGGAAAAAAGTTACCGAAATGGGCTGGGGCCTGCCCTTTCCGCAGGGAGGATGGTACGGCGGCGCGGCCACCCGTCAAGGGTGCCCTTCGGCTCGCGGGGCTCGCCCTTGACGGGGCCCGGCGCGGCCGCCGGGCAGAAAGAAGCGGGTAGGCGGAAAGGGCAGGCCTTGGCCAGGTGCGGGGCCGTGGCAGACACTGCAGGGATGGACCGGGAAGCTTGTGATCAGTACCTGAGGGACCTGAGGGAAGAGTACATGCTCGCGGGGAAGAAGGAGAAGGGGAGGCTGTTAGATGAAGCCGAGAAGCGCACGGGGCTGGCGCGGAAGGTGGTGACGCGGAAGCTGAACCACCCGGAGGGGCTGGTGCGGAGGCCGCGCAAGAAGCGGCGGGCGGTCTATGACGGGGCGGTGCGGGCGGCGCTGGTGGAGTTGTGGGCGCTGTTTGACCATCCCTGCGGGCAGCGGCTGGTGCCGTTGCTGCGGGAGCAGGTGCCGCGGCTGAGGAGGAAAGGGCAGTGGGGGTGCAGCGAGGAGGTGGCGGGCAAGCTGGTGCGGATGTCGGCCAGGACGGCCGACCGGCTGCTGGCAGGCGAAAAGCAGCGGCTGCGGCTGGCAGGAGCGAGGCGGGGCGGGCTGTCGCGGCTGCTGCTGGAGCAGATCCCCGTGAAAGTGGCCGACCAGTGGGACCGGCGCCAGATAGGCAACGTGCAACTGGATTTCGTCGCGCACTGCGGCCAATCGACGGCGGGCGATTATCTGTCGACGCTGTCGGCGGTCGACATTGCCACGCAGTGGTGGGAGGGAGAGGTGCTTGCGGACCGCACGCAGCAGGAGGGCCGCCGCGGGCTGGATGCCATCCGGCGCCGGCTGCCGTTCCGGATGCGGGAGGCACATCCGGACAACGACAGCGGGCTGCTGAACCGCCTGCTGGTCGACTACTGCCGGCGGAACCAGATCGCGCTGTCGCGCTCGCGGCCGCTGAAGAAAAACGACAACTGCTGGGTCGAGCAGAAGAACTGGACGCATGTGCGCAAGCTGGTGGGCTACCACCGCATGAGCGGCGCGCAACAGCAACGGCTGCTGAACGAACTGTACCGGCTGTGGGCGCTGTGGTGCAATTTCCTGCGGCCCGTCATGCGGTTGGTGACGAAGATCCGCGCGGGCGGCCGCGTGCACCGGGTCTACGACGAGCCTGCTGGCCTCCGGTCAGTTGAGCACGATGGCGCGGGAGGCTCTCCAGGCCAGCTATGAAAGCATCGATCCGGTCGCCCTGCGCCGTCAGATCGAAGAACGCCAGCAACAACTGCACAAGCTCGTGCTCGGCAGCGACAAGAGCAGCCCATCCCGCCCGCGCAAATTGCTGCCTCGTTCGGTGACTTCTTTCATAACCCAACGGGCGGCCGTTCGGTTACCCAATTGAGTGACTTGACATGACCCGCAGTACCCGGCATTGGAGGATGGGAACCGGCCAGCCGGCCATAAACAAGGATGGTCTGCGGAATCCCCCGAAGGTCTTCCTGAAAGAACTGCTGTGACAAAAAGCCTCCGCAAGCCAGGCCGCGATCCAATGGCTGCACCCTGCGGCGGGCTCTCCCCGAGCAGAATCCGCAAATCGCCCGGACGTGAGCCGCGGGAGCCGTGCAGGGCGTCAGCATGAAGGAAGACCGCTGCACCTTGTTGTCGTTGACAGGTGCGCATGAAACGCGACGCAGCCGCCGGGGTTCTGAGCGCGCGAGCCTCGAACGAGCCCCAATGGCCTCGGGGAACATCACTATGGGAGAGAATCGCCACGCTTTGTGGCGCATTCAGCGCCGCGAACGAAAAACGAAAACGGCGCTTACCATGTAGGAGGAAGCATTATCCCTGACTGCTCTGGCACCCGGCCATTCTCCGGTGGGCTGGCAGCGCGCACGCCCCCTCAACAGACCGTGCGCTGCTGTGCGAACTTTCTAAATGCGATGCAGTCCCTTTGCGTCTTCTGCGGGTCTTCCTCCCGCGCTCTGGAATCCTATTTCGAAGCGGCCCGCCGCACCGGCGCCGAGATCGCCCGCCGCGGCCTGCGCCTTGTCTACGGCGGCGCCAGCGTCGGCCTCATGGGTGCGCTCGCCGACGCAGCTCTCGAAGCCGGCGGGATCGTGGTTGGCGTCATTCCCCGGGCTCTGGTCCAGAAGGAGGTCGCTCATCCTCGACTCACCGAGCAGCATGTCGTCGAGTCCATGCATGACCGGAAAGCTCTCATGAGCCAGCTCGCCGACGCGTTCCTTGCCCTGCCCGGCGGGCTCGGCACGCTGGACGAACTGTTCGAAACTCTCACCTGGGCCCAGCTCGGCTTCCACCACAAGCCAGTCGCTTTACTCAACACCGGCGGTTACTTCGACCAGCTGCTCGCCTTCCTCGACCGCGCCGTCCAGGACGGCTTCCTCCATCCGGCTCATCGTGAAATGATCTTCTCTGGCAGCGACCCGGCCGCCCTGCTCGACGCCATGCGTTCTCATGTGCCGCCATCGGCCGGCAAATGGTGGCTGCGCTGAGAGTGCCGTAATCGCACCGTGCGAATCCCTCGCAGGAAAGGAGAAGCGCCCGGATTTCAACTTTTCGCTCTGGCTCGGAATCGGCCGTCCGCTCATTTTGCCGGCCGGAAACAGCGGCCCTTGCGGGTGTGAAACGGGAAATCCTGTGTCCTGCTCGGGAGCATCTGATCGAAGCATTGGCTTCACTGCCGGGTGGGAAGGCAAAGCCCACATCGATCAGCGCCTTGTGGGAATCGGGAGCCGGGTGGCCTATCCTCGTCGCCCTGTGAGTCACTTGCGCGCAGGAGGCGTCTGGCATGCGGAATCGCGCAGCTGCCGGGCAGGAAGACCGCGCGGGCGTCGGTCTGCGCCTCGTGCAGATCCGGAGTCGGATGAGTCCCGCCGGTCCCCAAGGCCGCCAGGCCCGAGGCCGGAAATCCACGCCGGCCATGAGCCATCCCGTTTGCGGAATTTTTCGCTGCCGGACAGGTTGCACGCGCCAGCGTCGGTCTGCGCCCCGTGCAAGTCCGGCGCCTGATGATCAACTCCCCTGGCCCGGTGAGTCGCTCGCATGGCTCTTCCCAGTGAGAGCTGCCCGCTCTCGCGACTGTACGCACTGCACCGCTTGCCGCGCGCCGTGATGCAGCCGTCCATAGCGTTTTTCGCCGCTTGCCATCGCCGGAACCCGCCGTTCTCGTGCGCCGGTTGCATCCCGGTGCGCATCTCACCCTCGGCCGCCTTTTTGCCCAGGGAGTGATGCGCATCCACGGCGGAAAATTCAGGGGGCGCCGGACGCGCCCGCCGCGATGCGCCCGCGCTTGTCGATCCGGCGCGGCAACTGATCACTGCGGGTTCCCTCCGCAGTTGGCTGCATGCGCAGCGCGGCCGTCGGATTCCATCCCTCAGGGCCTTCCGGTCTCCAGTCGCGGCACGGATCCGTCGCCAGCCCGGAGAGTATCCTGAACCTGAATGGCACGGCGGCTCTTCTACATCCAGGAATGGAAATCCGGAAAGGCCTTCCTCCGCGGCGAAACCGCAGAACACCTCCGCCGCGTCCTCCGCGCCGAACGCGGCCAGCTCTACGAACTCTCCGACGGCGAACACCTCTGGCTCGCGCGCATCGAAGCCTTCGGCAAGGAGACCGTCGAATTCGTTCTCATCGAACCTCTCCCGGCCGTGCGCCAGCCCGCCCCCATCCACCTCTTCGCCTCGCTGTTCAAGTTCGACCGCTTCGAATGGATGATCGAAAAGGCGACCGAGCTCGGCGTCGAACGCATCACCCCCGTCGTGAGTTTGCGCTCGGAGAAAGGACTCGACACGGCCGCCGAAAAGCGCCGCGCCCGCTGGGAAAAGATCGCCCACGAAGCCGGCCAGCAATCGCGCCGTCTGCGCCCCCCGGAAATCGGCCCTGTGATTTCCTTCAGGGACGCACTGAAAACCGAATCCGAAACTCGCCTTTTTCTCGACGAAGCCGAAAACGCGCCGCCAATCCTGTCTGTCCTCAAGAACCCCTCCGCCCCCGCCGCCCTCCTCTGCGGCCCCGAAGGCGGCTGGGACCCGCGCGAACGCGAAGCCGCTCAGCACGCCTCCTGGCAACCCGTCTCCCTCGGCCCCCTCATCCTCCGCGCCGAAACCGCCGCCCTCTCCGCCCTCTCCATCCTCGCCGCCGCCCGTGCGTCCTCGACCTCCCGACCTTGAATCAGCAACCAGAAGGACAGTGTCCAGCCTTTTGAAAGGCTCATCGTAACAACGAAGAGCTCATGGCTCAATCACTCAAGCTCTCCAACTGAACTCAACTCCTCCAGCTTCTGATCTCGCCGACCGCCTTGCTCGGCAGCAGTGAATTGCTTCCGCTTCAGTACCCCCCGCTTTCATACTCGACCCTCTTCTGCTCGCACAGGTTTATTTTTCTGGTCACCTTCTACCACGCGACTCATTATCGAGCAGGTCTTTCGCATGTCCGCTGAACAAGGCGCACATGCCTCACTTCGGCCGTGAAGCCGCTTGCGCACAAGCTGACACGACATCGGTCAATGACGTTGAAGTGCCGATCCAGGAGCGCCATGCTGCCTCAGCGTCCGAAAGAAAGTCACCGGGAGCCTTGAAAGCGCTGGCCCTCCCATTGGCCTTTTCTAACACCATCACAAAAACAGGTGTGCTGATGTGGAGAGTCCGCTCGACTGCACGGCGATTTCCTGGCATTTTCGTCACGCCAAGAAGCTTGGCATTCAGTGCAATCGACCCCTCTCCCAGTTCGTTTCCAGGGCCCCTGTCGCCAACCACTGTGAGCACGAGGGACCTTCTCTCGGGATACCACGCCAGAGCAAAATTGCCATTTAACCCATTAAAACGCTTGTCGAGTGGCAGAACCACGGCGGGGATTCGCATGCTATCAACGTATCTCAGGGGATTACACACATCCTTTATATCCTCATTGAACAGAGCAGTGCCTGAAACCAGGAATCGGCGTCCGTCCTGGTTGACTTCCGGACACGGCTCACCACTGGGTGCTCGAGGGAAGACATCCGCTGAAAGGCAATCAATGATCGACTTATCGATCAGTTTCTGATCGGAATCCCTGGGCCATCCTTGATCGCGCAATTGACGCAACCTGTTGACGATTGTAGTAAATTTGCCTTCCTCACACTTCTTCTTGGCGAAACCGTTGCGGAGCGAATTGAGCGCAAATTGCAAACCGTCTGGATCATCTAGAGAGTACGACTTCGGAGTGGCATCTGTATTCACTGCGAAGCGTGGTGCCCAAAACGCAACCGCTTTCCCGGAGCGCCTGACTTCGTAAATTTGAACGGCAAAGTTCTCACGCCGGAATGTGTGATGAAACGTGAAGGTCGGTTCCAGTTCACAAGGAACATCAGCTCTGGTATTTCCAATGCACGCCGCCGTTAGGACTATTGCCGTCAAGTGACGAGTACTGAAGGCTCTGCTCATCTACTGCTGTGCTCCCGGTTACCTTTCAATATGAATGCACTGGTAAATACTGATTTACACTGGCGTAGGGCTCAGACTGAATCCTGAGCCTTTACCGGCAGTTAACGCCCTGCAGAAACCGCGCCGCGTCGGCTACTGAATGTCGACCGCAGGGGCAAGTCGTGCCATACACTGGCTCGACACGTGCCTTAAGTCCGGCGATGTTGGCGTTTCCCGCAGTGTTGAATTTCCACACAAAACAACACTCTTTCAGGTGTTCAGGAGCTAGCCCTGCTTTGTCTTACTACGCCTCCAATCGCACCCATGTCTGAGTTGAGCCCATCAACATGCGCAATCAGCGGCAGGTTCTCCACTCGCTGCCCGGTGACCACGCCGTCGCTTGATCCTATCTCCCTCTCCAGGATCCCCTTTCAACAAAGGGGGCTCTGTCACGCCCAGCTCCAGGGCAACCTTCCCTCATGGCTGCCCATCCCCCATCTGCTTGTCACCTTCGATCGTTTCCTCTTCTGCCTTTCGCCAGCGCCGCATGGATTAGTCCCCTAATATCTTCATTCCAGAACCCTCCAAATTGTCCCTGGCCGATGTTTCCTGGAGCAGGTCAACATCTCGCCCAGTGCGCTCAGTGGTCGGAGTCAGGACTTCCAATCGCAGTTTTCCAGAAACCATACCCCGTATATACGTCTTTGAGCCACCACGCTCCCATAGCTGTGGACATCCTGTAGTTCTTAGCACCGGCTTGGCTCTGCACAGGGATCACATTGCCGGGCTGAATAACCCTTCGGGTCATGCTTGTTTCAGGCACCACGATGCTGATATGTCCGTGTCGGGAATCTCGCTGTTTGCTCGCTATGATGACAACGAGCTTGCCCGCATTAGCCTCATTCTGTGCTGTGCTTGCATCGGGCAGGCTCTGCCAGCCGAACTCATTGCCGAACTCCTCAAGCCACCCGTATATTCCATTCACATTTAGATAATCAATGTTTTGTTCTTTGTTCGGCACAGCCTCTCCACGCATCAGCCTCTTCAGCGCTTCTCTCTTCCACCACACCGCCGGCAGGTAAGCGCCTAGAAGATAACAAACGTCACATGCGTACACGTTGCAAAATGTAAGCCGTCGGTTGCCCTCCTTTCTTGGCGCGTATCTGGGAGAATTCTCCACGTCGCACTCGTTGATCACCTCCAGAACACTTGTAAAGCTGCCGGAGGGCTTGCTGAGTCTGTGCGACGGGTGCTCAGTATTCATGCGATCAATAAGAGTGTTCGCAGGCGGGTCAAGGTATGCTCTTGGAATTTGCATGTGTTGGGGCATTGTCATTCCGGTGTTCCTCCTTGCTGTTGATTGGCTAGCGGATTTTGAAGGTAAGGGACACAAGAACCCCCGGTTTGTAGTTCTTCTGTACAGGAAAAGGATCCTGGAGTGAAGTCGGTATCTTGTCCCCTATGGCGAAGCCACCTCCGAGTTTTTGAACACGCGCCACGTGCATCCCAACCGTGATCCAGATGAGATTTTCACGAAATCCAACCGACGGTCCCAGAATATATTCGATGTCGGCATTGTCGCCTCTGTTAGAGAGGACAAAGCCGGCGCTCGCTCCCAAGGTGAACTGCCTGAACGTCTTGAGGTGCCCTGTGAGCATCGCGACGCCGCTCGGTTTAAGGCGGGAATCGCTCTCGTACCCAAAAGTCGCAGCAACCCCGCCCTGCCCATCGCTTGCCGACTGCCGCACGATCTTGATTTCATCAATCGAGCTGAATCCGATTCCGACGCTCACGGAAAGTGGCACCACGCCCATGTTGAGTATCACAGTGGCAATAAGCTCCTGTGTTGCCTTTTCAGCGCGAAGGTCCGTTCGAACAATAGTAACGGTGACTTGCCTCGGGCTACCAAATCGACTGATGCCCCGCACTTCGTTGAAGGCATTACCATTTTTCAGAACGCCTTTCACGAATGTAAGAGCCTGAGCAAGTTTGCTGTAATCCTTGGTCAGGCTTTCAAGATCACGTTCTATCTTGTTTAGTTTTTCTTTAGGCAATGCATTGTCTTTCTTTTTGAGGTTATCCAGTTTCTCTTTTAGGTTTTTCCGATTTACGTCCAACGAGGGGTCATTGACAAAGTTTTCGGCTGCTCAGACTAAATCTACACATGCAGTCTTTGGGTCTTTGGTCGCTTCTAGGAAGTGATCATGCCGTGCTTTCGCGGCTTTCACTTTTTGCTTTTCTTCGAGTAATTCGTTTTCAAATTGCTTCAGCTATGCATTTTTGTCGTCAGCAGGAGTTTCAGACATTAGAGCGGTTGAGCTGCCAACGCCATCAAAACGACGCAAAAAGTCTAACGGTATTGCCGCCTCGAGCGAGCGCGACGTTTCCTGCACCTCGTACTTGTACCGGAAGGGATTTTTGTTTGTTATGATGACAACTGCGGGGTTATCGCTTTGTAAACGGTCTTCAATACGAGTCTTTTCCTGACTGGCATCGATATAGTAACGGAGGCCCGAAACGTTTGGCTCCGGAATGTCACAGATTTTGTTTTGTGCACACAAAGAGAGACCGCTGCTAATAATTAGTGGGATCACCCGATAAAGAGACCTGAGCATGCGTTTTCTCATAAGCATAGGCGTGGTTTGCAAAACTCCTGGGAATGTGCTTAACGATTCAAGACCTTAGCAGGACAGTCGTGTGTTTTGACAAGACTCGCGTTGAAGAGATCCCTGCCTTCTGGCCCTTCTCCGAGATTGCCCGGACCCGCGTTGAAAGTTGCGACTCTCGGTAGCCTCACAATTTACCCCACTCTGCGCGCGGCGGCAACCACCGGGAGCTTCCCTCCGGTGGCGAGCGCCTGGATGGCGGCCACCAGT
>Ga0209381_1004589_pt1 | contig 12236 bp, 12 predicted proteins | sample DewCreD2012metaG_FD_184111 | JGI IMG/M metagenome (GOLD analysis project Ga0209381, IMG submission 184111) | Hot spring sediment bacterial and archeal communities from British Columbia, Canada, to study Microbial Dark Matter (Phase II) - Dewar... ...
AAATATTATAAAACATCATCATGTGTATTATAGTGAAAAGAAAAATATACCGGAAGGTAACGTTCCATTGGCAGCAGAAATTATTCATGTTGCTGATAGGGTAGATGTACTATTAGATTATAAAGAAGATGTTTTAGATCAAAAAAATAAAGTTTTGAATACACTCAGGGAATATTTAGGAGACCGTTTTCATCCTGATGTAGTTACCTGTTTGGAAGAAATTGCTAAACAGGAATCATTCTGGTTTGATTTGCAATTTAATTCCATAGAGAAAAAAATAAAAAGTTATATTTTTTACAATCCACTTCTAACATTAGAAGATGTTCATGAAATTGCAAAGTTATTTACAAGGATTATTGACTTTAGAAGCCGATTTACTGCCACCCATTCTACTTCTGTTGCCATGGTTGCTCGTACATTAGGTCAACTGTGTAATTTATCTGAAAGAGAATGTTTAATGCTGGACATTGCAGGTCATCTTCATGATATAGGCAAATTGGCAATCCCTTTGTCAATATTAGAAAAACCTGATACATTGAGTCCTGAAGAGTGGCGTATCATGAAACGGCATACTTATTTTACCTATCAAATTTTGGATGAAATTGATAGTGCAGAATTTAAGGTTATCAATGAATGGGCCGCACTTCATCATGAAAAATTAAACGGGCAGGGTTACCCTTTTAAACTGCCAGGAAAATATATCACCATGGGTTCGCGCATAATGACTATTGCTGATATGTTTACAGCGCTTGCTGAAATGCGGCCATACCGTGAGGGATTGGGTGATGATGATATTATTGATATCTTAAAAAAAGAAAGGGGAGAATCACTGGATGCTTATATTGTTGATGTATTGTTAAAAAATTATGATCGTCTGAAAACTGTTAGGGAGCAGGCATTTTGCGATGCATTGAAAGGATTTGAAGATTATTTTGATTTATTTAAACGGCATGATTGGTTCTATGAATATAACTAAATTATAAAATTAAAAATTGATTCATAAAAATAATAGAATTGATTTTAGCTGTTTAACAGTTAGCAGTTTTTTGTTGCAATTTATTCGATTTGCATTTATATCTGTTCACAAGTACTTGTATCATTTATACACTATATCATAAAATTTTGTTACATTAACACATAGTGGGGGCTTTATGAATGTGTTGTTGCAACGAGTTAATGCATGGTCAATCAAGACAAAGGTTACCGTTGGTGTAATTATTGTACTTGTTGTTAGTTTAGTGTTCACCAATATCTTCTGGCGGATTGGCTATATACGTGAGGTTGAACGGCAATTTGTTGATAAGGCGCGCTCAATATGTACCATGGGCGAAGCATTCAGGGAATATATGGCAGATAACTGGGAACGAAAGCTGTACGATAAGGAATATCTTGTAAAAGATGTTAAAGGGAAGTTTTTATATTCTGTCCCTGTTTTTTCATCAATAGTTGCAATGCAAAAAAAGGCAAAGGAGTTAGGCTATCAATTCAGGGTACCAAAAGAATATCCACGTAATCCCAATAATACTCCCACACCATTAGAACAAAAAGTCCTTAACGAGATTAAGTCAAAAAATTTACCCGAATATTTTATGATAGATTATGAAAATGATGCGCTACGATATTTCAGGCCTGTAAAGCTTACTAAGGATTGTCTTATTTGCCATGGTGATCCAGCGTTATCATATAAACTCTGGGGTCGTAAGGATGGAAAGGATCCAACAGGCGGGCCCATGGAAGGATGGAAAGAGGGGGAAATACATGGTGCGTTTCAGATTATATATTCATTAAAGGATTACTTTGCTGCGCGCCTGAAGATTTTACTTGTTAGCATAGTTGTAAATGCTGCAATTCTAATTGGGGCGATAGTTGTTATTAGAGGAGTAGTTCATAGAGGATTACATCCTCTGGATGAAATGGTACAATCCTTAGAAGATATTAATAAAGGGCAGGGTGACCTGACACGAAAAATTGCAATTGAACGGGATGATGAGGTAGGACGCCTTGCAATGCTCTTTAATCAATTTATTGAAAATTTGCGTCAGCTTATTTTAGCAGTCAAGGATGCTGCCGATCATGTGGCATCATCATCAACTGAAATGACGCAATCAAGCCAGCAGTTAGCCAATGTTGCTCAGGATCAGGCTGCTTCAATAGAGGAAACATCTTCGGCAATGGAAGAGATAAAAGCAACTATTGATTCAGTATCTGAAAATGCTAAGGGCCAGGCAAAGAAAGCAGATGCAACCCGTAACTCAATGGAATATTTAGCTCAGGCTATTGAAAGAATTAATCAGCATGCACAGGATGCCTATAAAATGGCCGATGAAACCCATGGCTATGCAAAAGAGGGCGAAGCAGTATTAGGCAGTACTGTAAGTGGTATGCGCGAGATAAACGAAAGCTCACGACGCATCACCGAGATTGTTACGATTATATCGGACATATCGGATCAGATTAACCTGTTATCATTGAACGCTTCAATAGAAGCAGCACGCGCAGGAGAACACGGAAGGGGATTTGCCGTAGTTGCCGAAGAGATATCCAAACTTGCTGACCAGACTGCTCAAAGCTCAAAAGAAATAAATAAACTTATCCTTGAAACAAATAATAAAGTAAATGCAGGGTCAGAATTAGTTGAAAAAACTGCTAATTCCTTGCGTAAAATTATAGAAAATGTAAAAACAACAGCAGTATTGATGGAAAACATTGCCCAATCATCGCAGGAACTCAATAGGATGAGTAATAATGTAGAAACAGATGTTGAGGAAGTGAATAAAATGTCCGAAGAGATTTCTATAATGATGGAAGAACAAAGTGCATCAACCAATGAAATCATTAAAGCTATCAATCAGATAAATGAGGTAACGCAGGTTGTGTCAAGTGGTTCAGAAGAATTGGCAGCCGCCTCTGAGGAATTATCATCACAGGCTGAAACACTCAATAATATTGTAAAACGCTTTAAAGTGTAAAAAAGTAAAAAATTCACTGAGTGCACCCTGTGGGTGCCAGGGCAAGAGATTAAAAGCTATAAATAACTTGACGTGTATTATGAAGTGGTATATATTTTCTGCATGGAATACTCTACAGCATTACGCCCCTTTATCATCAAACGCCTAGAACAGATAAAAAAAGCGGACATACTCATTGGCATACCGTGCTTCAATAATGAAGCAACTATTACTAATGTCATGAACATGGTCAGTGAAGGATTGTTTTCATATTACAATGACTTAAGACCGGTAATCTTTATCTCTGACGGCGGTTCTACTGATGATACCCGTGACATAGCACAATCCATTGAATTAAAACCATGGCAGGAGCGCATCATTCAGATTTATCGCGGAGTAGCAGGCAAGGGTTCGGCATTCAGGGCAATTTTTGAAGCAGCACATATACTTGATGTTGATGCATGCATGGTGGTTGATTCTGACCTGCGCAGCATTTCTCCCCAGTGGGTACAGCGGTTACTATCGCCCGTACTTGAAAAGAAATATGAATTTGTTGCCCCTGTTTACACGCGCTATAAATATGATGGGACTATTACAAATAACATTGTGTATAATATTATACGTGCTGTGTTCGGCAAACGCATACGCCAGCCTATAGGTGGTGACTTTACGTTTTCAAAAAGGCTGGCACAACTGTATTTAGATAAGCCTGTGTGGTCCACTGACATTGCACGGTTTGGCATTGATATATTCATGACTGTCAATGCAATTGTAAGCCATGTTGAAGTATGCCAGGCAAATTTAGGTGTTAAAATTCATGATGCCAAGGACCCCGCGCAGTCGTTGGGGCCAATGTTTGTCCAGGTCATTGGTACATTGTTCAGGCTTATGGAGCACTATGAGCCATACTGGAAAAATATTGAAGGCAGCAAACCAGTGCCAACATTTGGTGATGTTGATATGATTGAACCTGAAGCCATTGACGTTAATTTGCCGCGTCTTGTTGATGAATATAAAACAGGATTTATGCAGTTTAATGCCCTTTACAAGGAAATGTTCAGTAGCCAGGTGTTTAAAGGCCTTGAAGCATCAGCACAAATGGATGTTAGCACATTTAACATACCTGTTGAATTATGGGTGAAGATTGTATATGAACTGGCAGCAGTGTACCATACCTGGCAAATAAATAAGGTGCGGCTAATAAACCTTATGGTTCCACTGTATTTTGGACGAATAGCTTCATTTATTAATGAAACGCTTCCAATGAATTCATTTGAGGCTGAAGAGGTGGTGGAACAGCAGGCTGTGGTGTTTGAGCAGCATAAGTCATATTTAATGGAAAAGTGGCAATCAAAAGGCAAGAACATTGAAATCTAACTTATTCTTTACAAAGTTCCCACAACACAATACCGCAGGCAACTGAAGCGTTAAGCGATGACACTTTGCCTTTAAGCGGAATGCGTACAATCACATCGCATATGCTTTGGGTTAAATGGCGCATGCCACTTCCTTCGCTGCCAATCACCAGTACTGCAGGTTTATAGCTACCAATGCTATTGATGGGCACAGTACCTTTGTCGCTGGTGCCAATTATCCAGAAGCCAGCCTGTTTAGCGTCATTCAAGAATCGCGATAGGTTGGGCACCTGGTGCACTGGAATATGAGCTGTGGCACCCGCTGATGCTTTGATGATGGTTGCTGTCATCTGTGGTGCATGTGCTTTGGTTATTACGACTGCGCTTCCGCCAAGAGCCTCAGCAGTACGGATAATAGAGCCTATGTTGTGCGGGTCGGTTATCTCATCTAAAGCAACTATCACACCTTTAATAGCTGCTATATGTTCTATATTAAATTTATCAGTTTCTTTTTTTTGTGGGCGATAGTTCATAACAAGAGCCACACCCTGATGATTGGCATCACAGTGTACAGCAAACCAGCTTTTGTTAACCTTGTGTACAGGAATGTTTCTGTTGCGGGCCGCAGCAATAATTACATCGATGATTTTGCCGTGTGCAGTTTCTGAAACATATAGTGTTGCGTCCCCTTCCAGTGTGGAAAGATATTCAAGTACCACCTTACGGCCTGCTACGATTTGACTATCCACCGCGTACCCTCTTTGGTATCCTGTATAATAATACCCTTTTCAAGAAGCTCTTTGCGTATACTGTCTGCTTTTGCAAAGTTTTTTTCTTTGCGGGCTTTGTTGCGTTCTTCAATCAGGGATTCAATTTCTTCTTTGTTAATTGCAGATATTTCCGGGAAGAAGATAAATCCAAATACCATATCTATTTTCTTTAGTATGTCCACTATGTAAGCTGTATCTGAAGTGCTTATTGTATTGGCATCAATCATGGTATTAATATCATGAATAAAATCAAAGAATATGCCAATACCGCCAGCAATGTTTAAATCATCGTCAACCGTTTCAGTGAAAGAAGTTAAGAAAGCATTGCAACGGTCAATAACCTGTTGGTTTGGAGTTGCTTCATGTTTTATGTCATTGAGGCGTGCCAAAAGGTTATCAATGCGCAGGAGTGCCTGCGCAGCCTGATTCAATCCATCAAACGTGAAATTAAGCTGTTTACGGTAATGTGCAGTTAAAAGCAGGTACCGTATAGCCCGTGGGCTATACCCTTTGTCAAGCAGGTCGCGCAAAGTAAAAAAATTACCCAATGACTTTGACATCTTACTGCCTTCAACAAGAAGGTGTTCAACGTGTATCCAGTACCTCACAAACGGCTCATCGTAGGCAGCTTCGCTTTGAGCTATCTCATTTTCATGATGGGGGAAGATTAAATCAACACCACCAGTATGTATGTCAATGGTAGTGCCAAAAATCTTTCGCACCATTGCCGAACATTCAATATGCCAGCCAGGCCTTCCTTTGCCAAAAGGGGTGTCCCAGTATGGTTCATTGTCTTTAGGCGCCTTCCACAGTGCAAAGTCGCGCACATCTTCTTTGCTGTATTCATCAGCGTCATAGCGGGCACCAGCTTTAATATCCATGCTGGTAACATTGCTTAGGCGCCCATAACGGTGAAATTTTGCAATACTGAAATAGATAGAACCATCCTTTTCATAGATAAGGCCTTTTTTATCTAAGTGGGCAATAATATCAATCATTGCATCAATAGATTCGGTGGCACGGGGATAATGTTCCACCGGTTCAATGTTAAGTGTTTTACAATCCTCAAAGAATATGTTTGTGTATTTGTCAGTGTATTCACGAAGGGTTAATCCTTCTTTAAGGGCACCTGCAATGGTTTTGTCGTCAACATCGGTGATGTTCATTGCATGGTTAACCGTAAACCCTCTAAATTTAAGGTATCGCCGCAGAAAATCGTTAAACACAAAGGTACGGAAGTTGCCAATATGGGCAAAGCTATACACAGTTGGGCCACACGAATATATGGTAACAGGCGGGTAATCTTCTATTCTTTCTTTTGAAACCCCACCTGGTGTAAAGGTTTCCAGCCTTCGTGTTAAAGTATTAAAAATTTTAAGAGCCACAATAGTATCCTCCATCGTTGTGTAGTAAGCTCATACAAAAAACTACAATTAACTAAAACAGTCAAGTAATAGTAATGTATGAATTACAATATACTATGTATTCAAGCACTATTAATAATTTTTTTTCATATAAGGTTTAAGCAGATTGTTTAATTGTTTTTTAGATTTTGTCCTGTATATAGTATAATCAGAATCAATGGATAAAATATCATATATGCCAGTTAATTCAGCAGTAACAATTAAAGAACAATCCGCTAAATCCATAGGTATATCAGAATATTTTTGTGAAAGTTCAATGATCCTTTGTAAATGTTGCTTTTCTAAAGGATAAATTGAAACAGCGTCCATTCTGATCCATTCAAGGAAATCTGTTTGTGCATTAATACTAAAGTTTAGCATATACATTACTTCAGTTATAACAGGCCAGGTGGTTATCAAATTGCCATGAAAATGTTTTAAAAATTTTAGTGTTATAGAATGGTACCTATCGTCTTTATCAAAAAGAGCTATAAGTGGGCCTGCATCAACGAGAATATTTTTCATGCAATTTGCCTTTTAAAAGCTTTTTATAATCTTTGGATAAATTATTTTTCCCACTTCCATATTTGCCAAAAAGTACTTTACCTAACTCATAAGGAGAATTTTTTTTATTGTAATGTTCAAAAAATAGATATAAAGCTTTCTTTATGACATCTGATTTTGAAATGTTTTCATTTTTTGATATTATTTTGATTTTTTCTTCTGTATCGTTGTCTAACCTAATTGATATCATATTAATCTCCTGAAATAAATGTATTACATAATGTAATACATTTTTAAAGAATGTCAAGAAATTTTAATATTTCATTTAAAATAGTTTAATAAACAAATAGCTTACTTTTTTATTATTTGCACATACCAATGTATACAGGGATTAACGATAAAGAGCTTTTTAAATATCAAGAATTATAATAATGAGAATTGATGATTTATTCATCGCACATAAAGTTCCACACATTTTTTTAGCGGTGGTAAGATTGATTTTCTACTTTTTTGAAAATATATCATCAATCTTAAATTCAGGAAATATTGTTTTAATTTTACCAATCATTGCCAGGCTAGGATTAACCTTTTTAGGTAATTCCAGACGCTGATAGCTATAAAGATTTTTCATGCCCAACATTTGTGCAATTTGTTTTTGAGTTAATTTATGTTTTAATCGTAAATGTTTAAGGTATAATGAAAATGCTATATTAGGATCAACCATTACTTTGACAATATTTTTGCCTTTTATATTTTTCTTTGGTAGAGGAAAATTTTTTGTAGTAGGTTCCGGTTCATTCAAGTATAGATTAAGCACTTCATACATATTTTTTCGTAATTCATCCAGGTTATTGGCCTGGGTTACACAACCTTTCAATTCAATGCATTGTGCCCAATAACCATTTTTTTCTCTATGAATTTTAAAATGGTAGTACATTTCATTAACCTTCATTTAGCCGTTTTAACAAATACTTCTCTAGGCCTTTTTTTAGCTCATCGTGCATTGGGATAGTTTCACGTTCACCATTTTTTCCAACAATGACATGGCTTCCCTTTTTTCGTAAAATAACCCAACCATTCTTCTGGTACAATTTTAACATTTCCTTCCCGCTTAAAGGCATAAAATGTTACCATTTCTATCTATTTATAACAAATATATTTGGTATTAAAAAACTGTCAACAACTAATCTTCCAATATCTGCTCTTCTACAGGCACATAATCAATTATTTTTTCTTTTACCTCAATAGAAGTAGGCAGGGTAGGCATCTCAGGAGCCTTTGAATATGCTTTGGTAAAATCTATTTTGTTAAAATCCTCAGGTGAAAGCTTATAGTAGGCTAAAAGAAGATGCAGCTTTTTTATATATTCAATAAGCTCTTTCATCTTTTTATTTTTTCGGTCAATGGTTTCGCGCGATTCTTTCACCACACGACGCAGAAGCTCGGTGCGTTTTTTTAGCTTTTCTTCAAGTTCAACAAGCCGTTCATAGTATTCTTTATTTACTTTCTTAAAGTCAATGCGAGCAATAATAATCTCGCCTTCGTCTTTTTCCTTTTCTATTTCCTTAATGATGTCATTAAGCTCTTTTGAAGACAAAAGGTCCTTTGTGGATGTCTGAAGCCACTTTTTGCCATCATCATCCGTAAACTCATATACGTCAGGTAGTGTTTTCTTTTTTCGCTTAAATAACATATCGTTAACTATATTGCATATTCCCGCAATATCAGAATGCAGGATATTACATTCTTTAGTATACTATCGACACTTTATCAACATCTGTTTATGTAAATATTTTATAGCAAATCACTGATTTGAATACTCTTTCATCTTTGCCTTGATTTCCTTGTTTGATGTACTCCATAGAATAGTATTGCCAGCCCAGTTCTTATATTCCTTAAAGTATGTAGTTGCAATCCCAATTGACTGGTACAGCGGAAGCTGGGCTGTATACCCCTCATCGTCCGTGATTTCAATGGTGCCATCCTGTGCCCCAAAGGCAATGGCATTGAGTAAAAGTTTCTGAACAAGCTCTATGTCATAGTTGCTTGCTGAAAGCAGTTCAAACGGCTTTTTAGTTTCCAGTTTAACCACATAATTATTCTTTTTAATAAAATATATAGTATGGGTTTCGGCATCCATCATGATTGTATCAAAATCCTTTAATATAGTAAGCTGCCCTTTAGCAATATATGATTTGACAACCTGCATGATGATTCGCAGTTTAACAGAGTTCATGTATTGTGGTTGAATCATATCAATATGTGCTTTGATCAAGGCTTTCTGTTCTTCATCCTGTGGTTTTTCTTCGGGCTTTTTGTATTGCGACAGTACTTTATCAAGTTCCAGGTTTTCCTTATTTTCTGGTACAACATATGCTGATACTGGTATTGAAGTGTCTATTGCATATCCATCCTGTAAGGCCTGAATTTTGTACCAGTAAACAGTCCCAGGTTGTACATCGGTATCAGTATAGGTTGTGCTGGTAATAGTGGCGATAGTATCGTACGGCCCTTCCTTCAATAACGAACGCAGTATGGCATAAGAGCTGCTGTCGCCATAGGCTTCAAAATTCACCGTGATCTGATGTAAGGAACTATCGCCCAAGGCTACAACGTTGCTAATTTTTATTATTTTTGATTGTAATATAAGCGATAGTTGTTTTGCAAGAGTTTTTGCCGACAAATGAATGCTGTTATAAAAGCTGGAATCAAATGATGTTGCAATAAAACTGTTGTTTTCCAGTGAATACAGTTTATATTCAATATTAATCTGCCCCAATGAATGTGACAGCTCCGTAAAAAGGACATAGTCAGTCTTGCGCTTCTTTGAAAATTTTTTAAGGTCAGTGCTGGCACTGTCATCATTTAATTCAAGAACAGAGTTGAACGAACTGACTTTAGTAACGCTGTCTATTATGACTCCTTCAAGAGTCATGCTTTTGAGTGATTCAAATAATATCGAGGATTGATTGGCAAGGTCTTCCGGACAGAACGGGAAGACAACTGTCAGTGTTTTTGCATTAAGTATACTGGCTGAAAAAAACACACATAGACATGCGTACGTAATCTTTTTCCACAATGATATCATACTATTCCCTTTTTTGTTGTGTATAGATAGTTTGTTTCCCATTATGTATATTGAGATAAAACATGTACAGCAGAAATAGTGTATTTGCAAATTTTTTAATTACTCAATGCTTTAATGCCATTCATCAGTAAAATGTTTGACATTAATTTCATCACGCATCATAATAAATATACTAAAATAGTGTATGTAAATGCAACTATTTTGTTATGTATTTGTTATTAAAAATATATACATCTTTATGGAGGGCATATGGGTACGTATGAACACCTTATTGTGCGAAAACCTATAAATGTTAATGAATTGCCTGATCATGATTTTAGCCAGGTTATTCCGTATCCTGTTCTTATGGGCAAAGAGTTGGTGCCTGAAGCCAATGCCTGGGCTTTATATTTATATATCAAAACTATTACCCAGGAAATGAAAGATATTGCCATAAAGATGGACAGGGCAACACCGCATAAGCATGACTTTGATGAGATGTACTTAATGATTGGCGATGAAAAAGCAATTACGTTTGAGGTGATGTTGGGTGATGAAACATATCAGGTTTCAACTCCTGCTGCAGTGTATATCCCAAAGGGTACTGCGCATGCAATTAGGCCTGTGGATGCAACGGTTGGCGCAACCGGGGGCCTGATACCGGTATGCCTCAACGGTGAGTATATAACATTGCCTGTTAATTCGTGATAAAACATGAACCCACGTGAAGACATCAAGGCCATTTATTCAAAGGCTATTGAGGCAGTTGACCCTTATAAGGCTGTACGTTCGTCATTGATACGGGAAGGGAACGTTCTGCGTTTAATAGATGGTACCGTGTTTAACCTGTCAGATATAAAAAATATCTATGTAGTTGGGGCAGGGAAAGCAACTGCACCTATGGCAAAGGCAGTTGAGGATATTCTGGGCGATAGTATATCACAAGGGGTCATTGCTGTGAAGTATGGTTACCGCGAAAACCTGTCCCGTATTGCACTTCGTGAAGCAGCCCATCCGGTGCCAGATGAAAACGGCCTGAAGGCCTCTCAGGAAATAATTGATGTGCTTGGTAGAGCAGGTGAAGGTGACCTGGTAATATCATGCATTTCCGGTGGTGGATCAGCTCTATTGCCATATCCGGTGGAGCCAATTACATTGGCCCAAAAGCAGGATTTAACACAAAAACTTTTGAAAAGTGGCGCTTCAATTAAGGAATTAAATGTTGTGCGCAAACACATATCACGAACAAAAGGTGGCAACTTAGCGCTGGCATCGTACCCTGCCACGGTTATAAACCTGATGATGTCGGATGTAGTAGGCGATGACATGGACATCATTGCATCAGGGCCATTTGTGCCTGATGAAAGCACGTACATGGATGCCCTTTCTATATTACAGCGGCATAACCTGGTAAAGGAAGTTGCACCATCAATAATTCATCATCTGGAAAAAGGTGTTAATGGTGAAATACCTGAAACCCCAAAAGACAAGCACATATTTGAAAAGGTGCACAATTGTATTGTTGCTTCAAACATCATTGCATGCATGGCAGCATATACAAAAGCATGTGAGCTTGGATATAATTCCATAATTTTATCATCAATGATTGAAGGTGATACTGCCCAGTGTGCAAGTTTTCACAGTGCCATAGCTTTTGAGGTGATTAAAACTGGTAATCCTGTTAAAATACCCGCATGTATCATCAGTGGAGGAGAAACAACTGTTGTTGTTAAAGGTAATGGGCTTGGTGGGCGCAATATGGAGTTTGCAATGCAGATAGCCCCGTTAATTGAAGGTTTGCCAATTGCTGCTGCAAGTGTGGGAACTGATGGCACTGATGGGCCAACCGATGCTGCAGGTGCTGTGGCAGATGGGACTACAGTGACGAAAGCACAACAACTTGGATTGAACATAGATGAATATATCAACAATAATGATTCATACCACTTTTTTGAAGCTCTGGGTGATTTAATTAAAACAGGCCCCACAAATACCAATGTGATGGATGTCAGGATTATTATTGTAGTATAAAAAATCACTTTTAATTACTAATATATGACTTCCCTGCAAAAAGGTCAGGGAAACATTTTTAGCAGTAATCATAGAAATTAATTTACAAGATGTCAAGGATATATTATATAGGCACAAAACGAGAGAGGAGAAACCGTTTTGTTTAAAGAAAACAGATC
>Ga0209381_1004601_pt1 | contig 12202 bp, 10 predicted proteins | sample DewCreD2012metaG_FD_184111 | JGI IMG/M metagenome (GOLD analysis project Ga0209381, IMG submission 184111) | Hot spring sediment bacterial and archeal communities from British Columbia, Canada, to study Microbial Dark Matter (Phase II) - Dewar... ...
TTCCACCACTATTGTACCGGAGGCTGAGCCCCTGTTTTATTGCCCAGCAACGCCAGGCTATGGACAAGAAACCGGAAAATTCTCCCCGACTAAAACCGGAAGTTTAATACCGACTGCGACAGCGCTTATTGTCAAGAAGTACTTGAACGCACATCCAATCACGACTTCCAATCCTTAGTTCCTATTGGAATGAAGCTTCGCTAAGACAAACTGCAGAACTTGTGTAGTGTTTATGAAAGATAGAATCCCATATTTGTTGTTTATTCTTTAAAACTTGAACAAATGTTCAGAAAATAACATTTGACTGAATGAATGATCGGTCTTAGAATTATGTTCAGGATGGTTCAATTGTTCAGGAGAATGAAATGGACGGTTCTTTTAATGTAATGGATTCCGATACTTTGACACAGCGATGGGAGGAAAAGGTTCTGGCTGCAGCTTTCGGTATTCGCAAGCGTGTATTGGAGCATACCGTCAAGCACAATGGGGGATATTTGAGCCAGGCATGCTCTTCGTCGATTATCCTTGCCACATTGTATTTGAAATTGATGAATCTCGGCCCGAGCGCCGGCAATCCTATTCCTCCGAAATTTGAAAGCGTACCCAGGCCAGGCAGCCCAAAGAATTACTCTGGTGGAGTGTACAATGGATTGCCTGCTCCAGATAAAGATCGTTTTTTTCTGAGTCCTGCGCATTACGCGCTTGTTCTGTATGCAGCCCTTATCGAGGCTGGCCGACTCGCGCCTGAAGCTCTGGATGACTTCAATAAAGATGGCGGTACTGTAGAAATGATTGGTGCTGAGCATTCCCCGGGATTCGAGATGATGGGAGGTGCTCTGGCACAGACTCTTTCTCAGGCAGCAGGTATCGCAATGGCCAGAAAGCGAAGGGGAGACAGCGGTTACCATTGGGTCTTCCTTTCGGATGGTGAATTCCAGGAGGGGCAGACATGGGAAGCCATCCAGACAATGTCGCATTATAAAATAGATAATCTTACGGCTCTGGTAGATGTGAATTGCCAGCAGTGCGACGGCAAGATGTGTGACGTCATGAATGTCGATCCGCTCGAACATCGCATCGAGGCATTTGGTGGTGTAGTGGCTGTAGTCGACGGCCATGATCCTGTAGCAATCGTGAAGGCGGCGAATACCAGTCATATGGGGAAGCCACTCTTTGTGCTATGCAAGACTGACCCTGCATTTTCAATGCCTATTCTTGAGGGACGCAGACCCAAATTGCACTACGTTCGTTTTGTCTCACAAGCTGAAAGGGATATTTTTGCGGAATTTCTTTCATCTTATTCTCTGCAGAAAATGAGCGAGGAGAAGCCTCTATGATGATCGAAACAAAAGTGCATGCCAAAAACTTTGTCGATTGGGCCAGAGACAAGCCTCGGGTTGTGGTTCTTTCGGCTGATCTTACAGGTTCGACCGAGATAGCTGAATTTCAGCAAGCCTATCCTGATCGCTTCTTTTCGATGGGGGTGGCTGAGCAGAACATGGTAAGCTTTGCAGCTGGATTGGCCAGAGAAGGATATATACCGTTTATTCATACATTTGCCGTGTTCATTTATCGGCAGACACTGAGCCAGATAGTCAATTCGGTTGCCTATTCTGCGCTTCCTGTAAAATTCTTTGGGTTCCTTCCCGGTATTACAACACCAGGAGGAGCGACACACCAGGCAATCGAGGATGTGTCCATCATGCGCTCCATTCCGAATATGACCGTTCTGGAGGTGGGGGATGCGACGGAAATCCGGACGGTGCTGGATGTCGTGTACTCTCTGCCCGGCCCTGTCTATGTGAGGATGCTGAGAGGAGAAGTGCCTCGGCTTTTCAGCCCGACTGAGCCTTTTATACTTAATCGAGCGAGAGTTCTTTCAGATGGATGTGATGTAACTCTATTTACTTCCGGAATTTGTACCGAAGAAGCACTGAGAGCTTCCTCCGTGCTTGCTGCTCGTGGAATAGGAATAAGGCATCTTCATATTTCGACACACAAGCCTTTCAATGATCCGCTTGTTGATGATGCCCTGAAAGCATGTTCTGGACCCGTGATTACCATGGAAAATCATACAATAATTGGAGGGCTTGGATCTGAAATAGCGGAACGGATGGCAGATCTTGGTATCGGAAGGAAACTATTCAGGATTGGTCTTATGGATACTTTTGCGCACGGCGGCAGCAAGGCATACCTGATGAGAAAATATGGTCTTGATGCTCTCTCCCTCGTACGCACCATGGAATCTGCTCTTTCTGTAAAACTCGATATACATGAACAAGACCTTGCGGAAGTTCACATCCAGGATGTGCACAGCCTGGCGAAAGCGGAGGCTCTCTGATGCATTTGACATTGCCTGATCCTTTGCATCTGAGCTTGGCGGTTTCTGGTGAAAAGTTGTTTGTTACCTATTTGCTGCAAGCAGATGTAGAACGAGAGGCTCTCGAAAAGGCGAAGGATATTTGCCTTGAACAGACAGTCGAGTTTCCGGATGATTTGGTTCCGCCCGGTTCCTTGAGAGATACCATAATTGGCAAAATTGTTGATTTTGGCAAAAAGGATGACACTACCTGGTTCGCACAAATTTCATTTGCATTTGAAACGTTCGGCAACGATCTTCTGCAGATGCTGAATGTCATTTTTGGAAATATCAGCATCAAACCAGGAATCAAGGTTATCGATATAGCTCTGCCGGAATCATTTGCAGGCCGAATTCGGGGACCGCGCTTTGGTGTCGAGGGTATAAGAAAACTTGTCGGCGTTGAACACAGACCCCTGATATGCACTGCACTGAAACCGATGGGCCTTTCCGCAGAACAGCTTGCTGAGCAGGCATACAGATTTGCCCGTGGCGGTATTGATCTTATCAAGGATGATCATGGGCTTGCGGATCAGCCCTTTGCACCTTTTACAAAAAGGGTAAGACTATGTTCAGAAGCTGTTCGCAGAGCAAATGAGGAGACAGGCAGAAACTGTCTTTATCTACCCAATATTACCTGTTCAGCGGATAGAATTCGGGAGAGAGCTCATTTTGCAAAGGAGTGTGGTGTCGGTGGACTGCTGATTTCCACTCTCCTGACAGGTTTTGACAGCATGCGCATGCTGGCTGATTCCGATGAATTGCAATTGCCGATTATGGCGCACCCTGCTTTTTCAGGTGCTTTCGTTACTTCAAAAGCAAATGGTATATCCCATGGATTGTTCTATGGTCTGTTCATGAGGCTGTTCGGTGCTGACATGAGCGTGTATCCGAACTTCGGTGGCAGGTTCAGCTTCTCAGTAGACGAATGCAGAGGCATTGCCGAATTCTGCAGAAGGCCATTAGGCGCTCTCAAAGCAATTTTCCCAACACCAGGCGGTGGAATGACAACGGACAAAGCTTCGATCATGCTTGATGTGTATGGAAGAGATTTTGTCTTGCTCATAGGAGGCGGTCTCCACAGACATTCACCTGATATCGAAGCGAATGCTCGCTATTTTGTCCAAATGCTGGAGAATCTGTAAAATGCGAGCCTACGATACCGAGCTTCTGGCTACTGTCGCCAATCTTTACTACCTCGAATATATGACTCAAAAAGAGATTGCGGACAAGCTCGGCATATCGAGGATTGCAGTCACTCGGCTTCTCAAGCGTGCTCGCGAAACAGGCATGGTCCAGATAACGATCAGACATCCATTGCCTGAACTCTATTCTCTTGCTTTGGAGCTGGAAAAGAAGCTTGGCTTGAGAACCGTGCGGCTGGCTGAAACCGCTCTGACTGAAGATGAAACACTGCGCTCTATTGGCAAAGCAGGTGCGGAGCTGCTCTTGAACTTAGTTTCTCCAACGAAACGTATTGGTGCAGCATGGAGCCGGACAGTCAGTTCGATTCTTCCCTTCATTCGTCGTCCTGCCAAACCTCCTCTTTGTGTAAATGAATTAGCCGGGACATATCTCAAACCAAGTATTCCCTATGGAGTTTCCTGGGGTCTTGCAGAGAAGCTGGGATCGCCGCTCGAGACTATTCCTTCTCCTGTTCTTGTCAGCTCTGCTGAAATCAAGAGGAGTATTCTGTCTGAGCCCTCCATTGCCGAGGCTTTGGAACATGCAGCTTCTGTCAACCTTGCGCTGGTGGGCCTCGGTTCTGTTGGAGAGGGATCGAGCCTTCTGAAAGCCGGTTTCATTCAGAGAGACGAGCTGGATGAATTGAGAGCCAAAGGGGCGGCAGGCGATATTCTCATGCGTTATTACGATCGAGATGGCAAACCAGTCTCGATGAGCTTCGAAGACCGAATTATCGCGATTGACTGGAATGCGATCCGATCCATTCCAATGGTAATTGCTATGGCCTTTGGTGAAACCAAAGTTGAGCCTATATATGCCGCCGCAAAGGGCGGATTGATAAAAGGTCTGGTAACCGACAGGGCTACAGCCCACATGCTGCTCGAATTGCACAATTGATGGTATGCGGCAACAACACGGCTGGTGCTGTGTTTGTATATCAAGGATGCGGAAGGTCAAGGAGGTGCTACATGAAAAAAACGGTAGCGGTAGTTGTCTTGTTGGCTATCATTGCAGGAATGGCATTTGCTCAGCAAATTCCATCCAAGATTGCCGATCGCAAGACACCAATCAAGATCGCTGTCATCAGGAACCTTGGTTCGGATGATCATACGAACCAGTTCCTGGCAGGCGCGAAGGAAGAAGGAGAAAGCCTGGGATTCAAGGTTGACACCTTCATTACCAACGGTGATGATGCAAAGTTCCAGGATTATGCGAACCTTGTATTGAACCAGGGCTATGATGGAGTTATTCTCTCCCATGGCAAGGATCCATATGCAACATCCGTCGTACAGTCCTTTGTCAAGAAGGGAATTGCAGTTTCCGTCTTTGATACGGCGCTTTCCGGTGAAATTCCTGGAGTGACAGTAACCTCTCAGAAAGACGAGTCTCTTGCAGAAATGTCGCTCGGTCAGCTTGTCAAGGATTTTGGCGGCAATGCAGCAATTTTCAAGCTTTGGGTCGCCGGATTCCCGCCAATGGAACGCCGTCAGACAGTTTATAAAAAGGTGCTCGCCGAAAATCCTGGCATCAAGGAGCTGGAGCTGATAGGAGCAGTATCTGCTGATGTGCCTGGAGACACTGCGAACAAGGTTGGTGCTGCCCTTGCCAAATATCCCAAGGGAAAAGTTCAAGCGATCTGGGGAAGCTGGGATGCCTTTGCCCAAGGTGCGTACAAGGCTCTTAAGGAAAATGGCCGCACTGAAATAAAGATTTACGGCATCGATGTATCCAATCAGGATTTACAGCTCATGCAGGAAAAGGACAGCCCCTGGGTGTGTACTGCAGCGGTCGATCCGAAACTCATCGGCAAGATCAACATGCGCCTCGTTGCAAAGAAGATTGCTGGTGAAAAAACTCCAGCTGTGTATGAATTTGCTGCTTCTCTCATCAAGCAGGAAGATCTGAAGAAGAGCAAGACACCGGTGAATATGGCAACGCTGTCAACTATCATTCCGGGCTGGGGAGAATCGAACGATTTCAATGAACCCTGGATGGATGCCCTGCGCGAGAAGAACAAGAAAAAATAATTGTTGCTTGATGTATCGCCCTTTCTCCAAATCTCAAGGAGAAAGGGCGATTTTGAGGAGATGGCATGGATGTCTGAACAACTTGAGATGCGGAATATTTCTATCTCCTTCCCTGGTGTGAAAGCGCTCGACAATGTTTCGTTTTCTGCCAGTGCGGGTGAAGTTCATGCGCTCGCAGGAGCCAATGGTGCTGGAAAGAGCACTCTGATGAAAATCCTGTCGGGAGCTTATGCACATTATACTGGAGAAATTCTTATCAACGGCCAGCCTGTACATATTCGTTCTCCTAGGGATGCCCGTCAGCATGGCATAGAGATAGTTTTCCAGGAAGTGGATGTAGCGCTAATCCCCTATCTGTCTGTCGCTGAAAACATAATGATAGACGAACTGGCAAATGCAAAAAAACGCTCACCCTTTGTAGACTGGCATAAGATCAGATCTACAGCACGCCAGGTACTAGCCAGACTGGGCGAAAACATAGATTGCAATCAGATAGCCAGCTCTCTGACCATTGCTCAGAAACAGCTTGTTCTGATCGCCAGAGCTCTGGTACATTCAGCAAAATTTCTTGTGCTTGATGAGCCTACTGCGCCGCTCTCTCAAAGTGAGACCGATGCATTGTTCAAAGTTATCCAGGATCTTGTCGAGCAGGGCATGGGAATAATCTATATTTCGCACCGCATGCCTGAAATCTTTAGAGTTTGTTCAAGAATTACGATTCTCCGCGACGGGAAGACTGTCGATGCCAGACCCCTCAAGGAACTCAATTATCAGTCAATTGTCGAAAAAATGCTGGGCAGAAAGCTTGGTGAAAGCTTTCCTGTGAGAACACCCAAAATCGGGGACGAGCTGTTCTCGGTGAGTGGGCTTTCCGATGGTGCAAGGCTCAGGAATGCCAGAATTTCAGTCAGGCGGGGCGAAATTGTGGGGCTCACAGGGCTTGTTGGTGCTGGAAAGACTGAGTTCTGCAAGGCGATTTTTGGTGCTACCAGATCTGCCTGTGCTTCCACTTTCTGGAAAGGTGGGAGCAGGCTGCCCTCCGATCCTCATTATTCTGTCCAAATGGGGATGGCGCTCATTCCAGAAGAAAGAAGAAAAGAAGGACTTTTCCTTGGCCAATCGGTGGCCGACAATATCACCATTGCATCGCTCGATCAATTCAGCTCTCGAGCAGGTTTTGTCAGGAGACAAAAAGAATTTTCAACCTCGAAAGATGTTGTGGCCAAAATGGGCATCAAATGCAGCGATGTGCATCAAATGGTCGCAAATCTCTCCGGAGGAAATCAGCAGAAGGTTGTAGTAGGAAAATGGCTCTGTGCGGATGCCGAGCTTTACATATTCGACGAGCCCACGAAGGGAATCGATGTTGGTGCAAAGAAGGATCTCTATGGACTGATCGGAGCGCTGGCAGATTCAGGCAAGGCAGTAATATATGCGAGCTGTGAATTTGAGGAAATCCTTGGCTTGTGTGACAGGATTTTTGTCCTCTATGCTGGCGAAACCGTTGCCGAATTAAAAAATTCAGAAGCGAATGAGGAAAAGCTGCTGTATTACTCAACCGGGGGAAAATGAATATATGAGCGTGAAATTCGATCTTTCAGGTTTCTTTTACAAATGGGGTACTATTCTTACTGTCATATTCTTGATTGCCTTTTTTGGTATTGTTGCGCCTAATTTCCTTACATATTACAACATGGTCAATATCCTTCGATCGATTTCAATAGTCACAGTTGTTGCCATAGGCGTTTCAATGTCGCTTTCCGTAGGAGGTTTTGATCTCTCTGTAGGATCTGTTGCATCTCTTGCAAATGCGGTCATAGTTTCTTGCCTGATTTGGTACAATCTTCCCACATTCCCCTCGATTCTTATTGCTCTCACAGTCTGCCTTTTTGTCGGTCTTTTCAATGCATTTCTCATCATAATCATGAAAATTCCCGACATGCTGGCGACCTTGGCAAGCATGTTCATCATTCAAGGCGTTGCCATGACCTATACAAAAGGCGGCTCGATAACCCAGAACATGATGATGGCAAACGGATCCACCGCCCCGGGAAGTCTTACCCCGGTTTTCAATGCGATCGGCCAGGTGCCGACGATTATCATAATAATGCTTTGCATAGTGGTTATAGTTCAGATCTATCTGAGTTTCACCAAGTACGGACGTTTCATGTACATGGTAGGTGGAAATGCTGAAGCAGCGAGGCTTTCAGGCATTCCATGTAAAAAATACAAACTGCTGGCTTATCTGATATCTTCATTTTTTGCGGCTGTTGGAGGCATCATGCTTGCTTCCCGAATTGGTTCTTCGCAGGTCAACTCGGGATCCGCATATCTCATGGATGCCGTAGCGGCCGCATATATCGGATATTCTCTTGCCGGCAATGGGAAACCGAATGCTGTTGGAACCTTCATTGGAGCAGTGCTTATAGGGATCCTGCAGAATGGTCTGGTCATGATTTCGGTTCCATATTATTCGATGGATATCGTAAAAGGGCTCGTTCTGGCACTTGCCTTGGCCATCACATATCTGAGAAAGGAGAAATGAATCATGTTCGAAACCTATTTTCTTATGAAAACCAATGACGTCATCGAGTATGCAAAACAGAAAATCGATTTTTTCGAAAATGATGCCGATTTGGAATGCATTGAAATCGGTGACGGAAATTTGAATTATATCTTCAAGGTTCTGGATAGAAAATCAGGCAAAAGCATTGTTATCAAACAATCAAGTGAAACGGCCAGAATTTCAGATCAATTCAAGGTTTCGCCCGACCGGAATCGCATTGAATATGAGATTCTCAAAATCGAAAACGATCTCGCACCAGGGCTGGTTCCGAAGATCTATGGCTATGATCCGGTCATGAATTGCTTCGTGATGGAGGATCTGTCCGATCATGTCATCATGCGGAAGGGATTGCTCGAGAGAAATATATATCCTGATTTCGCTGAGGATATCAGCACTTTTATGGTAAATACCCTTCTTCTGACTACCGATGCGGTCATGGATCATAAACAGAAAAAAATGCTCGTCAAAAATTTCATCAATCCCGATTGCTGCGAAATCACAGAAAACCTTGTATATACCGAACCCTTCAACGATATTTTCAACAGAAATGATCCATTCCTCCCCAATCTGGATTTCATCAGGAAAGAGCTCTATGAAGATGAAATGCTCAGGCTTGAAACAGCAAAAATGAAATTCGATTTTTTCCAGAATGCTCAATGCCTTATTCATGGTGATTTGCATACTGGATCAATATTTGTGAAAGAGCATTCAACGAAGATCATTGACCCTGAATTTGCATATTTTGGCCCGGCAGGCTACGATGTGGGCAATGTCATCGCCAATCTCGTTTTTGCCTGGGCGAATGCCGATACTGTCATCGAGGATACTGATGAACGCACACGCATGACAAACTATCTCGAATCGATGATGCAGCAAAGCCTGGATCTTTTCATAAAGAAGTGGAAAGCGTTATGGGAAAGCTCCGTTACCGAAACCGTAGCCAAATATACAGGATTCAAAGAGTGGTATCTTGATGGCATCCTGCGTGATACAGCCGGCGTAACCGGGCTCGAACTGTGCAGAAGGACCGTGGGTATCGCTCATGTCAAAGATCTGACATCGATTGAAGATCCTGTGAAACGCATACGTGCTGAGCGCGTATGTCTCAGCATGGCAAAACGGTGTATTTTCGAGAGGGAAAGAATCAGAACTGGTGAGGATTATCTCGAGCTTCTGGACTGGGCTGCCAGGAGACACCCAAGAAGCTGAACAGTCAGAAGGAGCATTTTCTATGAGCAACGCAGTGATGAGTGTCAGACTTGACGATGATAGAGGTGAGCTTGTCATTCTTGATCAGACTCTTCTTCCTGCAGAAAAGAAATTCATAAGGCTTTCAAAAGTTGAAGAAATCTGGGAAGCTATCCGATCTCTCCGGGTAAGAGGGGCTCCAGCCATCGGCATTGCTGCTGCATATGGCGTATATCTTGCAGTGCGCAACACAGCACTCGGTGATGTTCCTGCACTGGTGGAGACATTCCGATCGGCCAAATCCTATTTGGCTACCTCACGTCCGACAGCCGTCAATCTTTTCTGGGCCTTGGACAGGATGGAGAGAAGGCTCGAAACCGAACTTGCAAGAGATCCAGGAGTGACAGCAGGCGAACTCCGCAAAGCATTGCTGGAAGAGGCAACTTCCATCCGCTCGGAAGATGCCCAGGTATGCCGGGCTATTGGAGAACACTCTCTGAGATTGCTCGAAAAAGGTTGGGGTCTGCTGACGCACTGCAATGCCGGAGCTATTGCGACGGCAGAGTATGGTACCGCGCTTGCTCCCATCTACCTCGGTCAGGAACGAGGCTATAATTTCAAAGTTTTCGCGGATGAAACAAGGCCTCTTCTGCAGGGTGCCAGACTTACTGCCTGGGAGCTCAAGGAGGCTGGTGTCGATGTTACTTTGATTTGCGACAATATGGCTGCCAGTGTCATGAAAAAAGGCTGGATTCAGGCGGTTCTGGTCGGATGCGATCGTGTTGCGGCGAATGGTGATGCGGCTAATAAAATCGGCACGCTGGGTGTCGCGATTCTAGCGAAGAGATATGGGATTCCGTTCTATGTGCATGCTCCGCGATCGACAATCGACATGCATTGCATATCGGGTGACGATATCGAAATCGAACTCAGGCCTGGAGAAGAAATTACTTCGAAATGGTATTCCAGGCCAATGGCTCCCGAAGGGGTGAAGACATACAATCCTGCATTCGATGTCACCGACCACGAATTGATAACTGCCATAATAACTGAAAAAGGTGTGGCGTATCCGCCTTTCGAACAGAGCTTGAGGGAAATGATGCAATGAGCCATTTAAAAATCATCGGTCCTGATGACCCGGCACTCAATGCTCTTGCCCTCAGAATCGGCGAATACAACCGGAATCGGAAAGAGCATATCGAGCTTGAAATAATTTCCTGGCCGCAATACAAAAACAGACTCGATGCAGCTCTGGAAGGTCATGATCATGTTGACGCGTGCTTCATGCCTGGACATGTGTGGCTGGGGGCATATGCGGGGACCAGAAAGCTTCTTTCCATAGAGGATGTTTACGAACAATCTCCTCTGCATATGAAGCCGAAACTTCAGAAAGCGCTGTTTTCCTATGAAGTGGGGGATATAGTACCCCAGATAGCGAATGAATGCCGCTTTGAAGGGAAACAGTATCTTCTGCCGCTTTTCACCGATGGTCATCTCTTTTTCTGTGAAGCAACATTCTACGAGCAATATCAAAGTATGCTGCTGGATCCGGAAGGGCGGGTTCGTCCTTCCAACCTGATTGAAGTCGCACGACATATGTCCCTGAATCCTGTACTGCATGGATCGCGACACCAGCCTCATCGATATCCTCTTGCTCTGAAATCCCATCCGAGTGAGCTCTTACTGGATTTCCTTCCTTATTTTTGGGATATGGGCGGCGAGTTTGTTGCAGAGGATGCTCTTGATTCCCAGTCGTTCAAGACTATGGTGGAGCGCTCCTGCGATCTGTATCGCACCCTGATGGAGTTCGCGCCGCCTGAAACCAAATCTTTTGGCAACGCTGAAATTGCTGATGCGCTTGCTTCTGGGAAAGTGGTGATGGCCATTTCATGGGGAGGGCAGGCTGCTCCGATCGTGCAATCTGGAAGAGCGAAGGGTATTGAATTTTCTATCGCACCCCTTGCGACATCTTGGAACGCAACATGGGGCATCGGCATCAATGCTGCGATTGGCAGAGAGCGATCTGCCAAAGTACTCTGCAATCTCCTTGAGCTCATGGATAGACATCTTGATGAGCTCGTTGCGGACCATGCTGGCAGTCCGGTCAGGCAAACCACCTATGAAAATGCTGCAATCAACTCCAAATGCTCATGGCTGAAAGCTCAGTTTGCGATGCTGCAGCTAGCCAGACATTTGCCATCGGACCCTTCTCTAGGTGCATCAGTAATGAAAATTGCAGAAGCTATTTCTCAGACAGTGCACGGCAAGTAAGTCGTATTGTTCTTTGAGTCTGAAAAGCAGGGAGTGTCGCAGCGCACTGCTGGACTTGAAAAAGCTGGTTTTGGAACAAATAGCAACGCTAGACAGTATTATTTTCCCCTATTCGCCAGCCCTATTCATCTTTCATCTCGTCCGCATCTTTCAGCTGGGCAAAGGATGCAATGCTGCCGAATACCTTCGGCGCGACGAATAGCCGCATGTACAGAAGAAAAACCAGGCCTATCATGCCGCTGACCAGAAAGCCTGCGGATGAGCCGAGCGCATCCGACAGCTGGCCGGTATAGAGCGAGCCGATGGGTGTTGAGCCGACAAAGACAAGGTTGTAGGCCGCCATGACCCTGCCGCGCATGGCAGGCGATGATTGTATCTGCACTGAGGTATTGCACATTGTGGCGAACGCCGACATGCCGAAGCCGCAGGCTGCCAGCAATACTGCGGAAATAATGAAATTGTGCTGCAATCCGATGAGGAGTATCCGTCAATTTCTCCCCGTCCGCCGGCTTTTGAAAACGTGAGTATCCTAGCTTCCAGAAGGGAGCGAAAGGATGTATTTCAAGAAAGACCGAGCGATTTACCTGGTGGCCGGGATTACCGACA
>Ga0209381_1004603_pt1 | contig 12197 bp, 10 predicted proteins | sample DewCreD2012metaG_FD_184111 | JGI IMG/M metagenome (GOLD analysis project Ga0209381, IMG submission 184111) | Hot spring sediment bacterial and archeal communities from British Columbia, Canada, to study Microbial Dark Matter (Phase II) - Dewar... ...
CTAACAGCGGCTTGGCGTAATGGCGTGTGCAGTGCTTCGTATGACAGTCTTGTAGTAGGTTCAAGTGCAATTCTTCGATTGAAATTTTTTTCTGAAAATCCGCCACTACGCCAAGCCCCCAGCCGTTGTGCAACATTCATTGAAACTGAGACTTAACATGAAAGCATTAATATTGATTGATATACAGAATGGGTTGACTAAAAAGAAAACACTCTATAAAGAGAATTTGTTTATCAGCTCGATTAACTTAGCGATAAAGGCATTTCGAAATTTGAAATTGAAAGTAGTTTTTATACAGCATAATAACCATCAACTTAAGTTTGGTACCTATGATTGGCGAATTGACGATCGTATTGACAGATTAGAAAATGATATTACAATCCAGAAGAACCATGGGAATGCCTTTCATAATACAGACTTGAAACAAATTCTCATTGACTTCAATATTGACTCAATTGTAATTGGAGGCTTAGTAAGTCATGGATGTGTAAAAGCAACTTGTCTTGGTGGGCTAGCGGAAGGATTTGAAATCAAATTGTTAAGAAATGGACATACAAGCTGGAACAAAGATGCTCAAGCAAAGATTGATGATACTGAGACGGAATTATTAAATGCTGGTATTCACACAATTGAGTTTTCATAATCACTATTTAATTCTTTTTTGGATTCATCATGAAAAAGTATGATATGTTTTAGCCCTAAGCCTTCGGCGTAATGCCTCTTGTTTTTTAGAGCCTTTTTTTTATTAGCTCTTCCGACAGGGGAAAAGCTCGTCGAGTTTTTGGATTGATTGACCCGGGATTCGTTGGAGGTTAGTTTTAAAAAGTATTGCGCTTCAGGAGTGCAAACGAACGAATCATAGGTCAAACTGTATGCCCTGGGCCAGGGGCAGATCGGAACCGAAATTGATTGTGTTGGTTTGCCTGCGCATATACTGTTTCCAGGCATCTGAACCTGCCTCACGTCCGCCGCCTGTTTCTTTTTCACCACCAAAGGCACCGCCTATTTCGGCCCCCGAAGTACCAATGTTCACGTTGGCAATTCCGCAATCCGATCCGCCGGCTGACAGGAATTTTTCGGTTTCCATCAGGTTTTCGGTAAAAATGGCCGAGGAAAGTCCCTGCGGAACATCATTCTGCAAAAAGATTGCTTCTTCGAGGGTATCATATTTCATCAGATACATAAGAGGACCAAAGGTCTCTTCCTTAACCACGGGAATGTTTCCTGGTACTTCAGCAAGCGCCGGTCTGAGGAAACAGCCTGATGCAAAGGCAGGGCCTTCGGGCTGGTCGCCACCCAGCAGGAGCCTTCCTCCTTCTTTCTGAAGCCGGACGATAGCTGTTCTGACAACACCAACCGCTGCCGTGTCAATAAGAGGGCCTACAAGCACGGAAGGATCAAGGGCATGCCCGATACGTTTTTCAATTTGCCGGTAGGTATGAATGAGCCTCTGGCAGAATTGGTCATATACCGAATGATGGATGATCAGCCTCCGTGTGGTTGTACAGCGCTGACCGGCTGTTCCGAGTGCCCCGAAAACTACTGCCCGCAGAGCAAGCTCAAGGTTGGCATGAGGGGTGATAATAATGGCATTATTTCCTCCCAGCTCAAGAATGGTGCGTCCAAGCCGTTCGCCAACAATCCGGGCCACCCTTTTGCCCATGGGAGTTGAACCGGTGGCGGAAATAAGAGGAATACGCCTGTCAGAAAGCATTACGTCGCCAATATCTTTCGAATTTCCAATAACCAGGTTGCAGATCCCTTCCGGCAGGTTGTTACGCACCAACACCTCGCTGATAATATTCTGCACGGCTATGGCGCAGAGAGGTACTTTTGAGGAAGGTTTCCACAGAATGGTGTCTCCGCATACAAGAGCTATGGCGGCATTCCACGACCACACTGCCACCGGGAAGTTGAAAGCAGTAATTACTCCCACTATTCCCAGGGGATGATACTGTTCGTACATGCGGTGATTCTTCCTTTCAGAATGGGTGGTCATTCCATACAGCATACGGGACAATCCGGTGGCATAATCACAAATGTCAATCATTTCCTGAACCTCCCCCAGACCTTCCTGAAGAATTTTGCCCATTTCATACGAAACAAGCCTGCCGAGAACCTCTTTCTTTTCCCTTAAGGCGAGCCCTATCTGCCGAACAATCTCTCCCCTCTGAGGAGCAGGTACATTTCGCCATTGCCTGAATGCTTCATGCGCCTTGCTCACCACCATGTCGTAATCTTCCCTGCTGGCCTGTTTAACGGAGGCTATCACTGCCCCGTCATTGGGAGAAACGGATGGGAGGATTTCTCCGTGGGCTTCTGCGAACCTTGTTCCCAGACTGACCCCGTGGTTGATGGCTTCAATATTCAGTTCCCTGAGCATGGCGGGTATGCCGTAAGCGGAAGAATTACTCATAGGTGCGTCCATTTAAATTAGGAAGGTTTACGGTCAGCATCCTGAACAACAAAACCTGAACAGGATATACCCTCTAAGTTGAAATGGAAAACTGTATTTTACAACATATTTCAGAGCATAATAATTAAATAGTTGAAAAACAAATTATTGCAAATACACATGTGTTGTAAAATATATTTCAGGAGAAGAAAAATCATTCTTTCTTAGCGGCAGTATATAGAATTTTGGTGAAGAATAAATTTACACGATATGGCATTTGGATTTTTTAAGGTTCCGCAACCGGTCAATGAACCGGTATATGAATACAAACCAGGTTCGGTTGAGCGTTCCCTGCTGAAGAAGGCCATTGCCTCCATGCGGTCGGAAGAGATTGAAATTCCCATGATAATAGGAGGGGAGGAGGTAAAAACAGGAAATCTGGTAAGGATTCATCCCCCGCATGATATTGGGCATACGCTGGGGTATTATCATAAAGGGGACAGTCGTCATGTTCAGATGGCGATTGATGCGGCACTTAAGGCCAAACCTGCATGGGAAAGGATGCCATGGGAGAGCCGTGCGGCAATATTTCTGAAAGCAGCTGAACTTCTGGCGGGTCCGTATCGGGCAAAAATCAATGCAGCCACCATGCTGGGCCAGTCAAAAAATGTTTTTCAGGCCGAGATTGATGGAGCCTGCGAACTGATTGATTTCTGGCGCTTTAATGTGTATTACATGGCGCAGATTTATGGAAACCAGCCGGCATCATCAAAAGGATTCTGGAACAGAATGGAGCACAGGCCTCTGGAAGGTTTTGTGTTTGCTCTTACACCGTTCAATTTTACTGCCATTGCGGGGAATTTGCCTACTGCTCCTGCCATGCTGGGCAATGTCGCCGTATGGAAACCTTCCAATACCCAGATTTACTCGGCCCGAGTGATTATGGAAGTGCTGAAGGAGGCTGGTTTACCCGACGGGGTTATCAATCTTGTTTATGTTTCAGGGCCTGAAGCAGGAAAGGTCATCTTTTCCCACCCCGATTTTGCCGGGTTTCATTTTACCGGATCCACGGCAGTGTTCCAGAATATCTGGAAAACTATCGGAAACAATATCCATTTGTACAAATCCTATCCCCGTATTGTTGGGGAAACTGGAGGCAAGGATTTTGTAATGGTGCATGCTTCGGCTGCCGTTAAACCTGTTATTACTGCACTTGCACGGGGTGCCTTTGAATACCAGGGGCAAAAATGCTCGGCGGCTTCCCGGGCTTACATTCCACAGTCCCTGTGGCCTGCCATAAAGGAAGGATTGCTGGCCGACATGGCTACCTTCAGAATGGGCGGTACCGAGGATTTCAGGAATTTTATCAATGCAGTAATCGATGAAGCTGCATTCGATTCCATCGTATCGTATATTGAAAAAGCACGAAAGGATACCGGAGTGGCAAAAATACTTGCCGGAGAAGGGTATGACAAGTCAAAGGGCTATTTCATTGAGCCAACTGTGATAGAGGTAAATGATCCTTCCTATGTGACCATGAGGGAAGAAATTTTCGGGCCGGTGCTGTCCGTATATGTTTATCCTGATGAAAAGTACGAAGAAACCCTGATGCTGTGTGACAAGACCTCGGTGTACGGGCTTACCGGATCCATTTTTGCAACCGACCGGACTGCCATTGACAAAGCAGTGGATATGCTACGCCATGCTGCCGGGAATTTCTATATCAACGACAAACCAACCGGAGCGGTTGTCGGTCAGCAGCCCTTTGGCGGAGCCAGAGGTTCCGGTACAAACGATAAGTCAGGGTCGGTCATGAACATGATGCGGTGGGTTTCTCCCCGTTCCATGAAGGAAACGTTCCTTCCTCCTGCTGACTACCGTTATCCGTTTATGGAGGAAGAATAGGCGATATTCTTGGCCGGCATGATTTACTTACCTCTGAAGAGTATTGTAAACTTTTAGCCCAATAAGGCGATCGCAATTACGTGTATCGTCTGTATAGTATAAGAGAAAGAGGTACTCATTTCCGGTTTCTGAATGGCTTCCGTTCAGTGTATAGGAGGGAACCCCCTTTTCAGGCTTGAGGATATATTCATAATTATAGTATCCCTGCTTGAGCAGAAGGCTGATTTCGTACCTGCGGGTACGGAAATTATACTGCATCCGGTACCTGTCGGCCAGATTCCTGTTGGTAAGGGCTCCGTATAGGTAAACATCTTCATCGATGAACGGCTGACCGGTATTCAGCGAAAAGTGTATATACATATAATCCGCCTCATTCCGATCCTCTTCCGTTTCATTGTTTTCCACCAAAAAGTTTCCATTGATATCTTCTGTAAAAAAATACGGGTTGTACGAATCAACCTTGTCGTCGTAAAGGTGAATATGATAATACGGGGCTTTGAACTCCATTTCTTTAATGCGCGGTGACTGATAGCGACGACTTTTGGTGTCGAAGTTCATGTATTCGTTGCCTCCCTCAAAAACACACTCTCCCGGAAGGCAACAGGCAAAAGATTTTTTGCCGGAAGAACGTGCTTTAGGCAGTTCTTTCTCAAACTGCCAGCGAAGATTTTTAAGTGCAAGCAGGTGAAAATGATCAGGATTGACATTCTTTTGTGCCGGAGCATCCCAGCTAATTTCGAAACTCTGGCCTCCGGACGATTGTTCTTCGGCCGGTTTGTAAAATACCTCGGGAACTGACGAATTCTCGGATACAAAAAACCGTTTGGTCAGGACAGTCTGTTCGGGATGATCAGTAGAATATATGCGCAATACATAATTCCCCGACAATAGAATCTGCATGTTTTCTGCCGGGAAAATAAGCCTGAAATTGCGGTACGAAACGGTCGTGTTGGATGAGGTCTTTATGTCGTAAATCCGGGTATCGGGAAATCCTTCCATGTATTCCTGCTGTGAAAATGCTTCTTCCTCCCAGAACCGGTTGCAGTAAATCAGTTGCCATGAGAAATCGCGCTGAAGGGGAGAAAGATCATCAAACATCAGTTCAAGGTGTTCGTCAGAAGAAAGATAGATGAAAGGAATACTGAGCGGAAATCCCTCCCTGTGGAAAGAAACTGAAAAAATCTGATCATCGGTAATGGTGTCTTTTATGCAACTTTTCCGGCTTTGGGCTCCGGCAGAGAAAACGGAAAGCCAGGCGACAAAAAAAACTATCCGGTGAACCTGTTTACAATGCATTTGTTTATAATCCATCCGATTGAAAATTTTTTTCGGGTTACATATAAATATATAAATATAGAGAATAGTTGATATATTTGCCGTATTGTTATAATAAAAACAGAGATTGTAAATTTGAGTATTTTCTGAAAAATAAACGTAGTTGCATGTCAGATGTTGTAAAATTACGTAAGGGGTTGAACATCAGATTGAAAGGAAAGCCGGAGCAACGGTTTTTCCCTTCTGATCCGGCCTCATTGTATGCTGTAAAACCTCCTGATTTTTACGGGCTTGTTCCCAGGCTGGTTGTGCAGCCGGGAGATTCTGTCAAAGCAGGGACGCCCCTGTTTTTTGATAAGAGCAATCCGGATATTGTGTTTGTTTCGCCGGTTAGTGGCAAGGTCAATGCGGTGCGTCGCGGTGAACGAAGGGCGATCCTTGAAGTAGTTGTGGAAGCAGGCGGGAACCAGGAATATGAATCCTTTCCGGCAAGTGATCCTTTGGCAATGGGAAGGGAGCAGATCATAAACCAGCTTCTTAAGGCAGGTTGCTGGCCATTTATCCGTCAGAGGCCTTATGGAATTATTGCCAATCCGGCTGATACTCCAAAGTCGGTTTTTGTTTCGGGTTTTGATACGGCTCCTCTGGCTCCGGATTATACGTTTGTGTTGAAGGAGTCTCAGCAGGAATTTCAGACCGGGCTGAATGCTCTGAGCAAACTTTCACCCGGCGGGGTTTATCTGAATGTTCCGGACCCTCTTCCGGAAGATTCTTTTTATAGGAAGATTGTCAATGCAAGGATAACCCGTTTCAGGGGGCCCCATCCGGCGGGGAATGTGGGAATACAGATTCACCATCTGGATCCCATCAACAAAGGTGATATAGTTTGGTATGTCAATCCCCAGGATGTGGTAATCCTTGGCCGATTGTTTCTTACCGGACGTTTTGATGCCACAAGAACGGTAGCCGTTACCGGCTCGGAAATTCTGAAACCAGGATATTACCGCACCATGCTGGGTGCCAGCATTAAACCTCTGGTGGAAAAGAATGTGCAGGAAGGGGAGAAGCGGTATATTTCAGGGAATGTTCTTACCGGCAGTCGCATTGGTCAGGAAGGCTATATCGGATTTTATGATTCCCAGATAACAGTGATTCCCGAAGGAAAGCATTTTGAGTTTCTCGGATGGGCTCTTCCCGGATGGAACAAATTCAGCATGTCGCGTTCTTACTTTTCGTGGCTGCAGCCGGGGCGGGAATACCGGATCGATACCAATCTGAATGGCGGACGTAGAGCCTATGTAATGACCGGGCAATATGAAAAGGTTCTGCCTATGGACATTTATCCGGTGCATCTGGTGAAGGCCATCATCATAGAAGATGTCGATCTGATGGAGAAACTTGGTATTTACGAAGTGTCAGAGGAAGATTTTGCCCTCTGCGAATTTGTATGCACTTCAAAGACCGAGGTTCAGCAGATTATCCGCAATGGACTGGATCTGATCAGAAAAGAAATGAGTTAATAAAAAGACAGAAAAACTAATACGAGTAATGAACGCTCTGAGAAGATATCTCGACAAGATCAAACCTCAGTTTCAGAAGGGGGGGCGATTTGAGAAACTTGAAAGCACATTTGACGCTTTTGAAACCTTTCTCTTTGTTCCTGACAAGGTAACCACACAGGGAAGCCACATTCGTGATGCCATCGACATGAAGCGTACCATGACAGTGGTTATTATAGCGCTTCTGCCGGCCTTGCTGTTTGGCATGTGGAACATTGGCTATCAGTACCATCTTTCAATAGGAGTACAGGCCGGTCTCTGGCAAAACTTCTGGTTTGGATTTCTGAAGATGTTGCCGCTTATCGTTGTTTCCTATGTCGTGGGACTGGGAATTGAATTTGCTTTTGCCCAGGCGCGTGGACATGAAGTAAACGAAGGATACCTGGTAACCGGGCTTCTGATACCCCTGATCATTCCTGTAAATACCCCTTTGTGGACCCTTGTCCTGGCAGTTGCCTTTGCTGTCATCATCGGGAAGGAAGTTTTCGGAGGAACCGGAATGAACATCCTTAATCCGGCTCTGACAGCCCGAGCCTTCCTGTTTTTTGCCTATCCGGGCGAAATGACAGGGGACAAGGTCTGGGTCTATGGTTTGAAAGACAATCCCAATGTTGCCGACGGATTTTCCGGAGCCACCATTCTCGGAAATTTCGCTACGGGAACTACTGCACATAATCCTTCGGTGCATGATCTTTTCTTTGGATTTATTCCGGGAAGCATTGGCGAGACTTCCAAGCTGGCTATTCTGATTGGTGCGTTTATTTTGATTTATACGGGAATTGGAAGCTGGAAAATAATGCTTTCTATGGTACTCGGAGGTCTGCTGATGGGTCTTACGCTGAATGCCTTTGCTGTAAATGATTACATGCGTTTTCCGGCATGGGAGCAGCTTATTGCCGGGGGATTCCTTTTTGGAGCGGTATTCATGGCAACAGATCCTGTAACAGCTTCACAGACCGAAACCGGCAAATGGATTTATGGTTTTCTGTGCGGGGTTCTTGCCATTCTCATCAGGGTTCTTAATCCGGCCTATCCTGAAGGAGTTATGCTGGCCATCCTGCTGATGAATGTTTTTGCTCCCCTCATTGACCATTATATTGTTGAGGCAAATATTAACCGTCGTATGAAACGGTTAAAGAAAGTAGCACAGACCGTTTAACTGATTTAACTAACTTCCGGTTATGGACGTTCAGAAAAATTCCTATACGTTTATTTATTCCACCATTATCGTGGTGATCGTAGCAACGCTTCTGACGATTGCTGCCGTTTCGCTGCAACCCGTGCAGGAAAAGAATGTGGAGATCGAAAAGAAACAGAATATACTGGCTTCACTGCATATACCCTCAACTCCAAAAAATGCCGAAGAACTTTATTCACGGTATATTACGGGAACAAAAGTCGTTAATGAAGCAGGTGAAATTGTGAGCGGAGTGGATGCCTTTACGCTGAACATGCGCGAAGACCTTAAGCTGCCGAGAAATCAGCGGCATCTGGTAATATATGAGGCCCGCAAGGGGGATAGTGCTTTTATTGTAATACCTCTTTACGGAAAAGGTTTGTGGGGGCCTATCTGGGGATACATTTCCTTTTTGCGTGACACTTCGGCGGGAAACGGGAAACCCGAATTCAACACCGTGTACGGTGCTGTTTTTGACCATAAAGGGGAAACCCCTGGCCTGGGCGCTGAAATCAATCAATCATGGTTCCAGAAACCTTTCCGTGGGAAGAGAATCTTTAATGATCAGGGGCAGTTTGTCTCCATTGAAGTTGTCAAGGGAGGAGGGACACAGAATGAACCCAACAAGGTGGATGCCATTTCAGGTGGTACTATCACCAGCAAAGGACTGCAGGCCATGCTTGATACCTGCCTCTCTGTTTATCAGAACTATTTTAAACAACCTAAATAATTTACGGGTATGGCTTCGAGGTATTTGAAGTTGCTTACAAAACCACTGAATGATGAAAATCCCATTACAGTGCAGGTTCTGGGGATTTGTTCGGCTCTGGCCGTCACAGTCCAGCTGAAACCCGCCATCGTAATGGCTTTGTCGGTTACCATTGTTACAGGGTTTTCGAATCTGATCATTGCTTCCATAAGGAATACAATTCCTCCAAGGATCCGTATTATCGTTCAGCTTGTGGTTATTGCCACCCTGGTTATTCTTGTTGATCAGATTCTGAAAGCATATATGTATGATGTAAGCAAAAAGTTGTCGGTGTTTGTAGGATTGATCATTACCAACTGCATCATTATGGGGCGTTTAGAGGCATTTGCCATGGCGAATAAACCATGGGATTCTTTTATTGACGGTATAGGAAACGGAATCGGATATGGGATGATTCTCATATTGCTGGGATTTTTCAGGGAGTTATTCGGATCAGGTACTCTCTTTGGTTACCGGGTCATTCCAGAATCTCTCTATGCGGCAGGCTATATCAATAATGGACTTATGATTCTGCCGCCCATGGCATTGATAACAGTTGGTGTTATTATCTGGATTCAGAGAAGCATCAACAAGAAGCTGATTGAAAAATAAGAAAAACCAACAGTGAAAAGCATTATTCATGGAAAATCTTTTTGACCTGTTTGTCCGGAACGTCTTCCTCGAGAACATGATTTTTGCCTACTTTCTCGGGATGTGTTCCTATCTGGCGGTATCAAAGACCGTAAAAACAGCCACAGGGCTTGGTATTGCTGTTCTGTTCGTTCTGGCAATTACCGTGCCTGTTAACTATCTGATTGATAATTATCTCCTGAAGAAAGGGGCATTGCAGTGGTTGGGAGAATCTTTTGCCAGTGTTGACCTGAGTTATTTGAGCTTTCTCCTGTTCATTGCAGTAATTGCCGCAATGGTTCAGCTGATTGAAATGGTGGTTGAGAAATTTTTTCCTGCCTTATACAATGCGCTTGGGATTTTCCTGCCTTTGATTGCAGTAAACTGCGCCATTCTGGGAGGTTCACTTTTTATGCAGGAGCGTGAATACGGATCTCTTGTCGAAGCAACGGTATATGGTCTGGGGGCTGGAACGGGATGGGCCCTGGCTATTATGGTACTGGCCGCTATCCGGGAAAAAACACGCTACTCGCAGATACCGGGTCCGTTGAAAGGACTGGGGATTGCTTTTATCATGACCGGTTTGCTGGCAATTGCCTTTATGGGTTTCATGGGGATCAAACTTTAACTGAACGATAAATCATTTCCTATGGGTTTAACGCAACTTATTATACTGAGCCTGATTGTTTTTCTGAGTATCATTCTGCTTCTTGTAAGTATTCTGTTATATGCCAAATCAAAGCTTACAGCAACAGGTCCTGTAAAAATCCGCATAAATGATGAAAAAGAACTGGTAGTGAATGCTGGAAATAGTCTGCTGGCAACTCTTTCTCAGCAGAAGCTGTTTCTTCCTTCTGCCTGTGGAGGCGGAGGTACCTGTGGTCTGTGCAAATGCCAGGTACTCGAAGGTGGCGGATCCATTTTGCCTACCGAAGTAGGTTTTTTTACCCGAAAGCAGATAAATGAGCATTGGCGGCTGGGTTGTCAGGTGAAAATACGAAGCGATATGGAGATTGTTGTTCCGGAGGAAGTTCTCGGTATTAAAAAGTGGGAATGCGAAGTTGTTTCCAACAGGAATGTGGCTACCTTCATCAAGGAGTTTGTGGTAAAACTTCCTGAAGGTGAGCAGTTGAAGTTTAAACCGGGAGGATACATCCAGATTGATGTGCCCAAAATTGAAGTTGATTATGCCAAGGACATCTTCGTGGAGGAAGAATACCGCGACGAATGGGATAAGTACGATATGTGGTCGCTGAAGATGAAGAATACCGAGGAAACATTCAGAGCCTACTCCATGGCCAACCATCCTGCCGAAGGAAATATCATCAAACTGAATGTTCGTATCGCAACTCCTCCCTGGGACCGTGCCAGGGGAACCTTTATGAAGGTGAACCCCGGTGTATGTTCCAGTTACATTTTCTCAAGAAAACCGGGTGATAAGGTCATGATTTCAGGCCCATACGGTGAGTTCTTCATCAAAAACACCAACCGGGAAATGATCTACATAGGGGGAGGCGCCGGAATGGCACCCCTTCGTTCCCATATTTTCCACCTGTTCCATACAGAAAAGACAAACCGCAAGGTTTCTTACTGGTACGGAGCACGGTCCAAACGGGAAGTTTTTTACGAAGAAGATTTCCGGGAAATTGAAAAAGCTTTCCCGAATTTCACCTTCAACCTTGCTCTTTCAGAGCCTAAGCCGGAAGATAACTGGACAGGCTATACCGGCTTCATTCACCAGGTTCTCTTCAATGAATATCTGAGCAAACATCCTGAGCCGGAAGAAGTTGAATACTATCTTTGCGGTCCTCCCATGATGATTGATGCGGTGCTGAAAATGCTTTATGATCTGGGTGTTCCTGACGAAATGATTGCCTTTGATGATTTCGGAGGATAGAAACATGAGAGGCACCTGCCGAAACCGATGGCTTTTCATCATTGCACTGCTCGTTTTGCTGACGGGTTGTCGACGGGGCAGGGAATACCGTTTTCTGGAAGGCTATACCCAGGGAACCACCTACCATATTACCTATTATGATCCTCAGGGAAGAAACCTCGTAAGCCAGGTCGATTCTATTCTGGAAGGATTTGAACAGAGCCTTTCCATTTATCGTCCCCAGTCATTGATCAGCAGAATCAATAACAATGATTCTTCTGTTGTGGCTGATTACCTGTTTACAGAGGTATTTAACAAGGCCTTAGAGGTTTCGGAAGCAACAGGTGGCGCTTTTGATATAACAGTCGGTCCACTGGTCAATGCCTGGGGGTTCGGGAAGGATACTCTTCCCCGCATAGACAGCTCACGGATTGACAGCCTGTTAAAGTTTGTAGGTTATAAAAAAGTACGGTTGATCAATAGGAGGATTGTAAAAGAAGACCCGCGGATTTTTATTGACGTTAATGCCATAGCCCAGGGATATACCTGTGATATTGTTGCCCGCTATTTTGAGCAACTTGGCATAAAAAACTATATGGTTGAAATCGGGGGAGAGGTACGTGCCCGCGGGA
>Ga0209381_1004604_pt1 | contig 12193 bp, 10 predicted proteins | sample DewCreD2012metaG_FD_184111 | JGI IMG/M metagenome (GOLD analysis project Ga0209381, IMG submission 184111) | Hot spring sediment bacterial and archeal communities from British Columbia, Canada, to study Microbial Dark Matter (Phase II) - Dewar... ...
CCGATTGTTGGTCTTGATATGTTAAACATCTCCCGGCTATAGATACTTCCCATAACTGCAAATTCATAGAGATGCTGTGGTTTACAATCTACATTTGCTCCTGCATCAAGCAGAAGGCAAAATTTTTTATCTGTCGGGAAAAAAGCACCGATGGTGGGCCGACTGATATTTCCGATTCTTCCAAGTATTAGTGTAGCGGTCGACATAACCGCACCGGAATGTCCTGCGCTTACAAAGGCGTCTGCTTTCCCTTCCTTATGAATAGTGATTCCGACGCTTATTGATGAATCACGTTTTTGCTTTACTCCTGCAACCGCCTCATCATGCATTTCAATGACCTGTGATGCATCAATTACTTCAATTTTATCTTTTACGTCAGGATATTTTTTTAATTCATTCTGTAAAATATTTTCAGGACCTACGAGCAAAATGGTAAATCTGCGGGGCTGCTCTCTCAGTGTTTCAATTGCACCCGCAATAACATTCTGAGGGGCGTAGTCTCCGCCCATTGCATCAACTGCGATTCGAATATCTATTTGTTCAGAACTCACAATATCGTATATGATATAATTTTCTTCTATAAGGAATTTCTCTTCTAATCATTACTTTTACATGCAATGATTGTAGAGAAATGTTAAACGCATCCTTTTATTCTTTTGGTATGATTATGGATCGACCGTTATAATATCCGCAGTTTGGGCACGCTCTATGCATTAATTTTTGCTCGTGGCAATTCGGACACTCAGCAGTGGAAGGTTTCGTTGCTTTATAGTGTGTTCGACGTTTGGCACCACGACTTTTAGAATGTCTTCTTTTTGGATTTGGCATGTTTAATTTTCCTTTTTATCTTTTGTTTAACAATTTTTTTAATCCCTGCCAGCGCGGATCAGCAGCGCTTTCCTGTACACAGGTGCACACACTGACATTTAGATCATTACCGCAGCCAGGGCATAATCCCTTGCAATCTTCGTCACATAGCAGTTTCAACGGGACAGACAGCATTATCATCTGTCGAACATCTTCCGTTATATCAATAAAAACTGTGTCAGGTGAAATAACTGATACCTCGTCAGTTTCGTATTTGCATGCTTCGTCTTGATGATAGACGTAAAACATTAGATATTGTGCGTCTAACTTCTTATTAAAATCTTTTAAACATCTATCACATTGAAAAACCGCACTTGTATGTATAACCGTTTTAAGTAAAAGTTGTCTTGACGATTTTTCTAATTGAGAATCAATTTCAATTCCGTTATTGAAATTATTCCCTAGCATCAATTCCTCAGATGCAATCGAAAAATGATATTCATGCATACCATTTGAAAGCCCTGAGATACGAATCTGAATCCCACCGATTGCATCGTTTATTTTTTTCATCGGATTATCTTTTACTCAAATTCGTAAAATTTGTGACTACTCAGGAAAAAACAGAAATAATATAGAAAATTATAGTTCGATAGTCAAGGGAACAAATTCTTTTCAAATTCAGGATGATACCGCCTTTTGAGATTTCGGCAATAGTTCCTTTTCAACATGCTCAACTGTCTCAGTCAATGCATCCAGAAATTTCTTAAAATCTTCTTTGTATAAAAAGATTTTATGTTTCTCGTATTTATCTTCTCCCATGCGTCGACTTTCAGTAATAATTATATAATGATCACTCGTTGAACGGGTGGATTTTACATCAAAAAAATATGTGCGTTTACCTGCACGTACACGTTGAGAATATATATTCTCCGATTTTACTTCTACAGATTCCATGTATACTCTTTCAAAAGTTAGTTCCTCTGATAATAATTATTTTCTTATGACTGCTAATTTTCCTGTGGCAACCGCATTACCATTTTCTGCATACACTACTAAAATATAGATACCGCTGGATACATAATTACCATCCTGGTCTTTCCCATCCCAGAATCCAATCCTGCTGCAAGGACATTGGAATTCCTTTACAACTTTTCCACTAATAGTTAATATCTTAATGGACGAAGATTGAACCATGCCATCTATTGTCAGGGTATTAGACTCCGGGATATAAAAAGGATTTGGTGATATTAAAATTTCTCCGTATCTGACAAGAGGGGTAATTGCATTCGTGGTCAGTGTTGAAAGACCATTTTCTGTGCCCATATAAACAACACCTGTTTTGTTGTTAATTGCAATTGAGTTCACATCATCGTCCAGAAGTTTACCCCCTGTGGAAGCAACTGTATAGTGTTCCAGGATTGATGTTCCATCTGGTGAAAGCACAAAGACTCCTCGCTTGGTGGCAATCCATTTATTATCACATTCATCAGTTACAATTGCTTGAACAATTTGATCACGCAAAGGATGATAGGGAGCAATGCTGGCTGCGGGATTTCGGGGATTAAAAATTATGGTAATACCCTGGTCAGAACCGATCCAGATGCCCCCTTCCTTGTCAAGTGCCAGCGACCATACCTTGTTGCTTGTTAAACCATCTGCAGTTGTCAATTTTCCCCACCCTGATATTGTGCCAGGTAAATTTTCCTTCTCATTATAAAAATAAAAACCGCTTGGAGTCTCAGGTTCAAACCGCGAAAAATTAGCAAACCATTTTGTTCCATTATAGTCGATTAAAACATCAGTAAAAACATTATACGGATTGCGCATTGTCTTACCAAAGATGGTGCCGATCAAATATTCAAAGGAACCGTCCTTATTATACAATGTCAAAATTGTGTCTCCCGGCGGTGTACGACTCGTAATCCATGTAGTCCCTGATCGGTCCTCTGCAACTCCTCCCACGACTGCATATGAAAGATCGGTAGGAATACAGGGAGGTATGCCGTTGGAGGTGTTGTATACCGCTCTAACAACCCCTTCATCATCAACTTTAACAATACCACTCCCCCAACCGCTAATCCATTTAATGTTTTCTAAGCCAATACTTACTTTATAAAATTCATTGTACCGGAATTCCGGAAATTCGCTTAATGTATAATGACGCCACTCCTTACCATCAAAACTCATGAATCCTTCTCCGTTCCTTGCTCCGGTACCGGCCCAGACAATTCCTTTTTCATCAATTGCAATTCCAACAAATTTGTTCGATGGTGGACCCGGTGTAATAATGTTCTTCCATTGATCATTGTCGTATAAAAACAATCCGTTTTTTTCCGTTCCCAGCAAAGAGGTACTTCCGATCGCACTTAATTGCATAGAAAATGACTGGATTAAACTTACCGTTTCACCCAGACTATAATGATACAACCTATAATCATCAATAAAATACACATTTGATAAATCTGTTATTATATCTATTACATTTAAACCTGATGAATTTGGCAACATGATCCAGGTAGAATCATTCAACAAAGCAATTCCGTTATCCGTACATGCAAGAAGCGTGTCCTGGAAAATTATTAAAGAATTGATATGATTTGATGGAAGTCCTGACGAAACTGTAAATCGATTCCAAAGATCAGGTGCACCCGGATTTGGATTTAACATCGATGTGTAAGCAATGCCCTCATTTGTACCAACGTAAATTTTTCCATTATGCAGGACAAGCGAATTAGCATTATCAACCAACGAGTGAAGATAATTATCTATAAAAATACCATCTGAGATTGAAATAAGAGAAACCCCAATGTCTGAAAGGACAAAAAGCGTATCTCCTGAAACTGTCAGATCATTTATGGTTTTTCCAGGACCATGGTCCTTGTCATCAGCAATTTGTGTAAAATATTCCCACTTATCCAATGATGGAATATATTTATGAACAATTCCGTTCTGGCTTCCAATCCATATTTCTCCATTAAAGCCGCTGGTGATTGCTGTAAGATTATTTGTAAGCAAACCCTCGGAGGTTGTAAATTCATTAAATGTATTTGTGGCAGTATTAAATTTTAGAAAACCGCCGCTTGTATTTATCCAGTAAATCTCGTTATTATTGCGATCGCGGCAGATATCGCGGACTGTTCTTTTTGTTGTGTAACTTTTCCACTCACCAACTCCCCCAAAAGCGGATAGATTCAGACACAACGAGACAATAATCAGGCAACACGTTCTCACAGCACGCATCAACTTTCTTTATGACCTATTTCTTTTTTGTGGAAATCTTTTTTGAAAGGTCTGCAAGTTCAATGGCGGACATTGCAGCATCCCATCCTTTATTTCCTGCTTTTGTACCGGCTCGTTCAATTGCCTGTTCCAGTGTGTCGGTAGTAAGGACGCCGAATACTATCGGAACATTTGTTTCGAGCGCGACACGGTTAATTCCCACACTAACAGTATTTGCAATGTATTCAAAATGTGGTGTATCGCCTTGAATAATGCAGCCAAGGCAGATAATTGCATCGTGATTACCAGTTAATGCAATCTTTTGAGCAACCTGTGGAATTTCATAGGCACCTGGACAAAAAACAATATCCACGCCTTTTTCTGAAACGCCATGCCGCTGTAAACAATCGAGCGCTGAATCAAGTAATCTTCGAGTAATGAATTCATTAAATCGGCTCACAATTATACTGAACCGGTATGGTGTTGCAATGAGTTTTCCTTCAATTATATTAGCCATAATAAGTGAGATGTTTAGAAGTTGAGAATTTTAGTAAATTACTTTAAAATAAACTTTTACGCATCAGATTAACGGTCGAAGTTGGTATTGTATATTGACCGAATGTATGATCATCACCACGTTCACCACCATGGAAATCTGATCCACCGCATTCCAGAAGACAGTATTGATTAACAATGCCTCTGTAATAATAAACTAAATCTGGAGTATGGCAGGGATGAACTGTTTCGATGCCATCAAGACCTGCCTTAATTAATTTAAGTATCATTTCCTCTGTTATATATTTACCCGGGTGTGCCAGAAATGATAAACCACCCGCGTTAGAAATTAGTTTTACTGTTTCTTCAGGTGAAAAAATCCATTTTTCCTCGTAAGCAGGTCTTCCATCACCAATGTATTTATCAAAAGCATCGTGATATGATTCTGCGTGCCCCGAATCAACAAGTGTATTTGCAATATGAGGTCTTCCAACTGAATCACCTTTTACATGATCGAGTACAGAATTAATTGTAATAGGGATTTTTAATTCATTCAATTTATCAACAATCCGCTGAGCTCGTTTCAATCTTTCCCCTCTAAAACCTGCAAGGGATGAGACCAAATCCTTATTTTTATAATCAATGAAGTAGCCAAGTATATGGACTTCAACATTTTCATAACGGGCACTAAGTTCAATTCCTGGTACGACTTCAACACCAATATCTCTTCCCGCTTCTATTGCAGATTCAATCGCACCTACGCTGTCATGATCGGTTATGCTTATGACTTTTAAATCGGCTTGCTTTGCCCGTGTTACTATTTCAATCGGAGACAATACACCGTCCGAATACAGGGAGTGTATGTGTAAATCCGCTTTTTCGTTCATTTCCCCTCCCGGGTTAGCCCAGGGTTATACGAACAAACTTTTAAATTTTTCGTAATCGTTGATTATTAATTTATTACCCCTCAATTCGAGATGCCCTTTTTTAATAAAACTGTGAATTACCCTTGAGATGGTCTCGCGTGATGTTCCCGCCATATTCGCAAGATCCTGCTGTAATGGTAACTCGTCAATTTCGACTCTCCCTTTACGTATTGTTCCTATATCGTCTGCTAACTGAACAATAACATTAGCAACTCTGCCCGCTGCGTCTTTCAAAGATAAACTCTTGATCTGAGAATCAGCCTTACGTAAACGCATCGTTAATTCTTTCAAGAGTGAAATCGCAACAGAAGGGACATCCTGCATCAATTTTAAAAAGTCGCGCCGGTGAATCATAAAGAGTTCGGTTTTCGTAATTGCCACAACGCTGGCAGATCGGGAGAGTCCATCAAGTATTGACATTTCACCAAAAAAGTCATTCTCACCGAGTATTGATAAAATTACTTCACGTCCATCATCATCCGTTCGAACAATTTTTACTTTTCCTGAAATAATAACAAAAAGAGCGGCTCCTGTTTCCTCCTCCAGAAGAATGATACTCCCCTTTTTATATTTTTTCCTTACACCAACACGGACGATTTTAGCCAGTTCAGAGACATCTATGTCAGCAAAAACCGGGACATTGCGTATAAATTCCATTGCTTCGCCAAGATCGGGCGTGAGGGGTTGCTGGGGTACTGTCGGAAAATTCATACGTTTACCACCTTTTTTGTTATCTTAAATTTCAATACTCATATTATAGAATGTGAACTTAATATACTTGAGATACCGCTGAAAGTCAAGTGTTTTTAGCGTTTTACATCACATTATTGAGAAAAAAGTAGGTAAGATAGCATGAAAAAGCCAATTTCCGCTACTATAAGAGATATTGCTGACATACGGTCAAATCTATGAACATCCCTAAGAGAAGCCTCACTGCCCGTCCTTTGATAATCGTTATAATATTTGTCAGCTTTTATCTTACAATAAGCTGAAACTGCCCCTGCACTTACAGTCATAAAAGTGGATAAATAAATGGGAGTGTAACTTTTTGACTCAATATTTAAAAGATATTCAGATCCCCTTAATTGAGGAGAATTTTTTTCCTGTTCTAAAATAAAATCAGATTTAATTATATCTGATATCGGATTCAGCGTGATTTTTCTATATCCTTCTTTAAAGATAGATATATTTATAGAATCGGATGATGCACGAATTATCAATGGTGTAGTACCATAAATTGAATCACCCACCACTACAGTTGCATTGTAAGGAATCGTTGAAATCCTGTATAAATATGGATATTGAATATTATAATGAATATGTTCTGATTCTTTCAAACTTAATGTTTCGGCAACAGTTTGAAATGACCAATTACGATTTTCCGGATGTATGAATTTTATGATATGATAACCCGTTGCGACCTGAACACTATCAATCGGAACAGTACCAATATAACAGGTATCTATATATACAAGAAGGCCGTTTAAATTTGATTTAATACTTATACTAGCCTGTTTTGTTTCTGATTCCTCAATGCCGGTTGTGTCCGGGAGCAGAGAACTGCTGCAAAATAAACTTTGACCTGTAGTAAACAGAAGACAAATCAACATACTTCTAAAAAATTTCATCATTCTATGCTTCCCTGAAATGCCATAAGTGACCTACCTTGAACAAAAAGAAAAAGTAAGTTTTTATATACAACTGGATCTGATTTTATTGAGCCGTGAAGTTTATACTCATACATAATTTTACCATCATCCAGAGAAAGCGCATAAAGTTTATTATTTAAATTTGCTGCATAAACAATTGATCCCGCAATAGCTGGAGAACTTTTAAACACACCACCGAGAAATTTTGTCCAGATCACGGTTCCATTTTTACGATCCAGACACCACACATTGCCATCGACACATCCGACAAGTAAAAAATTTTCATTCAAAACCGGGGGGCCATACATTTTTGCAGAAACCTTTTTTCCCCATCTGATATATCCATCATTTTTGCCCAAGCAATAAACACTGCTGTCTGTTGAATTTAGATATAAATCCTCACCGCATACGATTGGTGAAGTAATAATACTGCTTTCTATCTTGTTTTCCCATATGATTTCCTTACTTTGACTTATGCAAAATAGCTTACCATCATCGCTGCAGGCGAACAATGTATTTCCATCGGTTGCTGGGGAAGAGCGGAAAAGAGATTTTTTAGAATTTGATACTGAATATTTCCACTCTATTTTCCCTGATTTGGCGTCAATGCAGTACAGGTTGCCTGTTAGTTCTGTTACATAAATTTTCGAATTAAGAAGAAGGGGCGAAGATTCGATATCCCCAATTTTAACATTCCATAATTCCTTATTGTGTCGAAAATTATATGCAACAACACTTTTAACAGAATTAGTCAGTGCTATGTAAATTATTTCCCCATCAATTATAGGTGTACCCATTATAGAGGAACCGATCTTTTTCTTTGCGAGTAATTTACCTTCTTTAACATCCATGATCAATATTTCACCGCGCAGGTTTCCGGTGAAAAGCATATCACCTACAAAAGATGGCGGATAAGGACCGACTCCTGCACCTATATCGTAATTCCATAACGAATCAAGTGGAGGTTGGCAGGAAGAAAAAGATTTTAAACAATTGGACCTATCTGCATACATCGGGATATCCTTTTCACCCCGTATCGGGATTTTTTCGAGATAGAGACTATTGCATCCCTGCAGTGTAAATACAAAAAAAACAAAAATCCAAAATAAATTTTTACTCACTTTTTAAAAATCCCATCCAAAGAAAAACTGGTGCAAAACATTCTTTTGTAAAATTTTAAAATTCTTCTCTATCCTTTTACCTATATCATATCTCAATACTAAAAAACCGGCTATACCAACCCTGACTCCTGTTCCTATACTTCCGAATGTATTTTTATATTCATTATCCCATACACTCCCTGCATCAAAATACAGTGCACCACGAACATCAAAAAATGTTATCCCCATAATCGGGAACTTTAAAGAGATTTGATCCAGGAATGGAAAACGTAATTCATTTGATATCAGCCATAATTTATTACCTCTGAGGGACCATCTGGGAAAGCCACGAAGGTCCCAGCTTCCCCCCATGAAAAATCTTCGTGCTTCCTGGCCATCGTTATAAAATAGCCAGAACCTCACTGCGTAAGCCGACCGTTGAGCAAGGCGAAAATAATAACGATAGTCAAATATCACAGAGTAATAGTTTGCGTGTGAGTATTGAATATCAGTAGTATATGCTAATGTTATATTCAACCTGCTTCCGTCGAGAGGGCCCGTGGAACCCCAGAGTGAATTATCATGTGTAAATGATAATGAATTTGACAAAAACAGGGCTTTTCTGGAATTATCAACATTATCACGATCGGAAGATGAAGAAAGCCATCCTCTCTCTACATCCTTTTCAGAGTTGCTGATGCTGACATTCAGTGTAAACCGTTGAAAAATTGAAATTGGATACCGGATTGCGCCATATGCTCCAAAAACCTTTTCGAAAAAAAACTCATCGGGATCAGTCAGGTCATATCTCCTACCACTGAAACGATAAACGCCATAAGCGTAATGTGTCCTTTTCTGGAGAGAGACACGTGAGACTGCGATATTAAAGCTGGAAAGTATTTCGTCAGTTGTCTGGGCAGTATTATAAATTAGAAAATTATAATTTTCATTTCCCAATAAATCACTCATGGAAAAATATGCGCCACCTGCGGTACCAAAAACAGGATCTGTTGTTACCTGGCTTTGTGCAAAATCCAGACTATATTCTTTTTTATACCGATATAACTCTTCCTGTGTAATTCCAGCAATCGGTACAGGTTCCCATGGAGAATCGGTAACAATAAAATCCAACGGATGCCTTACTGTTGATGAATCATAAATATCGTCAGGATTTGGAAGAATTCTTATTTGAAATTGAAAGTTTTCAAATGAGATAAACACAAGTTCATTTTCCGCCCAGATCGGATCAAATGCAGCTGTTGTGAAATTTGTTATCTTTCTCATTTCTCTGAATGCATTTTGACCTTTGCTATCCATCATCCAGATATTGCGTGCACCGTCGATATCGGATGTAAATATTAATTTATGACCATCAGGTGAAAATTCAGGAGTGAAATAACTTTCAGCACCATAAGTAAGGTATCTTATGGTATTGTCCAGGAGGTTGTAAGTAAAAAGATTATAGGAACCATTCGCTCCAAAAGGAGTTCTATCTGAGTTAAAAACTATACTATCTCCATTTGTGAACCATGTTAATTCTTTTTCATCATAAAAATCATTTGTTAGTCTGCGTAAAATTTCATCCTTCATGTTCCAGATATACAGGTCATTCTTACCCGATTTATCTACGGCTGTGAATGCGATTTTTTTTCCATCAGGAGACCAGGAAACAGGTCCGATAGCAACCAGATCACGGAAATGAAGTGTTCGTATTATTTTTTCTGATTCAATATTATAGAAATGAATCACATCGGTTTCGCCACTTTTGGTAACGAACGCCATTATGCCGTCGCGGGAGATATCTATATTATTCTGGAATATATGAAACGCTTCTAATTCATTTGATTTTTCACCCTGAATAACCAGTGTTGGCTTTATTAGCGGATTTGTTAAATTACTGTCCAGATTAATTTTATATATACTTGTATATCCCGAATGATTTCCAATGAAGTAAATTTCCCTGCATTCTCCCCTTTTAAAGAATTTTGGTTTTATATTAAAGCCTTCTTTCACAATTAGATTGGTGATTCCGCTCGGCTGATCGCTTGAAATTAGCAAAGGATAGTATTCTTTCTTCAGGGCATAGAGCCATTTTTCATCAAATTTTAAGTAATTCAGACCGATCGCCTCTTCAAATAATTTCTCAAAATCTGTTGATTTCCAGATATTATCTATCATCATCACAATTTTTTCTTCACCAAATTGATCGTCTATGTATTTAAGAATTTTCTGCCCTTCTTTGTACATTAAAAAGTTACCGTATATCTGTTCGATTTGGCTGACGGGTACAACATAATTTCTCAATACAGCATCGCGCATGACCATTTCGGCCTGGACATCCCAGTCAGATGACCAATATTCGGCAAGTCCTTCTACAAACCATAGCGGTGGTGTCCGTCCCTGAAGCATTCGATGGTCGGCGAGTATACGATTCATTTTACTATACATAAACACATGCACCAGTTCATGTTTTATGACATGGCGGAACTGATGTATTGAACCCGTATATGGTATGACAACCCTTCCTTTAAAAAATTCAAAGAATCCACCGACACCCTCCGGGATGATTCCCGGTGTTGTATTTGTTTGCTGGAAATGCAGATGTGAACTGTAAAATATGAGCGGAATTCTATCGTTTATGACATGAATGAATTTTCTGCTAAGTTCGATGTAACTTTGTTCTGCTAAAAATCCTCCATACTTTGCAAGTTCTTCCATTTCAGGATAGTAGTAAATATCAAAATGTTCAGTTTTCAAAACATGCCAGTCAAAATTTGTATACTGAACTTTATTACGTCCGAAACCGAAAAACTGTGGCCATACTGAAGAGGTGCAGAAAAATAAAAGCAGAAAATATGAAAATACTTTTCGAATCATGAACAACCGAGATTAATTGCTTTTTAGATTACTGAGCAGAGCAAGTTAATGCAAACATTAATAAATACATAAAATATATTTTCACTTTACCTTTGCAAGTTCATTTTTTAGATAATCAATAACGCGAACCTGTGTTGGATCGATTCCATTAAGTATGGCAAGATAAAAACTCATCCAATCTCCAACGTAAATTAGCGAGAACATTTTTGCCAAAAATGATTTTCCTTCACTTTTAACTTCTATTACTCTCTGGGTATACTGTTCGACAATATTTTTAGTAATTTCCATTCTAACTTTTACTCTTGGATGGTCATTTGAATTGAGAAGAAAAACAACCGCAAAATCCTCTTCCATCATTCTTCTAAGTACTTTCCATCCAACCAGTTCATTGTGGTTCATTTCGGGAATAACATTACCAAACGCCAACGATTTAGCATTTTCAGCAATCTGGCCTCTCCATCTAAGATTAACAACATCGAATCGATCGGTGGCGGAATATATAATAGGACATTTTGTATAAATTTGTTTAGCCAGCATCATGGGTACATTTTCTTTTTTAACGTCAGAATATAATTTTGACTTTCTTTTGAGTAATATTATTGTTTCTCTGATTTCCTTCTCTTTTTCCCTGACAAATCCCATTTTGCAGATAACCTTAAGTAAGGGAAAGAAAGAATATCCGAGCGCAACGCGCGGAGGGAATCCTGCGGGAATAACAATTTGAGGATGGCCATAATTTTTTGCCATTTTTGCAATTTTACCGCCCGATGTTATGCAAATAACTTTTGCATTCTTTTTCCGTGCATCATTATAGGCTGAGATAGTCTCTTCTGTGTTGCCCGAGTAACTCGAGACGATTACCAGTGTTCGTTCATTAACAAAAGCGGGGAGCAGATAGTTACGATTTACGATGAAAGGAATCTTGATTTCATCCTGCAAATATGATCGGAGAAGATCTCCGCCAATGGCAGATCCACCCAGGCCTGTGACAACGATTGAATCAATTTCCTTCATTTTATACGGGACTGGGAATTTTTTCCCAATCTGAACTGCATCTTCAACCTGCTGCGGGAAATTTTTCAGCAGGGAATACATATCATTCTGATCATAACGTTTAATG
>Ga0209381_1004618_pt1 | contig 12171 bp, 10 predicted proteins | sample DewCreD2012metaG_FD_184111 | JGI IMG/M metagenome (GOLD analysis project Ga0209381, IMG submission 184111) | Hot spring sediment bacterial and archeal communities from British Columbia, Canada, to study Microbial Dark Matter (Phase II) - Dewar... ...
GGTCCCACATCGTTGCCAATCACTTTATTGTGAGAGGCAACGTCGGGCGGCCGAAAGGCCCGCCCTACCTTCGCCAGCCTTAGTCAAGGCTGAGGGACAACCCCCCGGCAGCCTTGATTTGAAGCAATTGAGAGCTCTCCGATAAGGAGGCAGTGGCTACATTTTCACCGGAGCCTATGGTTTGCGAACATTTAAATATCAATGATGATAGAATACTATCAATGAGAATAGCAGTCCGTGATACACCCCTTATGGAACTCACCCTTCGCAGGTATGAGAAGCCAGCAGGGCTATCTGAGAGAGAGCTTGTAAGAAAGCTATGCCTCTCTCTTGGGCTTTTGAATCCCGGGGACAGCAGGGATGCAGTTGTAGATGTATTGCATGTCATACTGAGAGCAAAGAAGGCGAAAAAGGAGCTATCCTCCGAGGATATCGAGAAAGAGGTGGCAGAGAACAGGAAAGAGCATAAGCTATCCATGCAAGGCATCGCAGGAAGCAATATAAGACGACAGCTGAAAAGGCTTAGGAATATGCATCTCATCCAGAAGGCAAGGAACAGGTACAAGGTCAGTGAATGGAGCCCTCTAATTGAGATATATGAGGAAAAGCTGCAGAGATTCATGCTCGCGAATATCGAGATGAGGGTGAAGGAGTATTGCCAGGCCTGTGATCAGAGATTCTCTTAAATAAGTTATAAACAATTGTAGTGATTTCTTATATTGTTAATTAAACATAACGATAACTGCATAATGATAACGATAATACTGACAAAGCTACTGACAAAGCGAAAGATATATAAATAAGTTATAACTTAATAGTGGTAAAATGCTTAAAATCAATATGGAAAGAGTGCTTACGGCAGTAGAGCAGAGAAGTTTAAAGGAGATAAATCCTAATTATGAAAATGAAAAGAAGATTAGTCTTCTTGAAAAGTTATCCGGCATGCTTCCAAATGCGAGCTACAAAGGATTAGAGCTGCTGGTAAATAACGCGGCAAACACTTGTAGTGGCGCTGCGAATAATGAGAGTGAAGGATTAGACCAACTTATAGCCATGTATACAGCATACATTGAACCATTAGAGGAGTATCTGGTACAGAAAGGCCCTTACAAAGTAAATTTCATTTTATCCAGCAAGGGTGGTGTGTCTTCTGCATTCAACTTTTCATTAGACAGTGAAGAGATTGTGGCTAATCTATTAAATACAGTATATGGCTTGGCACAGAAAAATAGTTCAGCTGTAAATGGTCTAAATGTCCTTCTGCAGGAGAGGGATATTACTGAGCTTTTTGTAGATTACAGCATTAACAACGGACAGACACTAATAGAGCCGCTACCATATTGCCAAAGACGGAGCAGAAGTTTAGGCCGAAACGTAGATAATTACAGGATGAAAAATAGAAAATGGTCTGAACGATTGGCATATTTGCCTGTTGCAGCGACCATTGGTATGGCTGCAACCGTATTTGCCTTGATTGGCTATGGTTTTGTTACTGGTAGAGCAACTGAATATCAAATCAAAAACGGCGGTCTGTCTCATGCCAGGGCTGTTGTAGAAGAAGCCGAAAACGATTTAAGGCTTAACCGTGTTTTCCCTTTTGTGGAGAAAATGATTCCTTATATAGTATCAAGAAGGTTCCTTTCTCGAGAAGGCGAAAATCTGACAAATCAAACTGGTGGTTTATATAGTCTGCGTGATAAGTCCCAATATCAAGCAGAGCCAAGATTAAAACAAACACCGCGAAGAGAATTGCTTAAAAGAAAGTATGGGCCGGAAGGAAGACAGTATTATTTCAATAAAAATCATTAAAGAATTCGAGCTAAAGCATTAGATATAATTGGGATTTAATGCAATTAATCAACCGTTATTTTCAAGAATTTAAATAAGGAATCGAGGGGAATCAGGATTTGCATGGATGCGACATGATTCAGTAAAAGGGGGTAATCCATTGCTAAATATCCTTAGAATTTCAGCAGATTAAGGCCGACGTCATCATTGAAGTGGCGATCCAATGACCCCTCTATTGTTTGGATTATCCCCTCAAATGTCCCGCTAATCACAGCACTTGACAGATGTCCTCCATAGGCATGCTGCTCTGTATCAGCAAAAGTAATATGGAGATGCAGATAAGGCTCACCGTCTTTTTCTGTGATGTTTCCCATGAGCGAGGTTATCTCGTAATCACCTTCAAATTCCTTTGAATGATAGGTCTTTGTGGCGGTCTCGAAGAAGCCGACTGTGAGAAGGCCTGCAGCGCCGATGCCTGCGATGGTTCCAAGGCGGATGTTTTGCTCCTTACAGAGCTTGAGCAAAGTCTCGACAATCTCTTCGCCTTTGTCAATCCTCAAAATGAACCTGCTGCCTATCTTTCTGAATTGCATAAATTTATATTTAGTGAAGTGGTATATATTGTTTGTGGTTTGCTGAAAGTGATGAATCAGGCCTTAAGTTCTAAGGGCTTCATATCGCCTTTCCAGACATGGTCAAACATTTTTTGGAGGGCGCCAGCGAAGAACTCAGTATTCACCCAGATGCCGCTGTCATAGCTTGGGTTATCCTTGTCATCGTCCATAAGCGAGAAAGTTATCTGCTTATTGTCCACAATCACGAACCTTGCCTTGATGTTATCAGTGTGCTTGATCTCTGCAATATGCGAAAGCATCTCAGCTGCTTTCCTTGAATCCTTGTTTATAGGGGCGGCGATCTTTATGTCAACCCCTCTTGCTCTGGCTTTCTCGAGGCTTCGCCTGAGTATATCTGCTTCCCTTGTCAGACCTTTGGCGGTGGTCATGATTATTATGCTCTTCTCAGCCCCCTTTATCATCATGTTAAGGTTGCTGTAGAAATTTGTCCTGTCCCTCAACGAACCGGAGAAATCGCTTGGCTCAATTATCTCTACACCTTGCGTGTAGAGCGTTGTAAGCTCCTGAAGCACAATGTCATTCTTAATTTCCTCAACAATATCAGCCTGTTTCTTGGCATCCTCAAGGATGTTCCGTTTTACCCTCTCTACAACTTCGGATGGAGGCACAGCAATGTACTTGATTGGCTTTCCTATCTTCATGACGATGAATCCTTTCTTCTCCAGGCTCTCCAGGACATCGTATGTCCTGCTCCGTGGCACATTGGATATGTCGGACAGCTCTCCTGCACTGGAGACTCCTCTGGACAGCAGGGCAACCCATATCTTTGCTTCATAGCTGTTCAGCCCAAAATCCTTGAGCTTGTTCACGAATTTCTTGTCAACTATCATTTTATCACTCCAACATTTATAATATGAAATATTATCTACAGGTAATGGATGTGAGTATATAAACCTTTCTTTTTTATTCACCGCATAGTGATAATTAAATTAATATATAGCAGGGTAAAGTTTATATATTATATTCCGGCCGAGTTATGCCTGTGACATATGCCCAGCATCAGCGAAACCTCTTCTATGCATTATTCATAGGGCTAGGTGTAGTAGTATTCTTAATGCTTAGGAGCTATGTGGCGACTCTCATCGGGGCTGTCTTACTCGCCTACATATTTTACAGACCTTATGAATGGCTTGTTCCAAAAGTCCGAAGAAAGGGTTTTGCTGCGGGAATTATACTCGTATTGATTGTCCTGCTAGTCACCTTGCCAACATTCCTCATCGGAAACCTCATGTACCGCGAGGCGATGAATGTGCTCTCAAACCCCAAGATTATAGAGATAGGACAATGTGTGGGAGATTCTGATATAGGATGCCAGGCCATTTCTGAGCTGCAGGAGCGTTTCCCGCATATCAACATACAAGGCGAGATAAGGAATCTGGCTGGCGTCTTGACAAACTGGCTGAAGAGCGCACTATCTGAAGTTGTAGACATTACTATCAAGATGCTGATAATGCTCTTTGTGATATTCTATCTGCTGATTGACGGAAGACAGATAGTCGCACACCTGGCAAGACTTCTTACCATCAAGAAACCCCATGCAGAAAACCTCATGAAAACCATGAAAGATACGATGAATGCTGTCGTGTACGGCCAGATAGTCGCGGCTCTCGCGCAGGGCGCTGTAGCCGCACTGGGGTTCTGGCTAATAGCTGGAATTCAAAATCCTCTTCTCTGGGGACTTATCACTGCCTTCATATCACTTCTTCCTGTTTTAGGTGCAGGACTTGTCTGGGCGCCAGTGTCGCTTTACCTGTTCATAAGTGGAATTGTCGTAAGCGAGACAGGTCTTATTGCGAGAGGTATCGTGCTTGGCGTCTATGGTATTGCCGTGATAAGCACTGTGGACAACCTTATCAAGACAAAGCTTATCAGCACTCATGCAAAAATACACCAGATTGTGGCTTTTATCGGCGTTTTCGGAGGGCTTTCGTTGTTCGGGTTTGTAGGTATATTTATTGGGCCTGTTATACTGGCACTTTTCGTTAATTTCGTAAATATCTATATGTCAGAGGAGATGAAAGATGAATCTACGGGTCAGGGACCTTAGCATCTGCACGGGAAGCATTTCCATAGCCATCCTGAACACTGCGGATGCAGCGAAGTTAGACCTTCATTATGCGGACAGGATACTTATCCGGAAAGGCTCTGCCAAAATAGTGGCTAGCATTGATATAACTACAACATCCGAGTTTGTACTGCCGGGTGAGATAGGCCTCTTTGAAGAAGTCTATAAAAAACTGGCGGCAAAGGACGGCGATATAGTTGAAGTGCACCTAGCCGAGAAACCCAAGAGCCTCGTCTTCATACGCCAGAAGCTGATGGGGGAGAGGCTTTCTCCTGAACAGATGAAATGCATTGTAGATGACATCGCTAATGACAGGCTTACTGATATTGAGATTACGTATTTTGTTGCAGCCTGCTCAACCCAGGAACTTGATTCCAACGAGATTGTCTCACTTGCAAAGGCAATGGTGAACACAGGCAAAGTACTTAAACTCAAGAGCAAGATAGTGGCTGACAAGCATTGCATTGGTGGTGTTGCTGCAAACAGGACAACAATGGTAGTTGTGCCGATAGTCGCTGCAGCAGGACTCACCATACCTAAGACAAGCTCTAGGGCCATCACCAGCGCAGCAGGCACAGCAGACACAGTTGAAGTATTGTGTGATGTCACCTTATCGCTTGAGAAGATGAAGCAGGTTGTTGAAGAGCACGGCGGATGTCTCGTATGGGGGGGTTCCATGGATCTCGCACCTGCTGATGACAAGATAATTAGGGTGGAGCATCCTCTTTCACTTGACCCTATAGGTCAGCTTGTGGCAAGCATACTATCAAAAAAGAAAGCTGTCGGTGCTACTCATGTGCTTGTAGATATACCTGTTGGCAGGGGAACAAAGGCCGGCACCAGAAGCAAGGCGCTTGTTCTAAAGAGAAAATTCGAGAAAGTCTCAAAGGCGCTTAATATGAAAATAAAAGTCGTGATAACAGATGGTTCCCAGCCTATAGGCAACGGAGTCGGGCCGGCTCTTGAGGCGCGTGACGTGCTCTGGACCCTTCAGAACTCAAAGCATTCTGCTCTAGACCTAAAAGAAAAAGCCATATTTATGGCTGGCGAGATGCTTGACCTTACTGGAAGAACCAGAAAAGGAAACGGGCACAGGCTTGCAAGACAGCTTCTTGAGAATGGCACGGCTTATCTTAAGTTTATAGATATTCTGAGGGCACAAGGGGCTAAAGTGATATATCCTGAACAGATTGAGCTAGCCGCATTCAGCGAAGATTACAAAGCAATATCAGGCGGCAGGGTAATCCATGTGGATAACGGCCATATAAACAAGATAGCCCGTATAGCAGGCTCTCCTCTTGATTATAAGGCAGGGCTCTACTTACATGTACATAAAGGGGCTAATGTGAAAAAAGGCCAGAAACTGCTTACAGTATATTCCGATAGCAAGGAGAAACTGGACTTTGCTATTACAGCATGTAAAAGCCTGATGCCGGTGACTGTAAGTAGATAACTAATTTATGTTGAATCTCAAAGCTTATTACTAATTTTCTTTAGAAAACATAAAAAACTAGCATGATGCGGAGTTACCGTAGTTGAGCCAATACGCAGGTATTTTGCCATGTGCGGCTGGTGCACAAGCCCAGCATATTGGTTATTTGGTAGAGATAGAAAATTAAATCCGCTCCGTTCTCTGCGCAGAAGGAAGTAAACGCAGGTTCTGTGCAGCCCTCCAGTGGCGCAAGCATAAGCAGGACTGACATGGATGTACTAAATGGCCATGGGTATTTAAGCATGATGCTGAAGAGATCGGGCTTGGAACGAGGAAGTATTCTTTGGTGAAGATATGAAAAGGGAATTGATCTACGTAAACACCCTGTGCTGCGTGGTTTCGATAGATATTGGAATGATATCCTATCATAAGGGATATGTCAATGGCTATGTCAAAGCAAGCATGATTGGCTGTATCGGCGATATCTGTAAATCTTCTGAGGGTTGCAGGCTTCCTGTTGACTATGCCTTGAAATCAAATTGCCCCTACGAAGGCTTGTGTGTGGATGGAAGATGCCATGTCGCATGTCTCATGCCCTACGATACCTGTGAGGACTCTACGGCTGATGCCATACAATGCGTCGCTGATTACGAGTGCAGCTGCGAATTCTATCTGGGAGCGCAGATGATGGGTTGCCGATGCGTTGACGAGATGTGCGCAGTTATTGTTGAATAGAATGTTCAGTGGAGTTTAATCTTATGCTAGTTTTTAAACTCGAAAGTGTTAAGTAATCAACCCTTGCCTCTCCCTAACTTCGCGTGTGCGCATCAGCAAGTTGACATCAGCTACCCTTGCCTTCGTCTCCGGCATCGCTATCTTGTGGACCTCTACCTTAAAGCCAAGCTGCTGCAGCTTCGCGATGCAGCGCTTCTGGGTTGGAGATAGCTGCTCGTGGCCGAGCTTGGCTTCCACGAATTTCCAGATTTTCCTGCGGTAGCAGATGAAGTCAGGCATTCCGGCCTGCGAGCAGAGGTATTGGAGATGCTCAAGTGTTCCTGGATGCTCTTTCTCGAGCAATTCACAGAGGCGATAGTATCTTCTTCTGACATTAGGGTAGATGTCGTCCCGCCTTACGATACCTATGCTTCCACCGCGCCAGACTTCCCAGCCCTGCTTTTCAAGACGGCTTTTTATGATGCGCTCTGAATACCCCTTCCTTTCTTCTGGAAGGCGCATCTGCGGAATGAAGACATGCCTTACGATTGCGAAGTCATGCAGACGTGTCTGGCGCTCTTCTGCGAGCTCGTCTATCTGGCTTCTCTTCAATCCGAATGGCTGCAGAACGACATAGAGGGCTCTTCCAAGAAGTTTTCTGTAGTGCGTGATGTCCGGATTGCTTTTGTAGTCCTCTGGTAAGACAGGACCTCTCCTGCTGAAGACAAAAGATACTGTCTGGCCTGGCATAGGCATGATGCCTTTCCTCTTGAGCTGGGCAATTATTCTCTTCTGCGGAATATCTTTAGCGTAGTCCAGTCTGCTAATCCTGATGCTTGCCTTTAATACTTCAGCTTTCAGGCCCGGGATGCATTTAGCGGTCTCCCTCAACACTTCTGCCATCATGCCTACTCTAGCGATTATCTCCTGTTTTGTGCTACACTCTGCCATCATCTTGATTATCTTCCTCTGGAACTGCTTGACAAACTCAGGAACGCTCCTCTGCCTGACCTCTATGCCGCGCGCCTTTATGTCGCCGTTATGCAACACCCCAAAGTACCTGGCAGGGACCGGCCTTTCGCTGTCATTGATGCTCGGCAGGAAGACTATCCACTTGTAGATGCCTTCGAAACTGACAGGGATACCTGTCATGAGCTCTAGTTCTCTGCAGAAGTCGCGGACTTCCTGCTCAAATTTGGCTGATTTGCTCAGGTTGGCATCAGGCTCGTGCTCTGAGGTGTCTTCATTTTTGGCGGGGTTCCCCGGATGGGGCGTCCCCCTTCCCGCCTCGCTAGTATTATGCGAATGCACTCGCTGAATTGATGCCAACCTGAGCGTTCGTTTCTTAATGTATAAAGCATCGACAATCCCATGGATCAAGTCAAAGCCTTTCTCTTCTGCGAGATGGAAAGAGTCTATTATGGTCTCTCTTGCGTATGCGCCTATTGCCATGTGGGACCTTCCGAGGCCCAGCTTGAACTCCCTGAACCTGAGATAGCCGTAGCTGCATACAAGCACCCATTTTAGGCCTGCAGCTTTCTCCTTGTTCAGCGCAGATGGATTTCTCTTGTAATGTATCCTCCTGTCCAACAAGGGCTTTATGGCCCTTGGGATGAGGCCTTTCTCCTCGAGTGACACGCTAACTGGAATGCCTGGGACTTTCTCCTTGTACCCGCATCGCCAGGTTATGGTCTCTGCTGAGATGTTCCTGTTGTAGATGAGCCAGGGAAACATGCTGCAGAAATCGACCTCTGCAACATCCTTGTGGAACCCTATCTTAGGGTCGAATGTATGGGCGTAGCGGTCTGATTTCATGAGCTCGAACATGCTTAACGGCTCCTCGACTGGCTTCTCTTTGTATGGGATGAGGAAACCATCCCTGACGAGTTCCCTTACTAGCATTGCCTGGAACACTGCACCGAAGCTTCTTGCAGCGACTGTCTGGAATAACGCGCCTGACAGCTGGCAGAGCTCGATTATAGCTTCTATATTGCATTCACTGCCTACCATAGTTGAGGTGTCAACTAGAAGCCTGCCATGGAGCTTGATAGCATAGTCCTGATACCTGACTGTGCCGTAGGTGTAGTAAGCTCGGCCGCCTTTGTACCTGATCGGCTCTTCATCCCACCTGTGGAATGGCACTTTTATGTTGCGCTTCTCGAGTCTCGCTGCGAGGTATGGGAGGCGTGAAAAGCCGTATTCCATGAGGATTATGTCAGGGTCCTCCTGCCGGAACGCTTTCGCGAACTCCCCTAATATCTGCTCTTCAGTGCCTTCAATGGCACGGCTGTTGATTATGATCTGCTTTACTTCAGATTCATGGCCTGCCCTTATATCAGATGATGGTATTACGTTAATGGCCATCCTCTTGAGATGCAAGGCTGCCTCTTCCTTTGCAGGTGTGATTATGTCATCTTCGATATTGACAAAGGTCATGGGCGACAGGTTCTTTTTGTACAGGTACATCTGCTCGGGCATGATGTCTGCGTCATACATGGCTATGCGGTGCTTTGTTGCTTTCTCGAAGAAGGTGACGAACTGTTCGAACCTTTCGTTTTCTACACCCACTGCGAGGACTTCCTTGTCTTCCTTTAGATAGGTTTTCCTTGTGACTCTCCTGTATGTTATTTTCGTTCTCTTCAGGAATCGCTCGCCTTCAGGCTCTATGTAGACAACTGACTTATGTTCCTTCTCTATCCTTATGTCATCAGTCCTTATGTCATCAGGTACCTTGAGCCACAATACTATCGAGCTCTTCCTCCTGTACGCGTCTATCAGCCATGCCCTCATATTCCAGCCTCTTTATCCTCTTCTCCTGCTCCAGGATTATCGAAAGCAACAGGAAAGCCCATGCATGGAAGCTTCCTGCATAGCTTATGCTGCCGTAATGCTTCAATGGTTGCTTTAGCATATCCTCGAAGATAGCTCTATCTTCCTGTCTAAGTGCTCTGCCATAATCTTTTAGTTCCGTAAGTATAACATCCAAGGTTATTCTCTGGCTCCATACTGTGTGTCCCATTGAAAACTCCTCTTAATGACTAGTGTAATCTATCGGAAACAACAATGGCGGCGGATGCTAACCACCCCGGAGGGGCCGCCCGGTTCGCATCGCCGCGGTTGTTTCCAAGCAGTATCAATCAACGAAGCAAAGACTGTCACGCACGAGGGGAGGGTTGGCTCCTCCGGAGTCACCGAGTGCCGTGACTGTGGTCGTTGCCATTCAATAACTTTATCATTATTTCGAAAACTTCTTATCTCTCTTTGAATATTCCATCAGTGCTTCTAGCTGCAGATTGTAGTGAAGGATTTGCGGCTTTTATAGACTGCGGCTGGTTGACCAGTGCTGTCTTGAGCAGGAGAGCTTGAGATAGGCGCCGACCTCAAAATCATTGCGTCTTAAGGAATCCATCTGCCCCATCACTCTGATTATCTTCTTATCCTTACTTATTCTCAGATGGGCAATGAGATCATCGTAAACAGCAAGAAGCACCCCATCATACTTTATATCGAGAGTGCTGAGCAGGGTGGCAAGATCATTTGGCTTGCCTTCATCAGCCATCCTTATCCTGTACTTGAGCGTTATATCCATCACTAACTCGCGCCTTGTATCTCCAGCCTCGTTGGAATGGTTGCCGACATTTCCTGCCCTCTCCTTCAATATTCCAATCCCCGGCAGACTCTTATTTATCACTTCATCTATGCTATTGAGGTATGACTTTGCGATTCCTGCCAGATCACCATCAGCTTCATCTATCCTGAAAACATAACTCACTGTTGTGAACATGCGGTCAGCCAGATTATAGTTAAATCTTATGCCATTATCATCGGGCTTATGCGAAGTTGCGACCGCAGGGAGCAATTTGGGAAACCGAAGTGCAACGAGGTTTCCGCATAAGCCCTGTTACCTGTCCCGACTGAAAGGAAAGTGCAACGGGGCGAGGATTTTTCCCGCAGGAAAAAACCGCAGAGTTATTTGGAATTTGCCAGAAAGTATAAAGTTTAGTTTTTGTAAAAAGAAAGGGCGGGTTTGGGTGGGAATTTTGGTATTCGGTAATTAGGGGAGAGAAAACCAACACATTTATATACATTTGTGTATATTTGTGTTAAGAGGGGTTAAAATGCAATCAAAAAACATCACTTTGAGGGTGAAATCAGATTTGTATGAAAAATACAAGGAATTCTGTAAAAATAAGGGCTTGTTAATATCTCGTCAAGTTGAGATTATGATGGAAGAACAGCTTAAAGAAGGGGCGAGAAAATGAATAAGGATAATCACGATTCTATTTTTCAAAGAAATATAAAAAGAGGTATAGATAAAGGTATTATCAAAGTAGAAAGCGACGGCTCAAAAATAACTTATTTTTGCAAAAGAGATTATTCTACTTCTTTTAAAAATCCAGAGGAAAAAGTAAGGGCTTCTTATTTTTGTGAGCTTGTTTTGGATTATGATTATCCGCCAAAAAATATAGATATTGAAGTTATTGTTCCAAGAAGAACGCCAGAAGACAGGGCAGATATTGTTGTTTATGATGAAGATGGGGCAGAGTATCTTGTAATTGAATGTAAAAAAGATGGAATTACAGACGCAGAATTTAAACAGGCGATTGAGCAAGCATTTGGCAATGCAAATAGTTTAAGGGCAAAGTTCGCTGCTGTTATTGCAGGACTTACTAAAACTGCTTTTGATGTAGCAGGGTTTAAACCAAGTGAAAGAGAGAAAAACAGATTATCGGATATTCCTAAAAAATACGGAAAAACACCAAAATACAAATTTATTAAAGGAGAAAAAGACAAGGAATTAAAAGAAGTTTCCAGAGAGGAATTAATAAGGGCATTAGAAAAATCTCATGATACTGTTTGGCAGGGTGGAAAATTAGCCCCAACAACTGCTTTTGATGAAGTTTCAAAACTTCTTTTCTGCAAACTGAGAGATGAAAAAACAACAAAGAAAGGTGAACCTTATAATTTTCAAATAGGGACTCATGAGTCGCCAGAAGAAGTTTTTAAGCGAATAGATGCAATTTATCAAAAAGCAAAAAAAGAAGATGCCGAAGTCTTTAAAGAAGATATAAGATTAGACACAAAAGTTGTTTATAATGTTGTTGAACATTTGCAGGAATTAGCAATTAATAAAATTGATTTGGATACTAAAGGCGTTGCTTTTGAGAGATTTATGGAAGACTTCTTTAAAGGAAAGATGGGGCAGTTTTTTACGCCAAGAGAAATAATAACTTTCTGCGTTGAAATGATGAATCCAGAAAGAAGCGATTTAATTATAGACCCTGCATGCGGCTCTGGTGGTTTTCTGCTTAACGCACTTGACAAAGTCAGAAAATTTGCAGAATCAAACTATGACGAAAAAGAAGCATGGGAGCATTGGCATAAGTTTGCTATGAACAATCTTTATGGTATTGAGATAAATGACCAAATTGCTCGTGTTTGTAAAATGAACATGATAATACATGATGATGGACATACAAACATAATCAGCACAGACTCATTAAAAAATGTTGATGAGATTACAAAGACGCATAAAG
>Ga0209381_1004626_pt1 | contig 12153 bp, 7 predicted proteins | sample DewCreD2012metaG_FD_184111 | JGI IMG/M metagenome (GOLD analysis project Ga0209381, IMG submission 184111) | Hot spring sediment bacterial and archeal communities from British Columbia, Canada, to study Microbial Dark Matter (Phase II) - Dewar... ...
AAGGAACACTGAGCGAAGTCGAAGTGTGATTTTGGCTAAATTTATAATCTTTCAAATACCTAAGTCAGCATTTATTTAATTCTTGAGACTTCTGAAATATTGTTCGTTTGTCAGTCTGAGCCTGTCGAAGACTGACAATTTCGAAGCAAATTACACTTCGACTTCGCTAAGTGTAACAGCTACTTTGAATTATTCAGAAGTCTCTTCTTCAGAATTCTCTTAAAAACATATCTGTCCAAAATAATTTTTATGAAAAAGATAAGGTAATAAGTTTAGCACTTACCGGGATGGATATCGTCACTAAGGTTTTATGAAAATAAGATTTTTATGTTAAGCATCTTCAAACTTTGTTAATATAATTGAAACCTTAGTAACAATAATCAATAAAAATCATCTACCTTATTACCTTATTTTGCAGGGGGATTGAATCAAATAAAAATGTAGTTCTTTGAAAATATTTTAATAATCATCTTTTTATTTTGTTAAGAATCATTTTTGACAGCACTGCTTAAAAATACTTTGCTTTGAAACTTCTATGATGATTAATGTATTCTTTCATATATTTTATAAATTGTCATACCATAGTAGGATAAACCATACCGAAACTAAATTGAAAATCTTATCCAAAAGATTTAATTTAACATACCATTTTTATAAAAATAAGGGATAACACAATGTCTAATGCTTACTTCAAAGTACCACTACCAGTAAATGAACCTATAAAATCTTATAAACCCGGAAGCCCGGAAAGAGAAGAATTAATTAAAAAAATTGCTGAACTGAAATCAAAGCAAATTGAAATTCCGCTGATAATAGGCGGAGAGGAAATCAGAACAGGAAACACCGAAGAGATAAGAATCCCTCATAATCACAGCCATATACTTGGAGTTTATCATAAAGCAAGTAAAAAAGAAGTTGAAATGGCAGTGGAAGCTGCCTTGGAAGCACGCAAAGAGTGGGCTGAAATGCCTTGGGAGCATAGAGTTGCTGTTTTTCTTAAAATGGCTGACTTGTTAGCAGGTCCTTGGCGTGCAACCTTAAATGCTGCTACTATGTTAGGGCAATCAAAAACCGTTCATCAAGCAGAAATTGACTCAGCAGCTGAACTTGTTGACTTTTATCGTTTCAATAGTTACTATTTTACCAAACTTATGGAAGACCAGCCAATTTCTTCTGCAGGAACTTGGAATAGAGTAGAATATCGTCCACTTGAAGGGTTCATTTTTGCAATCACTCCATTCAACTTTACATCAATTGCCGGAAACTTACCAACATCACCAGCAATAGTCGGAAATGTTAGTTTATGGAAACCCGCATCAAGTGCAGTATATTCTGCATATTGGCTGATGAAATTATTTGAAGAAGCTGGTTTGCCAAAAGGAGTAATTAATTTCGTTCCAGGTTCCGGTGGACAGGTCGGTAATCCTGCAATGACCAATCCAAATCTTGCAGGCGTTCATTTTACCGGCTCTACAGAAGTATTTCAGAATATGTGGAAATTAATTTCAGATAATTTGAAAAATATGAAATATTATCCGCGCATTGTTGGAGAAACAGGAGGAAAAGATTTCATATTCGCTCATAATTCCGCTGATATAGATGCACTTGTTGTTGCGGCTTTAAGAGGCGCTTTTGAATATCAAGGTCAAAAATGTTCCGCAGCTTCAAGAATGTATGTGCCTCAATCTTTTTGGAAAGAATTCAAAGAAAAATTTGTTGAAGAAGTTGGCAAAATTAAAATCGGTGATGTAGAAGATTTCTCAAACTTTATGGGCGCTGTTATTGATAAAGGTGCCTATGAAACAATAACTAATTATATCAAATATGCCAAAGACTCCGATGAAGCAGAAATTATCACCGGCGGTAACTTCGATAATTCAAAAGGTTATTTTATCGAACCAACTACTATCGTTACAACCAATCCAAAATTTAAAACGATGGAAGAAGAAATTTTCGGTCCGGTATTAACAATTTATGTTTATGATGATAATAAATTTGATGAAACTTTAACTCTTTGTGATGAAACTTCTCCTTATGCTCTGACAGGTGCAATTTTTGCTCAGGATAGAAAAGTAATTGTTAAAATGTCTAATGCCCTTAGAAATGCTGCAGGTAATTTTTATATAAACGATAAACCAACAGGTGCAGTTGTTGGACAGCAGCCTTTCGGTGGTGGAAGAGCTTCTGGTACAAACGATAAAGCTGGCAGTGCTATGAACCTGATGCGTTGGATGACTGCTCGTACAATTAAAGAAAATTTTGATCCGCCTAAAGATTGGCGTTATCCTTTTATGAATGAAAGATAATTTATCATTTATGTCATCCTGACCTCTTTCTGGAGAAGACAGGTTGTCAATGGATGATATTTTAAAATGTTTCTTTTACACGTTGATAAGAGGCTGACTAATAATTTCTATTTACAAATTTGTGCCTTTGTGACTTCGTGGCTTTTGTTTTGATTTTTGTTCATAAAAATTTTTATTTGCCACAAAGACACAAAGACACGAAGAAAATCTAATTTTTATTCAGCCCCAGAATTTTGTTGTAGTCGTAATTAAAAAACAAATAAAGGTTTAAAATGAAAATACACGAGTATCAAGCAAAAGAAATTCTAAAAAAATATTCCGTCCCTATTCAAGATGGAATTGCAGTAAAAACTATGGAGGAGTTTGATAAAGCTTTGCAAACACTTCAATCAAAAGGAATAAATCAATTTGTAGTTAAGTCTCAGATTCACGCCGGTGGAAGAGGAAAGGGAAAAGTTTATGATGTCAGAGACAGAGATAATCTTTTATTAGAAGGCGGTGTAAAATTCACAACCTTACCTGAAAAAGCAACAGAGTATGCTGAAAAGATTCTTGGAAATCTTCTTGTTACTCATCAAACTGGTCCTGAGGGTAAAATTGTTAAAACCATCTTTCTTGCTGAAGGTTTGGATTATAAAAAGGAATTTTATCTCGGAATTTTGTTAGATAGAGCTGTTTCTAAAAATGTAATTATGGTTTCCACTGAAGGCGGCGTTGAAATAGAAAAAGTTGCTGAAGAAACTCCTGAAAAAATAATTAAGGAATGGATTGATCCGGCTGTCGGTTTGCAAATGTATCAAATTAGAAAATTAGCTTTCGCTCTTGGTTTAGAGGGAGATGCTTTCAAGAGTTTTATCCCTTTCTTGAAAAATCTTTACAAAGCTTATGAACAAACGGATGCTTCGTTGTTAGAAATAAACCCACTCATTCTTACTAACGACAATAAGGTTGTAGCACTCGATTGTAAAATGAATTTTGATGATAATGCTCTGTTCAGACATCCTGAAATTTTAGAATATCGCGACATTGACGAAGAAGATCCGCTTGAAGTTAAAGCATCAAAATATAATCTTAACTATATAAAACTTGATGGAAACGTTGGTTGTATGGTTAATGGAGCTGGCTTGGCGATGGCTACAATGGATATTATCAAACTCGCTGGCGGTGAACCTGCAAACTTTCTTGATGTAGGTGGCGGAGCAAATAAAGAAACTGTAGCGAATGGTTTTAAGATTATTCTTTCTGATTCGAATGTTAAAGCAATACTGATAAATATTTTTGGCGGAATTGTTAGATGTGATAGAGTAGCGCAGGGAGTTATTGATGCTGCAAAAGAAATGGATGTAAAAGTTCCAATTGTAATTCGGCTTGAAGGCACAAATGCTAAAGAAGCTGCTGAATTGCTTGCAAATTCACATCTTAATTTTGAAGTTGCTAACAGCTTAAAGGAAGCTGCTGAAAAAGTTACTGCAGTTTTATCTAACAATTAAAAGGTAGGGCTGTCTTAAAATTTTTTTGTAAAACTTTGTTATTAAAAAGTTATTAACTACAAAGTCACCAAACCACTATGTAACACAAAAAACTTTTTAGACAGCCACAGATTTAAACAATTACAATAGAAAAATTTTTCAAAATCTTAACTGACAAACTTATAAGACTGAAAAGCAAATTTTTAACTCAACAATCTGTTTTTTTCACAAAAGAAATATTTAATTTTGCTTTAGGAATTAATTGCTTTAATGACTTCTACTAAATCTGGGTTTCTCTTAATAATTTTTTAGGATATATGTCAAATACTTTTGAACCTTCTATTCTAAAAAATTTAGAGGAAGAAATCAGGCGTATTCATCTTATTTCTTCCGAGAATTATTCTGTCAAATTAAAACTATTGAATTACCTCCCGCTTTTTGAAAAAACTAATTGAAGTCCAAAATGAAAATGTTAAAGAAGCTTATATCACAGAACTGATTCACGATTTTAATCATACAATTCAAAGCAGCTCTTTCGAGGGATTTCCGCCAGATATAATAAACCGAATTAAAGTCCTTTCACAAAAACTTTATGACTTTTCATTTGTTCATCATACTTATCCGTCATTCATCAACTCAGTAAATAAAATAAGGGATTGGTCTGAGAAACTTGACAAAATTTTAAGTGGAAATAATTCAATTGTAACTGATAAAAATATTTTTATTCCCCTTCTTGAGAATTCTTCTGAACAGCAAAATATAGTTAATGGATTACTCGAAACACTCACAGTTAAAATAAACAAAGCAAAAAATGAAAATAAATTTCTTATAGTTCCAAGCGAGAAAGAGCTTGAACAACTTATTGATGAGCAAATAAAAATTTCCTGGAATGTTGCAATTAACTATGCAAAAAACTTTATAAAGAAATTAGATGACAATCACGAAATAGTAATTCACTTTAACAAAAGAACCGGTTTCTGTCGAGGTAATTCACTTGGTGCTGCTTTAACAATTAAATTCATCGAAGAACTTCTAAATCTTTACAATCCCAAATTTATTATTGAATCTGCAGATGGACTTGCAATTACAGGTGGTTTAGATGAGCTTGGAAATATTTTATCCATTGGCAAAAAAAATATTTCACAAAAAACCGAACTGATATTTTATTCATCAGTTAATCAATTTGTTATTCCAAAAGATGATGAGCAAGCTGCGAGAGAAAAATTGAACGCTCTCAAAACAAATTATCCTGAAAGAAACTTAAAAATAGTTGCAGTAGAAAATCTTGAAGATTTACTCAACAGAAGAAATCTTGTTTCAATTATAAAGCAGAAACCGATTAAAAGAGCTACTAAATTTGCCAAAGAACATCTTCCTGGAATCTCTGCCGCAATTTTAATGACTATATTTTTCACTTACTTGTTTGCAATTGACCTTGATGATAATCCTTCTTTCATTACTATGGATGGTAAAAACGCCTATATAAAAAATAAGAATGGAAAAACCTTATGGAGTTTGCATTATCCGATGGATGATAATAATGTTTTAGATAATCCAACAGCCAGGCAAGCATTTTTCAGAGTAATTGACATTGATGAAGATGGTGAGAAAGAAATAATTTATATTCACCCGCAATTCTCTGAGAAGCATGGGTCAAGTGAAATGGAAAAAATTATTTGTATAAATAAAAACAAAGAAGAATTATGGTCTTATCGTTTTGCTGACACAGTTTTCTCTGAAAGAGAGGATTTACTTCCAATTTATGGAGCAAAATTGATTGATACAGTTACATTTAACAACAATAAAATTTTATTCTGTTTCTCCAACAATGGTCCATCTTTTAGCAGTGCTGTTTATGGTTTGGAATTAAAAACAGGCAAAAGAATCCCTGAAACTCTATGGTGTTCTGGTCATATTATGGGAGCAATTCTTAAAGATATAAATAATGATAATATCAGTGATTTAGTAATGGACGGGCTTGATAACGGGTTTGAAGATGCAGTTATTTTAGGTGTTGAATTAAGTAAAATGGATGGTTATCGTCTTACAACAAGTGAATATAGAATTAAAAATAAAAAACTGATAGAACCAATATTTTATATACGCATACCAAAAAATGATTATGAAATATTTATGAATTTAAGAACGCCAGGTTTATTCCAACACACTTTCTATGCCCGAGAAAATGATAAAAAGTTAATTTCAACTTTTTCTACCTCTAAATACTCCCAACCTTCACCTGAAAATATTATTGTTAGTTATGGAATTGAGGTTGACAGCAACTTTATTTTAGATGAAGTGGTTATTAATAATAATTTTAGAGTATTGCGAGATACGCTTGTCGCACACGGTAAATTAAACCCACCATATACAGATACAAAGGAATACAGAGAAATAATTAAGAACAGTGCTTTATATTGGAAAAACGGTAAATGGGTTAAAAAAGAAGAATTGGATTAAAAAATCAAGCCGCCCTAAAGGCGGCGTTGAATCCCCCAAATTTATTCGGAATATTTTTGAGAAATCTCAAGTTATTAATAAAATAAATTTGGTTGTTCTCGGAAAATCTTGAAAAATTTTTTTAAAAAATTTCTTTTTTTTGTTTTCAGGTCAGTTTTGTTATGCAAAACTTAATACAAAACTTAATTTTTCAGAGTTTTTCAAGGTTCTAATCGAAGAATTTGGACACGGATAAAACTGATAGGAACGGATTTTAAGGGAAAAAAAGCCGCACTAGGCGGCTCTTTTAAATTATTAAACAGACTTAACCCTTAATAACACTTAATTCTAGCGAATTTGTGATTTATAATACCTAATATTATTATTAATTTTCATTATAAAGTTGCTGGATTTCTGATTCAGTTAATACACGATTGTAAAATCTTAGGTCATCAATTAGACCCTTGTAAAAATTGTGATTGAATGTATCACAAAAACTTGCACCAATGAAAATATTAATAGAGTTATTTATAAATTCTTGACTTCCAAAAGTAGAGGTTGTGTTTAATATACCGTTTATATAAATTTTTTTCTTTTGATTCACTGCATCTCTAATGATAACTATATGCGTCCAGTTGTTGCCATTTATCTCTAAAGAGGAATTAAGAACATCGTCTTGATTAAGTAAACCAGTATTAAATTGAACCTTACCTCCTAAGCCCAATCCAATACTCCAATCAAATGACTCACCACAAATATCTCTATCTATAATAAAAGTTCCAAATGGCCAAGAGCCATTATCTATTAAATTGGTTTTTATCCAAAAGCTAATAGTAATATCATGAGTTATATTTATTGTGTTTGGAAGAGATATATATTGATTTGTACCATTTAAATAAATTGCAGAATTTGTACGATTAAATCTATCAATTCCAAAAGTTGGATTGTTGATAGGAGTACCATGAAACTGATTTCCACTTAAATCATTAAAATTTGAATTAAATGTATAATAAGCCACAAGTCCTTGTGTTGTTAAATCTGAAATAGTTGTAAAGCTCCTTACAGTTGACCAATTTGATGAACCAAAACTATTTAATGCTCTAACTCTCCAATAATATTTTGTTGAGAAACTAAGTCCAGAAATTTGTCGACTAGTTTCTGTTATTCCACCATCGTTGTATACTAAATTTGTGAAATTATTGTTTGTTGAAATCTGAAGTGTATAACTTGTTGCGCCACTGCTTGTATTCCTGCTAAGTGTTGTCGGAATTGTTACATTTATAGACCCATCTGCTGGTAATAAAAGTGTTGGCACTGATGGAATCTGTCCTCCTGAAGTTGTAGTAAAGTTTCTTACCAACGACCAAGCAGAATTTCCATTACTATTAGTTGCTCGCACTCTCCAATAATATTGTGTTGAATTATTAAGTCCAGGAACTTGTTGGCTTGTTCCCGTAATTCCGCTCTCATTATAGACAAAACTTGTAAAATTACTGTTTGTTGAAACCTGAAGTGTGTAACTTGTTGTACCACTACTTGCATTCCAGCTAAGTGTAGTCGGAATTGTTACATTAACAGCACCATTTGCTGGTGATAATAATGTAGGTGCACTAGGAGGTGGGTTTGTATTAGCTTGAGCAACTAATGCTTTAACCGAAAGAAAAGTTGTTCCGTAATTTAATATTGTTCTGCTGAATATCTGCATCTTAACACCAGCTGCTACATGTAACCCAGCATATAATTTCCACCAAGGGATTGATGAGGTATTAGCATCAAATTCACCATAAAGTTCTGTTGATAAATATGGCGAAACAGTTCCATAAACTTTTAATTTTAATTCAGGTTTAATATAAATTTTTGTTTTTAAGCTAGCTCCAAGAGATGGTGGTTTAAAACTTAAATCTTCACTATTTGTTTTATAATTACTCCATTTACCATTTTCATAAACCAAACCAATAGTATGGCTTAAACTTTGGGTTATACCTGTTTCTAAATTACTATTAAGTTCTAATGAAGCCCCTAGAATTAAGTCAATTTCTGGCCCGATCAAAATTGGAAACGCCACTGGGGGAATGCCAACATAGACAATGAAAGGATTAAATTTTATTGTAGCAAGTTTTTTTTCTTTTGTACCAGTAAGTTCAAATAAACCCATATTAAGATTAAGGTCAAGCTGTTCGTTTATTTTAAACTCTGCCTGAAATTTTTTTACATTAAAACCACTGAATTGAAAAATTCCATTGATCTCTGGAGTTAAATTAAAACTACCATTTAATGCTAATTGATCCCCCTTTGTGCTGGTATCAGCGTCTTCATCGTAAAGAATAGAATTTATGATGAAAAATAATTTCCCTTGATCTGGTTTATATAAACGATTTGAATTTATTTCTAACCCTTCTACATAATAAATTACTTTCTCAATCTGAGACGGAGTGAGAACTTGTGAAAAAGAACCTACCCCACTCTCGATAGCTTCAGATAGTGTAGCATCAGTAGTCTGAACCACAAGTTGATTATTTACAGTTTTAACGCTAACAACTTTTCTCAAAATTCCTTCATTTACAGTTAAAGCAATTATGTCATTAACTTTAATATTCTTTGAAGTTGTAACTGAAGTATTAAAATAAAATGTGGTAGAATCAGAAGAAATTGATATAAGATTTGATGTAACTTCCTGAGGCGAGAAAATCTTGGTACTCTCTGGGATTTTAGTTTGAATATCTGTACTGGGTTCTGTAGGCTGGGAAGCCTTTTTACAACTTTGAAAAAATAAAACGCTGGTAATTATTAAAAATATTAGAAAAAGAATAAATTGTTTTTTCATATTTAACTCTCTATCTGGCTTGAAGTTCTTACACTCTTATAAACTAAACTTATACATACAATAAATTTCATTGTTCTCGGAAAATTTTGAAAAAATTTTTTTAAAATTTCTTTTTTTTGTTTAGAGGTCAGAGTTGTTTTACAAAAGCGAATACAAAAGTTAATTTTTTAGAGTTTTTTCAAGGTTCTTTACTAAACGAAGAATTTGGACACGGATGAAGCTAACAAAAATGTATTTTAACCAAATCTGTCCAAAATAAATTTATTTATGTGGCTAAAGCCTGTTCCTGCTTCTTATTTTTTCCCAGTTCACTGAAGTGAACTGCAATAGATGCTGATTAGATGTGCCTTTTATCTATTGCAGTTGGATTTATCCAACTGTTTTCATAAAAACTAAAAAATTATTGGCTTTAGCCACATTTAATTAAATCCTGTTAATGATAAAGGAGTAATAATTATTTATAAAGTATTCAATCAAAAATGAATTTGTTTTCTTTTATTTTTGACTAAAATCAGAGTTTATTTATAAAGTTTAAGTTTTTTTGGACAGCACTGATTTTAACGGATAATAAAAAAGGGGGTATTAACTTAGCTCCACGTTATTTGATTTTTATTTGCTCACAATTTTTTTTTTATTATATATTCATTGAAAATATTATTTAAATGATTTATTTATTATTTTTGAGCATTTCTAAATATTAAACATATTTGTTTATTTTTAGACAAATGAAAATCGAAATTCAGATATTACCCTTACTTAATAACCCTCAAAAGGAGAATTCCGTTAATAAACTTGTTGAGGTCTCTTACAAGATTGCTATGCACTATCTTAATTTTAATATCCGGAGAGTAGATAAAATTCTTAAATCTGAAGAAATAACTTTGCAGGAGCTTGCTCTTGATTCAATTGCCACTTTGTTCGATTACAACAATGGAAATAAATTTAACCAACTATATATTGCTTTTCAAAGATGACAGCCGCCAATTGAAGAAGAAAATCAAGCATTAAAATTTTTAATTAATATTGTTCATTCCAAAGTTGAACAGCGTATTTCAGAATATCTTAGAAACACAGATCCCTTCTTTTCGAGAATTATGGATAGTGTTAAATACGCTATGAGAAAGAATGGCTATAAAAGATTAAGTCATTTTGGAACGATTTATATTGTTCGTGAAGATGTAACTGTTATTTCAGGGAAGGTTATTTCTGATAATGATTTTAACAGGATACCAACTTCAATTTTTTCAGATAGGGAAAATTTAATTAATAATTTGTTTGATTATATTGAAGATAAACTGAATTATTCCCCAGCAATACCATTGAATCTTTTAATCCTCCGGCTTAAAGAAAGTTCCTCTTCACTTTTTGTTGTTAAGGAATCTTCTACAGAGCAAATTGAAGAACGAGATATAGAGTCGATAGTTTCTTCAGCTTTGGAGTCAACTTTTGCTAAGATTTCCGAATATGTAATTAAAGGCAAAATTTCAGAGAATGAAGAAATCATTTTCAGAAAAACCCTTTCAGATATTGTAATTGATTTAAAAGATGGTGGAATAAACAAAGGTCTTTTTATGTACTTTATTTTGAATTGGGAGGGCTTAAGTAAGGAAGTGTATGAAGAAAAATATCATAATAAACTTGAATATTTTGTAAGAATTTTAAAGTCAAATATTGCTGAAGAATTAAAAACTTAAATTTTTTTAAAAAATTTTCCGACAAGATAAGTTTTACTTTTATAATATATGTGAGAATTAAGGAATTTATATTGAAAGATAGAATAACAGAAAAGGATTTATTTGATTTTGTGTTTTCCCCGACTCTTTTGTCAGAGGAGAAACTTTTATATTTAGAAAATTCGGATGACTTTTCAAAAGAGATAGAATTTTTTATTGAGCTAAAAAAATCTATACAAACAGAAATTTCTGAGGAAGAGAGAATTTTAATCTCTAAAAAAATTCCGGCTTACTCTTACGATTCTTCAAAAAATACGGCAAAAATTATTTATCTGCACCCTGTTGAATATCCTAAAAAGAAAGTTAAAGGACTGATACTTGCTGCAGCTTCAGAGAATAATGGGAAATCAAATATTACATCTCGAACATTTTATGATGATAATAAAACATATATCATTAAAGTTATCAACTATGAAAATTCCAGTAAGATATTTGTATTCTCAACTCTGGACGAGATAATTAAAAACTTTGATATTATAATCTTACCACAGAAATTAAAGTATCATCTCGAAGACAACACCGAACCACTTTTACTTGACTTTAATATTGACCCTGAAAATATAGTTATAGAATTCAATCTTATTAAGCATAGTTAGGATTTTTTATACTTTCCCATTGCTGTCCAAAATAAACTTAAACCTAATTATGAACTCTCATTTTAGTTAAAAATAAAAGAAGATAAATTCATAATAGGTTTCTTGCCACGAATTTAATAGAATAATCCGCCAAAATCCGTTGTATCCGTTCCATCCGTGTTCCATCTGCATTAGTTAAAGTTAAAGTTTAGGTTAAAGATAATCCTTGTAAATTTCGTGGCATTTATTCTTATATGATTAAGCGGATAGTCAATGATGGAGAAAATATTATCACAATGACACAAGTGCACAAAGTTAAACAGAGGAATTTTTAGATAGATCCGAACAAATTAAAACCAGGGAGTAGCTTTAGCCACATAAATAAATTTATTTTGAACAGACGTGCCCGAGTTGAATTCATTAAAATTATTTCGATATATAAATTTTGAAAAACATAATCTAAGACAATATATTGTAAGTAATAATTCAAGTAGATTAATAATCAAATCAATATTTAGTAAACAATTAGTTGTTCACGTAATCTTTAAATAAATGAATAAAACTATAAACTTGAATGATTTTTTAAGATTATTAGTGTTAAGAAAAAAGTAAAGTGTCAAAGTCAGGGAATTAAACATTGATTAATTTTAAGAATAATACAAAATTGAAAATGTAATTAAACAAAAGGTTTAAAATGTTTGAAAGAATATTATTATTTCTTACCTCAATATTATTATTTGCTTCCTGTGATGAAACTCGTTCAAATTCTTTTGTGCTGGAAGATGCGTTTCCATTTTTAAGTTTTTC
>Ga0209381_1004627_pt1 | contig 12147 bp, 13 predicted proteins | sample DewCreD2012metaG_FD_184111 | JGI IMG/M metagenome (GOLD analysis project Ga0209381, IMG submission 184111) | Hot spring sediment bacterial and archeal communities from British Columbia, Canada, to study Microbial Dark Matter (Phase II) - Dewar... ...
GCAGGGAGCTATCACCCGCAATGGTGAAATCTTTACTATTTATTCGGAATTGTGTACAGCATGTTATACCTGTGTCAATGTATGCCCGCGTGGTGCATTGCAGCCAGGAGATTTTGACATGGTTGTACAGGATGTCCTGTTTAAAAAGTAAAATTTTAAATATACAAAGAATAGGGAATTATTTGCCTTGAATAAGTATGGATGAATATTCATGGTTACCTCTAAATACTGTTTTTCCCTAATTTTTGCTATGGAAAAAAGGAGTTTTTCCCATATCTTTTATTTTGTGCCCACAAGGGATCATCCGGTAATGTAGTTTTTAGAAGTTCCCTTATATTTTTCTTTTGATTCGACAATTATTGTGCATGAAGAAATATTTACTTGATAAATGTATAAGGGATAGTGATAATGAGTGAATATAATATATATTGTATGATCTATAATGTGCTTTGTATTATTACATAGATGTTAAATAATATGAAAATGTGTGATATGGATGATAGTGCTTATTGACTTTTTGTGAATTGTTATTTTTATTGTGCCAATAATGATTACTATTAAACTAATATTATAAAGAGGTTTTTATGAAGCGTTTTATTAAGAATATTGCATCAGAACGTGAGTATGTGGTAACACGGGAAAAGGAAATACCTGTTTCCCAATATTATGGTGAGGATACATTTAATTTTGATGTAATGCGCCAAAAACTCCCTTCAAATGTTTGCAAAAAATTAATGCGCATAATTCAAGAAGGTGAAAGGTTAGATCCTGAAATAGCCGACGCAGTTGCACATGCTATGAAAGAATGGGCAATTGAAAAAGGTGCAACACACTTTTGCCACTGGTTCCAGCCTATGACAGGTGCAACCGCTGAAAAGCATGACTCATTTATTGAAGTAACCGAAGACGGGGTTCCCATTGAGCGGTTTTCTGCAAGCCAGTTAGTTAAAGGCGAACCTGATGCTTCAAGCTTCCCCAGTGGAGGACTCAGATCAACATTTGAAGCACGTGGATACACTGCATGGGATCCTTCAAGCCCAGCGTTTATATTGCGTAGTGGTATAGGTGCAACCTTATGTATCCCAACGGTTTTTCTTTCTTATACTGGTGAAGCGCTGGATAAGAAAACCCCGTTACTTCGATCCATTAATGCTATTAATAAAAGCGCTATAAGGGTAATGCGCCTTTTAGGTAATGATAAAGCAACACGGGTTTTTTCAACGGTAGGTCCAGAACAGGAATATTTTCTCATTGATATGGATTATTACTACAAGCGCCCCGATCTGGTATTAACTGGTAGAAGCCTGTTGGGTGCAGCACCATCAAAAGGGCAGCAGTTAGAGGACCATTATTTTGGCAGTATTAAGGAGCGCATACTATCGTATATGCATGATGTGGAAGAAGAATTATATAAATTGGGCATCCCTGCCAAAACACGTCACAATGAGGTTGCACCAAGCCAGTACGAAATTGCACCAATATTTGAAGAAGCAAACATTGCTGTTGACCACAATCATTTAGTGATGGAAACACTGAAGCGTGTTGCTCAAAAGCATCGTTTGGCTGCACTGCTTCATGAAAAGCCGTTTGCAGGCATCAACGGTTCGGGTAAGCACTGCAACTGGTCATTGGCGGATAATCTGGGCAATAACCTGCTTAATCCCGGGCAATCACCGCAGGACAATATTCAGTTTCTGGTCTTCTTAACAGCAACTGTACGCGCAGTGTATTATCACGCTGATTTGCTGCGTGCTTCGGTTGCTTCAAGTGGCAATGATCACCGTTTGGGTGCAAATGAGGCCCCACCTGCCATTATCTCAGTATTTTTGGGTGAGCAGCTAACAAAAATATTACATGATATTGAACAGGGTGTGATCACTAAGGCAACAAATAAGGCAATTATTGACCTGGGCCTTTCAACATTGCCGGTTTTAAGTAAGGATAATACCGATAGAAACCGTACATCGCCCTTTGCCTTTACAGGCAACAAGTTTGAATTCAGGGCTGTTGGATCTTCGCAATCCATTGCTTTTCCGGTAACTATCTTAAATACTATAGTTGCAGAAAGCCTTGATGTGCTTGCTGATAAGATTGAAACAAAGGGTGGGGATGTGAAGCAGGCAGCAATTGATGTTATCCGCGATGAGATTAGAAAGATTAAGCCAGTCCTTTTTATGGGCGACAACTATTCCAAAGAGTGGGAAGAGGAAGCCGCTAGAAGAGGGCTTCCCAATAAAAAAGTAACCGTAGAATCATTGCCCGATTTGGTTACTGAAAAGGCTACAACATTGTTCAATAAATATGGCGTACTGTCACCGGTTGAATTGGAAGCACGTTATACCATACGGCTTGAGCGCTATATAAAAGAAATGGATATTGAAGCTAAAACCATGTTGGATATGGTAATGACTAAAATAATACCGGCCGGCATGCGCTATCAAAGTTCATTAGCTTCTGCATGCCTGCGGGTTGCAGATTTATTGGGCCAAAATGCTCCAATAGATGCACAAAAGCAATTGTGTGCAACCGTAGCAGGGCTTAATAACGATCTTGCTAAAGAAGCTGAAGTTTTGGCACAGCTTATTGAAAAGGCATCCAACAATCATGATGAGCTTGAAAAGGCTAAATTGTATGCATATACAGTAAAGCAGCAGATGGATATACTCAGATCAAAAGCTGATGCGCTAGAAACATTTACAAGCGATAACCTGTGGCCATTCCCACGCTTCTGGGAGATGCTGTTTATATCGTAAAAATTTATTATCTGCTATTGTATATAATGGAGGGGCGTATGTTATACGTCCCTCCATTGTTTAATATAGGACATATTTTTTATTTCTTCTGTCTATGAGCTGTACATGTTTATAGCGGTCACCTGATAGTGCAGTGTCAAGCAATCGGTAACCTTCTTTCTGGCACCTATCGCAGGCATTTAGTGGGATTTCAATACCCAGGCATAACGGGTTAACCGTAGAGGTTGTTTCAATTTTAAGCACTCCGCGACATTCCTGGCATACCATGATAGATTCTAACTGCATTTCACGGATATTATCTGTGTCATAGTAGATTTCTTTTTTGCGCACATCATAATTGCCAGGCATTAGCTTAAATGATGGCTTTTTGCATTCTTCATAACGTTTCATAACCTGATCACAAAGCTTTTTTATATATTTAGTTATCTCTTTTTCCTGGGTAAGGTCTTTTTGCAAATAATCAGGTTCATGCACATAGGAATAATCTAAACCTGCCATAGCAAGCGTTATGCCTAAGTTAACGTATGGCAATGCTCCCTGAATGGAATACCCGCCTTCAAGCACCGCAATATCAGCATTGAGCATTTGGGTAAGCCTGGCGTAGCCTAATGCGGAAAAATTCATATTAGTGATAGGGTCAGAGTAGTGATTATCCTGCCCTGCTGAATTAATAATAAGATCGGGTTTAAAGTCTTTTAAAATGGGAAGCACCACACGATCCATTGCCATTAAAAAACCTTCGTCAGATGTATTGGGGGGTAGGGGAATATTTATTGTAGTGCCTAACGCATTGGGTCCTCCCAGCTCATGTATGGCACCTGTTCCCGGATACAGCGTACGCCCATCCTGATGCATGGAAATATACAGTACATCCTTATCATGCCAGTAGATATCCTGTGTGCCGTCTCCGTGATGGCAATCCGTGTCCACAATGGCAATTTTTTTTACAGGATAGTTTTCACGGATATATTCCACCATGACAGCTTCAATATTTATATTGCAAAAACCACGTGCACCATGAACCACCTTCATGGCATGATGGCCAGGTGGGCGTACCAGTGCAAATGATTTGTTTACTATCTTATCCATTACCAATGTTGCAGCCTTTATGGTTCCACCGGCAGATATCAAATGCGACTCAGTAGTAACTTTTGAAACATCGGGGAAGCAGAAATGAGTGCGCATAATATCATCATGGCTGGCAATATCAGGCTTAAACTGATTAATGCCGTCAATATCAAACACGCCTTCTTCATTAAGCTGATCAAGTGTGTATAAAAGACGCTCTTCACGTTCAGGGTGCAAGGGATGTATTGCCCAGTCAAAGGCAGGGAAAAATACAACACCTAATGTATGCTTTGCTTTCATAGTTTCAATATATCCTTGCATTGATGTAAAATCCCTGGCTTAACCTGGCAGTGTACGCGGATATTTTTCCCGGTTGTTTCAAATCCTTCCACCATGTTAAATGAGTAAGCCTGCAGTATTTCAATTTCGCGCTCTCTTTCATCAACACCAATTGATTCTAAATACTGCATCATATAATTGGTTGCATCATCAATTGCATTGTCTAATGTATAGTCATACGGAATGCGTATGTTGACATTAAGGTTAGGAACCAGCAGCCTGCAGCGCTGGGTATCAGCAAAGACTTCAATATCAACGGTGGTGCGTGCAACTGCTGCTCCAATGGCATTTGCCACTTCACAGTGTTGGGGTACTATCACATTCCAGCCAAAGCGCTGTGCAATGTTGTTAGCAAGCGTTTTTGCCGGCCCGCCAATAAGATAGATAGTTTTTGGCTTCAGCACCTTTCCTTTAAGGAATTCATGAATAGTATAAACCGGCCGTGAATTGACTTCATCAATCATTGCCATTACTTCGTTGTAAATAATATCCAGTGCGTATGTGATTGCTTGTTGGGCAATTTCATGTGCTTGTATCCCATGCTTTTTTTCTAATGCCTGTAATCCTTCTTGTGAACGGGATGTGTCCTTAAAATGTATTGTCCCTAACACATTGAGTGCATCAATGATTGTTGGATTGCTGCCGCCTTCTGCCATTGACATGCCCAGGCGCCTTGGCCCCGCAGTAACTGAAATGCCTTCTACCTGTATTGCCGAATCGCCACCAATGCCAATTGACTTTGTTTTGAGTGAACGCACCAGCGTATTGCGTCCATTGAGTTGTATGCCGTCCTTTTCTATTAAGGGTGCACCGTCAGCAAACATTGCAATATCACAGGATGTGCCACCAATATCAAGCATCACAGCATCATGAGTAATATTGCACAGCGCCATGGTGCCAATAACGCTTGCAGCAGGCCCGGATAAGATTGATTCCACAGGAATGGTTCGGGAGACTGGTAGCGGGATTGTCCCTCCATCAGCCTTGAGTATATTAACAGGAGCTATCGCCCCCAATTCCCTAAGGCTTTCCTCAATGGCATGTGAAAATGTATTGTACAGGCGCCATACTGCTGCATTGTAGTATGCTGTTGCAATGCGACGCGGAAAATTAAGATTGCCGGATAACGTGTGTCCCACACTGATAAAATCAGCATGGGGAAGTTTTTGTGCAATATACTGTTCATGAACAGGATTGCGGGTTGAAAATTTTGACACAACGGCAAAAACCCTGATATCCTTCTTGCGGCATTTTTTTATAGCTTTTTCAAGCTGGCTGTTATTAAGCAATGTGATTTCAGTGCCACGGTGGTCAATCTGCCCATCAATTAAAAAGAAATAATTGCCTATTGCATGGTGTAAGGGATTTATACCCGGGCCACCTGAAACAAATACGCCAACCTCTTCACATTTGTTTTCAATGATTGCATTGGTGGTCAGTGTGGTGCTTAAGTTTACCCGCTTTATATGGGACGGCTCAATGCTTTTAAGTACTGCTTGCAAAGCATGGTTAATGCATTCTAAAAGATTGTGGTGTGTGGTAACAACTTTTGTTTGTGCAATAACGCCATTCTTGTCAATAATAACAGCATCGGTATGTGTGCCGCCTACATCAAGCCCTAAGTACATTGTAAATCCTTATATGGTATAGCATTATAGTATTGTATTATGCTGTATTAAAGCCATCGTCTAATAATAACTACCAGCTTCCGGAAGAGCCACCGCCTCCAAAGCTGCCGCCTCCACCGCTAAAACCACCGCCGGATGAAAAACCCCCACCTGAAGAAAAACCACCACTTGAAGATAACCCACCGCCTCCATGTGGCAAAGATGCAATTATAATGCCTGCAACAAAACCTATGACAGCTAATAGTAATAGTACAGGAAGCCCAAACGAAAAGAAAGCGCCTACAATGGGCAACACAACAGCACCGGCAATACCTGAAACTATCCTGCCAAAACCGCTTACAAACATTAATGCAATAAATGCAATCCAGAAAAACGTAACATAATCTGGCGCTGACTTTTGCGGTTTAAGGCTTGAAGCATCAAATTTTCCCTTTACAATTTCAACAATAGCATCAACTGCTTTTTCAATGCCAGCATCATAGTCGCCATTTTTAAATTCAGGGATAATGATATAATCAATGATGCGGCCAGCAAGTAAATCGGTGAGTGTTTCTTCCAAGCCTTTGCCCACCTCAATGCGTACTTTGCGGTTGTCACGTGCAACTAACATAATAACGCCGTTATCAAGCCCCTTTTGGCCAATCTTCCAGTTATCAGCAAGCCGTATAGAATAGCTTTCAATATCCTCATTGCCAATGGAAGGCACGGTTACCACTACAACCTGTGTTGAGTCTTCTTTTTCTAATTGTGCAAGCTTTTGCTCTACCTGCGCTTCCGTTTGGTCTGAAAGAATGTCAGCATAATCGTTTACGCGTGCTTTCAGTGGTGGAATGTCAGCAAGCTGTGCAAACGCAACGCACGTGCAGGCCAACACAATGCATATGGTAGTTATCCACTTCATTGGCTGTCACCAAGAATTATATTTTTAAGTTCATCAACATCATCACCCTTATAAGGATACTCTTTGGCAAGGCGCTCACCAATCGTTTCAATGGTGGTGCACAGTGCTGGCACAAAATTGTTTTGCTTTATGCCATCAATGATTGTTTTTACGCAGCTATCCCAGAAATCCTTTCCAATCTTTTTATGTGCATCTTCATCGGCAAGTATCCATACCCGTTTTTCTAAAAGCGAAATATAGATAAGCACGCCGTTTTTGTTGGCGGTTTTGTACAGGCCGTTTGTATAAAACGCAGTAATAGCTGCCTCGCGCACCTCTTCGTCAACCTGGCGCGGGTTTAAAAAAAGGCGCGTTAAAAAAACACTCTTTGCGATAGTTCCTTTGAAAATAATATATAGCAATGAAAACAATGCAATGAATACCCACATATTATCGTGGCTAAAATAAAAAAGAGGTGCCATGTAATGTGTCAGGGCAATAGCAAGTGGAAGTGACAGGAGTGCTGCGGCATTCACGCTTGCAAGCGGATAGTGATAGCTCCTGTTTACAACCATAGGAACAATCTCGGCCGATGTCATCTTCTCGGCTTTCTTTACGGAAGCAATGATTGCCTGCGCATCAGCCTGCGATATTAATGTTGCAACCAGGTCTTTCATGGGTAACTATCGCCTACTCAAATGAAACCTTAGGCGCTTCTTTTGCACCCTCTTCAGCCTTGAAATATTCTTTGCGCTCCAAGTGAAGCAGCAGGTTATTGGTAATATTATACGGGAATATTCTGATTGAAGAGTTGAATTCCTTGACCGCTTCGTTATATCGCTGGCGTGCCACGTTGATGCGGTTTTCGGTGCCCTCTAACTGGTGCATGAGGTCAGTAAAATGTGCATCGGCTTTTAAATTGGGGTAGCGCTCAATGACAACCATAAGGCGTGATAGTGCGCTGGAAAGTTCGTTTTGAGCAGCCTGAAATTTTGCTATTGCTTCAGGGTTACTTAAATCTTTGGGCGATAGTTGAACGGAAGTGGCTTTTGCCCGCGCTTCAATGACTGCCTGCAGTGTGGCCTTTTCATGCGCTGCATAGCCTTTAACAGTGGCCACCAGGTTTGGGATAAGGTCAGCCCTTCGCTGCAATGCCGATTCTAAATCGCCGTAGGCTTTAAAAACCTCTTCTTCCTGCATCTGCAGTTTGTTGTATCCACACCCTGTAAAAGAAAACAGTGTCAGGGCAATGATAAGCGGTAAAAGGTAGGAAATTTTTTTCATAATGCCTCCTGGCTGATACAATATTTTTTCATTGTCATTCCGTGCTCGACACGGAATCTATTACCACCAATAGTGTCACCCCTACGGGGTTTTGTTTTGTGGTGAATTGCTTTTCTACAATAATAACACCCCTAAAGGGGTTATTCCACCTCCACACCACTCACCATCCCCCCCCTCGCCTTACTAAGGAGAGGGGCCGGGGGTGAGGTTGTCTTCTGCCGTAATTGCAAACCCGATCCACAATCCATTGGCTTGCGCTGTCATTCTGGACGAAGAATCCCATTTACTAAACGGCGAGATCCTTCGTCCCGAAGAAATCGGGACTCAGCAAGACATTTTACATCAACCTTCATTCCGTGCTTGACACGGAATATATTGTAAAAAATAATAAATCCATGTTTTACTATGGAAACGGCCTTAAAAGACATTGAGTTAATATACACATAAAACAAAAGAGTGTCAAGAAGAAAAAGTGTGAACTTCTGTTGCATTTTTCTTTATTTCTGTTAAATAGCTTTTTATCCTTTGTGTATCAATTGTCATGATAATACCTCTGCAATTAATCCTTCACACTCACGGTATTTGAAAGAATACTGTTCCATAAAATCTGCTCGCACAATGGGTTTTTTGTCAACAATCAGCATACCTTTATCTTAACCAACGGATACCTTTTAGTTCAGGGCAAAATGCGTAATTCCCCCCCCACTCATCTTTTTCAATTATAAATGTAAAAAATTTTATCCAATACTTACAATAAGTCTTGCTTTGACAATATAAAGTAATTACCAACAAATTTATAAAAAATCAAGAACAATTACAAAAATAAACCCCAAAAAAACCGTACAGCTATCCTGAACATTTTTTCTAAAAATTAAAAAAAGTGTTGTAATATTATTGCTTTTTTTCACTTTCCACATTAGAATTGTTTTAAATGCATGAATATTGATAAAAATTGATATTTATGCAATAATTTTAAAATAAAAATTTATGAATTATTGCAAAAAATGAAAAAAGTTAGAACAATTTCTCATAAAGAAAACCTAAAAGATAAAATAATAAAACAGGGTAGTCTCTTAAAAAGAAAAAATCAACTGGATAGTGAGTTAAAGAAGATTGTAAAAGTTCTTAAAAAAGAATATGAACCTGAAAAGATAATACTTTTTGGTTCATTGTTAGATGATACTGTTCATGAATTTAGCGATATTGATTTATTAATAATAAAAGAAACATCCAAACGACCTATTGACAGGATAATAGAAGTAGCACAAATTATTAATCCATCCTTAGGTGTTGATTTGTTTGTGTATACTCCAAAGGAAATTGAAATGCTGATAGCTGAAAAATATACTTTCTTTACTGATATTTTTAAAAAAGGCAAAATTCTTTATGAAAAAAGAAACAGCCGAGTGGATTAGTATAGCAAATGAGGAATTAATCGCTGCAAAACACCTGATAAAATTAGATTTATACAGAATGGTATGTTATCATTGCCAGCAATTTGTTGAAAAATCTATTAAAGCATTTTTAGTAGAAAAAGATATTGAATTCTACAGAACACATAATATCCTTGATTTGAAGAATATGATTATATCACTTGGTGTTGAAATTCCTTTAACCAATGAGGATGCTATTTTTTTAAACAGCATTTATAGATCACGATACCCCGCAGGCTTGGGTTTGCTTCCGTATGGTGAACCTGATAAAAAAGATGCTGAAAAAGCATTGGATTGTGCCAATAAAATTCATGATTGGCTTGATAAGAATTTGCAGTAACTCCTTTAAGCAATTTTAGCATGATTAGTATATTATTTAGATGAGGATACATAAAAAAATCAAAAAACAAATAATCCAAAAAATCCGTACAGCCATCCTGAACATTTTTTAAAAAATTAAAAAAAGTGTTGTAATATAATTGCTTTTTTGCACTTTTATTATTAATCTTTTGTAATAAGTATATATACCGGTGAACGCTACTATATATACAATGGTTCTTTTTTATATGACAATAGCTCATGTGAAATTTGTAATTAAACTTTAAAAATTTACCCGCCATAGCATATATGATTATATTGAGGTTCCTTATAAACACATGGGTTATTGTAACGCAAGAACACAATTTTTTTTAAGGGTTTAAGTAAATTATGTAAATGTAATACTTGCCTTTAGTTTCTCCTTTTAATTAAGGAGGATTAAAACCCCCCTCTCCTTGCGAAGGAGAGGGGGTTGGGGGTGAGGTTAAATATTTTACAGGAGGAATCCATGAAACGCAACACCATCATTTTCATAACACTAATTGCCGTTATAACAATGCTTTCGTGTAGCTACGAAAACACAGCCACAGTCACCATAGATACTGGCATACGCAAACAGGCGCAGTTAAGTTTAATAGATAAGGTCATAGCATGGTTTAGTTTGTCAAAAGCAGTACAGGCGGATCAGCCACCAGCAGAGGTTAGTTTTGAGGAGTTAACACTTACCGTATCAACTTCTGATATGTCTGCTATAACTCAAACATATGGTTATTCAGACATTATTAATAATCATGGCAAAATAACATTGGAAATACCAGCAGGAAGCCAGCGAACCTTTGAGATAGTAGCCAGCAGAAGAGAAATGACGGGATCATTTTTCCCAAGATATTACGGTGGAATTAAAACCGTTGACCTATCCCCCGGGCAGAATGTGGATTTGGATATTCAGATGGGGGAGTTGCCATTTGAGGTCTATTTAACTTTTTTAAATTATGGTTTTGGCGTAGTATACAATAATCCTTCAAAATTTTCAAAAATTATTAAAATTGAGTTGTTTGAAAGTGTTGATGATCAAATATTCATCTTTAAAGTAAATTTAGATAAAAATAATTTTACATATGATGAAACTTATAAAAATTTTTACTTAGTTTTAGAATCATTAGTAAAAATGGATTATTATTATAAAATAAAGCTATTTAATCAATATGGATATGCAGAATCATTATCAACTAGATATAATCCATGAAGCTTTTCAATACATTACTCATTACTTTAGTTGTTGTTGCCTTTGCAGCCAGCCCTTTGTTTGCTAAGATTTAAATGAAAATTAAGGAGCAAAATTAAAAAAATAATTAATCATGAAAACCTTAAAAAAACTTGACACAAACTCCAAATCGTTGTACTTAATTTCGCAAAATACTCTAAGCATAGCGGTTATGGTACATTTTCATGGTACCTGTTACACGCACGCTTTATGTTCACTTTCACAAGGAGGATATTATGTCAAGAATAGCTAAACTGATTGTAATTGTAATAGTATTGGCAATGGCTGGTTGTAGCTACGAAAACACTGCCACAGTCACTATAGATACTGGCATACGAAAGCAGGCGCAGTTAAGCTTATTAGATAAGGTCATAGCATGGTTTAGTTTGTCCCAACCATTACAGGCAGATCAGCCACCAGCAAATGTTAGTTTCGAGGAGTTAACACTTACGGTATCAGCTTCTGATATGTCTACTATAACTCAAACATATGGTTATTCAGACATTATTAATAATAATGGCAAAATAACCTTAGAAATACCAGCAGGAAGCCAGCGAACCTTTGAAGTGGTTGCTGGTAATGGAGGTAATAGCAGGATATACGGCGGCATTGCTACTGTTGACCTTTCCCCCGAGCAGAATGTGAATTTGGATATTCAGATGGGGGAATTGACAATTGTTACACCATATTGGATTTCTTCTAATAATAATATAGAAATCCAATGTAATAGATATTACCCACAACCAATATTTTTTAAGGTTTATCAATATATTATTGGTGCCTCGCCAATATATATTCTCATTGATACTGTTGCTGCAAGTTCATTAAGTAGGGAAGTGAATACTGAGCAGATAAAGTATTATTACAGTAACAGCGCAATAAATTCAGATAACTTTGGTCAATTTGACATTAGTGCTGTAAATCAATATGGTGAAGGGGAAAAAACATATATTATGGAATGATAAGTAAATGATTAAAAGATGTTTATTAAATTTTTTAATATATGAGAAAATAGAATCAAAAATTTTTTTAATCTATCAAGGAGGAAAACCAATGAAGCTTTTCAATACATTACTCATTACTTTAGTTGTTGTTGCCTTTGCAGCCAGCCCTTTGTTTGCTAAGATTTAAATGAAAATTAAGGAGCAAAATTAAAAAAATAATTAATCATGAAAACCTT
>Ga0209381_1004635_pt1 | contig 12131 bp, 9 predicted proteins | sample DewCreD2012metaG_FD_184111 | JGI IMG/M metagenome (GOLD analysis project Ga0209381, IMG submission 184111) | Hot spring sediment bacterial and archeal communities from British Columbia, Canada, to study Microbial Dark Matter (Phase II) - Dewar... ...
AAGGGAGGCACGCGAAGGGTGTATCCTGTTTCCAAGGTCACGGGCTTGCTGTCCCCGGCCACGGAATCGCCCTTGGCCCACGGATCCGCACGGGTCACCAGGAGATCGACGAAGTTGGGGAGGGTCAGGCCGATGGGCCTTCCGTCAAAAAGAAGCACGTCCACTTCCAGGTTGTCGATGAGGTAGTTCTTTGCATCCCCGACCTGCTCCGCGGACAGGGCCGACTGGTCGTAGCTCTGAAGATCCATGAAATAGAAGTGACCTTCCTGGTTATAGAGATATTGCATCTTGCGCTGCTCCAGGTTGGCAGGCTCAAAGCTGTCCACAGAGCGGTAGGTTCGGTCGATCATGATCCCGTTGATCATGTTGCGGAGCTTGCATCGATAAAGGGCTTGGCCCTTGCCCGGCTTGGTGAACTGGAAATCGACGACCACATAAGGTTCTTTATCAATGAGGATCTTGAGGCCTTTCCTCAAATCGCTGGCGTTGTACATAGATCGTGTCCCTCTTGTTCAGTCGATGAGTTGCTTTTTTCGGCGAATATAGGGAAGACCCCACTTGATGTCAAGGTCAAAGCAGGGGGAGGAAGAAGGAAGAAGTAGGGAGTCAGCAGTAAACAGAACAGACAGACCGTAGGCCGAAGAAACGTTCGGATTCGGTTTGTCGTTTTGACGGATGACTGCTTACTGAATCCTGTTTACTGTTGGGCGCAAGCCTACCGATATCCCACCAGGCCTTTGACCTTGGCGTAGCGTTTCGCCACCTCTTCCCAATGGATGATTTTCATGAAGGCTTCCACGTACTCCAGCCGGCGGTTCTGGTACTTCAGGTAATAAGCGTGTTCCCAGACATCGCAGACCAGCAGAGGGAAAACTCCCCAGAGGGTCAGGTCCTGATGCTTTTCCGCCTGCAGGATCACGAGGTGCCCCATGTAGGGCTCATAGCCCAGGACGCCCCAGCCGCTCGCCTCGACGCTGTTGGCGGCGGCGACAAACTGTTTCCTGAATTGATCGAAACTTCCAAATCCCTTTTTCAGGGCTTCCAGAAGATCGTCCTTGGGCTCCCCACCCTTGGGGGAAAGATTGGCCCAGTAAAGGGAGTGAAGAACATGTCCGGACCCGTGAAAGGCAAACTCCCTGGACCAATGCTTGATGAGGCTGTAGTCCCCGGAGGCTCTGGACTCTTCCAGCTTTTTCATGGCCGTGTTGAATCCGCTGACATAGGCGGCATGATGCTTGCTGTGGTGAAGGGCAAGCGTTTCCTTGTCCAGGTAGGGCTCCAGCGCATCGGTGGGGTAAGGCAAGGGCGGCAGCTTGCACTCCCCCATGGGACGGGGGGCCCCAGCGCCTCCGGTTGCCTGGCCCTGGGCCGACGCATAGAGGCCTTCCATGCCGATTAGCACACCTGCCAGTCCAAGCCCCTTCATCATGTCTCTTCTGGTGATCTCATTTTTCATGACATATCCTCCCTTTGGATATAAGATTAAAAACCAACCTAACCCTTTAGCTCTTTGAAATGGATGGCCCTTTTCTGTGCTTATTTCAAAGAGCTTAACCGTTACGAACAAACTTAAACATTCCTGGGGCCGATGGCCAGACCTCCTGAATCATGAAGGAGCAGGATAGAGATGAAAGCAGAACCCTCTTTAGAAGACATTCAACAGGCACACCGAAGGATCGAACCCTTTATCCATCGGACGCCGGTCCTGACCTCCGCCACGATCAACCGGATGTGCGGCGGGGAAGTCTTTTTCAAGTGCGAGAATTTCCAGAAAGCGGGAGCCTTCAAGATCCGCGGCGCCTGCAATGCGGTTTTTTCCCTGACCGACGAAGAGTCGAGGCGTGGCGTAGCCACACACTCTTCGGGAAACCATGCGGCCGCGCTTGCCCTTGCGGCCCGGTGGCGAGGCATTCCCGCCTTTGTGGTCATGCCGGAAAACGCCTCTCATGTCAAGAAGCTGGCGGTAGCCGGTTACGGAGCGGAAATCGTTCTCTGCAAACCCACGCTGGAGGCCAGGGAAAGGACTCTGGCCGAAGTGGTGGCGAGAACAGGGGCCGCCCCTGTTCCTCCCTACAATGACCTTCGGGTGATCGCAGGGCAGGGGACGGCCGCCATAGAACTCTGCCGGGAGGTACATGACCTGGACCTGGTGGTGGCGCCTGTGGGCGGCGGCGGTCTCTTGAGCGGCACGGCCATCGCGGTTTCGATCGTCTGCCCTGGGACGGAGGTGTTCGGGGCTGAACCCGAAAAGGCGGATGATGCGTATCGATCCTTTCACAGTGGAGTCCTTGTGCCGTCCGTTCATCCCAAGACCATTGCGGACGGCCTTCTCACCTCCCTGGGAGACCTGACTTTTCCGATCATTCGACGTCTGGTGAAGGACATTGCCCTGGTGAGTGAAGAGGCGATCGTGGAGGCCATGCGCTGTCTGTGGGAGAGAATGAAAATCCTCGTGGAGCCCTCTGCGGCGGTGCCCCTCGGGGCTCTCCTGAGCCGGCGGTTGGAGGCCAAGGGCCGGCGGGTCGGTGTCATCGTGTCCGGAGGGAACGTCGACCTTGACCGACTGCCCTGGGTCCCCACCGGTTTGTAGATCGCTTCCGTGCAGCGTGGCCTAAAAGAATGTCCGAAAGCGATTCGCTTTTCAAGATAAGATGAGAAAGGGCTTGCACAGAGGCCGTGAATCTTTTAAATAAGAGGGCATCTTTTTTGAAAGAAGGAGGAGGGAGATGAAAGTACTGGTCGCCTATTATTCGGACACGGGAAACACGGAAAAGCTGGCCCAGGCCATTTTCGAGGAGCTGAGTTTTACAGAGAAAGAGATCGTCTCCATCAAGAAGGCCCATGCCGGGCAAGAGTACGACGTCCTCTTCCTGGGTTTTCCGGTCCATAATCACGGCCTCCCGCAAAAGGTCGAGGCGTTCCTCAAGAAGGTTCCTCCCGGAAAGAAAGTGGCTTTCTTCGCTACCCACGGCTCTCTTCGGGGCGGGGAGTTCGCCGTGACGGCCTTCTATTCCGCCCTCAGCCTGACGAAAAAACTGAAGGTCCTGGGGACCTTCGGATGCCGGGGAAAAGTGAAGCCCAATGTCCTGGAGAAACTGGCGGAAAGGCCACAGGACAAGTATTGGGCCATGGAAGCACAAAGCGCCGACGGACACCCGGACGAGGCGGATCTGGCCGATGCCAAGCGATGGGCCTCCCTGATGCTCATGAAGGCTCGATCCATCTAGCCTGTCGCTCCTTCTCCCTTTTTGATCTCAATCATTCGACGGAAAGCTCCTGGAGGAGGGTCGTCTTTATCCTCTCCACGGATTCCTCCTCCAAGACTTTCTGCCCCTCCAGGTCCAGCACGTAAAACACATCGGCCACCAGATCGGCTTACGTGGCAATCTTGGCAATCCGGATATCGATCCCCAGGGTGAAGAGGGTGTGCGTGATCCGGTAGAGAAGACCGATGCGGTCATGGGTGAAGACCTCGATCAGGGTGAAGAAGTCGGAGGAGTCATTGTCCACCATCACTTCCGTGAGACGGGTCAGGGTCTTTTTCCAGGAAAGGAGGGACGGCTTGGCCTTCTGTCGAAGGCCATCAGCCAGGACAAGCCTGCCTTGAAAGGTCTCGGCTAGATTGGCTTGGATTCTTTCCCAGATAACCTCCGTGTGAAGGGGATCCACGGGCGGCGTGACCGTGAAAATGTCCACGGCTGTTCCGTCGCGCCAGGTGAAGATGCGGGCGGAGAGAATGTTGATGTTGTTGAGGGCCAGAACGCCTGCCACTTCGGAGAAGAGGCCGGCTCTGTCCTTGGCCAAGAACGTGACCTCCCAGGTTCCGCTGGAGGGTTCTGCCGCGGCTTCAAAACGGAAAGCGCCTGCCGTTCCCCGGGCCACATCCGCCCAAAGCTGTTCATGGAGGGTGATGTGGCGTGCGATGCTCCGGGGGCTGGTTTCCAGCAGGTAGTTCGAAGGCATCCCGTCAAAGAGGGCATCCGCCTCAGCAGGGGGAATCTTCTCGCCGATCAGCGTTCGGACCTCGGCCATGGCCTGCTTCACTCTCCTGGAAGCATCCGGGGTCGCCAGCTCTCCTCGCTCCAGGATGTGGAGGATCTTGAAAAAGAGCTCCTGCACCAGGTTGGCCACCCAGTCGTTCCAGGCCCGAGGCCCTGTGGCCCTTCCGTCGGCCCAGGAAAGGAGATAGAGCATCTTCAGCCGCTCCACGGTCCCCACCATTCCCGCACACTGAACCACGATCTTCTCGTCGTTGAGATCGCGCCGGGTGGCTGTCTCGGCCAGAAGCAGGTGGTGGAGGACGAGGAAATGGACGTGATCCGTTTTCTTTCGATCATAACTGAAGCGCTTGAGGATGTTTCTCGCGAGGTGGGCTCCCCTGCGAGCGTGGTCCTTTCCGGTTTTTCCGATGTCGTGAAAGAGAGCGGCCAGGAACAAAGGCTCCGGTTCCGAGAGATCGAGAAAGATGTCCGTCAAGAGCAGATCGCGCTCCCGGTATAGGGTCTTGAGGTGACGGAGGGTTTGAAGCAAGTGCCTCCCTACGGGGAAGAGATGGTAGTGATCGAACTGGACCCGGTCCTTCACCGCTTCGAACTCCGGGATCAAGGCGCAGAGAAAGCCGGTCTCCAGCATTTCATCCAGGACGTCGCAGGCCTTGGGGGAGTTCAGGATCGATAGAAAGGCGCGAGCGGCCCGTTGGGACCTCCTGAGAGAATCGTCGAGCAGGTGCAGGAACTCCCGGATCAATCTCTTGGATTCCAGGGCCAGGGGTCTTCCGGTCTTGGCCGCTTCCGCGAAGATGTCCAGGAGCAGAAGCGGATCGGAGAGAATGGCGACGGCTGAAGGGAAACAGATCTCGCCCTGATCTACATGGAACGGGGCGCAGAGCTCTGCGGATCGTTCAGATCCGGAGCCGTTTTTTCGGGAACCGGGGAATTGGGTGAAGACAAAGGAGCGGTGCAGGGATTTGACAGAGGCCATGGACGCATGGACCTGGCTCAGGAACTGCTCCACCGCGAGCAGACCGTCCTGGTCTTTGAAACCCAAGGCCCGGGCGATGCCCTCCTGATGCTCGAAGGTCAGCCGGTCATTCCTCCTGGCTGAATCCTGGTGAAGGCGGTTTCGGACAAGGTGGATGAATCGAAGATGGGTTTCCAGATCTTCATATTCCTTGTGGGAGAGAATTCCCAGGATCTCGAGGTCCTTGGGCACCCGGACATGAAAGAAAGCTTTGGCCAGCCACAGGAGATGATGGTAATCCCTGAGCCCGCCGATTCCCTCCTTAAGGTTGGGCTCCAGCAGGTGGCTTGCGTCTCCGAACACGGCCATCCTCCTCTGATGCTGCTCCTCAAGCCATCGCCTCAAGGCCAATGCCTTCTTGGCAAGAAGTTTCCTGGCGAGCCTTTCCATGAGATCGAGGTAAAGGGGAGAGTCTCCGCAGAGGAATCGGGCGTCCAGCAGGGAGGTGAGGAATTCAAATTTCTCACCTCCCAAGCTGAGGCAGTCCTGGATGCTCCGAATCCCATGGCCGAGGTCCAACCCCATGTTCCAGAGAGGATAAAAGAGATCTTCCGCCAGCGTTCTGGCAGAGGAGGGCACTTTGGAATTAAAAAGGATCATCACGTCCAGGTCGGAATGAACACAGAGATCCCCGCGGCCGTATCCTCCCAGGGCAAGCAAGGCAAAGGGCCTTTTGTCCCGGAACAGGGTTTGTCCGGTCTCGCTTTCCTGCACGCTCCTGCGGAAATACTCGTCTACGATCTGCGTGTAATGGGCCTGGAAGTCCTCCGCCGTTTCTCCGCAGGAAAACAGGGAGAGGAGCTTGTTCCTGGCCTGCTTCAGTTCGTCTGAGGGAGCGCTCATGACCGTGGCTAAATGGCGTCTTTGCCTGTCTCGCCTGTTCGGATGCGGATGGCATTCTCCACCGGAAGGATGAAGATCTTTCCATCCCCGATCTGCCCCGTCTTTGCCTTTTCCTGGATGAGGCGGACGGCATCGGAAACGAGTTCGTCTTCCATGACCACTTCGATCTTGATTTTGGACACAAAATCGACCTGATATTCCGCGCCCCGGTAGACCTCCCGGTGGCCGCGCTGGCGGCCGAAACCTTTCACTTCCGTGACGGTCAGCCCTTTGGCGCCCAGGGCCGAGAGGCCTTCCTTCACATCATCCAACTTGAAAGGCTTGATGATTGCTTCCAGCTTTTTCATGGCATCTGCTCCTTTTCTTGATGATCATGATGTATCGTTGCTTACCCTCCAGCCGCGGATCGGGGAGGAGAATCCTTGCTTTCACGCGGAAACGTTCATGTTGTGTTTGCGCCGCGACGCAGACACAAAGGTGCAAAGGTCTGCCTCTAGAAACTGTAACCCTTTTCATCGTGCAGGCTGATGTCCATCCCTCTTTCTTCGTCCTCGTCGCTCACCCGGATGGCGGCAACCCGGTCGACGACCTTGAGAAGGACCAGGGTCATCCCAAAGGCGAACACCATGGTGGCGAGGACGGATAGGGCCTGAACCCCCAGCTGGCCGGGATTGCCGAAAAAGAGCCCGTCGGATCCGGCTGAATTGATGGCTTTGCTGGCAAAGAGACCTGTCGCCAGGGCCCCCCAGGTGCCCCCGAGGCCGTGAATGGCCACCACATCCAGGGAGTCGTCGTAGCGCAGTTTGCTCTTCAGGATCACACCCCCGTAACAGATCATGCCGCCAAGAGCTCCGATCACGATGGCTGCAAGGGGCCCGACAAAGCCTGAGCCCGGCGTGATGGCGACCAGTCCTGCGACCGCACCGCTCGCGGCGCCCAGGGTGGTGGGTTTGCCCCGGTGGACCCATTCCACCGCAACCCAGGAAAAGGCGGCCACGGCAGAGGCGATGTGGGTCACCACAAAGGCGCTCGCCGCGAGACCATTGGCGGCCAGGGCGCTGCCTGCGTTGAACCCGAACCATCCGAACCAGAGCAAGGCCGCCCCGGTAATGGTCATGGGCAAATTGTGAGGAATGAAGGCGGTGCTGCCGTACCCGCGTCTTCTGCCTATGAGCAGTGCAGCGGCCAGGGCCGAAACTCCGGAGCTGATGTGCACCACCGTGCCTCCTGCAAAATCCAAGGCTCCCAGCTTGGCGATCCATCCGCCGGAGCCCCAGACCCAGTGAGCCAGAGGATTGTACACAAAGGTCGCCCAAAGAACCGCAAAAAGCAAGAAAGAGCCGAATTTCATCCTTTCTGCAAAGGCACCGGTAATCAGGGCCGGCGTGATCACCGCGAACATGCACTGAAAGATCATGAAGGCCAGGTGGGGGATGGTCGGACCGTAGGTCTCATGGGGGTCCGGGCCCACCCCTTTCAAACCGAACCAGTCCAAGCCTCCGATGAGGCCGCCGTGATCCGGGCCAAAGGCCAACGAATATCCCCACAGCACCCACTGGAAGGTGATGACCGCAAGGATGATATAGCTTTGCATAATGGTCCCCAGCACATTCTTCCCCCGGACCATGCCTCCGTAAAAGAGGGCCAGGCCGGGGGTCATGAGCATGACGAGCGCTGCTGAAATGATGACGAATGCCGTGTCTCCTGTGTTCATGAGTTTCCCCCTTTCGCTTTTCCCTGCTCCTTCAGGCAAAGACTGTGCCATTGAAGAAAGCGAACCGTTTTTCCGGCAAAACAAGGAGTTATGATAAAGGGGCGAAGCCGGGCAAAAAAAGGAGCGTGACAAAATTGTAGAAATATTGTAATCCAAATACGAAATTGTCGGCTGATTTTGATGAAGCGGCGGCGTGTCGGGAGCGGCCGCCGGAGAGAGCTCTTGCGGGCTCATCCCCTTTGAATCGCAGAAGCCTCTGCCCATGGAGCGCGGGGTAGGGCCGGTGAAAGGGGTTGACAAGAGAGCCTACGGCGAATACCATGGGCCCTGCTCTGTTTCGCCCTCCCCTCGTGTTGAACCCGTCAGGACAAGGGGCTTCGAGAGGACAGGGAGTTCACGATTCCATGAAGATCATCACAGAGGACAAGAATGAAAAAAATCGAGGCCATAATCAAACCGTTCAAACTGGATGAAGTGAAGGATGCCATTCTCCAACTCGGGGTCAGTGGCATGACGATCACGGAAGTCAAGGGCTTCGGTCGCCAGAAGGGCCACAAGGAGATTTATCGAGGCGCCGAATACGTGGTCGACTTCCTCCCCAAGATCAAGATCGAGGTGGTGGTCACCACGGACATGGTCCCCAGGGTGCTCAAGGCCGTCAAGGAGAATGCCTACACGGGACAGATCGGGGACGGAAAGATTTTTGTGATTCCCGTGGAGAAGGCCGTCCGCATCAGAACAGGAGAAGAAGACGAGGACGCCATCTAGTCAACGCACCTCCTCCCACCCCATTGCCCAGGAGTTTCTGGAATCCAGAAGCACCCTCATCCACAAAGAGCTGATCCGGAGTTCCGGCTTTCTCGCCACCCGGCGGTACTCGGACCTCATGGATTGGTTCATTCGGTCCTTGTTTCTTGAATCGGCGTTCACCGAGAGGGCCGAAGAAATCCATGAAGGTCGTCTGGCCCTGGCCGCCCTCGGCAGTTACGGGAGGCGGGAACTGTGCCTGGGATCGGATGTGGATCTGCTGGTGATTCACCAGGGGAGGCTTTCCCGCGAAGCAAGCGAGATCATCCGGCGGATCCTCTACACCCTCTGGGATGTCAAGCTGGAGGTCGGCCACTCGGTGTTGACCTTCCAGGAGTGCAACCGCCTCGCCTTGAGCGATTTCCGGTTTCTCACCTCCCTGATGGATGCCCGCTTCCTGCTGGGGGCCAGGGACTTCTACCGTCTCTTCGAAGCGGCCTTTTGGTCCAAGATCGATCGGGAGAAGGAGGCCATCCGCAGACAGTTTCTCCTGTACCAGCAGAAGAGACACGAAAAATTCGGAACTCAGGAATATTTCCTGGAACCGGACATCAAAGAGGGACCGGGCGGTCTCAGGGACATCCACTTCATGGCCTGGACGGCCAGGCTCTATTTCAAGTCAAAACGCCTACGCGACGTGAAGCGCTTCTCCGTGTTTTCCCATTTCAGCCTGGACAAGCTCCATGAGTCCGAGAGTTTTCTCCTCAAGGTGAGAAACCAGCTTCATCAAATGGCCGGGGGACGGCGCGAGGATCGACTCCTCCTCCCTTTCCAGCCCAAGGTGGCCAGCAGCCTGGGCTTCAAAAACGGGGCCTACAATACCGGGCCTGAGAAATTCATGAGAGACCTTCACGGCCACCTGAACCGAATCCGCTACAGGAGCGAGGAGTTCCACGACCAGGCCATGGAACTCATTGATCCGCGGCCCGAGGAGCCCTCTCCGGAGCAGGTCTGTCCTGGATTCCAGATCCTCAAAGGCCGCCTCGCGCTCAAGGGGGAAGGGCTGAGTCCTTTGCAGGTCCTCAAGGCGCTGGAGGAAGCGAACCGCAGGGGGCTGCCGCTGGGGTCCGGGCTTATCTGGGAGGCGAGCCGGAAGATCGAGGAACAAGGCAAGAATCTTGCGGGCCTTCCGGAGGCCAAGCAGCTTTTTCTGAACCTGCTCTATCAGCCCTCCGATCCCAAGGTGCTGAGGCTGGCTCTGGAACTGGGGATCATCCCCCTCTTCATCCCCGAGTTCAAGAAGATCAGAAACCTGGCTCAGTTCACTTATTATCACTCCGAAACCGTGGATCTTCATTCCCTGAAAACGTTGGAGATCATCCACGACCTGGCCAAGGGCCTCTACGACGAGCGGTGGCCCCTGTTCAGCCGGGTTTACAGCGAACTCAAGCATCCGGAGTGGCTTTTCCTGGTCGGCCTCCTGCATGACATCGGGAAAGGATACAAAGGGGATCATGCGGCAAGGGGAGCGGAGATCCTTCCCAGAATCTTGAAAAGGCTTGGGGTGGACCGGGAGGCCATGGAGGTCATTCCTTTCCTGGTCCGGCATCACCTTCTCCTGGCCAATGTATCTCAGCGAAGGGACCTGAACGATGAAAAAACCGCGGTGCAGGTGGCCCAGGCGGTGGGAGACCTGGAGAAGATGAAGCTTCTTTTTCTGCTCACCGTGGCGGACAGCTTGGCCACGGGGCCGATGGCGGGCAGCGATTGGAAGATCATGCTGCTCATCGAGCTTTTTTTCAAGGTCAGACGCATCCTCCAGAGCGGCACCCTCGCCTCCCCGGATGCGACCCGCAGGGTGGAAGAGAACAGGACGGCCTTGTCTCGCGCTCTGTCGGGAGCGTTTTCAGAAACGGAAATCGCAGATCTCATGGATCAGATTTCCACCCGATACTTCCTGAATGTCCCCCTGGAAGACATGGTGGAGCACTTCCGGATGGCCTTGAGCATGGAAGACCAGAAGCTGACCTGGACCCTCAAGAGGGTGAAGCACGCTCCGGTCACCCGCGTCATCCTTTGCGCCTGGGACAGGCCGGGGCTTTTCAGCAAGATGGTGGGCGTGTTCACCCTTCACAACATCCATGTCCTCTCAGGAAACATTTACACGCTGAAAAACGGTCTGGCTTTTGACCTCTATGATGTGACGAACCCCCTGGATCCCTTAAGAGAGGAGGAGGCGTGGTCCAGAGTGCTCAGGGACTGCCGCCAGGCCATCGAGGACAAGCTTCCGCTCGATGAGCTGATCCGCAGAAAGGCTGAACTGGACGCTTTCCAAGAAACCAGCTACCTCCGGGATCCCATCAAACGGGTCCGAATCGACAATGAGGGCTCTGATTTTTTCACGATTGTCGAGGTGGGAGGCGCTATCCGGATGGGACTTCTCTACGAGCTGGCCAAGAAGATCTTTGCTCTGGGTCTGGACATCCGCTTTGCGAAGGTGAACAGCGACAAGGAAAAGATGACCGGCGTCTTTTATGTTCGGGATGCGAGCGGACAGAAGATCTATGAAGATTCGGGCCTGGAAAGAGTGCGGCAGGAACTCCTGGGGGTGCTCCATCGAACTTGACTTTTGCCCAAAAACGAATAGGATGCACTGCGAACCCTTTTTTCCATCAACGCTTTTCTTGCCATCACCGATTCCGACGCGCGGAAGCGACTGCCATGACCACTCACCAAGACAAGAGGAAGAGGCTTTCTGAGACGGCCGTGTTCCGGGACATGCCTGCGGACATGCTGGAAGAGATCGCCGGGGTGGTGGAGGAGAGGCTGGTCCCAGCCCGGACCCCGGTGTTTCAGAGGGGTGATCCGGGAGAGAGTTTCTGGGTGATTGTCTCCGGCAGGGTCAGAGTGTTTCGCAGTGACGACCAGGGGGTGGAGATCACGCTTTCCGAGCTGGGTCCGGGGCAGAGCTTTGGAGAAATGGCGTTGCTGACCGGGGAAGCCAGGTCCGCGAGTGTGGAGACCTTGGAAGAGACTCAGGCCCTGGTGCTGACCAAGGAGCAGTTTGAACAGGTTTTGAAGAGCCACCCTGAAGTCTCCCTGACCTTTATCAAGCAGCTTTCGGGCTGGCTGAAGCGGGATGAGCAGGCCCTGGAGACCGAGGCCCGGCGCATGGCCACGCCTCCCCGGATGTCGTGGTTTGATTTCGTGCTTCTCATCGGCGTGAGCGTTCTTTTCGCCCTGGTCTTTAACCAGTCCAATCCGAACGGCATTCCCCTGTTTCAGAAATTGCCGCCCAAAGAGGCAACCCCCCCCATCTCCCTCTCTGCCGCAGCGCAAGAACACCAGCAGGGGGAAACCCTTTTCGTCGATGCCAGGCCGGCGGAATTCTACAAGCAAAAACACATCCAGGGCGCGGTCAACATGCCCCTGGCGATCTTCGACATCGTTTACCTCATGTCCTTTGACGAGCAAGACAAGAACAAGAAAATCATTGTGTATGGAAGGACCATCAGCAAGCTCTTTGACCTGGAGGTGGCCGGCAGGCTGGCCGGGAAAGGGTACAGGAACACGAGAGTCCTGGAGGGCAGTCTCAGGGACTGGGAAAAGAAAGGATATCCGGTGAAGCCATGAAAACCCTGCTCATGCGTGTGGTGACCAGCGAGTACCTGGCCCTTGGGTTCAGGGTGTACATCGGGTATGTGTTCATTTACGCGAGCATGTACAAGATCACCTATCCCGCTGTGTTTGCAGAATCCGTGGCGGCCTATCAGCTGGTGCCTTATGTTTTCCTCAACCTGGGCTCCGA
>Ga0209381_1004670_pt1 | contig 12042 bp, 8 predicted proteins | sample DewCreD2012metaG_FD_184111 | JGI IMG/M metagenome (GOLD analysis project Ga0209381, IMG submission 184111) | Hot spring sediment bacterial and archeal communities from British Columbia, Canada, to study Microbial Dark Matter (Phase II) - Dewar... ...
AGTCCGGCTGACGACAACGCGGAATCGGCCGGCCTTCGATGCGGATCAGCGGCGCCCCCGACGGAGATACTCCCGGCAACCCGTGGAAAATGGCCCGCCGACGAGCCGCCTTGAGCCGCCGTAGCCGTGAAGTGCCATGCTCACCTCGCCGCCATCGAACGGCTCCTGTAGGTCAACGGAAAGATACGGGCAAAGGAAAGCCATCAGGGGGCGGGGCGGGCGCGGAGGGGGGACGGGACACACCCTCTCCCTATCTCCCGCGGCGCGCCGCGCGCGCCGGGAGCGCCCCACGACCCTGACCGGCCGGTGTTTTGCCGCGCCCCGCGCCCCCCGGCGTAGCCCTTTCCCACTCCGCCGGGGGAGCGGAGCAACGGCAGAGGGTGTATAAGCAAATCGCGTGCCACAATCTCAAGTATTGCACAAGTTACTTTGCCAAATGGAGTTAAGATGAATCCGAGCTCCAGCGGGCCTCTCGTACGATGTTACTTATTGTAACATTGCCTTGATCCTGCGCTCCTGTTCCAGTCCCCGCGTTGCATGGCAGGTTGACCGACCGCGGGCGGCACGGGCGTGCCGCCCCCGGGTTTCGAATCCGACAAACGGATCGCCAAGTCCACACGCCAACCCGATGCTTCGGATTCTTTCGGCGGCACGTCTCGTGCTCCTGCACAACCGCCTGTTCGCCGGGATTCAAGAAGTCATCGAAAGGTCCGGGACAACTCGAGGGGACTCCCCGCCTTGACTTCAGCCGGGCAATGGGATAGCGTCCTTTCGCCCCGGCCCCCGTTCCCCGGAGACCCGCGATGGAAGATCTCCGCCGCCTTTACCGGCAGTCCCTGCAACCCCGCATCGCCGCGCTGGAGGGAGCCCGGGCGGGGATCCGAGCCGGCCAGCCGGAGGCCCTGGCCTCGGCCGGCCGGATTGCGCATGCCCTCCGCGGCTCCGGAGCGACTTACGGGTTTCCGGAGATCACCGAGGCCGCCCGGCGCCTCGAGGAGTCCGATGGGCCGGAGGCCGCCGCCGCGCTCGACGATCTCGTGGCGGTGCTCCACCGGGTGGCGGCGGGGGGCACCGGCGAATCGCTCTGGATCCTCCTCGTCGAACCGGACCCAGACTTGGCGCGCCGGCTGCAAGAAAAACTCGCCGCGCCGGGTCGGGACTTGCAGGTCGCCGCAACCGCCGCGGAGGCCGAGCGTGTCCTGGAAGAGCAGGCGATCGCCCTGATCCTGATGAACCTGCGCCTGCCCGACACGGACGGGCGCAACCTCCTGCTGCGCCTGCGGGAGCGCCCCCGGACCGCGACGCTCCCCCTGCTGGTCTACGCGGACCGCGCCGACGCGACGGTGAAGGCCGAGTGCTTCGCGCTGGGAGCGGACGATGTCATCGATCGCCCGGGGGAAGGCGACCTGCTGGCGGCATCCGTCTCGGCGCGCTTGCAGCGGGCGGCCGAGATGGCCCAAGTCTCCCGCATCGACCCGTTGACCGGGCTCCCGAACCGGGCCGCGTTCCGCGACGCCTTCGACCGCGCCTGGGCGACCGCGCTGCGGGTCCGGTTCCCCATCGCGCTGGCCGTCATCGACCTCGACCACTTCAAGGCCGTCAACGACACCGGCGGGCACGCGACAGGCGACGAGGCGCTGCGCCGCGCGGCGACGGTGATCGCCCGCGGCTTGCGCACCACCGATCTGGTCGCCCGCTGGGGCGGCGACGAGTTCGCCGCCCTTTTCGTCAACGCCCCCCTGGATGGGGCCGCCCTCGCCCTCGAGCGGGTCCGCCAGACCATGCAGGCGGAGCCGGTCGCCGCCCCCGACGGCCGCACGTTTCCCGTCACGCTCACGGCCGGACTCGTGCGGGTCGGGGACAGCGACACGCTCGAAAGCGCCTTCGCCAGGGCGGACCGCCTGCTCTACGCCGGCAAGTCGGCGGGGCGCAACCGCATCGTCTCGGAGCGGGACACCGCCGCTCCCGCCCGGCCGAAGATACTCGTCGTCGAGAACGACGCGGAGATCGGTCGGCTGCTCCGGACGCAGCTCGAGTCGGAAGGGTTCGAGGTCGTCTATCACAGGGACGGCCGTGCCGCCCTCGAGGCCTCCTGGAGCCTCGAGGCCGCCCTCGTGATCCTCGACCGGGACCTCCCGGGAATGGACGGCCTAGACCTCATCGCACAGCTCCGCCGGCAGGTCGCCTATGCCCGCGTCCCGATCGTGATGCTGACGGCGCTCGGCAACGAGAAAGCGGTCGTTCAGGGGTTCGCGCTCGGCGCGGACGACTACCTCGTCAAACCCTTCTCCCCGCCGGAGCTCCTGGCCAGGATCCAGCGCCTCCTGAAGCGGATCTGATGCGCCCCGATCGCCCCGCCACAACCCTACGAGCCCCCTCCCTGTACCCGATCCCAGATCCGCCTCAGCGTCGCCGCCAGCGTCATGGGATCGAACGGCTTGGTCACCACGTCGGCGATCCCCGCCTCGCGGTAACGGGTGACCTCGTCCGGCTGGACCTTCGCCGTCAGGAAAACCGCCGCCACGCCCCCCAGCCCCGGCAGCCCGCGAAGCGCCTTCAGCGTGGCCGGCCCGTCCAGGTCCGGCATCATCACGTCGAGCAGGACCAGGTCGGGCGCGAAACCGGGGGCGACCCCCAGCGCCTCCCGCCCCGAGCCGCAGCACGCGACGGTCAGCCCGCCGACGTTCTCCAGCGCCATCCGCACCACCATCAGGATGTCCGGGTCGTCGTCCACCGCCAGGACGCGGCGCAGGGGGCTTGTCATGCGCGATCCTCGACCGGAAGCTCGAAATAGAACGTCGTCCGCTCGTTCGGCACGGACTCGAACCCGATCCGGCCTCCCATCCGCTCAACGATCGCCTTGGAGATGCTCAGCCCGAGCCCGGTCCCGCCCTTCTGCCGGGTGTCCGAAGCGTCGGCCTGCGCGAATTTCTGAAAAACGCGCGGGCGGAAGGACTCCGGAATGCCGGGGCCGTGGTCGGTGACGGAGACCCGGACGCCGCCGGCCGTCCGCGACAGATCGACCTCGACCTGTCCCCCCGGGGGAGAGAACTTGACGGCGTTGGAAAGCAAGTTGGCCAGGACCTGCCCGAGCCGGTCGGCGTCTCCGAGGGCGCGGGCGCCGTCGACGGATCCGGCCAGCGCGATGCCGACGCCGAAGCCCCTGGCGTACGCGCCGTTCGCCTCGATCGCCTGCTCGACGACCCGCTTCAGGTCCACCGGCTCCCGACGGAAGACCATGCGCCCCGTCTCGATCTTCTGGATGTCGAGAATGTCATTGATGAGGGCCATGAGCCGGTCGCTGTTCCGGTTCGCCACGTCGAGCATCGCGCGAGTCTGCGCCGGCAGCTCGCCGGTGACCCCCCCAAGGATCAGCCCGAGGGCGCCTTTGATGGCGGTCAGCGGCGTTCGCAGCTCGTGGCTGACGACGGAGACGAACTCGTCCTTCATCCGCTCCGCCCGCTTGTACTCCGTCACGTCCCGGAGGACCATGACGGCCCCCTGGATCGCCCCTTTTGCGTCCCGCAAAGGCTTGGCCCCCGCGTTGACCCAGCACCCCTCCCCCGCATTCGGGAGGCGGATGAACATCTCGACGTGATCCACCTCCTCGCCCCGCAGCGCCCGCACGAACGGGACCTCCTCGGGCGGGAACGGCGTCACGGCATCGACCCGGTAGAGCCCGAATGACGCCGGCCACCCCCCGGACGACGTGTCGCCCCCCCACTGCCCCAGGAGTCGCTCCGCCTCGGGATTGAAGAGCAGGGTCTTGCCGTCCGGATCCGTGACCACCACCCCGTCGCCGATGCTGTTCAGGAGCGAAAAGACGATCCGCGCCTCTGTCCGCATCGAGTTGAGCGTCCGCTCCAGCTCCGAGGCATGTCGGGTCAGTTGCTCCATCGTGCGATGGTGGTCGGCCACCTCGTCGAGCAGCCCCTGGTTGGCCACCTCGGCCTCCCGCGTCCGGCGTCGGGCGGTCCGCAGCTGGCGGACGCCCCAGAGAACCAGGAGCAGCACGGACAGAAGGAAGGCGGCCAGGAGCCCCGCGGGAAACGGGGCGGCAGGCGCGGGCGCCTCGGGCAGGGCAACCGCAGAGGAGGCGGCCGCCGGCGCTCCGGGCTCGGATGCGCCCCGGGGCCACGGAAGCAGAAGGGGCCTCATGAACTCATTATAGCAGATGCCCGGACGGGGGAAGAACAGGGTGTGCGTCGGAGGGGCGCGGAACACCCCCCTGCGAAGCGGGAGCGGGTCCCCCCGTCAACCGGACGGACCCGCCGGCGACGCCGCTTGCGCGGCGCCTCGCTCGAGACGACCCGGCAAGCCGAACCCCCGTGAGACGCGGCGCTCACTTCGCCTCGTATCGAAGCCCCTCCAGCGGCCCTCCGTCCGGGTTGCGGATGCGGCAGCAGCCGCCCCAGCCCCCCCCGTTGTTGGTCACCTTGATCATCAGATCGTTCCAGCCGCCCTGCAGCTTCGCCCGGACGACGTCCTGCTTCGGGGAGCAGCCGCGATCGCAGTTGTTGGCATGGACCAGCTTGCCGTTGAGCCAGACCTTGATCGAGTCATCGCTGCCGAGCTCGAGTTGGACGTCCATCGCGGCGGGGGCGAAGACCCGGGTCTTGATGTAGCCCGTCGTGTTGTCGCCGCCGCCGAAGCAGGCGGAGAAGTCGACCTGCCACTCGCTGACGGCGTGGGCGGGAAGGGGGCGCCACGTGGCGCCCGAGCCGTCGCCCGCCTCCGGGGGATAGGCGATGTCGAAGATCTCCTTCGCGCTCTTGCCCTCCGTCCGGTACGGTCCCGACCCGACCCAGGTTCGGACGAAGCCCTCGAACTTGTCCATCTCGTAAAGGACTTGGCGGGCGAGTTCCTCCACCGTCCGGTCCTTGCCGGCGGCCAGCGCGGCCTGGACGAGGGCTTTCGCCTTCGCCGCGTCGGACTCCCGCACCCGGTCGGCGATCCGAACGGCGGCCACGGCGGCCTCCGGCTGGAGCGCCGCGTCCTTCAAGGCGGCCTCGACGACGGCCAGGGCCTCGACGGCACGCGCCTCGCCGAGCCCGGCCAGCACCAGCCGCTTCTCCTCCGGCGAGGAGGCCAGCTCCATCGCGCGGAGGAAGAGCGCCACCGGTTTTTCCGCAAGCCCCGCCAGGCGGATGAACCCTTTCAGCGCGGCGGATTTCCGCGCGGGATCGGACGACCCCTTCGCCGCCAGGAGAAGGTCCTCCGCCGGCGACGGGTCGGCCCAGACGGCGAGGGCCGCGACGGCGGCCGACTGGACGGCCGGGTCGGGCGCCTTCAGCGCCGCGCGGGCGGCCTCCAGCGCCGCCGGCGTGCCGGCGGCGGCGAGCAAACGGACCAAAACGGGCTTCGCGTCGGCGGGAGCCCGGCCGAGCGCGGCCAGAAGGGGCGCGGCGCGCCGGGATGGGTCGGAGATCCGCTGAAGCACGGCTTCCGCCGCCCGCCCGGCCGCCTCCCGGTCGGCGGGATCCTTCGGCGCGGAAACGAGGGCCAGGATCGCCTCGAGGTCGTCCGGCCCGGCCTGCGCGCCGAGGGCGCGGATCGCCTCGGCCCGCACCTTCGCGTCTTCCCCGGCCGCCGCCTTGCGGATGGCGCCGGCCACCCCCGCGCCGCGGAGCCGGTCGAGGCTGGCGCGCGCCACCTTCTGCTCGAAGCCCCCCGTCGCGGACGCCGCCTTCAGGAGAAGGTCGACGGAGGAGGCCCCCCCAACGGCGCCGAGCGCCTCGAGGGCCGCCATGCGAACGGAGTCGTCGGAGCTCGCGGCGGCCTTCGCCACGGCCTCCGCCCCGGCGCCGTCCGCCCGCAACCCCAGCGCACGCACCACCAGGACCTGCAGCTCGGGGGCAAGCGCGGGCACGGCGTCGGCGGCCGCTTTCGCGGCGCCGGCCGAGGCCTGGGCGACGAGCGCCGCCGCGGAGCGCTGAAGCCTCGGGTCGTCGCCCTTCAGGGCCGCCACGAGCGGCTCCGCGCCGGCGTCCCCCTTCGCCAGGACAAGGCCGCGCAGGACCGGCAGTTTGAAGGGCTCCCCCGCGGTCCGGAGGGCCTCGAAGATCCGCATCGCGTCGGCCGCCCGGCCGTCGGCCAGCAGCCGGTCGGCGCAAGCCAGCCGGGCCTGGTCGAGCGCGCTGGCGGGGACCGCCTGGATCCGCCCGGCCGCCGCCTCGAGAATCCGCCCGGCCTCGGGCGTCCCGATCCGCCCGAGCCCGGCGACGGCGGATTCCGCCACGACGGGCTCCCGGGAGGCGAGAAGCCGCTCGAAGTCCGGCAGCGCCGCCGCACAGCGGCGGTCCGCCAGCGTGTTGAGGATCCCCGCTTGGGCCTTGGGTGGGGCCTTGGCCAGGGCGCGGAGCAGCGCCTCGTCGGCAGCCGGTCCCTCGAGCCGCCCGACGACGTAGCGCGCCATGTGCGAGGCGGCGGGGTCCGCCAGAAGGGGCTCGAGGGTCGGAATCGATTTCGCGGTCCCGGCCAGGAAGAGCATGCGGCAGAGGAACTCCTTCGCATCCGGCGTCGTCGATGCGGCAAGGGCGCCGAGAAGACGCGCCTCCACGCCATCCCGCAACGCCGGGTCCTTGACCGAGGCGACGACGATCTCCTCGACCCGGCCGAGCGGGCCCGCATCGCCGCCGTAGGCGAAGGGGACGATCTTCTTGAGCGCCTCGTCGAGCCGCGCCAGCGTCCCCTCCGCGTCCTGGGCGCCGGCGCCGGCGGCCCCGGACAACACGGCGAGGAAGAGAAAAACCATCCGGCGCCCCGCCCGCAGGCCCTGGATCGTCATGGCTCCGTGCCTCCGTTTCCCCGTGGTGGATACCGCGCCCGGCCGCCGGCCCGCCCGGCCGCGCGGCTACAGCCGCCAAGGCTCCCGTTTCGGCCGGTCGATCCAGCGCTGCGCCTCCGCGTCGCCGACGATCTCCTGCTTGACGGGATCCCAGGTCAGCGGCCGCTTCAGCCAGTAGGCGATGTTGCCGAGATGGCAAACGGTGACGGTGCGGTGGGCGACCTCGGGATTGCGCCACGTCTCCTCGCGCGTCTTGACGCAGTGGACGAAGTCGCCGAAGATGCCGCCGCGCCCCTTGTAGTGAGGAATGTGGATGTCGGGCGCCGGCTCCCACTGGCCCTCCTTCGCGCCGCGGCGCGGAATCTCGCCGCCCGTGCCCCGAATGGAGAGAATGCCGCCCCACCCGCCGCCGTGGTAGAACTTCACCCCGTTGGCAAAGGTGTAGGTGAGACGCTCCACGCCCTTCCCGTCGGGGGGCTCGACCCGGACGGGACCGGTGCGGTGGAGACCGCAGGCGAAAAGGGCGCCGCCGAAGGTGTGGGCGCCCCAGTCCGTCATGCCGCCGCCCGAGTAATCGCGCCAGGGCCGGAAGTTGAGCCGCCCGCGGTTGAAGGGCACCCACGGGGCGGGTCCGAGCCACAGGTCCCAGTCAATCCCGTCGGGAACCGGCTCGGGCGGGAGGGTGCAGGGCGAGGAGGGCCCGCCCACGTTGACGAAGACCTCTTTCACCTCCCCGATCCGCCCGCCCCGGATCATCTTGTGGAACCAGTTGTAGTCGTCCCAGACCCGCTGGCTGCCCCCGGAGAAGACGCGGCCGGTGCGGCGGGCGGTCTCGATCAGGATCTGGCCCTCGCGGATCGTCAGCGTCTCGGGCTTCTCGCAGTAAACATCCTTCCCCGCCTTCATCGCCTCGCAGGCGATGATCATGTGCCAGTGGTCGGGCGTGGCGACGAGAACCGTATCGATATCCGTTCGCTGAAGGATCGCGCGGAAGTCGTTGACGGCGTCGCAGTCCCGGTTGCCGTACTTGGTGTCCACCATGGCCTTGGCGGCATCGCGGTGGGCCTTGATGACGTCGCAGACGGCCAAGACGCGAATCTCGGGAAAGCCGAGAAACCCGCCCATGTCGCCGCGCCCCTGGCCGCCCATGCCGATGCAGCCCATGGTGATCCGGTCGTAGGCGCCGAAGGCCCGGCCGGGCACGAAGAGCGGAACGGCGAAGGCGGCGCCCCCCGCCGCGGAAACCCGACCGAGCAGGCGGCGCCGCGTCACCCGGAGATCCCTGGCCATGGCACGCTCCTGAAACGGTCGCCGGCATGCGCGTCGGCGAACCTGCGAAGGCCGCGTCACCGCGCCTCCACGTGAAGCCCCGCCAGATCGCCCCCGTCGGGCCGGCAGACGCGACAGCCGACCCCCCAGGGGCCCTTGTGGTTGGTCACCTTGAGCATCAGATCGTTCCACCCCTTTCGCAGCCGGACATCGGCCGTATCCTGCCGGGGCGCGATGGCCCGGTCGGCGTTGTTGGCGTGAACCAGCGCGCCGTTGAGCCAGACCTTGATGGCGTCGTCGCTCCCGATCTCCAGCCGGGCGCCGCAGGCCGCCGGGGCCCAGAGGCGCGCGCGCAGATAGGCGGCCACATCCTCCTCGCGACCGAACGTGGCCTGCAGGTCGATGTCCCACGCCCGCCTCCCGGCCTCCAGCGGGCGCCAATCCACGGACGCGCCGGGCGTCTCGGGCGGGAAGGCGACGTCGAAGAGGGCCAGGGCCTCCTTTCCCGCCTCGCGGTAGGGACCGGCGCAAACCCAGCGGAGCACGTAGCCCCGCGTGGTCTGCAGTCGATTGTCGTCGCCGGGGGCGATGGAAGCGGTCTCTCCGGCCGACACGAGACGCTCGACGAACGGACCGCTGAGCTGGACGGCACCATCGGAGACGGCCACCTCCAGGCGACGGCGATCCGCCTCCGGGCCGGTCCCCTCGCACAGGCGGGCCTCGAATCGGGTCCCCTCGACCCGGGCCGAGCCGGCCACGGTTCGCACGACGAAGGTCCCGACGCTCCGGTCCACGGCACAGGCCACCCGGCCGCGCTCGAGCCGGACCTGTTCGGCCCCGGGCCTCCCCTCGACGCGGAGCGCTCCGCCGGGCTGGAGGTCGAGCCGGCAATAGCCGCCCAGATCGATTCGGAGGGGCGCGTCCGGCGCGACCAGGGAGGCCCCGCGCGACAGGGAGCGGCCGCCGGCCACGAGAGGATAGTCGTCCGTCCAAATCCGGAACATCATCCCGACGAACACCGCCCCCCCCAGGACCGCCGCGGCCGCCAGCGCGACACGCCAGCCCGCCGCACGGCCCGGCCGCGGCAGCGCGACGCCGAGCCGGGCGCCGATCGCGCGGAGGATCCGGGACCCCTGGTTCGGCGCGGCGCCCTCCACGACAAGGGACGCGCAGCGGCGCGCCTCCGCCGCCGTCACCGGGCGAAGCAGCGCGTCCAGCCGGAGATCCATCCGGACCTGCCGCTCGAAGGTCTCGCGCGTCCCGGCGTCGCGCTGAACCGCATCCGCAAGCGCGCCCCGCTCCGCGGGGCCCAGGGTCCCCTGCAGGTACCGCTCGATGCCGGCCGCCAGGGCTTCGGGGGTCATCAAGAGGGCTCGCTCCCGGCCATGCAGGATCGAAGGGTCTCGCGGATGCGGAAGAGCGTCACCGCCACCCAGGACTCGGATCGGCGCAGGAAGCGGGCGATCCGCCGGATGGGCAGGCGCTCGGCGTAGCGCCGGGCCACGAGGTCGCGCGAATCGGGGCCGAGCCGATCGAGGCACGCGCGGAGCCGGAGGACCTGCGACTCGTCCGGGGGCTCCGGGGCCTGCAGGGAGACCAAGCCGGCCCGCACGAGCAGCCCCTGCAGCACGTCCCCTTCCACCTCCACGGTCCGGGCCCGCTCGCGGAGCTCCTTGAGAAGGAAGTTTCGCGCGAACCCCTTCAGCCACGACAGGAACGTGCCGCGCGGCTCGTACCGGCGGAGGTTCTCGTAGCAGGCGACGAAGGCGGCCTGGACGACCTCGTCGACCATGTCCGGGCCGGCCGCGTACGTGGAGACGAAGATGCGCAGCTCGCGCTGGAGGGCCAAGACGATCCCGGAGAAGGCCTCCCGGTCCCCCGCCTGCGCCCGGACAACGAGGGCGTCGAGCGCCTCGGGGGACGGAAGCCGGGCATCGGACACGCCGGGGAGCGCCATCGGGCACGCCTCGCCGAAGGGACCGGGCCTTGCGCATGCGACAGGCGTATTACCCGGGGGGAGGCCGGCATTACACAAAACACGGGGCTCGGCGCGCCGGCAGGGCGGTCGGGCGCTTCGCCGCCTGCGGCGGCGCCTCCCGCTACAGCCTCCAGGGCTCGCGCAGCGGCCGGTCCAGCAGGGCCGCCGCCTCGTCGTCGCCGACGACCTGCTCCGCCGCCGGGTCCCACCGGATCTTGCGCCCGAGCCGCATCGCAATGTTGCCGAGATGGGCCACGGTGATCGTCCGGTGCGCCGTCTCGATCGGCGCGGCGGTCGGCTTTCGCGACTTGACGCAGTCCAGAAAGTTCCCCTGGTGGTCGTTCTTGCTGTCGTACAGGTGGATCTCCTCCGGCTTGATCTCCGAGGCGAAGAGGCCGGCCGGCTCGCTCTTCCCGTCCAGATCGATCCATCCCTCCGACCCCTCGAAGCGGACGCCGATGGGACCGTTCTTGACGACGACCTTCACGCCGTCGGCATACGTGGCGGTGAACTCGAAGCTCGTGGCGGTGTTGTAGAGGGCGTCGCGGGCGGGCCACTGCGCCTTCCCCTCGACCTCGACCGGCCCCCCCTCGTCGCGGCCCATGCCCCAGTGCGCCATGTCGAGCATGTGCGCGCCCCAGTCGGTCACCATGCCGCCGGAGTAATCAAGGTGCCACCGCCAGTTCCAGTGGCAGCGGTTGTAGAGGTAGGGCGCCTCGGGGGCCGGGCCAAGCCAGAAGTTCCAGTCGAAGCCCTCGGGGGGCGGCTCCGGCGTCGGGGGGGCGTCCTTGCGAAGCGTGCGAACCCAGTGGCCGCCCATCAATCCCGCGCGAACCGTCTGCAGCTTCCCAATGCGGCCGTTGCGGACAAGCTCGCAGACCTTGCGGCACTTGGCGTCGGACCGGCGCTGGCTGCCGCACTGGAAGACGCGCTTCGCGCGGGTCACGGCCTCGACCATGGCGCGGCCGTGGCGGACCGTCAGCGAGAGCGGCTTCTCGCAATAGATGTCCTTCCCCGCCGCCGCCGCGGCGACAACCATCGGGGCGTGCCAGTGGTCGGGCGTCGAGATGCAGACCGCGTCGATGTCGCGACGGGCCAGGAGTTCGCGAAAGTCCTTCAGCGGGACGGCCCCCTTCGCGTGCGGGGCGCACTTCGCCTGCATCGGCGCCAGGCCGAAGTGCTTGCCGGGCTCGTACCGCTCGCTGCCGGGGTCCAAGTCGCAGAGCGCAACAATCTGGGCGCGCTTCATGAAGGCGCCGAGGTTCGCCTCGCCCCGGTCCCCGAGCCCGATGAGTCCCATCGCGACTCGGTTGGAGGGTGCGTCCGCGCCGAGCACTCGGGACGGGATAACCAGGGGCGCCGCGACCATACCGCCCGCCGCCTGCAGGAACGCGCGTCGCTTCATGGCCGGGTCTCCAGGCTGAAAACACCCACGGGAACAGGCGCGCATTATACCCCGGCGCGGCCGGATGGCAACCCGATGTCCCCCTCAAGTTACCCCACACTATTTGCTCGAAAGAAAGTCGTCTGAAACACGATCGATTGGGGTGCCGGCCACACACCCTGCGAGACAGAGGGCCTGTCTTATACCGATCCGCAGCTCATACCGGGATCGGTCTTGTGGGCCATTATCGAGTGATGAGGGAAGGAGAGCCTGAGCGAAGGGTTGGCCGTCACGAACAGGGGGCGAATCGCCTTTCGAGCCGGAGCGGATTTCGCCGCCGACGACAAGGCGTTTTCGATACATCTTGACGACCTCCCGGCGCTCCAGGACCGCCGCGAACGTCATCCATCCATCGCGCCGTTCTCCCCGCCGGCACCCCGCCCCCGCCGACCGATACCCCGCCCCACCAGGCTTTCCATTACCCACAACTCCGAGGGCCCGCGTGTTTGAGCCAAGTTCGGTGGTCGGATGACCGATAAAAGAGAACAGAGCCACCAAGGGGCGGGTGACCAGATTTGCTTTCCGGAGGACGGCCATGGCAGCCGGCTTTTTCCCCCGATACCG
>Ga0209381_1004675_pt1 | contig 12035 bp, 13 predicted proteins | sample DewCreD2012metaG_FD_184111 | JGI IMG/M metagenome (GOLD analysis project Ga0209381, IMG submission 184111) | Hot spring sediment bacterial and archeal communities from British Columbia, Canada, to study Microbial Dark Matter (Phase II) - Dewar... ...
TATTTGACACGGGGTCCCGCCTTTAGCGGTCCCACACGGCTGGGGACTTCTTCGGGGCAGGGGTTTGTGCCGGCGAAGCCGGGGTAAAGTGTTTTCCCCTTTGCGCTCTTTGCGTCTTGGCGCGAGGAGAGGGTGTCTGGTTTGGCAGCCCCCCGGCTAGAGAAAAACCTTTGTTCTCGCGCAGAGACGCCAAGCCCGCCAAGAAAACCCCGTTTCTTGGCCCCTCCGGGGCCCCGGGAAGCGGCTGCTCAGGGGCTTTCCCCTCTGCGCTCTTAGCGTCTTGGCGCGAGGAAAGGGTTTTTGGTTTTCGCGCTATTTCTGGACCTTGGCCCGGCAAATGGATTATATTTGAGGTAGGTTGGGGTTGCGGGCAGAACGCCTTGGGGGTGAAGCCATGAGGTGGGGGATCGCCGGTTGCGTAACAGCCTTGCTTCTGGGCATTTCTTCCCTGGGGTGGGCCCAGGGGCCGGGGTTTGCCCAGGAGGACAGGGATCGCCTAATCCGGATGGAGTCAACACTCCAAGTTTTCATGCAACAGGTGGACAAGCGCTTCGAGGAACTTCGGGTGGATGTGGACAGGCGCTTTGAGCAAGTGGACAAGCGCATAGTGGAGCTACGGGAAGACATGAACAAGCGCTTCGAGCAGGTTGACAAGCGCATGGAAGAGCTTCGTTCGGATATGAACAAGCGTTTCGAGCAAATAGACAAACGTTTTGAGCAGGTTGACAAGCGCTTTGAGGAGCTCATCACATTCATGTGGATTTTGGCCGGGATCTTCACGGCTCTCACAGTTGCCGTGATAGGTTTTGCGTATTGGGACAGAAGGACTATCATCCAGAGGGCCAAGCTTGAGACCATAGAGGAGCTGGAGGAACGAGGGAAGCTGAGGGCCCTCCTGGAGGTGATGAGGGCTGTTGCGGCCAAAGACTCCAACATGGCCGAGGCTCTAAGAAGGTTCAATCTGCTTTGAGAAGCATCTGTCTGTCTGGTCTATTTGGTAGAGGGTTGAGCCTTTGGCCTCTCACTACCTGGTTTTGCGTTTTTTTTAACTGGTAACTAGCAACTAGTAACCGGTAACTTTTCGCCTATTCCGTCTGTTCGGTCCACGGTGGCCCCGGCACTTCAGGGTATGGTTTTGCAGTCTTTCTAACCAGCAACTGGTAACCAGTAACCAGTAACTGTTTTTTGACCTGCAACCAGTAACTTGTAACTAGCAACTTTTTTTAGATGTTAACCTGTAACCTGTAACCAGCAACTAGCAACCAGTAACTTGTAACCAGTAACCGGTAACTAGCATCCCCCCATGCCCTCTTACAAGGACCTGGACATCTACAAACTGTCCTACGATCTTGCTCTCAAGACCCACAATGCCACTTTGCAGTTGCCACGTTGGGAGCTGTTCGAGGAGGGGAGCCAGGTAAGGAGATCATCCAAGGGCGTGACGTCTTGCATTGTTGAGGGGTACGGAAGGCGCAGGTATAAGGCCGAGTTTGTCAAATTCCTGGTGTATGCTCAGGCCTCCTGTGATGAGACGGTGGTCCACCTGAAGTTCATAGCCGAAACGCAGAACTCACACAAAGAAAAGTTCGAGAAATTGATAGAGTGCTACGAGGAACTGGGAAGACGCATAAACCGCTTCATAAGCTACGTGGAATCCAAGTGGAACATCTTCCCACCCAAATAAGCGGCATTGATTCTCACCAGTAACTTGTAACTGTTTCTAGATGTTAACCAGTAACCAGTCCCTGTTTTTTGACCTGCAACCAGTAACTAGCAACTGTTTTTTTTAACCTGTAACCTGTAACCTGTAACCAGTAACCAGTCCCTCTCTTGCCCCCCATCATCCTCATAGACCCTTGCCTCGACCCCCGCTGGGACGCCTTCGTGGAGCGCCACCCCTACGGCTGGGTCAGCCACCTCTCGGGCTGGAAGCGGGCTCTCGAGGCCGCCTTCCCCCACATGAGGGGCCACTACCTGGCCTTGGTGGACGACTTTGGCGAAATCCAGGCAGGCCTTCCCCTCTTCGAGGTCCGAAGCCCTATTACCGGAAACCGCCTGGTGAGCATCCCCTTTGCCACCCTTTGCGATCCTCTGGTCCAGACCAAAAGCCAATGGGATGCCCTGCTGGACAGGGCCATTGGTTTGGCAAAGGGGACAAAAGCCTCCCGGATGGAGATCCGCGCGCACAGAAACGCTGGTTCCCTGGATAACTGTAACCTAACCTCTCACAGGAGGTTCAAGAACCACTACCTCTTAATAAACAAGCCTCCGAAGGAGTTGTTCAAATCCTTTCATGCTTCGGCAGTTCGCTACATGATAAAGAAGGCCTCAAAGCTTTCCTGTCAGGTCAAGGAGGCTGAAACCGAGGTTGAGGTCCGAAGCTTTTATCGCCTGTATACTATTACGAGAAAAAGGCTCGGGCTTCCACCCCAGCCCCTCAGGTTTTTCCTCTTTCTCTGGAGAGAGCTTGGTCCCGAGAAAATCCGGTTTCTCCTCGCACACGTAGACGGCAGGTGGGTTGGAGCGGTGATGTTACTTGTCTTCAAGGCTAGGGTATCATGGGAAGCGGTAGGGCTTCTCAATGAAGCCAGGTCTTCTGGTATCGGTAATCTTCTCCTCTGGGAGGCCATAAAGAAAGCCCATCTCGAAGGAAGGAAAATCTTCGACTTCGGCAGAACCAGGGTGGACAACCAAGGCCTCATGGCATTCAAGAGCCGTTGGGGGACTCAGGTGATGGATCTTCCGCAATTCTATTGGTGGAATGGACGGCGCCCTAAGAAAGATCTCTCTCTTGCTCCCTCCATGGACCACCTAAGAGCCCTATGCTCCAGGCTCCCAGAGCCCCTTTTTTCGGCCTTAGGTGCTCTGTGCTATAAACACATGGGGTAATCGTGAGAGCGTCTCTATGCCCCGAGCCCCTAAACGCTTCAGCTCAACGAACCTGCCAACCCTTGAGACTGATCCTTTCTCAGGAACTGGAAGAGCCTGATTGGGACGCCTTCGTGGAGGCCAGCCCGCTGGGGCATTACGAGCAGACGAGCAAGTGGGCCCGGGCCAAGGCAATATACGGTTGGCGCCCAATTCGCCTTAAGCTCACCAGCGACAAAGTGCCTGTTGCAGGGGCCCAGGTCTTGGTGAAACGACTTCCAGCCTCGGTGGGTATAGGCTACCTTACCAAGGGTCCTGTTCTTGACAGTTCGGAGCTGACCGTGCTGTCAACTCTGCTTAGGCATGGTGAGCGCAGAGGTGTTAGAGTCCGTCCTGGAGATCGCTCGGACATCTCCTCTTTTTGCGAGATGATGCTCAATAAAATAGAGAGTGGGTTGCCCCCAATCCCCCGGATTGCGGCTTCCTGGATTGCCGCTCAAGGCCAGCGTATGGGGCTTGAACCAGTTTTCAGGCATATGATCACGGCGGGGAGACATGGCAGATGGGCCGGCTGCAGCCGCTAGGGGTGAAAGAGGACTTGTGCGTGGTAACATTCCCCGGTATCCCAATGAAAGTGGACAGTTGATGCCATACTTGGGTCGGCAATCTTTCATAAACTGATGTGCTCGAGGGCCTGAGTCTGGCCTAGGCCGGGAAGTTCCCAATGATTCTTGTAGCACCGGATCATGAGCGGGAATTTGGAATCGAGGAGTTCTTTGAGCTTTTCAAGACTCCTTGGAGATACTGGAGACAGGGGTGTGAAGCCTTGGGTCCTGGGGATGTTCTAGTGGCCACAGGGTCTTTTCCAGAAGGCACAGCGCCAGCCCGTGGAATCCTTCTTGGTAGCCGTTCTAGCTGTCTGGATGAGGAGATCGGGGTGCAGAGCCGCCATGTCGATGGGGTGCGAAAGGTATTATGGGGGAAATGGGAGCTACCGGTCTACACCGGCCTGCTTACCTTCGCCAGCACCCCATCGGTTCTCTGTGTTGAGGCTCAAAGCGGGGACCCGGTGGCCTACGGGATCCAGCGAGCTGACTTCAAGATCATCAGGTTGGGGTATGACTTATTTGAAGAGGTGGAATTTATGCTCCGTTATGGGCAATCTATCCAGTTTGCCCAGATACCGACTTTAGAGATTCACATAGCAGTTTTCAGAGCCTTGCTTCTTCACCTAGGCATGCCGGTTTTGGAAATTCCGGCCCGTCCACACAAGCATGACTTTGTAACTTGTCTCACCCATGACGTGGACTTCATGGGCATAAAGGAGCATGGGCTGGATCGATCGGTTATAGGTTTTGCATTGCGTGCCCTTGCCATGCGTTGGGTCAAGGCCATGGATGAAAGAGTGTCTGTGGCCCGGCTGCTAAGGAATTGGAAGGCGCTCCTCGCACTTCCATGGGTGCACCTAGGGATCTGTAAGGACTTTTGGATTGACATCCCTAAATATGCAATCCTCGAAAAGGGCAAGGCCTCTACCTATTTTTTCCTTCCCTTCAAGAACTACCCTGGCCAAAGCGGCAATGGCGAATCCCCGCAACGAAAACGAGCAGCTAAGTATGACCTTGATTGCTATGTCGATTTGTTACAGATGCTCCTGGGGTCGGGAAATGAGATCGGGTTACATGGCATCGACGCATGGGCAAGCCAGGATAGGGGGAAGTTGGAAATCGAGAGGATAAAACGCCATACAGGGGACCTACCAATCGGGGTGAGGATGCACTGGCTATATTTCGATGAGAGAACCCCGGCTCGTCTTGAAGAAGCCTCGTTCTTATACGACTCCAGCAGAGGTTACAATGAGGCCGTGGGATTTGCTTGCGGCACTACCCAGGTTTTTCGGCTCTGCGGGACTAGGGCGCTTTACGAGTTGCCTCTCAACGTGATGGACACGGCCCTTTTTTGCAAGGGAAGGATGGGTCTGAGTGAAGCAGAGGCGATGAAATGCGTGGAGCAAGTTCTCCAAGCTTTTGGGCAGCATGGAGGGGTCTTCACCCTCAACTGGCATACCCGAAGCCTCAGCCCGGAAAGAAATTGGGACCAGTTTTACGTGGCACTTCTCAGAAAAATTGAGCAGTACCGGACGGTATTCCTGACAGCTAGGGATGCTGTCGGCTGGTTTTCGGCAAGAAGGAGCATAAAGTTCACCATGGTATCTCATGAGAAGCGCTCCGTGGTGGTTAAGATGGAAGGTCAATGGCCCGGGTCCTTACCCCCGCCCAGCATAAGCCTTTTCTTGCCCCAAGAAGGGAGTTTGTCTATTGAGAGGCTCGCAAATCATGGCCCTAGTGCAGAGGCTGCCTGGTCAGGGGAAAGAGAGCTGCGGCTTCTCGGGTAAGAGGCCGGTTGCTGAAAACACTTCTTTAAGGTGAAAGCTTTGGGACATGGCCAAGCGCGGTGCCGATAGGAAGCGGGTCTGCATGGTCGCCTACACCGATTACTCCGGTGATGCCAGGGTGCGGCGGGAGGCGGAGACGGTGGCCACCCTCCCGGAATTCGAAGTGAGGGTTCTTTGCCTGATGGAGGGCCCCAAGCCCCGGACCGATACAAGGAACGGAGTGATCATAGAGGAACTTAATCTCAGGAAGTATTCCGGGAAGAGCCAGGGAGGATATCTTCTGTCGTATGCGGTCTTCTTGATGCTCGCTTTCGTGAGGGTCACAAGCCTGTTCTTGAGAGGAAATCTGGACCTAGTCCATGTTCACAACATGCCTGACCTGCTTGTGATCACCTCCATAATACCACGTCTCTTCGGGAAAAAGCTGATTTTGGATATTCATGACACCATGCCGGAGACATATAACGCTACCTTCAGCGGTGATGGCAAAGGTCTTCTCCGACACCTGATGGGGCACCTCCTTTCCATCGAGGAAGTTCTCTGCTGTGGTCTTGCCCATAAGGTTATCTGTGTCAACGAAATTCAACGCTTGGTGGTGGTAAAGCGTGGGGTGCGAAAGTCAAAGACGCTGGTGTCCATGAATGTCCCGGACCCGACCATTTTTAATTACTCTGACGGCCCCAGCTTAGACGTTTCACGGGTCGTTGGCTTCAGAGTCGTGTACCACGGCACCATATCCAGACGGCTAAGTATAGACGTGGCACTTCGTGCATTGGCAAGTTTGCGGGAGCGGATACAGGGACTTGAATTCTGTATAATCGGCGGAGGGAAGGATGTGGAGGACCTAAAGCGCCTTTCAGATTCTCTGGGCCTCACCGAGGTCACAAAATTTCTGGGAAAAAAGTCTCTAGAGCAGGTGGCAGAGCTACTTAGAAGCATGGATTTGGGAGTGGTCCCGAGTGGCAGAAATCCAGCCACAGAGCTCATGCTCCCGGTGAAGATGCTCGAGTGCATCGCCCTTGGAATTCCAGTTGTTGTGCCCAGACTCCCTGCGATCGAGTTTTACTTCTCTGAAGACATGGTAAGTTACTTCGAGCCTGGCGATTGGCAATCCCTGGCCGCAGCGATTCTGGACATGTATCAGGACTCAACAACAAGAAGAAGCAAAGCAATGGCAGCAAAGAGGTTTTTGGAGGAGTACGGCTGGGACAAGCACAAGTGGGGGTTGATTCGGGCTTACAGGGGGATCTTTCAATGAACAAGGGGTTAGGTGCGAGAAGCCTTCCCATGGACCGTCATAGGCCGGGGGAAATCCCTTGATGTGGCCAACGTATCTGTTGCTGTCTGACCGAACACGAGCCAATTGATGAAAAGGATCGGGGGGTAACTTCAATGGTCGTGGTTGCCCAAATTGGCGTGGGGTATTGGGGACCGAACCTGCTCAGAAACCTGGTGGCAAACAGAATGTGCCGAGTCAAGACAGTGGTAGACCTCTCAGGTACTCGTCGAGACTACGTCAAGGGGCTATACCCGGCCGTGGGGGTGACCGATGACTGCGAACGGGTCTTCACCGATCCGGAGATTGATGCGGTTATCGTAGCGACCCCTGTGGCCACCCACTTTGGGTTGGCCAAGCTGGCGCTCCTGGCCGGAAAGCATGTCTTGGTGGAAAAACCGCTGGCCCGAAAGGTAAGCGAGGTGGAGGAGCTAGGCGCCCTGGCTGCGAAAACCGGTAAGGTGGTCATGGTAGGGCACACTTTTCTTTATAACCCCGCCGTGCGTTACGTGAAGAAACTGATCGATGCTGGAGACCTGGGGGATTTGCGCTATATTTACAGCCAGAGACTCAATCTGGGGCGAATCCGTTCCGATGTGGATGCGCTTTGGAATTTTGCCCCGCACGACGTGAGCATAATTCAGTACTGGCTGGGGGACCCCACACCTATCTCGGTAGTGAAAAGGGGCATGGATTACATCCAGGACAAGATCAACGACGTGGTGTTCCTCAATATCATCTACCCGGGCAAGATCATGGCTAACATCCACGTTAGCTGGCTTGACCCTCAGCGAGTGCGCTCCATGACGGTGGTGGGTTCCCGGAAAATGGTTGTGTACGATGACACGGCCGAAAGCAAGGTAGCAATATTCGACAAGGGCATAGACCGTATGGCCAGGCTCGGGGAGAACATGGACTACGACGATCCTCGTCTCCCTACTTTCAACCACAGGTCTGGGGACATCCTGCTCCCGAAAATAGAGTTCCAGGAACCACTCAAGTTGGAAATCGACCATTTCTTGGACTGCATCCAGAACGGCACCGAGTGTTTGACCGGCGTTGAACATGCCAAGAGGGTGGTGGAGATACTTGCATCATGAAGTGCTACCTACAGAGCCAGGACGTTCGCGTAGGCAAAACAGTCCTTCATTGGCACGAAGCCTCCCTTTTCGCAAACCGGCAACACTTCCAAAACCTAGGCCATGCGTTCCTATATGGTATTCTGTCGGGTGAAGACCGGGCGAGTGGAGCGAGAAGTGGCAAGCGCCAGTTATCCCGCTTGACCCTTTATGGGCTCCTGCTTCTTTGCTTGACAAATGTTTGCAATGAATGCGCCTTGGCGGATCCATGCAAACAAGAACTTGGCTGGGGCCTTCGCGCTTCGGCGCGAGGATGGAGTTACCTCCTTTCGACAGCACCAAGCCGACTAACAGACATATAAATCACCAAAAAAGCGTACACCATAGCACTAACCTAATGACGCCTAATCATTGGAACAACCTAAGCTATGTTTTGATCACTCCTGCCCGGAATGAGGCCGAGTTCATCGAGCTGACCCTCCAGTCCGTCATCAAGCAAACGGTCCTACCCCTAAAGTGGGTTATCGTCAATGACGGCTCTACCGACAGCACGGCCGACATCGTGCGGGGTTATACTTCCCAAAACCCATGGATTGAACTGGTTCAGATGCCCGAGCACGTTGAGAGGGATTTCGCCTGCAAAGTTCGCGCTTTCAACGCCGGTTACGAGAAGGTCAGAGGGCTTGCATATGATGCAATCGGGAGCCTAGACGCAGATATCAGCTTCGAGGCCGACTACTTCGAATTTCTCCTATTGAAACTGACCCAAGATCCCCGGCTGGGAGTGGTGGGGACGCCTTTTGTGGAGGAAGGAAAACATTACGACTACCGATTTACCAACATCGAGCATGTTTCCGGGGCCTGCCAGCTATTCCGGCGGGATTGTTTTGAGGAAATCGGGGGCTACACACCGATCAAAGGCGGCGGTATCGACTGGGTGGCCGTGACAACGGCCAGGATGAAGGGGTGGAAAACGCGCACCTTCACAGAGAGGACCTGTGATCACCATCGGCCAATGGGGAAAGGGACAGGCAATAAGATACAGAGCGCTATTCGGCACGGTCAGAAAGACTATTTTTTGGGTGGCCATCCAATCTGGCAAGTTTTCCGGTCTGTCTACCAGATAGCGCGTCCACCTTATGTTGTTGGCGGGCTCTGTCTCTTCATCGGATACGCGTTGGCTTCTCTTTCCAGAGTTAAACGACCGGTGCCGGTTGAGCTTATCCGGTTCCACCGGGCTGAGCAAATGGCCCGGCTTAAGTCATTTTTTACCGGCGGTTATGGACGTAACCGATGCGATGGGGCCCAACGAAGGTAAACGCCAAACTTACCGAAGACCTTCAAGCATGGGAAATTGCGGGTGCGGCAACCTATATGTCCGAGCGGCAGGAAGATGGACGGGGGCCTGGACGATGATTGCACAGCGGCTGAACCTTTCTAGGGTGCGGAACAAATATCGCCAAATTCTTGGCGATTACATTTGGCGTCGGCCATTTGTAATGAGAGCCGACGTGCCCCATATATCGTTCACTTTTGACGACTTTCCCCGCTCGGCGTATCTTACGGGAGGACGCCTGCTAGAGAAATACGGAGCACAAGGGACATTCTACGTTTCTATTGGACTTCTGGGAACGGAGACTGTCTGTGGCCGAATCGCCTTGACAGAAGACCTGAGAGCTCTTCTACAGGAAGGGCACGAATTAGGGTGCCACACGTTCGACCATCTTGATGGCTGGATTTCTAGCACAAAGGCGTTTGAAAAATCCGTCATCGAAAACAGCAGGGCTTTCAAGGAGATCGTCCCTAGTGGCAATCTAGAGGTATTTGCCTATCCAATAGGGACCCCTAGGTTGAAAACGAAACGGGTTATCGGGAATAAATTTCTGTGCTGTCGGGGAGGGGGCCAAGCTTTCAACTCGGGTGTGATTGATTTGAACCTTCTGAAAGCCTACTTCCTTGATTGGCGTACGAGAAGCAGGCTTGATATGGTAAAGTGTCTAATCGATCAGAACAACACCGCTCGGGGATGGCTGATCTTCGTGACTCATGATGTAGGACCCGATCCTTCCCGGTACGGATGTAAAGCAGAGTTATTTGAAGAAATTGTCCGATATGCTGCGAGCTCAGGGGCAAACATTGGTCCAATCTCAAGAGTGGCAAGAACCCTTGGCGTAGTTTCAGGATAGGAGACTTTCCTGAGGCAGTCCCAGCTACCTTTTCCCAGGCTGGAGACGTTCTCGTGGCATCAGTCCTGTTTCTGATAAGCCTTAGCTTCCATGTCGTACTGTATCCGGGGTAAGCGTCGTCTACGACTTTTGCAGAGGTGTCTGAACCGAATCCAGATGAGAGGTATTAGAAAATGCCTAGCATTGTCGGTTTAGTTTCGAGCTTACCGAAGGAAGTTTGTTACGAAAAGCTCAATGTGATGACTTGTTTCCTTTGGCACGAACCCTTTTACAGTCATGGACACCATGCGGTTGTCGATATGCACACCTATGTAGGATGGACCTGTCACGAACGCTCTTTTAGCGATTGCATGCCCATTGTCAACGAAAACCGAGATCTTGTTCTTTTTTTTGCGGGTGAGGTCTTTTCGGATCCCGCTACCATTCTTGGACTAAAAAGCAAAGAACATGAGTTCGCTGACGGGGACGCCTCTTATCTGATTCACCTCTATGAAGAGGAGGGAGATCGTTTCTTCGAACAGCTCAACGGTCAATTCGCGGGTGTTATCATAGACCGGCGAAAAGGGAGGGTTCTCATCTTTAACGATTGTTTCGGGGTGCACAGGCTCTTCGTTTATCAGGGGAAGGACGGCCTTTTCTTCTCCTCAGAGGCGAAAGCGCTGTTGGCGGCTCTACCGGCAACACGGGAGTTCGATCCAAAAGGGTTGGTCGAACTGTTGACCTGTGGTTGCACTCTTGGAGAACGTTCCCTGTACAAGGACATCGAGGTTCTTCCTGGCGGGTCACTCTTAGAGTTCGAGAACGGGGTTCTACTTCGTAAGACCCGATTCTTTGATCGCACGGTTTGGGAGAACCAGCCGCCACTATCTCAAGAGGAGTTCATTTCGCGGTTCATCGAAACCTTCCCCCGCATTGCACAGAAATACGTCCGACTGAGGGGCCCTGTGGCTATGTCCCTGACGGGTGGGTTGGATTCACGAATGGTGCTGGGATGTCTGGATCTAAAACGAGGAGCCCTACCCTGTTACACCTTCGGAAGCATGTACCGGGACACCTTTGACGTGAAGGTTGCCCGACAAGTCGCCAGAGAGTGCGGCCAGCCTCACAGCGTGCTGGTCTTGGGGGAGGAATTCCTGGCTGACTTACCGAGCTATCTTGAGAAGGCTGTCTGTATCTCGGATGGTTACTTGGGTTTGTCCGGGGCTGCGGAGCTATATGCTAACTCGCTGGCTCGAGAGATCGCACCTGTCAGGCTGACTGGCAACTGGGGGGGGGAACTGCTAAGAGGTGTACGAGCGTTCAAATTTGCAGCCCCTCGCGGAGGCATCTTGCATCCAGACTTGTGGGACCTCGTGGAAGAGGCGAAGAATAGTTTGCGAGAGATGACTGCCATAAATCGGGCATCTTTCGTGGCCTTTCAGCAGGCCCCGCACCAGGGTTACGGTCGTTACGCGATAGAGTGCCGGCAGGTTATTCCGCGAACCCCATTTCTGGATCACGAGTTGCTAAAGCTTGTGCACCAAGCCCCCAAAACGTTCGACGGCTTCGCTCTTGCTGTCGCTGTAATAGCTCGCTACCGGCCGCGATTGCTCTCGATATCAACAGATCGAGGCTTTCTGGGTAGTGGTTCCATCCTGAGCAAGGGAATTCGACGAATATACCGGGAGGCGCTTTTTAAGGCAGAGTACTGGACTAGTCACGGGGCCCCTCACTGGCTGGTGCGGAGAACCAGGTTGCTTAACTGTTTGCAGGTGGAGGATAAGCTCCTGGGCCGACACAAGTTCTATCACTTAAGGTTGTCCTTGCGGGAACGGCTTAGGGTTGCAGTAACGGAAATCCTAACACACGATGCTCAGTCACATGCTAGCCAGTACTTTTGCAGTAAACGCTTGGGAAAGATGCTCAATGACCATTTTCGCCAGAGAAGAAATTATACAAATGAAATTGACGGAGCCGTGACGGTAGCCTTGGCTCGCAGATGCTTGCTTTCCGGTTTTTCGCTGCGGGAAAAGGGAACGCAGCGTTGGGCCTAAGCCGCAGTTGCCGCGAATGCTTTTGAGAGGTAAGACCGCGAGGCGATAAGTCCTGACTCGCAGCCGAGGAAGCCCTCCGTGTCAAGATGAGTGAGACAGTTCCCCCATGGTAAATTAGTGTGGAGGGTGGGGGAGGAAGTGAGGGAGATGAGAGGGACAGAGCGCATGGCAGAGGGATTGGGGGGAGTCAGTGCCCTG